>Ga0187859_10001686_pt1 | contig 13961 bp, 12 predicted proteins | sample June2016WEW_10_1_2_FD_133019 | JGI IMG/M metagenome (GOLD analysis project Ga0187859, IMG submission 133019) | Peatland microbial communities from SPRUCE experiment site at the Marcell Experimental Forest, Minnesota, USA - June2016WEW_10_10 | ecosystem: Environmental > Terrestrial > Soil >...
GGTTCATCTGCCTGAGAGTTTCCGGGGCGGTTGCTCCTTCGGCGCCGGCGAACAGCCGATCTCTCCCGCAGCAATGCAAGATTTACGAGCGTCGACTCCTCTGCATGAGTCGGGCTCTCTCTAGCCGACCGCGACTGTCTTGTCACGGGATTTTGACGCCGCACCGGCCACACTGCACAAGTGAAGAATCCCTTCGATACGCATCCGTCCACAGCCTGCTCGAAGCAGCGGTGCCTTCAGAAATCGACGCGCGGCGTCTTCGGAATGTCATGCTCGAACAGCGTCCAGAACGGAGTCGTGTGCGTCTGCGCATACCACGTCTCGAACCGCGCCAGCGCCGCGGCGATATCCGCTTCGCCGTTGTCGTCGTTCGGCTTAAGCGCGGCAAAGACCGCTTGCGCGACTGGCGCAAGGCGCGCAAGCACCGCGGCGGCGCGAGCCTCGCTGTCACTTTCCCAGCCGAGTCGCATCCGCAGGATGGCCAGAGCGTAGGCTATTGCGGTCGGCTCGTCTTCGGGCTGATCGACAGCCTCGGCGATGGCCTTCATCAGATTAAGGCGCCGGAACGCGAACGCGCTGCTGTTCGAGATCCGCGATTCCTGCCACCACCTTGCGGCGAAACATAGCCTCGGCCGCTTCCGCGTCGCGCGCCGCGGCCTGAAGGTCGTCGAGAAACGATGTCGCGGTCATTTGACGCGCCGCGAGGTTGGCGGAAGAGAGTGGGAGTCGAACCCACCAAAGACCGGCTCGCGGCCCCTCCCGGATTTGAAGTCCGGACGCCCCACCGGGGACGATTCCCTTCCACTGCTCGACGGCCGCGGCTGTTGATCCGCCGGGCGGCGGAACAGGTCGAGCCGGTGCTTGTTGATGCGGCGGAGATCGCCGCGCCGCAGCGTCACGCCGTGACGGTCGAAAAATTCGAGGATCTGGATGGCGACCTTGCGGCCGTTGTCGAGTCGGTCACGAAATTCGGCGGCGGTGAATTGTGCGGTCGGCGCCTTTGCGGCCAGATCGGCGGCCGTTTCCACCATCTCCGCCACGGTGCCGCGAAGAAAGAAATGATCGTGGGCCACCTCGTCGACTTTGCCGAGACGGCCGAGCAGCTTGAGAAGCCGCCGGACGTCGGTTTCATCTCTGCCGATCATACCGGCGATGTCGCGGACGCGCGGTGGGCGAAAGCGCTCCTTTTCGGCAAGCAGCGGTGTGATGCGGTGCCACAACGCTTCCTCCGCGGCGGTCAGCCGCACTTCGTGGCCCGGCAGCCGCACCCAGGCGCCGTCCAGCGCTACCTGCTTGGCCCGCGCTAACCCCTGCAACGCGGATGCGAAGGCCGGCGCCGGCAACCGTGGCTCGATCAAGAGTCGCAGCCGCTCCAGTCCCATGCCGGGCAGATCCGGATTGTCGGCGTGAAATGCCTTGAGCCTGTCGAGGATGCCGCGTTTGAGCTGCATCCAGCGCGCCGGCGACAGCGCGACGAATGTGTGTTGGACCGGAATACGGATCAGCCCGAGTTGTTCGGCAAGACGCTCAACCTCGTTGGCGTTGAGCGCACGATCGCGAGCGAAGGCTGTGAGGTCGACGTAACCCGCGGCGCATTCGAATAGCGCGGCTAGCGCCTGCCCGGGATCCTCGATCGCGTTGGCGTCGAGCTGCGCCATGCGTTCCGGCGTGCGGCGCTTGCGCGTGGGCGCGCGCAAATCGAGAAACCGCCCGCCGCCGATCGTGCGCTGGCCCGACGTGTCTCGCAGCACAAAGCGATCGCCGGCCGCAGCCGCGATCGGCCGATCTAGCACGATCTGGACCCGCGCGCTATCGCCAGGCGCAATCGACCGGTCGCCGAGGAGAACTACCCGAGCGCCGGCTTCCGCGGCCGCATGGTGCAGTCGCGCGGGCATCCACTGCGTGATCGGCTTCGGCTCGGAGGGGAGCACGCGGAGCGCCGCATCGATGCGTTCGGTCGGGGCGTGCAGTTCGGGATCGAGCACCACGTCGCCGCGATGGATGGTGTCTTTGGCGATGCCGTCGCCGGCGAGATTAAGCGCGCAGCGCTCGCCGGCTTGTCCACGCTGGGTCGGGCGATTTTGCGCGTGGATGGAGCGAACGCGGGCGGCTAGGCCCGACGGGCTGATGGTTACGTGGTCGCCGACGCCGACCATTCCGGACAAGACGGTGCCGGTGACGACGGTGCCGACACCCGTCAGTGTGAATGAGCGGTCGACGGCGAGGCGGAAGCGCCCTTTGGGGGCGCTGTCCGCGACCGCTTGTGCCTCGGCAAACAGTCGGGCGCGGAGCGAATCGATTCCCTCGCCGCTGACGATAGAAACCGCCAGGACATCGGCTCCGGCAAGGCCGGTGTCGTCGAGCATCTGCGCGATCTCGGCGGCAACCGCTTGGCGCCGCTCCACCGAAACGAGATCGACCTTAGTCAGCACCACAACGCCGCGACCGACCCCGAGCAGATCGACGATGGCTAGATGCTCGCGGGTCTGCGGCATGACGCCATCGTCAGCCGCTACGACCAGCAAGACGAAATCGATACCGCCGGCTCCGGCCAGCATGTTGTGGACGAATTTCTCGTGGCCGGGCACGTCGACGAACCCAAGCACTCTTCCATCCGTCGCCGGCAGATAGGCGAAGCCGAGGTCGATGGTGATGCCGCGCGCCTTTTCTTCCTTGAGGCGATCGGTGGCGATCCCGGTGAGCGCGTGCACCAGCGCGGTCTTGCCATGATCGATATGGCCGGCGGTGCCGACGATCATGGCAAGGGCTCCGGCAGCGGCGTCGCGGCGCGGCGTTCCGCCTCGGCGATTTTGTCTGCCGACAAGGCGTCGCGGGCCGGCTTGAGGAACGGCTGGGCGAGCGCGCTGCCGCCGGCGTGCGCCCGCAGCAGCCAGGTCAGCGCGGCAACGCGGTCACGCGCAACGCCGGCACCGAGCACGTGCGCCGCGCCGAGCATCGCCTGGCCGTCGGCGTCGCCGCGTGCGGCGGCTTTGCTCCACCATGATGCCGCCGCCGCGGGGTCGCGATCGACGGCGAGTGCGTTGTGATAAATCATGCCGAGGCGCGTCATCGCCGCCGCGATGTCTTGCTCCGCCGCGGCAAGTGCCCAGCGGCGCGCCTCGACGGCATCGAACGGGATGCTGTCGCCTTCGAGCAGCATCCAGCTCAGCATGTCCTGCGCCGGGGCGTCGCCGGCCTCGGCCGCCGCACGATAGAGTTCGGCGGCGCGCGCGTGATCCTGTTCGACACCTTCGCCCTTGAAATAGAGCGCGGCCAAATTTCGCCGGCCGACCGGATCGCCCGCTTCGGCCGCCAATGTGAGCCAGTGCAACGCCAGTCCCTGATCGCGCTCGACACCGAGGCTCTCGGCGAAGCAGGCGCCGACATTGTTCTGCGCCCGCGCAATACCGGCCTGCGCCAGCGGTCCCCAGATGGCGAGCGCCGCCGGATAATCGCCGCGCCCGGCCGCGTCGTAAGCCGCCGCCATGCGGGCGGCGACATCTTGCTCGCCAGCGCCGCCGCCGCGCATCGCCAGACCATCAGGCGATCCCATGACCGTCTCCGAGATCGAGCGCGGCAAAACTCGCCATAAACGCGGCCTCATCCTCGAGACAGCGCAGATCGAGGATTTGCGCGCCATCCTCGATGCGTCCGATAACCGGAACGGGGAGGCGGCGAAACGCAGCAGCAAGTCGGTCGAGCGCACGGCCTGCGCCACGCTCGGTACGCGGCCGGATCGCCAGGCCGGCGCTCGGTATGGTCTCAAGCGGCAGCGCGCCGGAGCCTATCTGGCTCGCGCAAGCAACGACCGCGACATTGAATCGAGCCTCGAGCTTTGCCGCGACGATCGGCAACAGCCGGTGCGCCAGGGCTTTGATCGCGAGCTGCGGCCGCGCTAGCAGCCGGATCGTCGGCAGCTCCTCGGCGAGCGCGTCCGGATTGCGATAGAGCCGCAATGTCGCCGCCAAGGCCGCAAGCCTGATCTTGTCGATCCGCAAGGCCCGTTTCATGGGATTGCGGTTGATCTTCGCGATCAAATCCTTGCGGCCGACAATGAAACCGGCTTGCGGCCCGCCCAGCAGCTTGTCGCCGGAGAAGGTGACGATGTCCGCGCCGTCGGCGATCGTCTCGCCGACCGTCGGCTCATGCGCCAGTCCCCAGCCGGACAGGTCGACGAGCGTGCCGGAGCCAAGATCGTGGACCAGCGGAACCCCGCGCGCGCGCGTCAGCGCGGCAAGCTCGTGCGCACCGACCTCCTTGGTGAAGCCGGCGATGCGATAGTTCGAGGTGTGGACCTTGAGCACGAGCCCGGTTTTGGGCCCGATCGCGTCGGCATAATCCTTGTAATGTGTGCGGTTGGTGGTGCCGATCTCCTTAAGCCGCGCGCCGGCGCGCGCCATGATGTCGGGCATGCGGAAGGCGCCGCCAATCTCGATCAGCTCGCCGCGCGACACCACGGCTTCGCGGCCCTTGGCGAGGGTGTTCAGTGTCAGAAGCACGGCGGCGGCGTTGTTGTTGACGACGGTGGCGTCCTCCGCGCCGGAGAACTCGCGGAGCAGGCCGCGCAGATGATCGTCGCGCTCGCCGCGCTTGCCGGTCGCGAGGTCGAATTCCAGAGCGACGGCGGAGCGCATGGCGGCAACGGCGGCTTCGATCGCCGCCTCGGCAAGGAGCGCGCGGCCGAGATTGGTGTGCAGCACCGTGCCGGTGAGATTGAAGACGGGACGCAAATTCGACCGCGCCTCCGCCGCCAGCTCGACGAGCGCTGCGCTCGCGATCGCTTCCGGCCGGCTCGACTGCGGTTTGCCGGCACGCAAGGCGGCGCGTGCCGCATCGAGCGTCTGGCGCACCGCCTTGACGGCGGCCGGCCGCCCAAACCGGGCGATGGCAAGCCTCGCCGCATCCTGCTTGAGGACATCGTCGACCGCCGGCAAGGCGCGCAATCGGAGATCGGGCGCGGCTGTCATCGCGGTGCCCTTCAGTAGCCGAGCAGGAACGGATTGACGGCGCCGCGGCGGTATCCGGACTCGCGCAGCAGCAGATCTAGCCCGAGCGTCGCCACGTCGTCGGCGACTGGATCAAGCGCCGGGTCCTTATGCTGATGCAGAATCTTCACATAGCCGCGGCAGCTTTCGCAGGTTTCCGCCTTGACATCGGCAGGGCCGGCGTCGAGCTCCTGATAGGCGATGCCCTTGGTAGAGCCGCACAGCACGCATTTGATGCGAACTGTGTGCCACAGCGTCGCACACAGCGAGCAGGCGCAGAAGCGGACGCCGTGCGCGCCAAGCCAGCCGACGATTGTCGAGGTGACCGGTGCGCCGCCGCAGACCGGGCAGGCCCCATCGCCAACCGGCACCAGTGAAGCCGCATCGAGCCGCGCCGCCATGCGGACAAAGTGCACCTGCAACGCCGCCGCGACATAGACGTGATCGGCCAGCGTCTCGATTGGGATGGAGTCAACCAGCACCGAACGCACCATGCCGTCGCGCAGGACGGCGTCGGCAGCGCGGACGCGAGCCAGCGCCGCGCGGGCGGTAGCTGGCATATCGATCTCGGCGGCGAGCGTGAACAGGAGATCGAGGGTTCTGTCGAGCGCGGCATCGGCAGTGAAGCGGCTGCGGTCGAGCGGCGGCATGCCGTGATCGTGCGCCCGCGCCCGCGCGTCAGCCGCCGGCATGTCCGGTTCCGGCAAGCCGCCTTGCAGGCGATGCTGGCAATCACTTAGGGCTGCGAGAAAGCGCAAATAAGGAGCAAGCTCGTGTCCGTCGGCCAACGTTCGGAAGCGCCGTGCGCGCACCGCAAACAAGGCGAGAGGGTCCGGCAGCCGCACAAAGGGCGGCGCAGCGACATCGCCGATCACCGTCGGATCAGGCCGGGGTGTGCCGGCTTTACTCATGACGAAACCTCACGAACCGCACGGGCCACGTGAACACCCCGGCGAACGGCACCTGAACTGAAGTTCCGGGTGCCATCCCGGTGTTACGGCATTACGTTTTACCGCTTATCAGTTCTTTTAGCCACTTCCTATGATGCCGCCAGGCCCATCCGCCGGTGACCTGCCCGCGCGTCATCGCACCGATTGTTCCGCGTATCCAGATCGCCGCATAGACGTGGACGATCCAAACACAAATGATCGCAACCGCCGCCGCCGCGTGGACAAGCACGGCGATGCGTTTCTGCTCGATCGTCGTAAAGGCGGCGAAGTATTGATCCCAGATCGCGAAACCGCTGGTGATCAGCACGAGAATCAGGATCGACATCAACCAAAACACCGCCTTCTGGCCGGCGTTGTATTTGCCAACCTCCGGCAGCCTCTCTTCATGCCCGGTCAACACGTCGTGTAGCTGCGCGAGCCATGTACCGTCTTCGCGCTTCCAGAGATTGGCGCGCCAGAACCGGACAAACAGGCCGAAAAAGCTGAAGAACAGCACAACGCCTATCCACGGATGAAACGTGCGTGTGTTCTGCCCGCCGCCGAACAGCCCGGTGAGGAAGAACAGCCAGGGATGGAACAGCGCCAGTCCGGAGAGAGCAAGCAGGACCAGGCATGTCGCCGTGATCCAGTGGTTGATGCGCGCGCCGCCGGTGTAGCGGTCGACCTGGACCGGATCGCCCGGGTGCACGCTGTCGCCGGGCTCGACGTCATAGGCTGTCATGTCCGGCCGCTCCCAGTCAGCCGCTTTGCGTTTTCCTCGTCGGTGGGCGTAACCTTGTTCGGTCCCTCAACGATATAATGCAAGAAGCCGATCGCGGCGAAAGCCCCCATCGCCGCCATGCCGACATATTTGGCCGCGCCCTTCCAAATCTCCACGAGCGGGCTGATATGCGGGTCCTTGGCGAGGTCGGCGTAGATTTGCGGCTTGTCGGCGTGATGCAGCACGTACATCACATGCGTGCCCTTGACCCCGGGAGGATCGTAAAGCCCGGCATTGTTGAAGCCGCGGGATTTTAGATCCTTGATGCGGGTTTCGGCATGCGCTTTCATTTCATCCTTGGTGCCGAATGTGATCGCATGCGTTGGGCAGGCCTTGGCGCAAGCCGGGCCCTGGCCGACGGCGACACGGTCGGAACACAGCGTGCACTTGTAGGCCTTGTGATCGACTTGGGAGATGCGCGGGATGTTGAACGGGCATCCTTTCACACAATAGCCACAGCCGATGCATTTGTCGTGGTCGAAGTCGACGATGCCGTTGGAATACTGCACGATCGCGCCGGGCGCCGGACACGCTTTGAGGCAGCCCGGATCCTCGCAATGCATGCAGCCGTCTTTGCGGATCAGCCACTCGAGATCCTGCGTCTCCGGGTTGACCCACTCGGTAAAGCGCATGAGCGTGAACATGTCCGGCGTGAGGTCGGGTGGGTTTTCATAAACTCCGACATTGATGCCGATTTCCGCGCGCTTGTCGTTCCACTCCAGGCAGGCCGCCTGGCATGCCTTGCAGCCGATGCATTTCGACACGTCGATGAGCTTGGCCACCGGCGTGAGTTGACGCGCCGGCGGCGGAACCGATGAAGCCGAACGGCGAACCAGATCGGCCTCGCCGAGATTTGTCACCGGATTTATCGTGTTGGGGTTGGGCAGCTCGAATTCGAATGCCATGGTTCTCCCCTACGCCACCGGTCCGGACGCGATGGACTCGATATTGACCAGGAAGGCCTTGAATTCGGGCGTCTCCGCATTGGCGTCGCCGACAAACGGTGTCAGCGAATTTGGTCCGAAGCCCTTGCGGGCCTCACCCATGAAACCCCAATGCAACGGAATGCCGACGACATGGACCGTCTTGCCGTCACAGATCAACGGCCTGATGCGCTTGGTCACAACGGCCTTAGCCTTCACGGAGCCGCGCTTTGACCACACCCTGACCCAGCCGCCGTGCGTGATGCGCTTTTCCTTTGCTAGTTCCTCGCCGATCTCGACGAAGAATTCCGGTTGCAGCGAAGCATTGATCTTGCAGTGCTTGGTCCAGTAGTGGAAGTGCTCGGTGAGCCGGTAGGAGGTCGCCGCATAGGGGAACTCCTTGGCATCTCCAAACTGCTCCATATCATCTTTGAATACGCGCGCCGCCGGATTGCCTCTGATCTTCGGATTGATCGGGTTGGCAATTGGCGACTCGAACGGCTCGTAATGTACCGGGAACGGACCTTCCTTCATCAGGGTTCGAGCGAACAACCGCGCAGTGCCTTCCGCAGTCATGATGAAGGGACTGACCACGCCGGGCTTGGCATTCGGCGCAATGTCGGGAACGTCGTAGCCTGACCAGGCCGTGCCGTTCCACTCGAGGAGCTTGCGGCTCGGGTCCCAGGGCTTGCCGCTCACATCCGCCGACGCGCGGTTATAGAGAATGCGGCGATTGAGCGGCCACGACCAAGCCCATTTACCGAATACCCCGGCATTGTCTGGGTCAGTATTGTCACGGCGAGCCATATTGTTGCCCGCCTCATTGAAGCAGCCGGAATAGATCCAGGACCCGCACGCGGTCGTACCGTCGTCGCGAAGCACCGCGAAACTCCCGAGCTGCTTGCCCTTCTCCAAGAGCACTTTGGTGGAATCAGCCGGATCGGTGACGGTCTCGAGGACGGAACCGTTGAGTTCCATTGCCAGCTCTTCCGGGGTGGGGTCTCCGGGATCCTTGTAGTTCCACGTCAGGTTGACGATCGGGTCGGGGAAAGTCCCGCCTTCCTTCTGGTAGAGCGCCTTAAGACGCTGGCCGAGCTGGGCCATGATCCAAACGTCGCTCTTGGCTTCGCCCGGCGGGGTGCCGCCGGCCCAGTGCCACTGCAACCAGCGCGCAGAGTTCGTCAGCGAACCGGTGTCTTCCGCGAAGCAGGTTGACGGCAGCTGAAAAACTTCGGTCTGGATGTTTGCGGTATCGACGTCGTTGTACTCGCCGTGATTTTCCCAGAACCGGGCGGTCTCGGTGTCGAGCGGGTCCATGATCACGAGCCACTTCAACTTCGAGAGCGCAGTCGTAAGCTTGCGCCGGTTCGGAAACGCCAGCAGCGGATTGAAGCCCTGGCAGAAATAGCCGTTGATCTTGCCTTGGTGCATCAATTCGAATGCACGCAGGATGTCATAGGCCGCAACGTCGAGCTTGGGCAGATAGTCGTAGTCCCAGTTGTTGTCCTTGGTGGCGGCAGCGCCCCACATCGCCTTCTGGAAGCTGACGAAGAATTTCCTGTAGTTCTGCCAGTAGCTCGTCTGGTTCGGCCGCAGCGGCTTGAACAAGTGGGTCGACATGTATTTGTCGAGATCGGGGGCGCCATCGGTCGGTATGTCCAGATAGCCCGGGAGCAGATGCGACATGAGTCCGAGATCGGTCAGGCCCTGAATGTTGGAGTGACCGCGCAACGCATTCATGCCGCCGCCGCGCACGCCGATATTGCCCAGGATGAGCTGGAGCATCGCCATATTGCGGATGTTCTGTGAACCCTTGGAATGTTGCGTCCAGCCGAGCGCGTACATCGACGTCATGAATTTGTCTTTGGCCGAGGTCTCGGCGATCATCTTCGCCACTTGCAGGAACTTGTTCTTCGGAGTGCCGCAGACGCGTTCGACGAACTCAGGCGTGTAGATCGACACGTGCTGTTTGAGCAGGTTCCAGACGCAACGCGGATTGGTCAGCGTTTCGTCAACGACGATAAAGCCGTCGTCGCCGATCTGGTAATCCCAGGTCGAGCGGTCGTAGTCACGCTTGCTCTCGTCATAGCCGGTGAACAGGCCATCCTGATAGCCGAAGCCATCCTTCACGAGGTAAGTCGCGTTGGTGTAAGCCTTGGTATATTCCCACTGCACCTTGTCGTTCTGGATGCAGTAGTTGATCAGGCCGTTGAGGAACGCGATGTCGGTTCCCTGCCGGATCGGCGCATAGACATCGGCAACCGATGCCGAACGCGTAAAGCGCGGATCGACCACGATGAGTCTCGCGCCACGGTTGGCTTTAGCTTCCGTGACCCATTTGAATCCGCATGGGTGCGCCTCGGCGGCGTTGCCACCCATAATGACGACGAGATCCGTGTTCTGGATATCCGTCCACGAATTCGTCATCGCACCGCGACCAAACGTTGGGCCCAAACTGGACACCGTGGGTCCGTGTCAGACCCGCGCTTGGTTATCGAATACGAGCATCCCGGCGCTGCGAACGACCTTGTAGGTCGCCCAGGCCGTTTCGTTGGTGGTTGCCGACGCCGCCAGGAAGCCGGTCGAGAGCCAACGGTTCACCGTTACCCCGGCGGCGTTCTTGGCGATGAAGTTCTGGTCGCGATCATCCTTCATCAGCCTGGCGATGCGGTCGAGGGCGTAATCCCAGGTCACGCGCTCGAACTTGTCGGAGCCAGGCTTGCGCGCCATCGGATATTTCAGGCGCGTCTCGGCATGGACGAAGTCGAGCAAGGCCGCGCCTTTCGGGCAGAGCGTGCCGCGATTGGTCGGATGATCGACGTCGCCTTCGATGTGGATGATGTCGGCCTTCTCACCCTTCGCGAGGTTGCCCTTGGAATACATGATGATGCCGCAGGCGACGGCGCAGTAGGTGCAGGTGTTGCGGGTTTCGGTGGTGCCTAGCAGCTTGAAGGGTTGTATCGCCGCCGCATAAGCGGTTTCGACATCACCAAAACCAAGCGCGCCGATTGTTGTACCTGCAAGACCCGCGCCGGCGCCAATCATAAATCGGCGCCGCGACAGTTCCATGTTCATTGGACGGCCCTCCTGAACACGTTGGCCCCCTCGGGGGGCGCTTCTCGGAACAATGCTCATCAGCTTGCCCGATCATTGGAATTCCGTAATAGCCGACGCTATTTTGGAATTGGACCAAAGTCAATTTATCGCAGCAGAATCGCGGGCGTTCAATTGTTGTTGAATCCCTCGGGCTATTGCCTCGTCCTTTGTGCATTGCAGCATCACGCGCCCGCGATCTGCACGACGATGTAGGCGTACAGCGTTGCAGCTGAGAAATGCCGATTTAGATTGACGCCGAAGCAAGCTCGGCGGCAGAATCGCATCGTGTTCGCGCCAGCGGCTCCCGAGGCTCGGGGCGATCGGCATCAGGCAGTGATTTGGCGACAGCGACCGAGCGTCGCAGCATCGCCCGTCAGCGCATGCTTTGCAAACATCGTTGCTGCCGCCCCGGTCGACGAGGCGCCATCCAAACCACCGCATCGAAAACCACAACCCGCGAAGCCGCTTCGGCCTTTGCGCCGCAGTGACGCGACGAGGAGGAGGCAATGTCCATCGATCGACGTGAGCTTTTCAAAGCAGGACTCGCGGTATCGGCCGCCGCGGCGCTGCCGCATGCGGCGCGGGCAGAGGCCGGCTTTGCCCCGCAGCCCGGAGCGTGGCGCAACTTTAAGGTCCTGACGCGTCTCGAGATCCTCAAGGTGAACGGCAAGACCCAAGCATGGATCCCGGTGCCCGCCGTCAACGAACCGGGTTGGTTCAAGTCGCTCGGCAGCACCTGGACAAGCAACGGCCGCGCCGCTCTGGCGCACGAACCGAAATACGGTGCCGAGATGCTTCATGTCGATTGGCCGGAGGGCGAGAAAAGCCCGGTCATCGAAGTGACGAGCCGGATCGCGACGCGCGATCGCGCCATTGACCTCGCCAAGCCCGGCCGAGCTGCCACGCTTTCGGCAGCGGAACGCGACCTCAACACGCAAGGCACCGAACTCATTCCCGTTGGCGGCATCGTCAAGCAAACCTCGGATAAGATCGTCGCCCATGCGAATGCGGAGACCGATATCGAGAAGGCACGCGCCATTTACGAATGGATCGTGGACAACACGTTCCGCGACGCCGCGGCGCGCGGCTGCGGCATCGGCGACATCGCGGCCATGCTCAGGACCGGCAATCTCGGCGGCAAATGCGCCGATCTCAACGCGCTCTATGTCGGCTTGGCGCGGGCGGCCGGTTTGCCGGCGCGCGATGTCTACGGCATTCGCGTTGCGCCATCGCGACTAGGCTACAAGAGTCTCGGCACGGGCTCCGCGGTGATCACCAAGGCGCAGCATTGCCGCTCGGAAGTCTATCTCGCCGGCTTCGGCTGGGTGCCGGTCGACGCCGCCGATGTGCGCAAGGTCGTGCTCGAGGAACCGCCGACCAACCTGGCGATGGACGATTCCAAGGTCATCGCCGCACGCAAGGTGCTGTTCGGCTCATGGGAGACGAATTGGCTGGCGTATAATTTCGCCCACGACGTCGCCTTGCCCGGATCGAGCGGCCCGAAGCTCGGCTTTCTGATGTATCCGCAGGCCGAGACCGCGAGCCTGCGGCTCGATTGCCTCGACCCGGAAAACCTCAAATACACCATCACCGCGAAGGAGCTGACGTCGGCGTGACGCATGACGCGCCGACTACGCCGCCGCATTGCAGGAAGACATCATGAATGTGCCGATCGTTCGACTGACCAGTCTCGCCCACGGCGGCGGCTGCGGCTGCAAGCTCGCACCTTCGGTGCTGAAAGAGCTGCTCGCCGACCAGCCGGCAGCGCAGCCTTACCGCGAGCTCCTAGTCGGAACCGAAACCGGCGACGACGCGGCGGTGTGGCAGCTCGACGATGAGACCTGCATCATCGCCACCACCGATTTCTTCATGCCGATGGTCGACGACCCGTTCGACTTCGGACGCATCGCCGCGACCAATGCCATTTCCGATATCTACGCGATGGGCGGCAAGCCGATCATGGCTTTGGCCATTCTCGGCATGCCGGTCGACAAAATACCGCCGGAGATGGTGCGGGAAATTCTGAAAGGCGGATCGCAGGTCTGCGCCACGGCGGGAATTCCCGTGGCGGGCGGCCACTCCATCGACTCGCCGGAGCCGATCTACGGCCTCGCCGTCATCGGCATCGGCCGCCCGCAGGACATCCGCCGCAACACTGTAGCCAAGCCCGGCGATGCCCTGATTCTGACAAAGGCGCTCGGTGTCGGCATCTATTCGGCCGCCTTCAAGAAAGCCGCGCTATCGCCCGCAGCCTACGCAGAGATGACGGCATCGATGACGCTGCTCAACCGGATCGGAACCGAGCTGGCCAAGAATCCCGCCGTTCACGCCATCACCGACGTGACCGGCTTCGGTTTGCTGGGGCACGCACTGGCGATGGCGCGCGGCTCGAACCTTGCTGGTGTCGTGCGCTTCGACGATCTGCCGTTCCTGACCGAAGCCGCACAATTAGCGCAACGGCAGTTTGTCACCGGGGCTTCGGCCCGGAACTGGGTGAGTTACGCAGAAAGCGTAACGCTACCTTCCGACTTTCCCGAATGGCGGCGTCACCTGCTCACCGATCCGCAGACGTCGGGAGGACTGCTGATTGCCTGCGATCCCGGTCGTGCGGCGGAAATTGCACGTACGATTGCCGATGCAGGATATCCGCGCGCCTGCATCATCGGATATGTCGATGCCGGGCCACCGTCAATCACGATTTGGTCCTAATCCGTTCAGGTCCGGGCAGGCAACTTTTTTCCAAGAACTCTACGACTAGCGTTTGGGCTGGATTGCCTCCAACCTCCGCGCGCGCGAGCCACGCAACGAATCCCGCCCGCCAGTGACCCAGCCGCAAGTAGACCGCTCCGATCGGGCTGTTGTCCACGCCGGCCCCGTAGCTCGCGTTTTGAAATGCGGAGTGGTCTATTTTCCCTTTTGCCGGAGGACCCACTCCGCTATGCCGGTAAGTAGCCCAAGCGCGATTAGTGGAAGGATTAGTTCTGTCGATGCGCCAAACGCGTACGCGACTGTCGCTAATACCCACAAGGAGCCGATGGTCCATAATGCGATTGCCAGAGAGTCCGGAAGCCTATCCATGCGATCCCTCTCGGGGCGCTGCTGGAAGGAAAAGCTCCTACCGGCGCCACCGCGCCCAGTAGGAGTCATCAGCCTCGAGGCGATGTCGGGAGACTCCATTCCCACTCAAACAATGCTACGCTGGCTAATTGCGCGGTCAAGGCTGCGTTCGGGGCATCATCATCATCAA
>Ga0187859_10001696_pt1 | contig 13927 bp, 8 predicted proteins | sample June2016WEW_10_1_2_FD_133019 | JGI IMG/M metagenome (GOLD analysis project Ga0187859, IMG submission 133019) | Peatland microbial communities from SPRUCE experiment site at the Marcell Experimental Forest, Minnesota, USA - June2016WEW_10_10 | ecosystem: Environmental > Terrestrial > Soil >...
AGCCAGCAGCAACAACACGATAACTGTGACCGGCGCGGGTTCTCAGTTGACGACAGTCAGCGAACTGTTCGTCGGCGATGCGGGTCCCAACAACACCGTAACGATCTCCGCTGGCGGCGTTGTCATTAGTGCTACCGGACGGCTCGGAGAGGGTTCCGGGGTGGGAGACAGCAACAACACGGTCGTAGTCACCGGGGCGGGCTCACTATGGGAGATGACGAACACGTCGAGCTTTCTCCAGATCGGCGCCGACAATACCGCCGGCAACTCGCTGATCATCAGCAACGGTGGTGAGGTGATCAACCTGGGTACGTTTACCCGCATGGGGCTAAACGCGTCCAGCGACAACAACAGTTTGATCGTCGATGGGGCAGGGTCCCAGTTCATTGCTGGGGGTACGAACACATCGAGCGGCTACACCTACGTGGGCAACAATGGTTTTGGCAATGTTGCGATCGTCAAGAACGGAGGCTTCCTCCATAATAATGCGCGCCCGCTGGACATTGGAGCCGGCGCCGGCGCTTCCAACGATACCGTTGTGGTGACCGACACAAATTCGCTGTGGATCGCAGACGACGGAGCCTTCGTCGGGCTCGGCGATGTGGGAAACCAATTGATCGTGAGCAACGCCGGCGAGTTCCGCGTCAACACCGGAATAGATGTGAGCTCGGGCAGTGCGGCCGGCGGCACTGTCCTCGTTTCTGGTGGCACCCTCAGCGCAACCAATTCGTTGACCAATGGCTACATTCGCGTGGCCTTGGAAAATGCTCAGGGCACATTTACATTCAACGGCGGCACGATCAACGTAGACACCTTGCTGCTGACGAACGGCACCTCGAGCGTGTTCAACTTCAACGGTGGTGTGCTGAATGTGAAGAGCAGTCTCGTGACCAACGGGGTGACGTTCGTGGTGGGCAACGGCAGCAGCGCGGCGACGTTGAACCTGGAGGCTTTCAGTCATTCCTACGGCAACGGACTGATCATCACCAATAACGCAACTCTGGCCGGTGTAGGCACCATCAACGGAAACGTGACACTGGCGAATTCTTCGGTGCTTTCGCCGGGGATTTCCGGCATCGGCACGCAAACAATCGTCGGCGCGATGACGATGAGTCCGAGTACCATCGTGGACTTCGACCTCGGTGCTTCGGCGGGCGGTTTGGTCGAGGTAACCGGCAATCTCACCGCCGACGGGATCTTGCAGGTTTCCAACGCCGGAGGGTTCGGTGCGGGCGTTTATCCATTGTTCTACTACGGGACTTTGGTTTCGGATGGTTTAACGGTCGGAACACTGCCGGCAGGCTACGGCGGCAGCATCTCCAATGACGCCGCCAACGGGCGGATTGTCCTGGTCGTGACTTCTACATTGAGTCCGTTCGCCGCGTGGCAGTTGCAGTATTTCGGCAGTACTAATTGCACAAAATGCGGCGGCAATGCGGACTTCGATGGCACTGGTATCAGCAATACCAATAAGTTCCTGGCAGGTTTCAACCCAACCAATAGCGCGGCGTACCTGCACGTGATCAGTATTGCCAAAGCCAATGGCAACACGAACATCGTGGTGACGTATCTCGGCGCCAATGGCGACAGCACCTCGCCGCTGGACATCTTGTCGCGCACCAACGTGCTGGAGTTCGCGACTGGCACGGCCAACGGCAGCTACATGAACAGTTTCGTGAGTACCGGCCAGACCAACATCCTGAGTGGCGGCACGGGGCTGGGCGTGGTGACCAACATGGTGGACAGCGGCGGAGCGACGAACAATCCGTCGCGGTTCTATCGGGTGCGGGTGATACTTCCGTAGCGATACAGTCATGGAATCAAGAGCGCAGCCGGAACGGTAACAGGTCAAACAAGCAACAATAACCTGCGTTCACGACTCGGTGAAACAGCCACCGGCTGTGCTTTCTTTGTTTGCGCGAGCCGGAATCATGCATCGTTTGCACCTGCGGCGTTGTAGTGCTTCTGTGGGTACGAAATGTTTGGCATCAGACAAACTGGGAGACTAGCCGCCGGTTGGTTGGCGCTCGGGTTCGGCACCGCGGTTCTTGCGGCGACCGAGCCGGCCTACGAGCACGAGTCGCCACAACCCACCAAGCCTCACGTTCAACTGAGCGTTCCCGAAAAAAACTGGCTGAGCAAGGAATTGTACACAACGGAACCCGGACACTACGAGGTGCTGATCTGGGGGCACGCGGCAAACGCCCGGGCGATGCCGGAAAAGTTCGACGTGGAAGCGGAAGTTCGTGAACTCGCCAGGCATCACATCGATTGGTACACGGGGCAGACGCCAAAGGACACCAGCACGTATGAGGAATTTCGGCGGTGGTTCGAATCGGCCGGCATCCGCGTCGCACTCGGTTTCCCGCGGGCGAATATCGTCGAAGAAGCCTTGAAAGACGGGGCGCTTCCAGATAACCCCTCCGAGGTCAGTCAGGGCAAGAAACCCAAGGTGGCCCCGATTGATCCCCACTACGTCGCGGCATCGTTACGGCTGATCGACGAGCAGTTCAGCAAGAAGGAAGACTTCTCTTGGGTACGAGCGGTGCATTTCCAGGACGAACCGAGCGGCGAGATCCCATACTACGACATTTCACCGCAGTCGGGCATGCCGCTGCTCAAAGAATGGGACAAGGAGGTGCGCGCGTCGTTTGGCTCGGGGAAATGGGGGCTGCCGGTTGCCAACTGGGACACCAACATCCCCGAGAGCCGTCTGGCTTATCAGAGGTTCTGGTCGAAGGGGTTCAACAACTATCAGCGAACCATGGCGGAGGCGTTGCGGGCGCGGCACCCAGAATTGACGATATGGAGCGCGAATTTTTGGTTCAACAAGTGGGCCGACCTGTTGTTTGATTTCGGCGAAATGGGTGGGTTCCTTGACGCCATCGTGACGGATTCCTACGTCACGCAACAGGAGCTGGATGTGCCCGGGCGGGGCCGCTGGAACGCGGGATTTGTGACCAAGATTGTCCACGACCTCGCGCACAAGCCGGTCTACAACCACATTCAAGTGATCGAGTATCACGACGCGACGCCAAGCCCGGAGGACATTTGGGAGTATGCTTCCCAGGTTCTGCGGGCGGGCGGGCAGGGCATCGTGTACTACGCGGTGGACGTGCCGAAGTACAAGTACGTGCGGTACACGGACCCGGCGCGTTGGGCAGCGATGATGGAGATTGCCGATCAGATCCATGTGTTGCCTCGGCTGAAAATGCCGGCCCACGACAGGACGGGTATCTGGGTCAGCCAGGAGACGCTTGCCACGACAGGGCCGCGTGTGAAGGACAACGATCCCTACATCGCGTACGTATTGTTTGGGGAAACCATTGGCGCCCCTTTCCGCTATATATCCGATTGGGGGGTGGAGCGGAAAGGAGCGCCGGAATTCGGCGACCTGAAGATCATTTATGCCGCCACCAACGCGAGGTTTATCCCGCGCGGCGTTCGCGAGCCATTGAGCCGATGGGTGAGGAATGGCGGCGTGTTGGTGCTCGCTGCGCCGGACTCCTTTACGCGGCAGATGGATGGGACGACATTTGCCAGTTGGAAGGAAGCGCTCGGTGTCTCGGGTAAAGCAAAGGCTCACGAGAACTTTGAGGAATGGTCTTTTGGAGAAGGCCGGGTGTTGCTCTTCAAAGACCGCTTTTGGAAGATGGGCGTTTGGGATGATCGGTCACAAGTTGCTCGGGTTCGGGAGTTGCAGAGCCAGTATGGTGGTGGCCTGGACGAGCCAATCTGGCGGTTTCGGCTTCCCGTGCCGGCGCATTCGGCCTCCCTATCGACACACGATCCCAAGAAGGACCAGAAACAGGACTGAGTTTCGGTTGGCGTGGAGGCTAAAACGAGACAAGTCCGATTGCCTGCCTAGGATTGGTGCTGGTCAGGCGAACGGCATCCGCTTCCGTCAGGCCGGCGTGCTGGATCAGGTTCGCGAAGCTTTGGCGCATTGTGATCGCCGACCCAACCAGATGAGAGCGATCTGGTGCCCAGGCTGCCAGGTCCGCGCCAATCGTGACTTCCCATCGGCTGAGTTTGTACCGGCCGGGACCCAAACCGGCGACCGCCATGGCATCACTGACGACGATGCAGCGGCTGATATCGGCACACCTCAAATAATTCCGCAGGGTAAAAAACGGGATGTGTACGCCGTCGGCAACGAAGCATAGCCACAACTTGTCCGCCAGGTTCAGGGCGCGCTGAATGATGTTATCGTGGCGTGGCAAATGGATAGGGCAACCGTTGCCCAAATGGGTGAACATGCGGAGACCGGCGTCGATGGCGCCGCGAAGTTCGTCAAGGCTCGGATTGCAGTGGCCGGCGGAAACCGTGATGCCCTGGTCTGCCAGCATCCGCGTGACCTTGTAACCAGGATCAGCCTCGGGAGCCAGTGTCACGATCCGGGTCAATCCCTGGGCGGCATCCAGCAGATGCTGCATTTCATCGACTTTGCCTGAATGAATTACTTCGGCCGGGTGGGCGCCGCGGTAACCGGGCTCCGTGTTGAGAAACGGACCTTCGATGTGGAATCCAACGATGGTTTTTCGGGCCTGAGAATCGAGATGGCGCAGTCTGGAAAGATTCGCCAACCGATGGGCCATCACCTCGATCTTCTCGGTGATGATGGTGGCGAGAATGGCTTCCACTCCATGAGACTCGAGTTGTATGCACGCCTCATGCAGATCCTCTGCCGTCAGGGAGTCTTGATTGAAATCAATTCCACCGAAGCCGTTAACCTGCAGATCCAGCATTCGATACATGACGCGCGAGTTTGCGTAGGGAGAAGCCCGGGGTATCGCGCCCCAAACCCACGTTCAAACCGCCCGAGGCGTCATCTCATCCCTCGGCGGCCGAGAGTTCCAAGCATCGGTTCAAGCCGTGATGAAGGCCCATCAATGACGCGCCATACAGCGCCCCGTCGGTCCCCAGCGGCGACCGCAAGATTTCGAGCTTCCTTCCGGGCACGGAGATAAGGGTGTCCATGATCGTCTGCCGAAGGGTCTGGAGGTTATCGGTCGTCAGGAGTTCTTCATCAGAGCACAGAACCAGTATCTCCGGGTCGAGGAGATCCACCAGATTTGCCAGGCTAGCTCCCAAATGAGGCAGAGCGGCGGCAATATCCTTCGGCGCGACGAATGGTCCCATTGGGGAAAACGCCTGTTCACTCTTGGCCGACAACGATAGTTCGCCGTGCAACTCTCCCGCCGCTGAATTGAACCCGTGATAGACTTCGCCATTCATAATCATGGCGAGCCCAAACGAGTATTGCCGCGCACCGGAATCGAGTATGGTTTGGGGACGGGCCAGGAAATACAAGAAGTGCTCTGATCCGCGCGCGCAACCGAGATAGCGTTCCGCATATGCTCCGCAAACCGTGTTGCGCTCTACCACCACGGGACAATGCAGGCCGGTGGACAACAGCTCGGCCAATGCGTAGTTCTCCAAGTGCAACGACGTGGAATTCAGCACACATCCTGTGACGGTATTGACCACACCGGGGACACTCACGACGGTGAATGTCGACTCATCCATTTGGAGATGATACTGGGTCATCACTTCGGCAAGCTGCGAAGGCACGGAGTCGAGGAATGCTGGCGTGTTCAACTCTGGCGAAAAGGTGCGTTGACAGATGATGTGGCCGGCTGCGTTCATGAGGCAGAGCTTGTTGCCCAGGGCATCGAGCGTCAATCCCACGGACCAAGCGACCGCGGGGTTCACTTCGATCAATGTTTCTTTAGGTCCGACGCGTTGGGATGGCAGGGCTCGCCCCTCGCGAACAAGGCCGTGTGCCTTCAATTCCCGTATGATGTAGGAGACAGTCGAAGGTTGAAGGTGTGTGAGGCGGGCGATCTGCAACTGCGAAAGCGCCCCTGCGGTGCTGATCAAATAAAGAACCATCTGCCGATTATGAAGCGCCGCGATTACGCGGTTCATTTTGGTCACATTCTTGGATCTGGTAAACGAGTTTGACCTTCCTTCACCAGGCAATGAGGAAGATGGGCGCAAGCTAATCATGGCGATTTCGCAGGGCTCCCAGCCTTGATCTGAAGACCGAAGCAAGGGCAGCGTCATGCTGAATAACTGGAAAGACTAGTTGTAACATATCTCCTTTCTTTTACACCGACAACGACGCGGTGTCAACGGAATTGCGCCAATGAATGGTTTCGCAGAAATTTCCAATACACACACGTAAGAGCCCATTCAATAAGCACATAACACTGAATAATCCACGAAAAACACGTGGAAAATGCGGATCATTTCATTGATAGAAATTATTGATTGACACAGGCGGTTTGGAGGCGGTATTGTACGCACATGACGAGAGGGAATGGAGAATGATCAAACAAGTGCAAGCTCAAGAAAAAAGCGGTCGAGGGCCAGACACGCGGTCCAACCACTCGTGGAAGGCGTTTACGTTGATCGAGCTGCTGGTGGTGATCGCCATTATCGGCATTCTGGCGGGGATGCTTCTGCCCGCCCTAGGCACAGCCCGCGAGCGGGGCAGGGCCGTGGTGTGTGTTGGTAACCTCCATCAAGTGATGTTGATGTTTACGGCGTATGCGTCGGACTACAACGGCTGGATTTGCGGGTCGTTGGAAAACGGAACTGTCACGTCCAATACGTGGGGCGCGTACTTGGTGAATCTCGGGTACGCACACCAAACCGGTTACAATGTGTTTGTATGTCCCACCTATGCGCCAAAGACATTCAATGTAAACATGCCTGATGCATGGAGTCGCACATACGGATTGCGGATCGAGCCATCCCAGTCCGAGGCCAGGGCTTACCCGAACTACTATGGCGGCACTGCCGCGCCATCCTGGTCCGGGGCACAAACGGGGCAGAATCTGTTGAACTTGTACTCCCTACCGAATCCTACCGACTATCCTTTGGTCGGCGATACGATTATTACAACCGCCCCCTCAGCGCCGAACCCATCGCAGTGGTACCAGTTTGGCGACGCACATGTGACGTCGTCGAAAACCCTGACTCTGGATGCCCGCCACCTCGGCTCTGTCAACCTCGGTTACGCGGACGGGAGTGTAAGGAGCGCGACGCCGGGGCTGCTTACCGATCCAAGTTTACCAGAATGCCAACAATTTGTCGTCAGCACGGTGCATTGATAGCAGGCTTCTTCGGCTTGTGGACTTGGGTGAGGAATAAGCATGACGCAGATTATGAAATAGGATCGAAATGAAGACTGAGTTTTCCATCAAGGGGTTTCACATCGACCTGCGGATTCAGGTGATGCCAATGCCGGCCTTACGGAAGTACGTGGCGGAATTGGCCGAATTCGGGTTGAACACGCTGCTAATTGAGTGGGAGGCTGCGTATCCGTACGACAAGCACGCCATCATCTCCAGCGAGTACGCCTACACGCGAGAAGAGGTGGAATCCTTCATTGCGTATTGTGGTCGCCTCGGTATCGACGTAATTCCGTTGCAACAATGCTTCGGTCACACCGAATACATTCTGCGCCATGAGCGGTACGCGGACCTGCGGGAGAGCAGCACTGACTTTTGCCAGGTATGTCCTCTCAAGGCAGCCGATTCGTTTACCGTCTTTCGCGAACTGCTGGCCGATATCGCCTCCACGCATCCATCGAAGTACATCCACATTGGTGGTGATGAAACGTATCTGTTAGGGCACTGTGAGCAATGCCGCGCCAAGGCACAGCGCGAGGGCAAATCAAGACTGTACGTTGATTACTTCAAGGAGATTGCCCGCTGTGTGACCAAGCTCGGTCGCCGTCCTGTGCTCTGGGCCGACATGCTGCTAAAGCACCCCGAGGCGGTGGATGAGATGCCGAAGGAATGTGTTTTTGTGGATTGGAATTACGGCTGGGAACCCAGCCATTTCGGTGACCTCTCACGGATCGAGGGCAACGGGTTTAAAATTTGGGGTGCGGCGGCGTTGCGCGCCCATCCCGACAACCACTCGCTCACATCCTGGCAGAGGCGGTTTCATAACATTCGCGACTTTATCCCCCATGCGCGGAATCAGGGCTACACGGGCATGCTGCTGACCTCATGGTCAACCTCCGGGGTTTATGGCTATGAATGGGACCAGGGCGGAGAGGTCGTTGAATTGCACCCGATCCGGAGAGTCTATCCACTATCGGGTTTCCGAATTCTGTTGGCCGCATACGTTGAGGCGTTGAAACAATCCAACCCCATCGACCCGCAAGACTTTGTCAAGGAGTACGCAGCCGAGCGGTTTGGCCTGTCGCCACACGACGGGGACAAGTTATGGCAGGCGTTGACACTAGATGCCACGCTGATTCAGCCGGGCATGGACGTCGGACCGATTAACAGGAAAGCGCAGAAATCCAAACGACTGCTTGCAGCGATTCATCCAAATCGACACGAAAACGAATTTGAGCACCTGCGGTTGATGGCCGACCTGCGGGAGTACCACATGCGTTTCAAAAGGTTGGAAAGTGAGATCCAGTCGCCGCAGTTTTCTTCCGCGCAGATTCGACAGAAGACCCGCATGCTGGAAAAACTTCTCAAGGAATCGATAACACTCGATCAACGGTTCATGGAGCTCAACACCGGTTTTCTCCACGAAAGCGCGATTGCGGAGGAAGCCGAGGCACACACCAAGAAGCTACGCAAACTCTATGATCGCCTGTCACGAGCCGGTAGAAGGCCCCGCGAAACCGTGAAAGCGGAGGCGCATGATAAGCGGAATTTCCGCTGGTCTGGTACTGTCAACGGTGCGTTGGAAAGACCACCGCAGGAGCGATCTCCGGTGGTGGCGGCTGAGTGAGCCGGGATGATTACTGTCGAAGCGCTGACACCCGCATGGCGGGAAGCGTTCCTGGTCAGCCGCAATTCGCTGTTTACACCTCTCGATTCTCAGTATTGGAACCGTGTTGAGAACCCGGGCTCTTCGGTTCCGGTGCGGACATTTATCGGGCGGGATCAATCAAGGGTTCTCTCCTGGGGCAGTTTCTTTGTGAGGGGACTTCACCCAGGGAGAGATCGCGTACCCGCCCTGAGGGTAGCCATGGCCTGTTCGATTGGTACGCTGCCCGATCATCAGCGACAGGGTTTGGGAGCCAAGGTATGGCGCGTCTCGGAAACAGAGCTGGCCCGGGAAGTGGACGGCATTTTGGTCTACACGAGCGAAAGTGGACCAGGATACCCGTTTTATCGGGCGATGGGCTATTTGCCACTCCTTTACCCACCCTGCCTTCGAAGGAAGGTGCCTTCTGAATCAGGTGTTGAGAGAGACGCGGCAATGACCAGGCCGCTCGCTGAATCGGATGATTTCTGGCATTCCGGTCCTGGTGTCTTTGCCGAGTGCTATCGTGGGTGCGGCGGATTCCTGGCGGATCGGCCGGGTTCCTTGGAGCGTTGGGTGAACACTTCTTTCTTATACCACCCGAACGCGATCGGTTGCGTGCCGCAGGTCTCCTGGCTGCTGGACGAGTCGAGCAGGCGATGGACGGCGTATGCCGTCTGGGCTGGCCCGATCAAAAAAATTAATTGGAAGCGGGACGCCGTCGAAATCTGGGAGCTGGCGTGCCGGGACGATTGCGATACCGATTCTCTTGATCAGCTTTTGCAACCGGCGTACGAAGCAGCGTGCAAAGGCGGCGGATACATTGACTGGTGGGCGGTGACCGGTCGTCTGACCGGGCAAATGCTGGCGCTGGGCTTCACGGAGCTCCCCCGCAGTTTGTGTGTGCTTGGAAAAGTGTTTGATCCGGCGAGGAAGTTGGCAGAACAATTGGACGCGCGAGGTTTTCCGGCCAACTGCTTGAATGGCGCAGGGGGGCGGGTTGAGATTCGCGCACGGAATTGCATCGTCGAGGTCGAATGCGACGCGGCGATGCGCATGGTTTTCGGGCGGTCCTCAGCCAGTCAGGAGTATCAACTCGGAATGTTGACCATCCGGCCATTGGTGAAGGCGCGGGTGACGCTCGAGGCCATCGATGCCGCGCTACCCTGTGTGCCGTGGAGTTACCTCGCTTCGGAATACATATGAAAAGCATGGAGATGCAGATCTTTTCGATCGACACGCGCGCATGCCCGGCCGAGTTGCGGGCGGGGCTTAAAGAGATCCAGGCGGAATACCCGCGGCGGTTTGCAAAGACCAGCCGCGCGCGTCGCCTGCGGTTTGTGGGCGGTCTGGCCCCGGCCACGGGCAGTTTGTCGGTAACCCGAAATGACGCGGAAGTCACGATCCGGTACGCGAGCCAGACGGATGCGTTTCGGGCGCTGGGTCGGCTGCTGGGCGAGAGTAACCCGCAAGCTATGGCGCGGGAGTTTTCCGAGTCGGCTCGATTTGATCTGCGCGGGGTGATGGTGGATGTCTCACGCAACGGCGTGCTGCGGCCCGAGACGATGAAGGCGCTTATGCGCCGGTGCGCGTTGATGGGGATCAATACCTTCATTGCTTACGCCGAGGACACTTATGAAGTGCCCGGCGAACCATTCTTCGGCTATTTGCGGGGTCGGTACACGCAGAAGGAGCTGGGCGAATTGGATGCCTACGCCAGCGCACTGGGCCTGGAGATGTTTTTGGCGATCCAAACCCTGGGACATCTGGGACAGGTACTGCAGTGGCCGACCTACGCGAATTACCGGGACGTGGAAGAGGTGTTGATCGCCGGGGAGAAACCGACGTACAAGTTGATCGAGCGGATGATCGGCGCGGCCTCGGCCCCGTTTCGGTCGCGGCGGCTGATTGTCGGGATGGACGAAGCGCATGGATTGGGCACGGGTCGCTATTTGAGTCGGCACGGCTACCAGCGGGCCTTCGACATTTTCAACAGCCATCTGGATCGCGTGCGCAGCATCTGTTGCGACCTGGGTCTGCAACCCATCATCTGGAGTGACATGTATTTTCGGTTGGGGTCCCAGACGAACTCCTACTACGACACGGCCAGCAAGATTCCTGTGGATGCGGCCGCCAATATCCCCAAGGACGTGCAATTGGCGTATTGGGATTACTATCACACGCAACCCGATTTTTACGTGGAATGGATCAAACGCCACCGAGCACTGGGCGTTGAGCCGCTGGTGGCCGGTGGAGTGTGGACGTGGAGCCATTTCTGGGCGGCCCTGCCATTTTCGTTTACCGTGACTGACGCATGCATGCGAGCCTGCAAGTCACAAAACATCCGTGAAGTCTTCGTCACGCTCTGGGGGGATGACGGGATGGAGTGCGACGTGTTCTCGGCATTGCCGGGAATCCAGTTCTTCGCTGAGCACGCTTACGCGGATTCCGTGGACGGGCAACAATTGCGGGCCAATTTCCGCGGGACGTGCGATGCGGATTTTGATGATTGGGTTCGGGCCAGCGGAATCGATTCCGTGCCGTGTCTGGCCGCTCCGGAGAAAAGCAACACCAATATCGGGAAATGGCTGCTGTGGCAGGACCCGATTCTCGGCTTGATGGAGCCGCAGATTGCCGGTGTTACATTGCGAGGGCATTACGAGAAGTTGCACGGTGACTTACTAGCGGCTTCACGAAAACTTCCGGCCAATCGGCGATTGCGATTCCCCGCCCGATTGGCCGGGGTGCTGTCCTTGAAATCCGAATTGCGGCGCGAGCTGGTTGCCGCTTACAAAGCCGGAAACAAGAGACGGATGAGGGCCTTGGTCGGATCCGACTTGAGAAGCCTCCGGAAGGCGCTGGATGATTTGTGGAAGTGTCACCGGCAGATGTGGCTGGAACTGTACAAGCCATTTGGCTGGGAAGGGATCGAGCAGCGCTACGGGGCGCAGCAGGCACGGTTACAGGGTCTGGCCGAACGCGTGCTCGCGTACCTGGATGGCGACGTGGATTCGATTCCCGAGTTTGAAACGAAATTGGAGCGGATTTTCCAGACGGCACCCGGGGAACTGCCGCGGGCCACATATTCACGTGTGGCGACCGCCAGCGCGGCGCGATGGTGATGCGATGAAACACGGCGTTTTTCCATTCAGCCGATTTCTGAAGGAGTACGACGTGTGGGAATTCCATCCGATGGACCAGGGCGGGCGACTGGTACAATTGCAACTGGTTGGGTCGGAAAAAGATGTGGACACAGTCACAGCATTGCGGCGGCCTGATTTTTTCAGTCCTTGGGGCGATCCAATCCAATGGGACCGATTGGAAACCACGGAGCTTGAGAAGAGCGTCTGGCTGAACCGCTGGTACTACCTTCCGTGTCTCGCGCGGTTGTACTCGATCACCGGCGATCGGTCGTATCTGGATGATCTGTTGAAGCTTTTCAGGCGCTGGTGTGTTGAAAATCCTGCTCCACATGACCTGCCGGATTGCTTCCGGAGCGGACGGTACATTTGGAAAGACATGCAAGTGGCATGGCGCACGCAGAACCTGATTTGGTGTTTCTTTCTCGGGCGAACCGGGTTCAGTTCCACCGAGCAACAGGAGTTGGTCGATTCCATTGTCGTTCATGCGCGGGTGCTGCACGCCTATTTTGGGGAACAGCCGCTTTCGGTGGGCAATCACCAGTCGCACGGCGCGGTGGCGATGCTGCACGCGGCGGTTCTCTTTCCGGAATCAGCCGGTGCCTCCTATTGGCGCGACAAGGCCCTGAAGATTCTGGACCACCATATCGAGGCGGCGTTTTTCGCCGACGGCAACTCCATTGAGTTATGCCCAGGTTACTATCCCTTTATTGCTGCCAACTTTCGTGATGCGTATTTGTTGTGCGATGCCAACAACGTTTCGCTTTCAGCCCGCTGGCAAGAACGACTTGCACAGTTCCATCAGTTCATGCGTCAGATCCAACAACCCGATGGCACAATGCCGCCGATTAATGACTCCAGTGAGACGCCCACAGGTCTCTCGCTGCGTATTCTCGCTGAAGTCTTGGGAGTTCACGCCGACCTTGAGCCGGGCGGCTCCGTGTGTTTTGCTGACTCGCAACAGGCGGTGATGCGCGACAAAACGACAGCGGACGCGGCGTATGTGTTTTTGGACGCGGGAGCGGCGTGGCGGGCTCATTGGCATGGGGGAAAGCTCGGATTTCATTTCTGGCATGGAGGGCGACCGTGTCTCGTGGACAGCGGCGTATGCAACTACGACGATCTGCTGCGCGTCCAGTGGTACATGAAACCCGAAGCGCACAATACCGTTCTCGTGGACGGCCTTGGAGACGCGGACGTGGCGCGAAGGTTTTCAGCGGACCTCACCGACTCGGGCAGTCGTCTCGGCGGATGGCAATCCACGCCGGAATACGACCGGGCTATCATGTCGACCGAAGCGTTTCAAGCTCTGCCCACCCCGGTTTCATGGACCCGTCAGTTGCTCTTTCTAAAGAAACGGCAGTGGATCGTCGTCGTGGATCGATTGGACAGCGCGACTGGACATGAGTACCGCTGGCTGTTTCACTTCGCCCCGACGACATTGAGGACCTCCGCGCTTGGCAAGCAGGCGTTCACCGGATTCGGTGATCACAATCTGCTGCTGGCGCCCTTCTGCCCGGAGAGGTTTGCCCACATGGAAGTCCGTCAGGGCCATGTGAACCAGCGGAGCCGAGATCTTTCAGCGCCGGTGACCAGCTTCGTCGCGCGAGGCACTTGTCTGAACGTGGCATTTATAGCCATGCCCGTGAATGGGCATGAGCTTCCCTCTCTTCGGCTACAGCAGACTGAGGATGCGGGCGGTCTATCGTTGAAAATCGAATTGGAAACGGAAACGGTGGAGTTGATGATTCCCAATTCCTCTTCCGAAGTGAGAATCAAGGCCGCCAAGTCGACGGGATTAAAATCCGAGGTAACGTACGTGTGAAATTGGCGGGAAAGTCACGATGCCAGTTTGTTTTTCTCCTCCTGGTTATGTGCGGTGCCTGCCAGCGCACCTCAGCTCCCCGCGCGGAGCCATTGGTGGTGCATCGCACGGCGACGCCGATCCAGTTGGATGGAAACGTGGACAAACAGGTCTGGCAGCAAGTTCAACCGGTGCG
>Ga0187859_10001698_pt1 | contig 13912 bp, 6 predicted proteins | sample June2016WEW_10_1_2_FD_133019 | JGI IMG/M metagenome (GOLD analysis project Ga0187859, IMG submission 133019) | Peatland microbial communities from SPRUCE experiment site at the Marcell Experimental Forest, Minnesota, USA - June2016WEW_10_10 | ecosystem: Environmental > Terrestrial > Soil >...
CCGTGTGCGTCGGGTCAGCGCCTTCCCAAACAACGTCCGCAGTAGGCCCGTAGGTTGAAGGCACGTCCCTGCCCAGCAGCCGTAAATAAACCGTGAGTTGCGTGCGATGGTGCGCCGTATGCAAAACACGCCGCCAGAATATCCAAACACGCTCTCGCTGAACATCGAAGAAGGGCACACCTGCCATCCACCAGGCCGCGTCTTGCTGTGCGAAGAACTCCAGGCGCACCTTGACCAATTGCACAAAGCGCGCAGAAGCAGTTTCAAGCGTGAGTTGAACGGGCAAAACCAGCTCTGGCGGCGGCTCCGGAGTCCCGAGAAACTCCCCGAAGAAACGGCGCTCGGACAATAGCTGATGTTTCAGAATCTCGTACACAGTGCTCGAGCGCGCATGCGGCTTGAAATCAAGATCAGCATCATAGAGCTCACGCCACGTCGAGATCACCTTGTTCGACTCGCTGGCATAGATATCCAGCAGATGCTGAAAATGTTCGTCTGCAGCTCGCGGGACTTCCGCTTCGGGAATGGCCGTGCAGGTGTATTTCATCGCAATGATTCCTCCGCCCGCCTGGTGTCTGCCCCCCGGTCTTCGCTGCCTCCGCCGCTAATCTTCTCTGCTATACAAGATCCGCTTCTTTTCTTCATGCCGCTCGAGGCCCAGTTCAATCAATCGCGTCAGCAACTCGGTATACGGCAGGCCGGTTGCTTCCCACAACTTTGGATACATGCTGATCTGGGTGAATCCCGGCATGGTATTCACCTCGTTCAGGTAGATGCGCCGTTTGCCGTCCGATTCCATCAGAAAGTCCACGCGCGCCAGGCCGGACAGGTCGCAGGCGCGGAAGGCCGCCACCGCCATCTCGCGAATCTGCTTCGTCTCGGCGCGGGTCAACTTCGCCGGAATCACGGGCACGGATCCCTCGGAGAGGTATTTCGCCTCGTAGTCATAGAATTCCTTGCCGGGAACAATCTCGCCGACGACACTGGCTTTGGGGTCATCGTTGCCTAGCACCGCTACCTCAAGTTCCCGCGCCTTGGCGGTTTTGCCGCCCACACCCTGCTCGACGATCAGTTTGCGGTCGTACTTCGCCGCCTCATTGAGCGCCGGACCAAGTTCCTTCCGGTCATGCGCTTTGCTAATCCCAACTGACGATCCCAGGTTAGCCGGCTTCACAAACACCGGGTACTTCAGCGTCGACTCCACCTGGGCAATCGCTTTGCGCGGTGTCTTCTCCCACTCCGCCCGCAACAGAGTGACGTGCTTGACGATGGGGAGCCGTGCGTTGGCGAAGAGCCGCTTCATTACATCCTTGTCCATGCCGGCCGCCGAACCAAGAACGCCGGAGCCCACATAGGCAATACCGGCTAGCTCAAACAGCCCCTGGATGGTTCCATCCTCGCCAAACGTGCCGTGGAGCACGGGAAACACAACGTCGAGATTCGCGGACGCCGGCCGGGTGCTTCCCGCCGACAATGCAACGCCTTTTTCCACGGGTTCGGGCGCAAGCAGTGTCGGAATCCCCTCCTGCAGCAGTTTCGCCCCCGGGGTTGTGTCGGGATCGCCCGCTCGCAGGCGGCGGGCCACAGTGCTCTGGTCGCCCACCAGCAGGTTTTGTGCCTCTCCGGCTGCCAGCCAGTGACCGTCCTTGCTGATCCCGATCGGGACCACCTCGAATTTCTTCCGGTCGATCGCCTTCAATACCGAAGCAGCCGACAGCAGCGAAACCTCATGCTCGCCGCTACGCCCGCCAAAGAGAATTCCAACACGAAGTTTTTTTGCCATCCAGGCACCTATTTTAGTTCTTCAGGCCAGATCTGGACGTTCACTTTGTGGTTACCGGCTGTCCGCGCTCATTGAGGGGAGTGCCGTAGCAGGGATCAACCCGAATCGGGTTGGGATCCGCTTTCTGGGGCCAGATGTACGGTAAGGGTTTTCCTTTGCGGGACTGCCCGAGCAACACGCGAATGGTCCAGGACGGCATGTTTTCAAGCGGCGCGATGGAACCGTCGGAGGCGAAGCGCAGGGGCGGTGCCCAGTATTGCAGGTCGTGACCCTTGATTCCGTCAGGCCGAGAATTCCACTCGTCTCCCATCCAAATCAGGGCTGGGCCGTCCGCTGTCGGGATGGTGGCAATGAAGGTTTGCTGCGCAGGAATAATGGGTTTTCCGCCGGCATCGCGGTTGATGTTTCCGATTTCTTTGTACGGTCCAAGCGGATTCGATGAAACCAGAATCCGCGCGCCGCTGCCCGCGGCGCAGAAGCAGCAGGTATGGTCAAAGACCGCGTAAGAGCTTGCGCCGCGATGGAAGAGGGCCGGCGCTTCGCATTCGCGCGCAAGAACGGGGCTGGTCTCGCCGCTGGAAGAAAGGTAGTCGGCTGTAAGGCGCTCGACGCGGATGGAATGGCCTTGATCGATGACAGTGTAGATGAAGTAAGCCGTGCCGTCTTCGTCCACAAAGAGGCTTCCGTCGCCGGGATGATCTTTGGCCTGGGAAAGCTGCACCGCGGTGTTGGCGATGGTAAATGGCCCTATGGGTGTATCGCTGGTTGCGACTCCAACTTTGCCGTCCCACAGTTTCGGATACCAGTTGTACCAGAGAACATACTTATGGGTTCGCACGTTATAGGCAACATAAGGGCGGTAGTAGACGCCGTCCAGCGGAGACTTGAGGAGTTCGCCTTCAAAAGTCCAGTGCTCAAGATCGGCTGAGCTGTAAACGCGAAAGCGGTTGTTGATGGTATAGCCCGCCGTCTTGCCGTAGGCGGTTCCGTAAAGGTAGTAGCGGCCGGCAAAGAAGTGGAGGCAACCGTCGTGTGCATCCATGATGTTGCCGTCCGCGTCCCGCCGTGGAACCACATTCTGAATGGTCACCTTGCGGAAGCGGGGAGTTTGCGCCGCGGAGTTCAAGGCAGCAAGAAACGGACAAAGAATCATGAAACCAACGGTCGCGAACCATGGGAGCGCTGCAGCACGGCAATTCACAGGATCTTCTTCCCAAACGCCGAGCAGGCTAGTTCCACGGCCAGATCCGCGGTCCGGTTGTGCTCGTCGATCACCGGGTTCACCTCGACAATTTCAAAGCTGAGCAGGCGGCCATGATCCGCAATGATCTCCATAGCCAGGTGGGCTTCGCGGTAGGTGGCGCCACCACGCACCGGCGTACCCACTCCGGGGGCGTCCTCCGGGTCAATCCAATCCATATCCAGAGAAACGTGGTATCCGGCCGTTCCGCGACCGGCTGCCCGCAGCGCCTCTTCCATCACTGTTCGCATGCCACGTTCGTCGATATCGCGCATGGTATAGACCTCCGCCACCCCGGCGCGCCGAATGTTCTCCCGTTCGGCTGCATCGATGTCCCGCACCCCGATCAGGACTGTATTCTCCGCGGCAATCTTCGGCGAGTAACCAAAGATGTTCCCCAACGGCTCGGGTCCCAGCCCCAGCAGTGCTGCCAGCGGCATTCCATGTACGTTCCCCGAAGGGGAAGTTTCCGGCGTGTTGATGTCTGGATGCGCATCAATCCAGATGACGCCGACTTTTTGCTCCCGCCTGCGATAGAAATGCGCCACTCCGGAGACGGAGCCCGCCGCCAGCGAGTGGTCTCCGCCCAGAACCAGGGGCGTCATTCCCTCCTCCAGCGTCTTCACCACAGCCTCCGCGGTGCGTGTGCAGGTTTCTGCAATCTCTGTCAGATAGCGGGCACTCTTGTTGCCGAAAGCGCGGGTTTCGGCAATCTCCACGCGGATGTTGCCGCCATCGGTTACCTGGTGACCCAGGGCCTCAAGGCGCGCCTCCAAGCCAGCGACGCGCATTGCGGAGGGGCCCATGTCGACGCCGCGCCGGCTCGCGCCCATATCCAGTGGGACCCCGATCACGCGAATGCTGCGCGGGGGCAACGACTGCGTTCCGCTGTGCGGGGTGAATGGAATCTCTCCAGAATCTTCAGTTCTCCTGTGCATGGTTGGGTCTCCTCCGGGCCTGCGTTCCATTCCTCGAGTCGCGTATGCGTTCCAAAGGGAATCCGCAAAATGGATGGGCGGCCGGCCAACTCTCTTTGGTAACCAGGCAGGATACCTCCGCCTGATGCGAAACCGCTATTAGATCAGATTCATGTGAGAGTAAGATAAGTACGCGCGTTTCATGCGCTTTACAGCTTCCCGGGGCTGGGAAAACTATTTGACTCCAACTGATTGAATCAAATAAACCTCTTGGCCGATAGTGCAAAGTCAGGAACCCAAATGTCCCATGGCCGCAAAACCCGATCAGTCGAGATGAAACACCGCATTCCCGGATATGCGGGCATTCAGGCAGCAATCATCGTCCTTGCGGCCGTGTTCGGCTGGGCTTCCGCCGCAGCGGCGCAGAACCCGCTCGGTACCCTCCAGGAGATTCACGCCCTTTCCAACGCGGAGGCCGGTCACCACTTGCCGGTTACGTTTGAAGCCACCGTGACCTATTACCGCAGCTATGAGGGGACTCTCTTTGTCCAGGATGGGAACGCGGGTATTTATGTTCAGCCGTCCATCGTTTATACCCTCGTGCCCGGCGACCGAATCCTCATCCGCGGAACCACGGAGCCGAGCTTCCGCCCCTTTGTCAAAGAGGCGACCATCACCCTGCTCCGCCACGGAGCCGTTCCGAAAGCTATCCCCGCCACGTTCGACGAGTTGATTCGCGCCGAGCGCGATTGTATGTTCATCTCTATCCGCGCCAAGGTACGCGCCGCCGACCTGGTCTACAGCTCCGATGTGCGCAGTACTGTGCTGCAGATGATCACCGGTGGAGGCACAATTGACGCGGTAGTGGACAGCGATGACGCCAGCCGGCTGGAAGGTCTTCTGGATGCCGAGATTGAGATTACCGGAGCTGTATCCGGAAGATTCGATGGCAAAATGCAGCAGACGGGGATCGAGGTCCACGCCTCGTCGTTCGACAACATCAAGATACTTCACCGTGCCGACACCGGGCCGTTGTCTCTTCCTGTCACGTCGATGGACCGCATTCTGGAGGGCTACCACGTCCAGGTGCTTTCGCAAAGAATCAGGGTTCACGGGACCATCACTTATTACCAGCCGGGTTCTGCAATCGTGTTGCAAGACGGACCAAAGAGTCTTTGGATCCAGACCCGCAGCATTGCTCCTGTGCAGGTTGGCGACCTGGCGAACGTAACCGGCTTCCCGGGTCTCCATGACGGATTTCTGACCCTCACCAATGGCTCGATACAGGATAGCCACACGCGGGCCCCCGTCACGCCTGAAGCGGCGACCTGGCACCAACTGGCAGGGAGCAAAAATGTCTTCGATCTGGTCTCTATCGAAGGCAAGGTACAGGGCGAAGTTGCGGAGGCAGCGCAGGACGAGTACGTCCTGGTGGCCGACGGGCAAATGTTTTCTGCAATTTACAGGCATCCACCGGCGTCCGCTCCGGGTCGCACAGCGCCCCAGCCCTTGAAGCAGATCCCACTCGGATCCACGATCCGCGTCATCGGCATTTGCATGCTAGACGATTCGAACCCGTTCAACGCGCAGGTTCCATTCACGATCCTTATGCGCTCACCGGACGATGCAACGGTGATCGCCGAACCGTCCTGGCTCAACATATCAAACCTCATCCGCATCGTCAGCTTGCTGTTGATCGTAGTTCTGGCGGCGGTGTCCTGGGGTGCAATACTGAATCGCAAGGTACGCCGCCAGACTGCGGCCCTGTCCCTGCGCATCGAGGCCGAAGCAAACCTCGAGCGGCGAATGGCCCAGCTCGAGCAGCGGCGCAGCAGCATTCTCGAGGACATCAATGGATCAAGACCGCTTGCCGAGATTCTCGAAGCCATCACGGAATTGGTCTCGTTCCGCTTGGACGGCGCTCGGTGCTGGTGCGAGATTACCGATGGGGCGCGGCTCGGCCATCCTCCCACTGCGCCAGAATCCCTGCGCATCGTGAGTGAGCTGATTCCGGCGCGCACCGGCGCACCGCTCGGAGCACTCTCTGCCGGGTTCGCGCTGGGATCTGTCCCGAGCGATGCGGAGGTTGCTGCGCTCGGCGTCGGAGCGCGCCTGGCGACCCTGGCCATCGAGACGCGCCGCCTCTACACCGATTTGCGCCACCGCTCCGAATTCGACCTGCTCACCGACATCCACAATCGCTTCTCCCTGGAAAAACATATCGACGCCCTCATTGAAGAGGCACGTCAAAGAGCGGGCATCTTCGGTTTAATCTACGTGGATCTGGATGAGTTCAAGCAGGTCAACGATATCTATGGTCACCGCGTTGGAGACCTCTACCTTCAGGAAGTCGCCATGCGCATGAAATGCCAGCTTCGCGGCCACGACATGCTTGCCCGCCTGGGCGGTGATGAGTTTGCCGCTGTAGTCTCCATCGTTCGTAATCGAGCGATTGTGGAAGAAGTCGCCCTTCGACTGGAAAGATGTTTCGACGAGCCTTTTGAAGTGGAAGGATACACGCTTCATGGTTCGGCAAGCGTTGGACTTGCCATCTATCCCGATGATGGTGCCACACGGGACAGCCTGATCAGTGCCTCCGATGCCGCCATGTATGTCGCCAAGCATACCAGGCGCTCGGCAGGAACTCGTGCGGAGGGCCTATCCACCCGACTCATTCCCAAGGACCGAGCGTAACGGGGAGTCTTCACGCGCGATTGTGGGCCGCCCAGGTCCCCGCGCTCAGTTCCGGGCTTTCTGACGCCGGAGGGCTGGTCATTTGGCAAGCGCGTGGATCCGCGGGCCTCCACGGCGCGCTTTGTTCTGACGCAAGCACCCGCGAGCCGTCCCTTGAGCCCCATCCTGCACGGCGCGGCAAACAGACAACACACCGTGAGAGGGTGTGGGCTTTTTCACCTTGAGGTGAATCTATTCGCCAATCTGCCGATAAGCAATCTCAGGAGCCGGACAGCAAAATGTCCGCCGGACTCTGCAAGATGAAGAAACTGATTTCCACGCTCGCGATCCTTCTTGCATGCGGCACGGCCGCATGGGCCGGTACACCCCTCCCGCTCACCTCCCTGCGCGCCATCCACGATCTTACCAATGCCGAAGCCTCCAAGGGACTTCCAGTCGCCTTCCAGGCAACAGTCACCTTTTACGGCAAGATTGATGGCAACCTCTTTGTGCAGGATGGAGATGAGGCCATTTTTGTGAAAGTCCCCGTCAATGCTGGCTTTCTCCCCGGCGATCGCATTCTCGTGCGTGGAACATCCTTTGCTGACTTCCATCCTGATGTGCACAGCAATGACGTCACAGTGCTCGGCCACAGTGATCTGCCTGAACCCATTCCCGCCACCTTCGACGACCTCATCCGCATTAGGTACGACTGCCTTTTGGTAAATGTGCGCGGCACCGTCCACGCTGTCGACCGCGATGGGGATGATTCGTACAATTTCACTCGCATACAGTTGCTCACCGAGGGTGGCTACATCGAACTCTTCATCATCGGCGGAAACGACGCCACAATCCGAAACATGCTCGATGCGGAGGTCGAGGTCTCCGGAATTGTCGCGGGAAGGTTCGATGGAAAGCATCAGCCTACTGGAATCCAGCTCTACGTGCCCTCCTTTGCCAATATCAAACTACTCAAGCGCGCCGACGCCGATCCCTGGGCTCTCCCCGTCACGCCCATGGGCGCCATCATCGGCAGCTATCATGTGCGCGATCTTACGGGCAGGATTCGCGTACATGGGGCCATTACCTACTACCAGCCAGGTACGGCACTTGCGCTTCAGGACGGACCCAGCAGCGTCTGGATTACCACGCGCACTCGCGTCCCCATGGAGATCGGCGATGTTGCCGATGCAATCGGCTTCCCCGATGTGCATGATGGGTTCCTGGCGCTGACGCGCGCCGAAATCCACGACACCGGGGTCCATTCACCCGTATCACCCCAGCCATCCAACTGGACACAACTCACTTCAAGCGCCCAGCTCTTCGATCTGGTTTCCATCGAGGGCCAGGTCGTTACTGAAGTCGAGGAGGGCTCTCAGGACGAATACGTTTTGCGTGCAGACAACAAGCTCTTCACCACAATCTTCCGCAATCCCGCGGGACCAAATGCGCCACCCATGAAGCAAGTGCCGCTGGGCTCCATAGTCCGTGTCACTGGCATCTGCATTCTTTCTGATTCCAACCCATTCGACGGAAAAGTTCCGTTCAATATCCTCCTGCGCTCCTTCGACGACATCACCGTCATCGCCAGCCCCTCCCTTCTCACCGTGCGCAACCTGGGCATCCTCGTCGGATTGCTGCTGATCGGGTTGATGGCTGTGGGCACAAGAGCCTGGTTCGTTGAGCACAGAGCGCGGCAAAACACTGCCGCATCCGCCTACATCGAACGCCGGCGCGGCCGCATCCTTGAAGACATTAACGGCTCCGCCCCCATCACCGAGGTAATCGAACAGATCACCGAACTCGTCTCCTTCAGGCTCAAAGGCGCGCCGTGCTGGTGCCAGATCGCAGGCGGAGCGCGACTTGGAAACTGCCCGAGGGATCTCTCCGGCATGCGCGTGGTCAGCCAGGAAATTCCCGCCCGCTCAGGCTCTCCGCTTGGAGAAGTCTTTGCCGCCTTCGACCCTTTGACCAAGCCCCGCGATATCGAATCCGAGTCCCTTGCCTTTGCTGTGGGACTTGCTGCTTTGGCTATTGAAACGCGCCGGCTCTACACCGACCTTATCCGCCGCTCGGAGTTTGACCTGCTCACCGACATCCACAACCGCTTCTCTCTCGACAAGCGCCTCGACGCACAGATCGAAGAAGCCCACCAGCTGGGCGGCATCTTTGGACTGATCTACATCGATCTCGATAACTTCAAAAGAGTCAACGACCTGATGGGACACCGGATTGGAGACCTGTACCTGCAGGAAATGGCGCTCCGCATGAAACGCCAGCTCCGTTCCGTAGATACGCTTGCCCGCCTCGGTGGTGATGAATTCGCCATTCTGGTTCCACTTGTCCGCAGCCGCGCCGATGTCAGGGATATTGCACTGCGTCTGGAGCGCTGCTTCGACGAGCCGCTTCCTATTGAAGGCGTCACCCTTCATCCGGCGGCCAGCGTCGGTTTCGCCGTCTATCCTGAGGACGCCACAACCAAGGATGGCCTCTTGAGTTTCGCTGACGATGCCATGTACAAAACCAAAAACTTAAAACGCCATCTTGCACAAATGCCCATCGGCGACCACAATCCAGAACCTGAGCTTAAAGTTCTTTAGAAAGAATCTGTCATGCCTATCGTACGCTGGCTCAGGCCAGGACCATAGCGGCTATTGACAAACGTGCGGGGTCCGCGAGCCTCCACGGTGTGTTCCGTTGTGACGCGAGTGTCTCGCGAAGCCATCTCTTCAGCCCATCCTGCACGGCGCGGCAAACAGACAACACACCGTGAGAGGGTGTAGGCTTTTTCACCTTGAGGTGAATCTATTCGCCAATCTGCCGATAAGCAATCTCAGGAGCCGGACAGCAAAAATGTCCGCCGAATCCTGCAAGATGAAGAAACTGATTTCCACGCTCGCGATCCTTCTTGCATGCGGCACGGCCGCATGGGCAGCCGAGCCGGTTACTCTTACATCCCTGCGCGACATCGCAGCGTTGAGCAACGCGGATGCCGAAAGAAAGCTGCCGGTGGCCTTCGAAGCCACAGTTACCTATTTCCGCGATTATGAATCCACGCTGTTTGTGCAGGATGACGGCAAAGCTATTTATGTTTTCTCTGCCAGGAATCTCTCGCTGTCTCCGGGCGACCGCGTCCTGATCCGGGGAACGACTGCCGCAAACTTCCTCCCCTTGGTGATTAGCGACTCCATCACCGTGCTCCGCCACAGCACACTCCCCAAACCTGTTCCGGCAACGTTTGCTGAGATGATCCAGGGCAGGCTGGATTGCATGTATGTTTCGGTGCGCGGAGTCATACGCTCAGCCGACGTTCAGTTGAGCGCCGGACGCCATGTGACTCAACTCGAGGTATCGATGAAGGGCGGGTACGTCGGGGTGACCATGGACAACGGCGATCCGGCCCGGCTGAGTGGCTGGCTGGATTCCGAAGTGGAGGTCACCGGGGTAAGTGCCGGACGGTTCGATGGAAAGATGCAGCAGACCGGCGTCCTGCTTCATGTGACTTCCTATGAAGGGGTTAGAATCCTGCACCAGGCCACCCAGGACCCATGGTCCATACCAGTCACCCCCATGAACAAGGTGCTCACTGGATTCGATGTGGATGAGCAAACTCCCCGGGTGCGTATTGAGGGCACCATCACCTACTATCGCCAGACTGAAATGGCTGTGCTTCAAGATGGCAGCCAGAGCATCCGCGTATTGACCCCCGAGGTCGACCCGCTGCGAGTCGGCGACCGCGCCGAAGCGATCGGTGTTCCCTTCGTGGATAACGGATTCCTGACCATCAAAATGGGCGCGATTCGAAGTACCGGCATTGCGACCCCCATTGTCCCGGTGCCTGTGACCTGGGATGAGTTGGCTTCCAGCAAGCACGCCTTCGACCTGGTTTCGATTGAGGGAACAGTGGAGTCGCAAGTACAAGAACAGGCGCAGGACGTCTACATTATTCGTTCTCAGGACAATCTGTTCTCGGCAACCGTGCGCCACCCCTTCGTCTATGAATGGGGCGTAGTCAAGCCACCTCCACCCATGCCGTGGATCGCTCCCGGCAGTAAAGTCCGAGTGACGGGCGTGGCCATCCTTGACGACGGGAATCCCTTTAATGGCACCATGGCCTTCGGCATTCTCTTGCGGTCGGCCGACGATGTAGCTGTGATCGCCAGCCCCTCGTGGCTTAATGTGCGCAACCTCACGCGCATCATCATCGTGCTGTTGCTGGTCGTGATTGCCGCGGGCGGATGGGGCATCCTGCTCATGCAAAAAATACATCGCCAAACCACGGCGATGGCCGTTCGCACAGAGGCAGAAGCCTCCCTTGAGCGCCGCCGCAGCCGCATTCTGGAAAACATCAATGGCACTACGCCGCTTGCCGAGATCATCGAGCAAATCACGGATATGGTCTCCTGCAAGCTGGACGGCGCACCTTGCTGCTGCCAGATTGCCGATGGAGCGCGTCTGGGCATGTGTCCTCCGGACGACGAGAATCTGCGCATTGTCCAAATGAGTATTCGTGGCCGTTCGGGGCCGCTGCTTGGTTCATTGATCGCCGGCCTTCATCCACTGTCAGAGCCTTCCGTGGTTGAAACTGAGGCGCTCGCTGTGGGCGCAGGCCTCGCCACACTTGCCATTGAAACTCGGCGCCTCTACTCCGATCTCCTGCGGCGCTCCGAATTTGACCTGCTGACTGACATTCAGAATCGCTTTTCGTTTGACAAGCGGCTCGATGAGCAAGTTGCGAAGGCGCGTCTCAGCGCCGGCATCTTTGGCCTTATTTATGTCGATCTCGATGAATTCAAACAAGTGAACGACGAATACGGTCATCAGGTTGGCGACCTGTACCTGCAGGAGGTTGTCGTGCGCATGAAGCACCAGGTCCGTTCCGTCGACATGCTGGCCCGCATCGGCGGCGACGAGTTTACGGTGCTGGTTCCCGAGGTCAGAAACCGCGCCGACGTGGAAGAGATTGCTCTGCGGATAGAACGCAGCTTCGACGAACCAGTGGCCGTGGCCGGACACGTTCTGCATGCTTCGGCCAGCGTGGGCATTGCCGTTTATCCGGAGGATGCGCTGACCAAGCACGGCCTGCTGAATGCTGCCGACAGCGCCATGTACAGATCAAAGAACGCCAAGAAGCAGGCTGCAAAAACGCTGGGCTGATGCCGAGAGCCCGAATCCGCGTTCGCATGTGATGCGTGACGAAGAGCGACCCAAGCGAATGCGGCGCCTACTGCAACAGTCAAAACGGAGAGGCCCAGCTTTCGCCGGGCCCCTGTGTTCAACTGCCTGTTCGCGGAAGTAGCTCTTCCGGCGCGCAAGCGCCGATTGGCCCCACCGCAGGTGGTTATTCGGCGGCCATCTCCTCGGCTTCGCCTTCCTGGCGCATAAGCTCCAGTTCGCGTTCGGCCGCTTCGATTTCCGCAGTAACTTCCTGCTGTACGCGCGCCGCCGCCTCTTCGAGCTCCGGTGAGAGTTGCACGTTGCGGTAGTATTCGAGACCCGTGCCCGCGGGAATCAAGCGTCCTACGATCACGTTCTCCTTCAAGCCGCGCAAGTTGTCGATCGCGCCGTTGATGCTGGCTTCGGTGAGCACGCGGGTCGTCTCCTGGAAACTGGCCGCCGAGATAAAGCTGTCGGTGGAGAGCGATGCCTTGGTGATACCGAGCAGGAGCGGACGACCAACGGGAGGACGGCCTCCATTTGCTATCACGCGTTCAATTTCCTCACGGAAGCGGAAGCGATCCACCTGCTGTTCGAGCAGGAAGTTGGAATCGCCTACGTCATCGATGCGAACCCAGCGCAGCATCTGGCGAACGATCACTTCGATGTGCTTGTCGCTGATGGCCACGCCCTGCAGACGATAGACTTCCTGGATTTCGTTCACCAGGTAGCCCTGCAGTTCCTTCTCGCCCAGTACGGCAAGAATGTCATGCGGGTTCAAAGGACCATCCATCAGCGGATCACCTGCGCGCAGGCGTTCGCCTTCCTGGACGTTGACGTGAATGCCGCGTGGTACCGAGTATTCCTTCTCGTCGCCGTTGTCCGCAGTCACGTAAATCTTGCGCTGTCCCTTGGCAACTTCACCAAAGCGAACCACGCCATCAATTTCGCTGATGATGGCCGTCTCACGCGGCTTGCGCGCTTCAAACAGCTCCACCACACGAGGCAGACCGCCCGTGATGTCCTTGGTGCGCGTGCTCTCCTTGGGAATCTTCGCCAGCACGTCGCCTGGTCCCACGTCGTCGCCATCCTGAACCATAAGATGGGCGCCGCGGGGCAACAGGTAACGCTTCGTTCCCTTGGCGTTCTTGATGACAAACGCCGGCTGCCGCTTTTCGTCGGGAGCATCCGCAACCACCCAACGAGAGAGGCCGGTAACTTCATCAACTTCTTCGTTCAGCGTGATGCCTTCCTGCAGATCCTTGAATGTAACAGCGCCACCGATCTCTGTCAGAATCGCGTAGGTGTACGGATCCCACTCAGCCAGCAACTGGCCAAGCTTTACATGCTCGCCGTCCTTGACCTTGAGGCGCGCGCCGTAAACCACTTGGTAGCGCTCCTTTTCACGACCGCGTTCGTCCACCACTGCCAGCGAGCCTGAACGATTCATGGCGACCAGCGTGCCGTCTTTGCTTTCAACGTAGTTCAGATTGATGAAGCGCACAAAGCCGTTGTTCTTCGCATCGAGCCGCGACTTGTCCTGCACACGGCTGGCCGTGCCGCCGACGTGGAAGGTACGCATGGTCAACTGCGTGCCAGGTTCACCGATGGATTGCGCTGCGATGACGCCGCAGGTTTCGCCGAGCTCGACCATACGTCCGGAACCCAGGTTGCGACCGTAGCAGAGAGCGCAAACACCACGCCGCGATTCGCAGGTAAGCACGGAGCGGATCTTTACCTTTTCAACACCCGCGCCCTGAATGGCAGAAGCGCTGTCTTCGTCGATGCCCTGGTTCACATCCACCACGATGTTGCCATCGTAGTCCTTGATGCGCTCAAGGGTAACGCGGCCAATGATGCGGTCGCGCAGCGGCTCGATGATTTCGCCGGATTCAACGATGGCGCCGACGTAAATGCCTTCGACCGTGCCGCAATCGTATTCGGTCACGATGACGTCCTGTGCCACGTCAACCAGGCGGCGGGTCAGGTAGCCTGAGTCGGCCGTCTTGAGCGCCGTATCCGCGAGGCCCTTACGAGCACCGTGGGTAGAATTGAAATACTCGAGAACCGACAAGCCTTCTTTGAAGTTGGCGATGATCGGCTGTTCGATGATCTCACCCGACGGTTTGGCCATCAGGCCGC
>Ga0187859_10001700_pt1 | contig 13908 bp, 12 predicted proteins | sample June2016WEW_10_1_2_FD_133019 | JGI IMG/M metagenome (GOLD analysis project Ga0187859, IMG submission 133019) | Peatland microbial communities from SPRUCE experiment site at the Marcell Experimental Forest, Minnesota, USA - June2016WEW_10_10 | ecosystem: Environmental > Terrestrial > Soil >...
GGCGACCTCTTCTCGCTGACCAAGCCAGAAATGATTGGCGACATTCATCGCCGATTTCTAGAGGCAGGGGCGGACATCATCGAGACGAATACCTTCGGTGCAACCAGCATTACCCAGAGCGAATTCTTTGTCGACGATCCGCGGGAGCGCGGAGGCAGGAAAGATCCGGCGTTCTACCAAAAGATCGTAGAAGACCCGTTTCTCGGCAGCCTGGCTTGGGATATCAATGAGCAATCGGCGCGTCAGTGCCGCGAATGGGCTGATCGTCTGGGTACTGCAACCGCGCGTCAACGGTTCGTGGCGGGGGCGATCGGGCCGCTGACCGTGTCACTGTCGAACTCGCCTGATGCCGATGATCCAGGCTTTCGGGTGATCACGTTCGATCAGGTCAAAGCCGCCTACACGCAGCAGGTACGCGCTCTCATTGCCGGCGGCGTAGATCTGCTGCTGGTCGAGACGATCTTCGACTCCCTGAATGCGAAGGCAGCCCTTGTCGCGATCCGTGAGGTGTTCGACGAGGATGGCAAACAATTGCCGGTGATGATCTCTGCCGCGGTGGGGCGCGGCGGCGAGACAATGATATCGGCGCAAACGACCGAGGCATTCTGGAACGCGGTTCGGCACGTGAAGCCTCTGTCGGTTGGACTGAACTGCTCTCTCGGTCCGGATCTGATGTACCCGTTCCTGGAAGAACTCTCGGAGAAGGCGGATGTGGCGATCTCATGCTACCCGAACGCCGGTTTGCCGAATCCACTCTCGGAGACAGGGTTCGATCTGGGGCCGCAAGATATGGCCCGCTATCTCGGCGACTTCGCACGTGGCGGGCTGATTAACATTGCCGGCGGTTGCTGTGGGAACACGCCCGAGCACATCGCGGCGATCGCCAAAGCGCTCGAAGGGCAGCCTCCTCGAAAGTACGGGATTGAGTCTCGTGCCGAATCCTACGCCCTCCAAAGCGAGATCAAAGAGTGAACATTTCCTCGAGCACAACTGTGCCCGAGACGACGCTCACGAAGCCGCTTCGTCTCTCGGGATCGCAGCCATTCACCCAGCAACCCGGCGTCTACATCATGATTGGGGAGCGGACCAACGTGGCCGGTTCGCCGAAGTTCGCCAAGCTGATCAAGGCGGGAAAATATGAAGAGGCGGTAAGCGTCGCGCGACAGCAGGTTGAGAACGGAGCGAATGTCCTCGACATCTGCATGGACGAGGGCATGATCGACGGCGTCACCGCGATGACGCGCTTTCTGCAGTTGCTGGGGAGCGAGCCAGAAGTGGCCAAGGTGCCGTTTATGGTGGACTCCTCGAAGTGGGAGGTCATTGAGGCGGGGCTGAAGTGCCTTCAGGGCAAGGGCATCGTCAATTCTATTTCACTGAAAGAGGGCGAAGAAAAGTTTCGCAAGAACGCCGCCACCGTCCTCAAATATGGCGCAGCGGTGGTAGTGATGGCTTTCGACGAGCAAGGTCAGGCCGCGACTTACGAGGACAAAATCCGCGTCTGCGAGCGAGCTTACCGCATACTAGTCGACCAAGTCGGTTTTCCCCCCGAAGACATTATCTTTGACCCAAATATCCTCACCGTCGCAACCGGCATGGAGGAACACAACAACTACGCGGTTGACTTCATCAACGCCACGCGCTGGATTAAAGCCAATCTCCCGCACGCCAAGGTCAGCGGCGGCGTCTCCAATATCTCGTTCAGCTTCCGGGGCAATAACAAGGTGCGCGAGGCCATGCACTCCGCATTTCTTTATCACGCCATCACGGCGGGCATGGACATGGGCATCGTGAATGCCGGGATGCTCGAAGTGTACGAGGAGATTGAGCCCGAGCTGAAAGTATTGGTCGAGGATGTTCTTCTAAACCGCCGTGCCGACGCGACCGAGCGACTGGTAGATTACGGCGAAAAACTGAAGGGCGTCAGCCAGGCTGTCAATGAAAAGCGAGCTGAAGAGTGGCGCAGCGGCACGGTCGAGGAGCGTCTTTCTCACGCGCTCGTCAAGGGCATAGACACCTATATCGAGATTGACGCCGAGGAAGCCCGCGTCAAAATGGGCCGCCCTCTATTGGTGATCGAAGGCCCCCTGATGGCTGGCATGAGTGTGGTCGGTGATCTATTCGGATCCGGAAAGATGTTCTTGCCACAGGTAGTCAAGTCTGCCCGCGTGATGAAGAAGGCGGTGGCGCACCTAACGCCATTCATGGAGGCGGAGAAAGTTGCGATGGCGGCCGCTGGCGAGGAGGTCAAAGCTCAGGGAAAAATCGTCCTCGCGACGGTCAAGGGTGACGTTCACGATATTGGAAAGAATATTGTCGGGGTCGTGCTCGCCTGCAATAACTATGAGGTGATCGATATGGGAGTGATGGTCCCCTGCGAAAAGATCCTCGAACGCGCCAAGGCGGAAAAGGCGGACATGATCGGCCTCAGCGGCCTGATCACGCCGTCGCTTGATGAAATGGTTCATGTGGCGCGAGAGATGGAGCGTCAGGGCTTTAAGTTGCCACTGCTCATCGGCGGAGCAACGACGAGCCGCGCGCACACCGCCGTCAAGATCGCGCCGCACTACAGCGAGCCAGTGGTGCACGTGCTGGATGCCAGCCGGGCCGTTCCCGTGACCACCAGTCTTCTAAGCGACGATGGCAAGTCGGCGTTCGTGGTGCAGCATCGCGCCGACTACGAGGCGCTTCGCAGGGCGCACTCCGCGCCGCGCTTGACAGTCGTCTCACTTGAGACCGCTCGCGCCAGACGGACTCCGATTCAATGGCGTTCGGAAGATATTCCCGTGCCCTCGTTTACCGGTTCGCGCGTGTTAGATAATTTTCCGCTGGCAACGCTGCGCGACTTCATCGACTGGACGCCGTTCTTTCACACCTGGGGGCTCAAGGGCGTTTACCCCCGCATTCTTGAGCACGAGGGACAAGGCGCGCAGGCGCGTCAGATATTTACCGAAGCTAATGCTCTTCTGGATGTCATCATCGAGAAGAAGTTGATTACGGCACGAGGCGTATATGGCTTGTTTCCCGCCAGCGCCGTGGGCGACGATGTCGAACTGTACACCGACGGCGCGCGCGAAAAGGTGCTCGAACGATTTCACTTCCTCCGTCAGCAATCGAATAAGGAAGGTACGGAGCCGTGCCGGTCTCTTGCTGACTTCATCGCGCCCAAGGAAACGGGGCTGCCCGATCACATCGGTGCTTTCGCAGTGACCAGCGGGATCGGCCTGAAGGAGCTATGCGATCGATTCAGGTCTGAGAACGACGATTACAACGCGATCATGGCGGAGGCCATTGCCGACCGCCTGGCAGAGGCTTTTGCCGAATGCCTGCACAAACGAGTGCGGGATGAATGGGGTTACGGTTGTAAAGAGGGCCTGAGCAACGCGGATCTCATCGCCGATCTCATCCAGGAGAAGTACCGGGGGATCAGGCCGGCAGCGGGTTATCCGGCGTGTCCGGATCACACCGAGAAGGGTCCACTTTGGCGTTTGCTCGATGTGCAGGCGAACACCGGAATGCTGATCACTGAGTCGTTTGCAATGTGGCCCGGTTCAAGCGTGAGCGGACTCTACTTTGCTCATCCGGAATCACGATATTTCAGCCTCGGCAAGATCGACCGCGATCAAATCGCCGACTACAGCAAACGTAAAGGAATGAGTGTGGGAGAGATCGAGCGATGGCTCGGACAAAACCTGAACTACAACCCGGCGGAATAGCATCGGGCGCCGAAGACTCGCGAGCGATACCGGCGAAAGATGAGGCCCTGTGATGCATTACCTTCTATTCTACGAAGTTGCAGATGACTACCTTGCTCGGCGCGCGGAGTTCCGCGACGCGCACCTTGAAAAGGCATGGCGGGCGAGCGAGCGCGGCGAACTCGTCTTGGGCGGCGCGCTGCAAGATCCCGTTGACGGTGCCGTCTTGCTGTTCAAAGGTGACTCACCTGAGGTCGCGGAGAAGTTTGCCCGGGTCGATCCTTACGTGACCAATGGGCTCGTTAAGCGATGGCATGTGCGCGAGTGGAAGACGGTTGCGGGCGAAGACTCGGCGACACCCGTGAGGCCGAATGCAATAGAGGCCCATGCTTCGTCCGGCGATCGCCGCTTGATCTTGCGGATGTGGAAGGGACACGCAAGCGTCCAGAAATCGGGCGAATACGTCGATTTCGTAACCGAGAAAATCTTCCCGTCACTGGGCGCCATTGAGGGGCATCGCGGAGCTTACCTGCTCCGCCGCGCAGTTGATGACACGATCGAATTTGTCGTGCTCACGCTTTGGGAGTCGATGGAAGCCGTCCGCCTGTTTGCCGGAAGTGAGCCTAACAAGGCTGTCGTGGAACCGGAAGCGCGGGCGGCGCTTAGCAGCTTCGATGAGTCGGTGACACACTTCGAGGTGCTTCAGCGCCCGGAATCATCAGAGCGCGACTGACGTCGCAATTACCTGCCGGAGCAGGCGCGCCTGCGCGCCGCACGGTGACGCGGGGATCGGCGGCTAGCTGACTGAGCATATCCATCGAGCGACGGGTTTTATTTCTTCATGCTCGGATCGTCAGCAGGATTAATGTAGTTAAACTTCGCCGGAGCCAGGCCGTGGATTTGAACCACTGTTTCGCCTGAGGCAGCCGCGTAATGGTGCATGCTGGGATCGAGGTAAGCGAAACTGCCCGCCGAAAAGCTCATCATTTTGCCGGCATCGAACTGATCGCCCATTCCAACCTTTAAAGTGCCGAAAAGAACCGTCACATTCTCGCGGTGAGGATGGGTGTGCGGCGCGATCCTGTAGCCGTCCGGCATCTTGAGCCGAATCGTGAAGTCGCCGGTGGAGGCCATTGGATCGCCCTCTAACACGGCAAGTTGCGCGCCTGGCGGCAGAAAAGCAGGCGCGGGACCGAACTTAACCTGATCGGACGTAAAGGCATTCTGAGCAGCACCGGGCTGGGCCGCAAGGAACGTAATTATCGCTAGAACTCCTGCGGCAAAAAGTAGCTTCACCATAACCGCCTCCTTTGTATCGGCGGAAATGATAGCAGGATTTTTCGCGAATGCCACTCGGACGAGGGGTGAACGGAGAGGTTAGGAATTTTCTTCCGCGTATTCGGACGATGGTGCTGGGGAAGCTTCCAAGCGAAATCGCGAGTGCATTCGAACGATGACGAGTCCGACCAACACTGCACTCACCAGCATGACCACCCTTATATAAAGCCCGGCATGAAATGCCTGGTCGCCGGCGGCAGTGCGCAGCAGGCCCGAGGTCGCGCTGATCGTGCAAAACGCGAAATAGAGTTTTTCCATCCGCGCGCGAGAAACAACGAAGAGCCACAAAAGAATCGACGAGACGATGACGAAGATTCCGCAAAGGATCCACGTGCCTGTCGTCACACTCGCCGTCGCCCAAATGCCAGCGGCGGGACTAGCCCCCAACATCTGGCGCATAGCAATCAGAAGAAACACGATGGAATGGACGAGCGCCACGATCGCGCGTTTGCGGTTGGTGAGAATGGAAAATCCGCCCATAATTGCATCAAATGTAGCGGAAGTGCATCCTTGGTGCTGTGACCCGGATCACGTACGGCAAAAGCCGCTGACCACACAACTTGGCCTCCGTCCCAGCCGACGCAAAGGTGTGCTATATCGCACAGCTTTTAGTTCACCAACCTAGTAACGTTCAATCAGTCTCTTCTAGCATCCTTCCGCCGTATCGAAGGTGACGGTCCCTTGCGAAATTAGACAGCGTTGCGCTGCGCGAGGAGCCGTTATGATAATGGCCAATAAAACCCGTCTGCCAAAGAAATCTTCCGTGCCACCGGCCTCCGCTGACGGCGACGGCAACCATATTCATAACGAGATTCTGCTGAGCCTCCCCCAGAAAGAATCCGAGCAAATCCTGCCAAAATTGGAATTCGTGCGCTTGAAGACGCACCAGGTACTGCACGAGTCCGGCGACACTTTGAAGTCGGCCTGGTTCTGCAACAGCGGCTTAATCTCGATTCTGAGCGTTTTTCCGGATGGAAAAACCGTGGAGGTCGGTCTGGTGGGCAAGGAAGGATTTATCGGCGTTCCGCTGGTAGCGGGCTTTCGCACCGCGCCGACGCGGGCCATCACGCAGATCGAAGCGTCGGCATTTCGCATCGACAGCGACCGGCTGGCTACACTGTTGCGAGATTGCCCCGGGTTGGAGCGGCGGCTGCAACAGTTCGCGCAAATCCTCGCCATGCAAGTCACGCAAATTGCCGCCTGCAATCGTCTGCATGAAGTAGATGAAAGATTGGCGAGATGGTTGTTGATGAGCGCCGACCGGGTCGGATCGAATTCAGTCCCATTGACGCAGGAATTGATTGCACAGATGTTGGGAACGCGCCGCTCCAGCGTGACCGTGTCCGCGGGAATCTTGCAAAAGGCAGGCCTCATCGCCCACACGCGCGGCGACGTAGAGATTGTTGACCGGCCAAGACTGGAAGAGGCCGCCTGTGAGTGCTACGGAATCATGAACCGCCAGATTCGGGACTGGCGGAGCGAAACCGAATAAGTGAACTGGGTGTCCGCTATAGCAGGTAAGCGGGCTGATTTCCTCGTTATTGCCAATGTTTTCCCGGCCAGCCACAACATTTCCCATACATCTGGGTTCCCTTCTTCGTTACTTCTGCTCCGCAGCGGATGGCCTGCCCCGTTAGGTCATGTCCGAATGACACGAACCTTTGGTTACACTACACGGGTCTCGTTTCTTTTTGACAGGAGGTGGGTGGCCGGGGAAAATAACGGGTATCCGTGCGTGCCGGAAAAACTTAAACCTACAAACTGGAGAGAAAATCATGAAGAAATTGATTGCCGTCGCCGTTCTTTCAGTGTGTCTGTCGTTCGTTGCCGGGGTCGCGGTTGCCGATCGAGTGCGCGACTGGCATGATCTGGACGCTGTGCATCACCATGTGGAGGAAGCGATCAAAGAGCTCGACCACGCCCGTGCCGCCAATCACTACGATATGGCTGGCCATGGCGCCAAGGCTGAAGAACATTTGCACGCTGCGGAGCACGAACTGCACGATGCCATTGAGGCTATCCGGGCAGAACGCTAAACTGCCGAGCTTTCAGATTTCGGATCTATCGCGTTATCAGAAAAGGCCATCTGTCCTCCGACGGAGTTAAGTAGAGGGCGACAGATGGCTTTTTTTTGACAGATCTTTGCTAACCTGTGATTTCCAGCATCGCTGAAAGCTCTTCCCACTCTTTCATCAAATTCTGCAGCAAGGTTTTTTGATTGGCGAGTTCCTGCGTCTGGCGCTGCGTCTCCTCCGCGCTCACGAAGCACTGGAGTTCGGTTTCACAGAGCGTGATCGCGGCTTCAGCGCGCGCAATTTCTTCTTCTATTTCACGGAGACGATCCGCCATCTGCTGACGCTTGATGGGATTCAGGCGCTTGCCCTTAGGCTCGACGGTTTCGGCGGCAGGTGCGCTATTTCCATTCACGGGGACTGTGGGAATCGCAGCCACTGAAGATGGAGACGCGGGCGATGGTGGCAATGGCTCGGGAGCTTCTACGGATGTAGCTCTGCCCTGCTTGCGCCAAAGGTAGTCTTCGTAATTTCCCGGATAGATCTCTACTTTGCCTTCGCCGATTTCAAAGACGCGTGTAGCCAGTCCATCGATGAAATAGCGGTCGTGCGAAACGAAGACGACGGTACCCGTGTATTTCATCAACGCCTCGAGCAGAACGTCTTTGGCGCGCAGGTCGAGGTGGTTGGTCGGTTCGTCGAGCAGCAGAAAATTCGCGGGATGCAGCAACATTTTCAACAGCGCGTAGCGATTGCGCTCACCCCCAGATAAGACGCCGATGCGCTTGAAAACATCGTCGCCGGAGAAAAGGAAACATCCGAGCAGGCTGCGCAGTTGGGTTTGCGTGGAGGCGGGCGAAAGCTCTCCAAGGTCGTCGAGAATGCGAGCCTCGGGATCGAGTTCCTTGTATTGATCCTGCGCGAAATAGTCGGGCTCGACGTTGTGGCCGAGTTTGTATTCGCCCGCGGTCAGCGGCTCCTGGCCAGCCAGCAGCTTAATCAGGGTCGACTTCCCTGCCCCGTTGACTCCGACGAGCGCGATGCGCTCGCCGCGCTCGATCATGAAATTGACTTTGTCAAATACCTTGTGTTCGCTGATTCCCCGCTCGCCATAGCTTTTGGCGACATTCGCAAACTCGGCGACAATGCGCCCGCTCGGTTTCGGCTGCGGAAAAGAAAAATGAACGGTCTTTTCTTCTTCCGGAATTTCGATTCGTTCGATTTTTTCCAGCTCCTTGATGCGGCTCTGCACCTGCTTCGCCTTGGTCGCGGTGTAGCGAAAGCGGTTGATGAAAACCTCGAGTTGCTCGATGCGGTCGTGCTGCGTTTTGTAAGCCGCTTCGAGCTGCTCCTTGCGCGCCGTTTTCGCCGCGAGGTACTGATCGTAGTTGCCGGCGTAAAAGTGTATCTGCTTGTTCCAGATTTCCACGATGCGCTCGACCGTGATATCGAGAAAATAACGATCGTGCGAAATGAGAACGAACGCGTAAGGATAGGTGGTCAGGTATTCCTCAAGCCAGTTGCGGGCTTCAAGATCGAGATGATTGGTGGGCTCGTCGAGCAGCAGCAGGTTGGGTTTCTGCAACAGAAGTTTGGCGAGGGCGATGCGCATCTGCCAGCCGCCGGAAAATTCTTCGGTCTGCCGCGCCCAATCGTCGCGGCGAAAGCCAAGGCCCGTGAGCACCTGGCCAACCTGCGCTTCTAGCGTGTATCCGTCGCGCGCGACGAATTCATGTTCGAGCTTCTGGTAACGGTCGGCGACGTTCGAATATTCCTGGCCTTCGTGGTCGAGCTCCGACATGCTGCGGGTAAGCGCCTCCATTTCTTTTTCCATGGCGTGGAGTTCGTCAAACACCGACATGCACTCGGCGAAAACGGTGCGGCCGGTCATCGTCAGGCCGTCTTGTGGGAGGTATCCGGTCGAAATGCCTTTGGCACGCGAGATGGAGCCGTAGTCGAGAGATTCGATCCCGGCGAGGATCTTCATGACGGTCGATTTGCCAGTGCCGTTGGCCCCGACTAGACCGACGTGGGATTCTGGCGTGATCAGCCAATCGGCGTCTTCGAACAGAAGTTTGTGGCCATAGCGCTTGCCGGCGGAGGAGAGTTGGATCATGGTTCTGTATTTAATATAGCGGACGGAGGGAGTCAGCTATCAGCTTTCAGTTGTCAGCTCTCAGTAAGAGCACGATGTGGTGGGTGTCTTCAGAGCCGTGCTTTAGCGAGCCGCTGCCATTTTCGCAACCCCCAGGTGTTCCAACGCGCGGTCAATCACGGTCTGGAGTTCGTGGGCGTATTTGATTTCGCGGCCCTTGGCGAGGATGACACGCGCCTTTACCGGGTCGAACCAAGTGGGATCGCGGTAATCTTCTTCGGGACGGCGGGTCTGGCGAACCTCCATCAAAAAAGCCTTAACGACATATTCCTGCACGCCTCCCGGCTGCCAGAAGACCCCCTTAGAGTGTACGTAGATATGGAAATGGCGCGGCTCGATGGTGCCAATGGCGCCGGCTTCTTCTTTGGCTTCGCGTTCGGCTGCCTGGCTGTGCGAGAGGCGAGGTTCGGGCGCGCCCTTGGGAAACGTCCACTTGTTGCCGCCGTTGGTGTGGACCAAAAGAAACTCGACTTGCGAATTCACTCGCCGGTAGCAGACAGCCGCCACCTGCAAGGGCAGCGCAAAGCGAGAGACCCGAGGAACGCTCATTGTAGGAGTTTACTAAAAAGATATTTCGGGAATGTTAAATGCAGCGAAAATGGTGCATACCTTTGGTGAGGGGCCTTAAGCGTCTCGCCGTTTTACTTAGAACTTGTCTTCAGTGGCGAAGTAGCCCTTGCGAGCATATACCCGTAGCTTGTGGCCGGACCGCCGGGCGCTCACGTCGATGGTGCGATAGTGTCCGTCAAGCTTAAGATTCGCGGGTTTGTAGGAAATACGGTAACGGGCCCGTATGACCTCCTGGAGCTCGGCGAGACTATGCTTCAAGGCACTGACGGAGCCGGGTGCGAATGCTGAACCGCCACTCTGCTCGGCTAATACCTTCAGCGCATGATCGCCGACCGAGGCTTCCGCAATGCCACCTGAAGCTTCCGCGGTGCTGACGGTATAGACGATCACTTCACCCTTTTCAGCAGCCTGGATTGCCTCCTTGAGCGTAGCCTTGCTTGAGTTGTCATTCCCATCGCTGATGATCACCAGGATTTTCGCTACCGGATAAGGGTCCTCGTGACTCGTTAACTTATTCGCAGCGAAAGTCACCGCATCCCAGAGCGCGGTTCCGCCGGCAGGCGCCAGCTCACCGATCGCATGAGATATCTTGCCTTGATCGGCACTGAAATCCTGCACCATTAAAATTGAGTTGGCAAAGCCGACGACGAAGGCCAGGTCGTCTTCGTTGATGAGCACTTTTTGAAGGAAACCAGCGGCTGCGCCTTTCTCAAACGAGAATCGTCCTTGGATCGATTCGCTGGTATCGATGACCAATCCCAAACGCAAAGGCAATTGAGATTCGTTGCGAAAATCAAGCAAGGCTGCGGGAGCCTGATGCTCGTCCAGAATTCCAACCTCTTGTTCGGTGAGATCGCTGACAGCCTTTCCGTGATCGGTGGCGGCAAAAACTAAAGCGACTTCATCGACGTCCTTCCGCAGAACAAAACCCGTGGAGCTACGGTGGACACGTTCTGGCTCCGGAAAAGAGCTGGCAGCGATGGCTGTGGCGGCAGGCTCAGATGCATCGGAGGCGTTTGAGCAACCCACGCACAGCCGCTCCGCTTCGGCGATCTGCCTCTGTTCCTCCTGTCCAGCCGCAACCATTTCGTCGCTTGGCAGCTGCTGAGAGACGAGCCAAACGTGCGGGTGCGTATGGATACCTTCGATTTGCGCTATCAACTGGCGCGCTTTCTCAGCGTGCGGGCTCTTGGGATCCTCCAAGAGGAAGGTGTTGAGTTCGCTTTTCATTTCGGGAAGATTATTGAGCTCGCGCCATGCAGCGGCGGCCGACAGGTGAATCATGGCAGCGCCATCATGCTTGTTTGCATGGACTTGATGCGTGGTGGCAATTGCGTCCTGATAATTATGGTTCAGAACTTCAGCATAGACCAGCGTGGACTGCATATCGAGATTCAGCGGTGCCAGGGACGTAGCTTTCTTGATCGACTGTTCCGCAGTCGCATAGTTCTTAAGCGCCAACTGTGCGTGGCAAAGATTCGAAAAAGAATGGGGAACATGATCATCCAGTTGAGTCGCCTGTTCGAAATGCTCGCGTGCCTTGTCGTACTGCCCCAAATCCATGTACGCGGTACCGAGGGAATTATGCGCGGCGACAAACTTTGGATAAATCGTGACCGCTTTCGAAAGGTGCTGAACGGAGCCGTCGAGATCCTTCTTAAAGAGAAGCGAGACACCCTTTTCAAACTCTCTCTTTGCTCCAGGAGGAGCCTTGAGATCCAGCATCGAAACTCCCTCTGAAGGTTGCTCTTGCTGGTCGTGCCTCTCTCGTGCTTCCTGACCTTCCATGGCGAGGAAAAAAAAATGGGCATCTGAGGTCAAGATGGGCGAAACCCCCATCCCTTCTAGCGGGCTATTCCCAGCAGGAGGAGTATTCGCGGGATTTGGAACCCCGCGCTGGGCAAACGCGTCTGCAAACAGGAATATAAAGACCAGTAAGAGTAGTGACGACCGAGTAACCATAACTCCCCGCCCCAAAGACACGAGACAATCAGCGCTGAAAGCGACCCAATTACCGGTCATCCTAGCACGGAGTCCTCCGCTTGTCAGTAGTTCTAACTCCGAATCCTCGTTGTCTGAGGAGCAGCCGTGAAACACAGTCCACTAAGGGCGGCGACCTTGTCAGGCTCTACTCCCCGGCTGGCAACGAGCACTTGAAAATTCTCTCCCATGCCCACGGGCGTAACCAGGTGTTTGAGCTGCAGCGCCACTTTCGCGCGCTCTTGCGGGAGGCGGCAGTCTTCAAAGGCGTCGGCAAATTGGTTTTTCTCGCCAATGCCCATCAGAAATTGCGATTGTGTGAAAAGTTTTTCGCACCGCATCCCGGATTGCTCACACGCCGCAGCGACCGCAGTGAAATTGACGTGCGCCGTCAGGTCTTGTTCTCCCGGCGCCTGATAGGGATCGGGGCTGGCAGAGTGATGGCGATATGCCATCAGTGTCCCGCGGTGTCGGCCGGCGAGTTGCTGCTCGCGGGTGTAACCGTAGTCGATGATGATCAGGAGTCCGCGCGTAAGTGAGTTGGCAATCGAGTGAATCCAATCCTGCGCGACGATGGGGACCTCTATGCGCTCACCCGCCTCGGGATGCACGCTGTGGCGATCGAGGAATTCGAGTTCGGCGGCGAGCGGAGGCAGCCAAGTTTCTTGTAGTCGATTGTTTCCGAGCGCAAGGTGGAGTTTGCCTTCCGTGCCGAGAATCTCCACCGGCAAGGCGTCGAAGAATTCATTGGCGAAGACGATCAGGGGTGCGTCAGATCCGAGAGTTCTGTGAATCGAAACGGAGGACGAACTCTGTTCGGCTGGGCAAGTGGGGGCATTTGCTCCGAGGTGAGCCTCGCAGGTTCGGTCTATGACGCTCACAAGAGCCTTTTTCGTGGCTATGTGTTCGCTTAGATTTTCTTGCAATTTTGTCCGCAGCGCCGGAGACGACTCCTGCAGCGTGTAAGTCAGCGCGGCGAACAAATCGGGAAATTTCTTCTTCGACCAATCCAGCACATCGCGGGCGAAGAGACCGCGGCCGGCGCCGAGTTCGAGGATTTCGATTTGCGGCGGGCGATCAAGCGCTCGCCATACTTCGTCAAACTGCCGCGCCAGCAGGCGCCCGTAAACCGCGTGCACGTCGCTTGAAGTATAAAAGTCTCCGGCTTTGCCGAATTGCTCGGCGTTGCGCGAATAGTAGCCCTCCGCCGGATCGTAAAGGCAGATCTCCATGTAGCGCGAAAATGGCATCGCGCCGCGCTCACGGATTTCGCGCTCGATTTTTTCGCGGAGAGACAATCGACTAGCTTCCCTGATTCTTCATGCCTTCTGCGCCAGGCGTCGGGGGTGATGCGGGGCGATCCTGCGGGGTTCGAGTGAACATTTCGATGAAATAGTCGTGCAAGCCATCATAGATCTGCCGCTGAAGATGCCATGTGAGTTGGGAATGATCGAGATCGCGGGCGTGAATCGGAAGCACGTAGGTGTGGACGGGCACGGTCGAGTTCTTCAAATCGATCAGCACTTCGATCATGCCGTTATTTTCGCGCGCGGAAAAGTCGAGCAGCGGGTGCTCGTATAGCTTGAGGTGCTCCTGCACCGCAGCGAGTTTACTGGAGTCGGACACGTACCGATTCTACTGCGGCAGAAGGGCCGAGGCTGGCTCAACAACCATCGATCATCCCGCAGTCCAACCTATGCTGCCATGCGAAGCGAGTGGCGTTGTTCGTGAAAGGCTCGCTTGACCGCCGGCATTGCGAGATAGAGAATCACGACGACGTTGATGATCCCGAAGGCCAGCGGAATTCCACGCACAACAACCAGGATCGGCAGCAGGAGGAAAAGGCCGAGCGCCGAGAGAAACAAGGTAAGCAAACGGCCCCAATTTTGCATGCTCAGCAAGCCATATCCCGCGATCAAGTGAAGCGCCGCGAACAGAATAATCATCGCGCTCGCTAAGTGTCCAAAACCGCCAAAGAACCGTCCGGTGGCATTCCCCTCAGCGGCCAGCGAAGAGAGTTTAGCGGCCAGACCAGTGAACAGCAGAATAGAAATTCCGAACAGCAATCCAATTACACCGCGCAGAATCTGGTAGAAACCAACCAAAGTGACACCAAGTGGGCGCATTGGTCCTCCTCAAAACTTGGGAGAAATATAGCACA
>Ga0187859_10001709_pt1 | contig 13875 bp, 11 predicted proteins | sample June2016WEW_10_1_2_FD_133019 | JGI IMG/M metagenome (GOLD analysis project Ga0187859, IMG submission 133019) | Peatland microbial communities from SPRUCE experiment site at the Marcell Experimental Forest, Minnesota, USA - June2016WEW_10_10 | ecosystem: Environmental > Terrestrial > Soil >...
ACCGATGAATCATGGCTTCTAGCTAGGCTTGGATCGGGCTTACCACATGAAATAAGAGTCCGCGAATTTGTGCCGTCCTGGATGGCCAGTGTGCTCAAGCACCTAAGCCATAAAAATCCGCTGCGTCTGCTGTCACGCACTTATCTTGTTTATTTACTTATACTTAAATGATGTAGCTTCCGCTTTTGAGTCCGCTGCGTCTGCCAGTTCCGCCATCCCGGCTCGGAATGGTTTCTATATTGTACGGCAGCGTTTGACAATTTTGAATACGGTCACGCGGGCAGCGGATTGCGCACGGGCGCTGCGATCATGGGCAACTCCACGCGGAACGTGGCTCCGTGGCCGGGGCGGCTTTCGACACCGATCGAGCCGCGGTGTTGCGTAACGATCCACTGCGCGATGGCCAGCCCCAGTCCCGCGCCGCCCTGGGCGCGGCTTCGCGCCTTGTCGACGCGGTAGAAGCGTTCGAAAATCTTGCCCTGGTCTTCCTCGTCGATTCCCACTCCTGAGTCCTGAACCAGAATCACCGCGTTCTCGCCTTTCGACTCGAGTGACAGATACACCGAGCCGGGCGAGGATGTGTATTTGAATGCGTTGTCGAGCAGGATGTCGGCCAGCCGGCGCAGCAGCATCTCGTCGCCCATTACGAAAAAGTCTGAAGCGTCAACCCGCGCTGAAAACTGCAGGTTGCGAATGGTGGCCACCTGCTGCCAGCTCTCGACGACGCCGCGGAGGGTCTGGCGCAAATCCACCGGCTGTAGATGGAGCGCCTCGCGGCCCGAGTCAGCGCGCGCCATCGACAGCAACTGTTCAATCAGCGCTGTGGTGCGTTCAGCCTCCAGCAGGATGTGGCGCAGCGACTCCTTGTATTCGGCCTCTCCGCGGGAACGCCGCAGAGCCAGCTCGGCCTCGGTGCGGATCAGCGATATGGGCGTTCTCAATTCGTGGGAGGCGTCGGCGGTAAATTGGGTGATGCGCAGAAATGCCGATTCGATGCGGTCGAGCATTTCATTCAACGTGTCCGACAGACGCTGCAGTTCATCTCCCGTATCCAATTTCTGCAGGCGCCCGCTGAGATTCGTTCCGCTGACCTCGCGCGCGCCTCGCACCAGTGCATCCACAGGAGACAGGGCTCTGCGGCTCAGCCAGTAGCCACCGCCCGCTGCGGCAAGCAGCAGAAGCGGGGCGAACATGAGCAGGTACGAGCGGAACTGCGACAGCGTTCCGACCACGTCTCCAGCGGGAACGCCGAGTTCCACGGTGTAAACGTGCCCATTGATGTTGTTCAGCTTCGCGAAGGTGAAGCGGAAGGGCTGGCCGTCAAGCTTGCGGCTCTTCATCATGGGCCGCTTGACTTCATCGGGGGGCAAGAGAGCCGCCGGGTGCGCCTCGAGGAACGCGGAACGGTAAATCAGCTGGGCGTTGTCCGCGTAAACTGCCAGGTAATCGCCGGAGTGCTCAATGTCGTAGGCCTCGTGGGTCTCTTCCTGCAGCTTGGCGATCGAGGCATCTTTCTTCTGCGCCTCCAGAAAACTCTTCACGTCGTCGACCTGCGCCGCCAGGCCGTCGTCCACCATGTCGTAGAGATTGTGCCGCAGGATCAGCCACATGCCCACGCCGAAGGCGAACTGGGCGACGGCAAAGATGGCAAGGTACCAGAGTGTGAGGCGTACGCCGATGGAGAGTCTTCTCACGCGCGCCCATCCAGACGAATCATGTAGCCAACGCCGCGCACCGTGTGAATCAACTTGGTGCGGCCCGGGGAGTCGATCTTGTTGCGCAACAGGTGCATGAACGCATCGAGCGTATTCTCTTCAATCTCGCGATCAAAGCCCCAGACCGACTCGATGAGAGAGCGGCGCGAAACCACCTTGCCGGCGCGGTACATCAGGCGCTCCAGCAGATTGTATTCCGTGCGCGTCAGTGCGACCCGCTCTTCGCCGCGCAGCACTTCCCGGCTGGCCGGATCGAGAACCATATCGGCAACTCGCAGATTGATATCCTGCGCCACCAGCGCCCGTCGTTTCACCGCCCGCAGCCGCGCCAACAGTTCGTCAAACGAAAACGGCTTGGTCAGATAATCGTCCGCGCCCCCGTCGAGGCCGCGCACAATATCGGGTACCGAGTCGCGGGCCGTCAGCATCACGATTGGCGTCCCGATGTTCTCGGCGCGCAAGCGCTTAGCCACCTCATACCCGCTAAGGTTGGGCATCATTACGTCGAGAACAATCACATCGAATTCGTAGGACTTCGCCAGAGCCAGGCCTTCGGCGCCGTCCGACGCGCAAGTCACCATGTGGCCCTCCTCCGTCAGTCCCTTGCGGAGAAGGTCGGCCATGCGCGCTTCGTCTTCCACGATCAGCAGCTTCATGAGGAACAGACTTCCGGATTGCCCATCCCAACTTCAGGACGAATTTCAGAACGACTTTCAGAATGAAGTTTAGAACGGAAAGCGAGGCCGCTGCACCATAATCCCGCAACCTGAAAAAATATTAACCCGTTCTTCATCACCCAGTCACAACGTCCCCTTAGACTTCCTAGTCATCCCGATAGATCAAAAGTCCAGCGCGACGTAATCGCAGATTCCGAACACATCGCACAGGACACAAAGGAATGACGACCGGAATCTCTCGAGGGTTTTTCAACTTTTATTATTCGTTTCATCATTCGTTCGCAATTCTAGTTTTGCAGTCTCCATTTCAAGGAGCTCAAGCCATGAAATCCAAGCGCTTCTTCCCCAACAATTTCTCCATTCTTTTGCAGTTGGCAACGGTGCTGGTTCTCGCACTCGTGACCAACCCGGCCTCCGCCCAGTCTGCAAAGGGCACCCTCATCGGCCGGGCAGCTGACACCGAAAATGCCGTACTGCCGGGCGCGAAAGTGCAAGTCGAACCGGGCAATGCTTCTGTCGCGACGGACCACCAGGGAGAATTTACCGTTATTGACCTCGCGCCCGGCACCTACAAAATCACAGTTTCCTACGTTGGCTTCCTCTCCTACACCGCGGACGTTAAGGTTGTCGCCGGCCAAGCTACGCGGGTTGATGCCGTTCTGAAGGTCCAGGCCAAAGGGGAAGTGGTGACCGTGGTCGCGGATGCATTCGGCGTAGCTCAGGCCATTAACGAACAGCGCACCTCCGACAACATCCTGGATGTGATGCCAGAGGGCGTAATTCAGAGTCTCCCCAATGAAAACATCGCCGATGTTGTGGGCCGCATGCCGGGAGTAAGCCTGGAGCGCGACGAAGGCGAAGGAAAGTATGTGCAAATCCGCGGCACCGAGCCGCGCCTCAATAACACGACGGTCGATGGCGTGGAACTTCCCGCGCCGGAAGACAACGTCCGCCAGTTTAAACTCGACACCATTCCTTCCGACATCGTCGAAGCCGTCGAAGTGAACAAGACCCTGGCCGCTAATCAGGACGCTGACGCCATCGGCGGAACGGTGAATCTGGTCACCAAGAAAGCGGGTGATTTGCCGACCCTGAAACTGGAGAGCATCGGCGGGTTCACCCCCATTGTAAACACCCGTTACATCGGCCTGGTGACCGGCACGGTAGGTCAGCGCTTCGGCTCTGATAAGCGCTTCGGCGCCCTGTTTACCGGCAGCTACGATTACAACGGCCGCGGAATTGACGACATCGAACCGTCGCCTGACCCAGGTTACGCGACCCCGACTTATGACAGCATAGACATCCGCGAGTATCGGTACCAACGCAAACGCTATGGCTTCGGCGGTTCGATCGATTACAAACTAAAGGACCCGGCCTCTGGCCTCTACCTGCACTATTTCGATTCCGATTTCAGAGATTATGGGAACAAGTGGGTTTACACGCTGAACGACTTCAATCTGACTGGCAACCCTCCGCATTTCAGCACCTCCCAGCGCGCGCCAGACTACGGAGTAGCGAGCGTTGCGATTGGCGGAAAGCATGTTTTCGCCGGTTCATGGCTAAGCTGGGAACTTTCGGCGGCGCGGTCGCTCGAGGGCGGCGCTGCGGGCAATCCGGGCGCCGACTTTCAGCCCGTGGCAGGCACGCCTCTGAACAATCTGTCTACTTGCGTCAACGCTCCCACCCGTAACTTTCATCTGCCGCAATGGGACCCATCTTGCTTCGGATCTCCCACCTATGATCCGACCCAGTGGAGCTTGCAGGACATCAACACCACCCAAGGCAACACTTCGCAGGTCAACCTGCAGGGAGCCATCTCCTACGCGAGGAATTATCACGTCGGTTCACACTTCTCGACGTTCGAGTTTGGATTCAAGGTGCGCAACGCGCACAAGGGGCAAGACGCATATTCGCCCACCTATGACCAGACGCTTTTTGGGACACCTCTATATCCCCAGGCAACGCCCCCGACTTGCACTGGAACAGGTGAATCCAACTGCACGCCGCTGATGACGCAATACTTGAGCGGATTCACGAATCCGCACTACTACTTTGGAGCCTACGGGCCCTACGGACCTGTGACCACTTTCTCGAACATCAATGGCGCTGTAAACAGTCTTGCAGCCCAAGCCATCATGCCGCTCGATCAGGAAGCGACCCAATTCACGTCGGACTCGTCAAACTTCGACTTGACCGAGCGGGTCTCAGCGGCCTACGCGATGAATACGATCGAGTTCGGCCGTTTCCGTTTGCAGACTGGACTGCGCGTCGAGGCCACGCAGTTGAACATACTCGGGTTCGTGGTAACTCAGACTCAAGATCCGACCACAGGTCTACTTTCTGCGGTTACAACCCCCACGCCGGCTGACAACTGGTACTGGGACCCACTTCCCAGTGTGCAGCTTCGCTACCGCATCACCGATGATTCCGACATTCGCGCCGTCTACGGGCGTGGCATTTCGCGGCCAAACCCTTACGACTTGGTACCCTACGTCACCGTAGACCAGAGCTCAAATCCCTTTAAGGTTTCCGTCGGGAATCCAAATCTCAAACCCGAGCACGCCAACGACTACGACATCCTCTATGAGCACTACTTGAAGCCGTACGGCGAACTGCAGGCGGGGTTTTTCTACAAGCAGTTAAGCCAGCCCATCTATTATCTGTCTGACCCTCAGTATGGAGGAACGCAGTACCCGCAATATGCGGGCGATCCGTTTTCCTACATCATCAATGGCGGAAACGCAAAGCTGTATGGGGTTGAGTTCTCCTACATCCAACATTTGGGATTCCTTCCGGGCGTATGGAGCGGCTTCGGCATCATGGCGAACTTCAGCAAGACTGGATCAAGTGCTGGAGCGATTCCGCTTCGAAACGACAATCCAGCGCTCCAGCGTCAAACCCCGACGATGTGGAATCTCAGTCCCAGCTACGACCGTGGGCGGTTCTCAGCTCGTCTCGGCGCGACGTATAACAGCGCGAGCATCTATCAGTATCAGTGGCAACAATGCACAACAGCTGTAGCTCAGGGTGCCGGCTGCGAGGATCCGAACTATCTTGGCGCCAAAGGCACGGCCGGCGACAACTACCTCTACGCGCACCTGCAGGTCGATGCGCAGGCCAGTTTCCGCGTACAGCGTACTTTGACCGTGCTCTGGCAGGGCCTGAATCTCACCGACCAGGTCTTCGGTTTCTACAACGGTAGCCCCTGGTACGTCACGCAACGCGAATACTACAAGCCGACCTATTCCTTCGGCCTGCGTTGGGAGCCGCGCAGAGAATAGTGGGAGAAATCACCAATAGAGATTATGAATAACAACGGCGGGCTCGGTCCTCAGATTCAGGGAGGATTCAGGTTCCCGGCGTAGCGTCAGATCCGGCAATATTCGACAACGCTGGCAGGCTTGGCAAACTGTCTGCCAGCGGAAGTCCAACCAAGAGGAGATCTCATGACTGTAATGGCAGGGCGAACGCTTGCCCGCACCACGTTTTGTCTACTCATAACCTTACTTCTAGCGCTTCTGCTTATGGGAGCGTCCACTCCGTCGATCGGAGGATATTCCGTCCTCAAGAAGATTCCCATCGCCGGTCAGGGAGGCTTTGACTATCTCACAGTCGATGAGGCCGCTCGTCGCTTGTATGTCTCGCACGAAACGCAGGTCGAAGTGCTCGACATCGATTCCCTCACCGTGGTGGGAAGTGTTGCGAAAACATCCGGCGTTCACGGAATCGCCATCGCTCCCGAACTCGGCCGCGGATTCGTCAGCAACGGCCAGGCGTCCACGGTCACAATTTTTGATTTGAAAACGTTGAAGCCGATCGCCGACGTGCCCACCGGAAAGAAACCCGACGCCATCATTTACGATCCCGCCACGTCGCGCGTCTTCGCCTTCAACGGCGGCAGCAGCAGCGCAACCGCGATTGATGCCGCCACCGGCAAGGTAGCAGGCACGGTCGATCTCAAAGGCGGACCAGAATTTGCCGCCGCCGACGGCAGCGGTTTCGTCTATAACAATCTCGAAGACGAGAGCCTTGTCTTGAAGATCGACGCGCGCAAGCTCACCGTCGAGCAACGCTGGCCCACTGCCCCGTGCGCTTCTCCCAGCAGCATGGCCATGGACCGCGCCACCCGGCGTCTGTTCCTCGGCTGCCGCAGCAAAGTCATGGCGGTGGTTGACGCCGACTCCGGAAAAGTTATCACCTCGCTGCCCATCGGAGATCACGTCGACGCCACGGCCTTCGATCCTGCAACCAAGCTGATTTTCAATTCCAACGGCGAAGGCACCATCACCGTCATTCACGAGGATACTCCAGATAAATATTCGATCGTCGAGACGGTGAAAACCGCGCCCCGGGCCAAGACCATGGCGCTCGATCCGAAGACTCACCGCCTTTTCCTATCGACGGCGGAAAACGGGCAGTTCGAGGTGCTGGTCGTGGGACAATAAGACAATGACGATAAGGACAATAAGGCTGGGACACTAGAACTTCGATTCCGCAACCGGAGCCTTCCTTTATGATTTCGAGACAAGCCCGTGTCACGCCAAGAGCAGTCGTGTCTTTCGCGACCGTGACGCTGCTGGCGCTGGCCAGTTGCATGCTGATCGGTTGCACCAGCAGGTCGAGCGCGCAAACCCCTGCCGTCGATTTGCAACTCGATGTGAAGACTCCGTTTCGGTTCGTGGCCTACGGAGACACGCGCTTCCACGACCCCAAAGACACCGATGCGGCGAATCCTGCGGTGCGCGTTGCCCTGGTGCAAGCCATTGCCGAAGTCGATCCTGCATTCATCTGCTTCACCGGCGACATCGTCTACAACGGCTACGATGTTGACGACTGGAAAGTCTGGGACAGCGAAACCAGCGTCTGGCGCGAAAAGAGAATTCCCGTCTATCCGGCGCTGGGCAACCACGATCTGCACGGGAAAGAAGAAGTCGCGCTGGGCAACTATTTTCAGCACTTCCCCGATCTGAAGAACAGCCGCTACTACTCCGTGCGCGCGGCGAATACACTGATTCTGGTGCTCGACAGTGCTCTGGATGAAGTTTCCGGCCCGCAGGGCCAGTGGCTGGCTGACAAGCTCGATCACGTACCCGCGGACGTGGATTTCGTATTCGTCATGGACCACCATCCGCCCTACACCAGCTCCTCCGACATGAAAATGTTTGGCGGCGGGCACTCGGCGCGCGGCACCGAAAAGGCGCTGGCGAAAATGCTCGAGGATCGCCAGGCTCACGCTCGCTTCCGCATGGTGGTCTTCTCCGGACACGTCCATAACTACGAGCGCCACGAGCACGGCGGCATCACTTATTTTGTCTCCGGCGGAGGCGCGGCTCATGCGTATCCGATAGAACGCGCTCCGGACGACCCCTTCCAAAGCAAGGAAATCAACTATCACTACCTGCTCGTCGACGTCGATCATCAGCAATTGAAAATCACCATGAACCGCCTCGACCTCGCCAGCGGCAAACCCGTCTGGACGCAGCCCGACTCAGTGAAGATCGCGGTCCCGGCAGCCGCCGCCGCACAGACCGCTGGGCACTAGCCGCGCTCCCACGCATCAACGCTGAGCGTGCGGAAGACGTTTGGGCAATTCCCGCTCCATCATTTATCCTCAAAGGTTGTCTGACGCTCGTCGAGGCCTACCGTTGACCCAATCCTCGCATTCAACCAGAGCGCGACGTAGCCAAAAGCCAAGAGCTAAAAGCTAAGAGCCATTATGAAAACCGGCATCATCGGCCTGCCCCAGGTAGGCAAAACATCTCTGTTCCGGATTCTGACCAAGGCGCATCTTGCCGCGCAGACCAGCAACCCGCGCGAGGCCCACATCGGCGTTGCCAAAGTTCCCGACGACCGCCTCGACCGCCTGGCCGCGCTCTACAACCCGAAGAAGCTCACACATACTTCGGTTGAATACGTCGACCTTGGCGCCATCGGCCAGGACGCGCTGAAAGAAACGGCCTACGTCGGCCATCTGCGCCAGGTGGACGCGCTCGCCCACGTGGTGCGCGTGTTCGAAGACCCCGCGGTTCCACTGGTTGCCGAGATCGATCCCTTACGCGACATCAAAAATGTCGAATTTGATCTGATGGTCAGCGATCTTGGCCAGATCGAAAAGCGTCTCGAGCGCCTGGAAAAAGATCTCAAGAAGATGAAGACCACGGAACTCGAAAAAGAATTTGAGTTGCTCAAGCGCGCCAACGCTCATCTGGGCTCCGAAAAGCCTCTGCGAGAAATGGAGATGACGCCCGAGGATAAGAAACGTCTTCGCGGCTTCATGTTCCTGAGCGAGAAACCGATTTTCTATGTGCTCAACATCGGCGAGTCGACCGAACTGGGCAAGGAACTCGATGAGGCTGTAAGCAAATACAACCTGACCGAAAGTGCCGCACGCCCCAACGCCGCGGCCACAGCCATCTGTGGCAAGGTCGAAGCCGAACTCGCGGAAATGAGCGACTCCGACGCCGCGGAATTTCTCTCGAGCTACGGACTCACGGAGAGCGGCCTGGTTCGGCTCATCCGCACAACCTACAAACTGCTTGGCCTGATCTCATTTTTCACCGCCGGCGAAGACGAATGCCGCGCCTGGCAAGTCCCCGCGAACTCCCGCGCCCAGGAAGCGGCCGGCGCCATCCATTCCGATCTCGAAAAGCATTTCATTCGCGCCGAAACCATCCGCTGGGACCAACTTCTCGAAGCCGGCTCCGAAGCTAACGCGAGAGCCAAAGGCACCCTGCGCCTCGAAGGCAAAGATTACATCGTGCAGGACGGCGACGTGATGCACATCCGGCATTCGGGATAAATTCACCACGGAGACACAGAGAAGATCAAGAACTGGTTTTCTCTGCGTCTCTGTGCCTCTGTGGTGAATTCTCTCTGATATCATCCTCGCGACCTGCCCATGAACCCGATCCTCATCAGCATCCTGCTCGGCCTGACCGCTGCCGCCGCCAACGTTTTCGGCGGGGCCATCATCGTGCAGCGGCATTGGGAGCGGCGTTATCTCCGCTACTTTGTCGCTCTGGGCGCGGGATTCATGCTGGCGACAGCTCTGGTTGAGATGGTTCCTGAGAGCCTCGAACTGCGCGGAAGGTCTGCGGCATTTCTCGTTCTGCTCGGCTATTTGATCATCCACTTCTTCGAGCACACGGTCACGCCGCACTTTCACTTTGGCGAAGAGACGCATCGCGATGAGTTCATTCACTCCCACAAGGGATACTCCGTGCTGCTCGGCCTTATCATCCACACATTCTTCGACGGCATCGCGATCGCCTCCGGATTTCTGGTATCGAACTGGCTGGGCTGGCTGATTTTTCTCGCAATCTTTCTCCACAAAATTCCCGAAGGCTTCACTGTGAGTTCGGTGATGCTGGCCAGTGGGCGCAGCCGCGGGACGGCCTGGGGCGCGTCCGTCATGCTGGGAGGATCAACCCTGGCGGGTGTTCTAACCATGGCGCTGTTTCGCCATCATGTCGGCGCGGGCTTACCGCTGGCGGCTGGAGTTACGATCTACGTCGCGGCTTCCGACTTGATTCCCGAAGTCAACAAAGAACCTGCAATGAAGATGGCTCTGCTGGTCTTCGTCGGCGCCGGAGTCTTCGTTTTGCTCGACCACTTCTTCCACGCACAATGAAGGGCCCGAGAGCGAGAATGAAGCGCCTTCTTATTTCTTGTGCCCAGGCAGCGCCAAGATGTGCAGGCCGGGAACCTTCTTGAAATCCTTCGCATCCGAGGTCACGAGAACGTCGCCGGTTCTGGCGATCGCCGCCGCGAAGCAGTCCGCGTAAGGCAGGCCACGCCCGGCTTTCAACCTGGCGGCTCTCGTCGTCAACGACTCGTCTGCATCGAGAATCGTAAGCGGAAGCATCCTCACGCGGTCCATGATCTTGTCGGTTTCCGTGAATCCCTCTGCGCGGGCAATTGTGTAGTAGACCTCGCCCCAGTTGACCACTGACATGCGCAGCGGTTCATTTGCATCCCGGCTCTCGCGGAAAAGCCGGCTTACGACATCGGCCCCGGGCCCGCCCGTGAGAAAGCGATACAGCGCATTGGCATCGAGCACGTGGGCCTTCATCGCAGCTTCCGATCAGGACTTCGCTCGATGCGGGAAGGAAGGCCCCGCCCAACCAGAATCCCTTTCATGCCCTCAATAAATTCATCCGTCACCGGTTGAATAAACAGGCGGCCTTCTTCTTCGAGGAAGGCTACCCGAGTCCCTGTATCAATCTGGAACTTGCGCCGGATGTCCACCGGAATCACGACTTGGCCTTTGGCCTTGACGGTTGCGTATTCGATTCCCATGTTGGAATTGTATCATGATGCTTGTACTTTATTGTTAAGGTAGCACTTATTACGAATGGTATGACTAATGCCAATGTCAAAACATGCTAGCGAAAAGGAATCTCCGCAAGAACAAAAGCCCCCGTGAGACCGGGGGCTTGATCGAGAAATAATACACCGGGGGAAACGAGCCTTTAATTCACCGTAATGCTCACCGCGGCAGACGGAATTCCGTTGGCCACGACTTCGAGCGTGCTGGCTCCGGTTTCCATGGTTGCGGGAACATCGAAGTTCGTCGATACAATAGCCGATCCAGTGGCGACCCCCATGGTGCTGTGGTTGTGGGTTTTGGCGTAGAAAACGTGGCCGGTGCCGGTGTTGGTAATTCGCACCAGAGGATAATTCGTGGCCGTCTGAAACTCGTCCCCGAAAGCCGCCGCCTGCGAAAGCCCGTTGAATTGCGTGCCCGAGATTTTGTAGGTCGATCCGCGATTCACACTCGTGGTAACCGATGTGATGACCGGGGCCCATCCCGCTTCAAACGTGCCCGTCGGGTTATAGACTTCCGTTCCACCCACCAGTACTTGCCCCGTCGGAAGCATCATCAAACTGCCGAACGTCGAAAGAGTTTGAGTGAAGGTCACCCCGTCCCACAAATACGATCCTGAAACACCTTCCACCAAAACATTTCCATTGGGCAGCAGCACGGCGAAGTTATCGCCCGCGTTATCGCCGTTCGGGAAATCCGGACCCGGAGTCCAGGTTTTCGTTTCGGTATCGTAGATTGCGGTGTGGCCCGCGCCGCTTCCAGTACTAGAGTTCGAACCGGTGGCAAACACAGTGCCGTCGGGACGCAGAATCGCAGGACCGATTTCCCCCGGCGGGTAGTAACACAGGGATCCGTTCGGGCCGTAGTGGATACACCCGAAAGGTGAGGGCGAGTGCAGATCGACAATCGTGCTCCCCGCCGTCGACCATCGCTTGCTCGCGGGCACATACCTCTCCGAGTTCGGAGCATTTTTCACATCTTCGGTGAGGACCGAGCCGTCCGCCAGCAAGGTCCAGCCCTCCTCGGCGTTGAAATCGCTCTTCCCCGTTCCCGGCAACACTGTCCATGTCAGAGTCTTGGGATTAAGGATCGCCATGCTCTTCGTCAGTTTGTTTCCCACCATGAATGTGCCGTTGGGCAACACCACTGAAGGCGAATCTCCGATATATTGCCAACTCGCCGGAGGCGGAAGATTCGTCCACGTGTTCGCTGCGGGATCGTAAATCGCACCCAGATTTGTAAGCGTGAAAACACCGTTCAGATATTCGCCGCCGGTAATCACCAGGCGCCCGTCGGCGAGCACGGCCGAGGCAAACGCATCAGGAACGTATCCGGCCGGAAGATTCGCCTGCTTCGTCCAGGTTCCATTGACGTAGCTGCCAGTATTGTCGGGAGTGAGCTTGTACCAGTCGGACTCGGCGTTGCCCTGGCACAGAACTGTGCCGTCGGTCAGCTGAAAGCAGAGTTCGGCTCCATCGGGTGCTTGATGATTCAAGCGCTGCGTGGTCTGGGCTAATGCAATTGAGGAAAACGCAAACAGGCAGGCAATAGCTGCAAGAAAACACTTCCTGGGCAAAGGCATACTCCTTTTCTTCCTTGAACTGGAAACAGGAACAACCAAGAATCGCCCGAGAAGAATACAACAGTGGCGCCGGAACGGAGGCACTTTTCGGCAGATTTAACCGTTTCTTTACAAGTCGTCTTTGCCCACCCCGCGGCGCCGCCTCCGTCTCCCACCCCCAGGGTGGCCTAGCTGCAACTGACCGTCGAGAGCGCCCCTAATCCACCGTATGTTTCGCCGTATACCCATCGCGCGCGACGACATCGATTTTCACGTTCTTGCCCTTTTGGTCGGTGACCTTCAGCGGGGCGCCGTCAGGTCCGACCACCTCTACTTTGAGCTTGCGGTAGGTGCCATCGAGCTTCGAGTTACTGGGAGCATACGACAGCGTGTACTGGTTGCGAATGTCGCTGGAAATATCCTGAAATTCCTCGGCATACTCTGCTGAAAAACGCGGAAAGTAGGCGCGACCTCCGGTCATGGCGGCGAAGGTTTTCATCTCGTTATCGCCCTGTATATAGTCCATCTGTGAGACCGGAATGCCCATGCCGTGGATATTGCGGCAGGCCCCGCGATGCGTTTCGCAGTACTCCCGAAGCATCCACCCTACGCTGATTGGGAATATGGTCACATCCTTGGTGTCTTTAATCTTTTTCATCATCTTGTCCAGCGTCAGCTTGCTGAACGTGTCGATCCCGGTCGTCACCAGAATCACATACTTCTTCCCTTCCACGCGGTCGAGGCGATCCAGCGTGTCATACAGGGCATCGAAAAGATTGGTCTCAGCAAAGCCCGGGATGCGCAACTGGTTCAGCGCGCCATAGACAGCTTTCTTGTCTTGGGTGAAATCCACCAGGATGTGCGGCTGCATGTCGTAGTAAGCCACCGCGACCCAGTCGTCTTTCTTCAGTGAATTCGCAAACGCGTACGACGCCATCAGAGCATCTCTCAGGAAACTGTAGCTCGTCGAGGCAAACTCCACCAGCAACACAGCCGTGATCGGAGCCTGCGACACGTTGAAGTGGGTCACCTGCTGGGCTACGCCATCTTCCATAATGCGAAAATTATCTTTCTTTAGCCCTGGAATGAATTGCCCGTCTTTGGTGGTGACCAGCACGTCCACGTTGACCAACGGCACGTTCACCTTCAGCGAATAGTCAGGAACATCCTCGAGTTTTTTCGGCGTAACCGGGGGCGGAGGCGGCGGAGGGTCTTCCGCCTTTTTCTTTGGGATGGCGTACGGACCCACGTTGTCGGTGGGACCACCCGCTTCGTCGGGCACATCCTGCTTGGGCTTGCCGTCGTCCTGGGTTTGAGAAGGAGCTTGGGAAGAAGTTTGCGATGGCGACGACGGCGTCTGACCCTGCTGATCTTGCGCCGCGACTGGCAGAGTACCGCAGAGCAGCGCCAGACCGATCAGCGCCCCCCCGATTACCAGCAATCTCCTCCCGCTTTTGCGCTGTAAAGTCTTATCTTTGTGACGATTAAACATTGGTGAACCCCGAAAACTCTCTGTGCTAGTATAGACGCAAGGATTCGCAATTGGGATGTTTTGCCCGGTCCCAGATCTTTCCCCTCCTGGCAACGAGTCGCAGT
>Ga0187859_10001712_pt1 | contig 13861 bp, 9 predicted proteins | sample June2016WEW_10_1_2_FD_133019 | JGI IMG/M metagenome (GOLD analysis project Ga0187859, IMG submission 133019) | Peatland microbial communities from SPRUCE experiment site at the Marcell Experimental Forest, Minnesota, USA - June2016WEW_10_10 | ecosystem: Environmental > Terrestrial > Soil >...
GACTTTGGCATCGCGCAGTTGGGGATAGACATCCATCATCCCGCGCCGCAGAATTTCCGCGCTGCCGCGAATGGTCTGATCGTTCTCGGGAAAAAATGCGGCGCGGCCGCCAAACAACATCCGGCGATCAAGCGTAAGCCTATAGTAGTAAAGATAATTTTTCGAATCGTAGATCATGCGGTTACGCGGGCTGAGTTCTTGCGCAAGTTTTTCGGGCAGAGCTTCCGTCGTGATGATGAACGATCCGATCGGAATAATTTTCTTTTGCAACGCCGGAGTCGCTTTGCCCGTGTAGCCGCTGGTGCCTACGAAAACTTCATGCGTCCACAAACTTCCGCGCGAAGTTTTCACCTTCCAGCCGGATTCGCCCTGCAATTCTCTACGCACATCTTCTACTCGCGCATGCTCAAAGATTTCCGCTCCAGCTTTTATTGCCGCGTGGCCCAGGCCAGCCACGTAGCGCGCCGGATTCAATCCCGCGCTAACTTCATCCACCATTCCTCCGTAATAAATGCCCGACCCGATCTCCGCACTCAACTGCTGTTTCGGCACTACATGCAACACGTGATCGAAATCGCGCGCAATCACCTCCGCTTGGCGCGCGTAATCGTCGAAATGTTTCTGCTTGCACGCTACTTCCAAATGGCCGCAACGGGAAAAGTCGCACTCAATGGCTTCCTCGCGGATGATCTGCTCGACGCAGTCGATGCTCTCCAGTGAAGCCGCGTACATGCGGCGCGTAAGATCGAGGCCGTATTTGGAGATGAGCTGGGTTACTCCCAGCTTCATGCCGGTCAGCACCATGCCCCCGTTGCGCGAACTCGCGCCCCATCCGATCGTTTCGCTTTCAAGAACGGCGACTTTTGCACCACGTTTGGCGAGCGTACGCGCCGCCGATAGCCCCGTGAAACCAGCGCCGATCACCACAACATCAACACGTTCGGGCAAAGGCCGCGCCTGCGCTTTTGGAAAGTTGGCGGTGGTCAGCCAGTAGTTGTATTCCTGCAATCCCATGATTTATCTAGTGGTGAATACTCTACCGTGCCGGAAACTGAATCTAGCTCACAAAACTGCAGTTTCATGAATCATCTGCCCCTCGGCAAAGCGGCGGATGCTCAATAGCGAAGCATTGATCAGCTCCGTTTTCCCATTGAGAATCAAATCGCTGAGAATCTTTCCCGTCGCCGGTGCATGCATGACTCCATGCCCGCTAAAACCATTGGCCAGAAAAAATCCCGGCATCTCCGGCACCTCACCCAGAATCGGATGATGATCCGGCGTCATTTCATACAGCCCGGCCCACGCGCGCTTGGGATTAATGGGAAGATTCGCGAAACAGGGCACTCGATCGGCTGCACGAATCAGAATTTTCTCGATAAAAGCAGGATCGAAATCCGTGTTGAAGCCGGTGGTTTCTTCGGGATCGTTCCAGGCCAGCAGAAACCCGCGTCCCTCGGGGCGAAAGTGAAACCCGTTCGACATGTCGACGATCATGGGTGCGGTGTGCGGAAATTCATCAAAAGGTTCGCTTGGAACTAACATGCGGCGCAGGGGCGTCACGGGCAAATCTACTCCGACAAAACCCGCCACTTCCGCAGCCCAGGCCCCGGCACAGTTCACCACCTTGCGAGTTGCGACGGTTCCGCGCGAAGTCTCTATCGAGGCAATACCGCTTGCGTCATGCGTTAGACCCCTGACAGTTGTGTTCTTCCATAACGTGGCGCCGTGCTCAACGGCCGAAGTCATAAACCCGGTCATCGCGCTATAGGGATCGACGAATCCATCGGTCGAGCAGAAACTTCCTCCGATAATGTCATCCGCTCGCAATTGGGGAAACATGCCGCGAATTTCGTCGCCCTGCATCAGACGAACGTTTTTCAATCCCATCTTCACTTGCTGCGCATAATTCGCGCGCAAATACGCCATGTGCGAATCGCTGGTCGCGCAAAATAGATAGCCTTGCGAACGGTAGTCGCAGGGATAACCGAGACGCTCCTCAAAACTCGCGTAAAACGGAATCGAATACAACGACATCTGAATGCTGACCGGAGTCGAAAATTGGGCGCGCACGCCGCCCATGCTTTTCCCGGTCGATCCCTTGCCCTGTGCGGATTCCCGTTCGATGACCAAAACGTTGCGGCAGCCGTTCGCCGTCAAGTGATAAGCGATGCTCGAACCGACGATTCCGCCGCCGACGATTACCACATCCGCAGTCTGCATAAGCTTTTCGATGGGAAACGACCCAGCATTCTAACCCACGAGGATGGGTAAGCCGCCACTGGGCAGCAGCCTCTTCGCAGGAATATGCGAAGGACATGTACTAGTGGGGCGAGTCAGTCATTCCGGTATGGAACCACATCCAACCTCAGTAACTTGCCGTTGTTACTTGGGCTGCCTAGTCTGGCATAGGATGCCCTTACGCTGCCTTCTATTTTCGTCGCACGAAGAGATGGTTCAGCCCATCTGGCAGGCGCTTGCCGATCTCGGAATCGAGGGAGAATACTGCCCGAGCGCAGTAGACGCGGTTGAAAGGGTCACCACGCAGATGTTCCAGATCGTAATTACCGACTGGGACGATCAGCCGGAAGCGGCATTCCTGTTAAAGACAGCGCGGGATCAAAAAGCCGCGCATCGCCCGCTCAGCCTTGCCATCGTGAGTGATGACGCCAAACTGCCGGAGGCGTTAAAAGCCGGGGCCAACTCGGTTTTGCTGAAGCCGATTCGCCTGGAGCAGGTGCGCGATACACTCGGTACCGCCTGCGAGTTACTTCGCTCCAAACAGCCGATTACTGCTACACCCGCGGCAATTGATCCTACACCACCGGCCGCACCGGCATCTTTCGCAGCGGCCGCGTCGGCAACCGCTGCTCCTGCTCCCGTGCCACCATCCATAAAAACGCAGCCAACGGAAAAAACTTTCCGCGCAGGAGAATTTCTGCAAACTCCAAACTCCAGCCCGGGCGCGCAATTCGATACCGAATGCGAGGTGCAAAAATCGCTGGAGAAGGTTGCGCCTTCGGAAATCGATGCCCTTACGGAATTAGAGCCAATGGCTTCCGCAGTAACCGAAAGTCCGGCTGCGGAACCCGCCGACCCACAGAAAGCGCTCGCTGGCTGGGCATCGCTGCAAGCCCGGCTGACAAAATCGGCGCCGCAACCACCAGCCACCGCCGCTTCGCAAAACGAGCTACTCGGGTACGGAGACATGAGTTCGGATAACGCTCCGGCCCCGCCTCCTCCTGTCGCGAAGAAATCTGCAGAAGATGCCAGCCACGAAGCCGCTCTTTTCGCCTATATGGAGGGCGATGCAAGCAAAGAAGCAGAAGCCGTGCAGGAGGAACGTCGCACCCCTAGCAAAATTTTCTTGCTGGCGGGCTTTGTCCTCGCGTGCGTTGTTCTGGCGGCGGTTCCCCAAACCCGTAACAAGCTGCCTATCATTTATCGGAACACGTTGCGCGCCGCCGAAACCTGGTTGAATCCCCGCCCCGCGCCACCTCCACAGACGGTGACCCAGCATGAAACCTTCGGCCAGGCAGGAGATGAATACAAACTTCCGGCCAACACAAACATACCCGATGCCACTACCGATCCTTCGGAGATCCACGTGGTTCCCGTGATCGATCCCACCGCAAAAACACCGAAGGGATCCGACGCCGGAACTACGCAGACTACTGCCAACGAAAACGCGACAGATCAGGCCCCGAGCAGCAACGTACAAAACGGACAACCGCAAATCGTGGAAAGCCAAGCCAAAGATCAGCTCACAACACCCGCTCCGGGCCAAACGGTAGTTCCCCCTCAAGCTGTTCAGGCACAACCCACGCCTGCGTCAGACCCAATCCCGGTACGCCAACAATCTTCAGAAGCGCCAGTACCCACTTCAACTCCGCCGCATTCGGCGTCTGCTGTAAGCAACACCACGATTCCATCGAGCCTGAAATCGCAGACGGCTTCCATGACTCCGGAATCCAGTGGCGCCAAGCCTGTTGAGGCAGCCATGTCTTCGATTGAGCCGGTAACTCTCCCCGAATCTGAAGCCTGGAACTTGCTTGCCCTGTCTGCCGAGCCGGTGTACCCAGAAGCGGCGAAAGCCAACAACCAGAAGGGCAGCGTGGCGTTACAAGTGTTGATAGGGCATGACGGCACAGTAGAGGATGCCAAGTTTTTGCAGGGCTCGCTGGTCTTCGCACGTGCCGCCATAGACGCGGTAAAGCAGTGGCATTTCAAGCCTTACCTTATGAACGGCCGCCCTGTCTCGGTACAGACTGTAATTACGCTGAATTTCAAGCCCCCAGCATAAGAACCGGATAACGATCCGGCGTCTGCACCGTCTTAATGTTTAAGGTCAGTTCCGATTTAGCCGTATGTTACCGCCGGACGTACACCCTATGCAGCGAACGAACGAAAAGCGGCATCTACAAGATATAATGGGAAAAAGTTCTCCAAGGAAGTAACGGCTCTTCCAGAAGCGAAAAAACGATGTCCATGAAAACTAAAGCTGCGATCCTGGTTTCGTCCTTTACCGTATTGCTATTCGTAGTCGTTGGTTCGCTGGGCGGAGTACACGCCTCATCCAATGACGGTTCCTACCGGCAGATGCAGGTCTATAGCGAGGTGCTCTCTCGCGTGCAAAGCGAATACGTGGAAGACCCCAACATCCCCAAAGTTACTGACGGCGCCCTGCACGGCCTGGTGGAATCTCTCGACGCCAACTCCAGCTACCTATCGCCCGCGGCATATAAGACGTTCAAGGCGCATAAGGCTGAAGGCAAAGGCGAAATCGGCGCAACGGTCTCCAAGCGCTTTGGCTATGCCGATGTAGTTTCCGTGCTGCCGGGTTCTCCGGCGGAAAAGGCAGGAATCGAAGCCACGGATATCTTCGAATCGATTGAAGGCCAAAGCACCCGCGATATGTCGTTGCCAGAGATTCGTGACGCTCTTTCTGGCGTACCGGGATCGACAGTAAACGTTTCGGTAGTGCGTGCCCGCAAAGCCGAGCCGCAGAAAATGGCGATCGCTCGCGACATCATCAGCATTCCACCCACTACCGACAAGATGATGGAAGATAGCATCGGCTACGTAAAAGTCGACGCTCTGACTAAAGGCAAGGCACAGGAAATCGCCGTCAAGATCAGGTCTCTGGAAAAATCCGGGGCGAAGAAACTGATCCTCGATTTGCGCAACACTTCTGAGGGTGACGAAAGCGAAGGCGTCGCAACCGCAAATCTTTTCCTGAACCACGGCACGATCACATATCTGCAAGGCCAAAAATATCCCCGTGAAGCGTTTAACGCCGATCCCGCCAAAACCATCACCTCGCTTCCTGTCGCGGTGCTGGTAAATAAGGGCACAGCGGGAGCGGCTGAAGTTGTAGCGGCGGCCATTCTGGAAAATGCCCGCGGCGACGTGGTCGGCGACAAGACTTTCGGTGACGGGTCGGTGCAAAAGACAATCGATCTGCCGGATGGAGGCGCGCTGATTCTTTCAGTAGCCAAATATTATTCGCCGAGCGGCAAAGCCATTCAGGATAATTCGGTAACCCCCAACGTCCTCGTAGCCGATGACACGGATAGTGTGATCTCCGACGACGATGAAGAGCAGGAGCCTGCGACAACCGAGCCCGAATCCAAACCAAAGAACATGCAGGACGATCAACTGCACAAGGCCGTTGAGGTATTGAAGAGCCGGACCAGCTAATCGCTTTTAAGTTGCAATCGATCGCGCATCTTAAGGATGCGCGATTTGTTTTATCCTCTCAAACCGGTTACTTCTGGCATACGCTCATGCTATCGAAGCTATTTGCGCGCCTGCTATCCTGAATTCATCTCGCCATGAAATCGCTTTATGAAGATCTTCCTCCGGTAGAGATTGCCGGCCGGAAGCTGGTAGGCCGCGTTCTATTCGGCCTCCTTGTGCTGATTTCCGCTCTGGTGGGAGCTACCGCCGGCCTGCTGCTCGTCTACACGACCGATCTGCCACAGGTGGAAGCCCTCGAAGCCTATCGCCCGAGTTCAATCACCGAGCTTTACGACGATAATGGCCGGGTCATCGGCTCTTTCGCGCTGCAGCGGCGCGTAGTGGCGGGATACGATGACTTCGCGCCAGTACTTCGCGATGCTCTGGTCTCCATCGAAGACAAAGATTTCTACCGCCATTCGGGCATCAACTTCTGGCGTATCATCGGCGCTGCCTATCGAGACGTCGAATCCGGCGGCAAAGTGCAAGGCGCATCTACGCTGACGATGCAACTGGCCCGCAATCTTTTTCTTTCCCCTGACCGCTCGTTCCATCGCAAAGTGCAAGAGACGTTGCTGGCGATTCAGATTGAGCGCCGGTTTACCAAACCGCAAATCTTCACCCTCTACGCCAATCAGATTTTTCTCGGTCATGGCGTCTACGGCTTCGAGGCTGCCTCGGAGTTTTACTTCGGGAAGCCTGCCCGGAAACTCACTCTGGCGGAAGCCGCACTGCTGGCCGGCCTACCGAAGGGCCCGGGCGTTTATTCGCCGATCAACCATCCCGATCGCGCGCTAAAGCGCCGCAACCTGGTTATCAACGCCATGCTGGAAGACGGGAAAATCACGGCAGCGCAGGCAGCTGACGCGCGTTCTGCGCCAATTAGCCTGCATCTTCAACACGACCCCAACTCTCTCGCACCTTATTTTGTCGAAGAAATACGCCGCTACCTCGAGAACAAATACGGGGCCGATCAGGTCCACGAAGGCGGATTGAAAGTCTATACCTCACTCGATGTCGATATGCAAAAAGTGGCCAATCAGTCGGTATTGGACGGATTGGCGACCTACGAACGCCGCCACGGATGGAAGGGCCATTTGGAGAATGTGATAATCGAGGGAAACCAGATAGACAAATACGATCATCCCGATTGGGATGACGAACCGGAAGTGGGAGGATATGTTCACGCTCTCGTGACCTCATCCGGCATCGGCATTGCTACGTTAAAATTCGGCCGCTACTCCGCCGCCATCAGCCAGGCTGACGTAGCCTGGACACAAGGCAAAATCCAGAATTTATTGCGAACCGGCGATGTCTGCTATGTAAGAATCCTTTCCCTGAACCCAAACGGCGCAGCCCGCGTGAGTCTGGAGCAGGATTCTGGAGCGGAAGGCGCGCTGGTTGCCATCGACAACACAACTGGAGGAATCAAGGCAATGGTCGGCGGGCGCGACTTCAGCGAGTCGAAGTTCGATCGTGTGACCCAGGCTCTGCGGCAAGTGGGATCATCATTCAAACCCTACGTCTACACTACCGTAATCGACAAGGGAGGAAATCCGGACGACACCATTCTGGATGAGCCAATCACTTTCGAAACCGCTTCCGGTCCGTATTCTCCGCACAATTACGATGAAAAGTTCGAAGGCATCATCACGCTACGCCGCGCTCTGGCGCAATCGCGGAATATTCCAGCGTTGAAGTTGGCGAATAAAGTCGGCATCAAAAATGTAATCGACTATGCCGAGCGTTTCGGAATCACGGCCAAACTTCCACCCTATTTGCCGGTGGCTCTGGGTTCGGCGGAAATCACTCTCATGGAGCAGACCTCCGCATACAGCGTCTTTCCCAATGATGGTGTTCGTGTCACTCCGCGCTACATCACCCGCGTCACCGACTACGAAGGCCGCGTGCTGGAAGAAGATTATCCTGAGGTGAAAGATGTGGTAAGCGCTCGTACTGCGCGAATCATGACAGCCATGCTGCGCGAAGTGGTTTTGCACGGTACGGGAATTGCGGCAGCGAAGATGCCTTTCCCGGTTGCCGGAAAAACAGGCACCACGAACGATTTCACGGATGCGTGGTTCGTGGGCTTTTCGCCAGCCGTCACGTGCGGCGTTTGGGTTGGATTCGACGAAAAAAAATCTCTGGGCGCAAAAGAAACGGGCGCGCATGCTGCGCTGCCCATCTGGATGAATTTCATGAGCGGCGCCATGGCGGGAAAAGATCCCGGACAATTTCAGTCCGCGCCGGAAATGGCGGCAGCGGTCGCGCAGAAACTGGATACTCCAGATTCCACGCCGGGTATTGATGAAACGCACTAGAATTCTGAGAGGCGAGCTGTAGCTCTCTTCTTGTCATGAAAACATTGTTATGAAATCGTTCTTTCGTTTCGCGATACTTGCCCTGACGTTAATTGTCGTAACGCTGGTATCCGCGCTAACCGCGATGCGATTTGCTATTCACGGACAGGAGGTGGTCGTGCCCGCAATAATCGGACTCACTCCAGCCGAAGCTGGCCGCATGGTTGCGAACCTAGGCCTTCAGTTGGAGGTGGAGCGGCAATATTACAGTCCGCAAATTCCCGAAGGACGCATTATGACGCAACTTCCCCTGCCGGGAGCAAAGGTGCGCCGTGGCTGGCAGGTACGCGTAGCTGAAAGTATGGGCCCGCAACGCGTAGCGATACCGGACGTAACGAATCAAAGCGAGCGCGCCGCCGAATGGAATATTCGCCGCCGAGGGCTGGATTTGGCTTCGACGGCGGAAATGCAGTTGGCTGGGACACCCGCCGATCAAGTGCTGGCGCAAAGCCCGCCTGCGAATGCAAACAGCGTGGCCGCGCCAAAAACCAATTTACTGATCAGCGTAGTAGCCGATCCGCCGGCTTATGTCATGCCAAATTTTGTTGGGCAGTCTCTAGGAGTCGTCAGCCGTACGCTACAGGATGGCGGCTTCAAACTCGGAAATGTTGCCATGGCTCCGGTACAACCAGCAAATCTTGCGCCGCCAACCCCAACTCCTCAAGGCTCAATCTCCCCACCGCAACCTACCCCAGCCAGCATCATCGTAGTTCAGAATCCACCCGCTGGACAAAAAGTTCTAATCGGCGCAACCGTGAACCTTGAAGTTCGGTAATGAAGTCTTTCCGGTTCGGAGCCTACGAGGCTGCGATTTAAGCCTTTTCCAATGTAGCCGCGAAGAACCCATCGCACGGATGGACTCCCTGCAATGTGCGCAGATAAAGGCCGCGAATTGGAGACATAGATTTTGATGAAGTGAATTCGCCTTCATGCTGAAGCCTTTGCAGCTCAATTGCACAGTCAATCACGCGAAACGCAGGCTCCTCAGCCAATGCCTTTTCGACGACATCTTCATTCTCCTCCGGCTCCAGCGAGCAGGTGGAATATACGATGCGCCCACCGGCGCTAACCTGTGCCATGGCCGAACGAAGAATTGCAATTTGGCGCGCTTGCAATTCGAGCAGATCATCGCACTTGAGCCGCCATTTGATCTCCGGATTGCGCGCCAATGTTCCAGTGCCCGAGCATGGTACATCAGCTAGAACACGATCGAATTTTGCCGCGAACGGCAGGCTGCGCGCATCCGCTGCCACGACATCAATCTGGCTTTTTTCTAAAGCTTCCGAATCCGGCACGAGCGTCAATTTCCTCAGCAACCGCGCCCGATGGGGATGAAAATCGATGGCTGTAATTTTGGCGTCGGGATTGTGATCGGCCATCACTAAGGTCTTTCCACCTGGAGCCGCGCAACAATCGAGCATGTGTTGCCCTGTGCCGACCAGCGCAGCCACTAGTTGCGAAGCCTCATCCTGAATCACACACAAGCCTGATCGAAACGCGGCGGTCTTTGTAATATCGCCATGCGTAACGCGCCTAGCCGAAGCAAGAAAAGCTCCCGGAGCAAGCTCAATTCCCTCGGACCGCAGCCTGCTCTCTGCATCAGGATGGCGAAGCCGAATCACCGTGGTGGGCGCAGATTGGTTGTACCGGCAAATCTCCCGCGCTGCTTCGTTGCCATAATTCTCAAACCAGCGCTCCACGAGCCACAGCGGGTTTGCGCTATACAGTGCCAGTTTCTCCACCGAAGCTACTTCAGCTAAAGAAGGGGAATTAAAAGCAGCCGCCGCAAGCTTGCGCAAAACGGCGTTCACGAACGAGGCCGCCGAACGCTTGCGCGCTCGTTTGACCAACTCCACGCTCTCGTTGATCGCAGCTCGTGCGGGGATTCGATCGAGATACAGAAGTTGATATAGCGCAAGCCGCAGAGCGGTCAAAATTTCTAGATCGAGCCTGGCCAATGCTTGCGACGAGCTTTCGGATATCCGAAAGTCGAGCAACGATCTCCAGCGCAGAACTCCCATTACTAATTCAGTCGCCAAAGAGTGATCGGCTATCGTGAGCGAGGCGTAAGTTCGCGAATGCAGCAATTCGGATGCGTAAGAAGACTCGCGCTCGACGCGAAGCAGAATGTCAAAAGCAGCCGCGCGAGCGGGAGAAACTTTCGAACCTCGATCGTTGGCTTTCACCGTAGACAAGTATTAATTAACAAAATAGGATCGAAGCAGAAAATTACCTCGCTTTTAAGTCCCAAGCATCTCGCCACTCAGAGGACGGTACCCGCGAATAAAATCCGGCGCAAAGGTTCGTTTTTTTCCTTCCATCTGTAATTCGGAAATTTCCAGGCATGTATTTCGGCCACATCCGACAAAAAGACGATCGCTTTCAATTCTCAATTCCGCCTCGGAAACTGTCGGATCCGCCGCCGACGCCCGCCACACCTGTAAATTTTTCTCACGAAATTTTGTAAATGCACCAGGCCAGGGTTGAAAACCGCGTAATCGGTTCACAATTTCAGCCGCAGAGCGGGAAAAATCAATCCACCCGTCTTCCTTCTTCAAAATTGGCGCAAGCGTCGCCTGGGAATTGTCTTGCTGCCGAAGATGAACCACTCCAGCTTGCAAATCACGCAAAGTCGCCACGACGAGATTAGCTCCCACAGTCGCCAGCTTCGGCGATAGCGTTTCCGCCGTGTCGGCGGAATCAATCGGGACTTCCTGCTGCAAAAGAATGTCTCCAGTGTCGAGTCCGGCATCAATTTTCATTGTGGTAACACCGGTCATGGTTTCGCCCTGCGCGATTGCCCATTGAATCGGCGCGGCCCCGCGATATTTCGGCAATAACGAGGCATGCAGATTGATATTACCCAGCAGCGGCAGATCGAGCATCCACAGCGGGATGATTCGGCCGTAACCAACAATGACGATCGCATCCGGCTTAAGTTCGCTAAGTTGCATTCGGAACTCGGCATTATTTTTGATAGTTAACGGCTGAACCACGGGCAATTTGCATTTCAAAGCACATCGTTTGACCGGAGAATAAGTAAGCTCCAGCCCGCGTCCCTTCGGCCGGTCCGGCTGCGTGACCACAAGCTGAAAATGGAATCCAGCCTCGAGGAGCCTCTCCAACGTTGGTACTGCAAAAGCCGGCGTCCCGCAGAAAACCAGATTGAGAGGGGAGGGCATTAGGAATTACGAGCTGGGCCACGGGATAACTTAGGAGTTTTCATTGAGACGCGGGCTCCGCAACAGTTGCCGTTACAAATCGTTTCTACCACTCTCCCGCTTTCACCAGCTTCTTAATTTTGCGCTTAATCAAGTCGCGTTTGATCGCGCTAATGTGGCTGATATAAAGCTTGCCGTTCAAATGATCGGTTTCGTGCTGGAAGGCGCGCGCTAACAGATCGTCGCCAGTTCTTTCAAAAACTTTGCCTTCCACATCCTGCGCGCGAATGGTAACTACCTTGGCGCGGCTCACATTTTCCCGAAAATCCGGAATGCTCAGGCAGCCTTCACTCTGCGAGTGCCGTCCTTCCTTGTGAAGGATCTCCGGATTGATCAGCACCAGCTTCGCATTCGGGTCTTCCTTGAAAGTCACGTCCACCACGGCAATGCGGCGCGAGATTCCAATCTGCGGCGCGGCTAATCCCACGCCGCGCGCCGCATACATCGATTCAAACATGTCCTCGATCAGCTTTTTCAGTTCTTCATCGAAAACCGTTACCTTTTCGGCTGGCTTGTCGAGTACGGGATTTCCAAATTTCACGATGGGATAGATCATTTAATAGTTTTCCAATTGTTCGCGGTAACCGTGAAAGTTGCGCATCGTTTCTCCCATGGAGTCGCCACCAAATTTCTCGAGAGCACAGCGAGCCAAAGTGAGCGCCACCATCGCCTCGGCTGCCACTCCCGCGGCCGGCACCACACAAACGTCAGAGCGCTCATATGCGGCGCTCACCGCTTCGCGTGTGGAAAAATCCACGGATTGCAGAGGCCGCCGCAATGTAGAGATAGGCTTCAGATAACCGCGCACGCGAATCTCTTCTCCATTGGAAACACCACCCTCAATCCCGCCGGCATTGTTGCTGGTGCGAGTGAATCCGGTGAAATTCGCTTTCTCGCCATAGCCGATTTCATCATGCACAGCAGAACCAGGAGAAGTTGCAGCAGTGATACCAGCCCCAATCTCAACCGCCTTCACTGCCTGCAATGACATCACCGCAGATGCCAATAAAGCGTCTAAACGCTCATCCCACTGCACATAAGTTCCAAACCCCGGCGGCACTCCGTGGGCAACCACTTCAAAAATCCCTCCAAGAGAATCGCCAGTCCTGAGAACTTTATCGACTTCGGTTTTCATCAGTTGCTGAATTTCCGGATCAGCACAATTCAGCAGAATTTCTTCCTGAACGTAAAGATCGTTAATTTGTCCCCAGGAAACATTATTTTTAATCGCCACCTGGCCCACTGCAACCACATGACTCAAAACCTCGATGCCCAACTCGCGCAAGAATATCTTCGCTATCGCACCAACTGCGACGCGCGCTGCCGATTCACGCGCCGAGGCCCGCTCCAAAACATATCGCGCCTCGGGAAAATTGTATTTCAGAGCGCCTGCCAAATCGGCGTGGCCGGGCCGCGGCGATGCTACTGGCTTATGGCGCTGCGGATCTCCCTCATTCACCGGCAAAGATTCCTGCCAGTTTTTCCAGTCTTTGTTTTCGAGCTGCAAAGAAATCGGGGAGCCAATCGTCGTGCCATGGCGCACGCCGGAAAGAATATGAGCGATGTCCCGTTCAATCTTCATCCGCCCGCCGCGGCCATACCCTTGCTGCCGCCGCCACAACTCCCGATCGACAAATGACTGATCGACTTTGAGCCCAGCCGGCAAGCCCGAAAGAAAAGCGACCAGAGCTTCGCCGTGAGATTCTCCCGCTGTGAAGTAACGCAGCATAAACGGTCGATTTTACCTGATGCTGCGCATCTTTGTAGTCTTGCCGCGAAAGAACTTTAGCGCGCCGATTTCTAAATACGGAAATTTTCAGAATTTGAAGGGAACAGGCTGATATCGCTGCTACAATGAGGCTTCTGGTTTTCGAGTTTCTCCGGTAACACTCTTTCAGCGGTTCGCGTCACTCGCAGAATTTCTGGCCAAATTAACTCAGGAGGATCTGTGTGCCCCCCGCACAGGTACAAAACGAAATATCGAGCGGAAAAATCCGCTGCGTGCTGGTGCATGAGCACCTATTGTTACGGCAAGGTCTAAGGCGTTTGTTGGAAGATGAGCCCGACCTTGAGTTCGTAGGCGAAGCCGGAAATTTAGCCGGCTCATTGCGGACCATTCTCGAATCACGTCCTGATGTGGTCATCGCAGATGCTTCGACGTTTGGCTTATCTGCCTCTGAAGCCGAGTTGCTTTTCTCCCGCGAGTCTCCTCATACGAAATTAGTTTTCCTGAATAAAAATGGACGAGCCAGCTCGGTTTTTGGCGAACGGGATGGAGTGGAAGACTCTCCTGCGCAGCAAACACCCATGGAAGAGGTCGTGAAAATGGTCCGGAATGTATGCGGTAGGCCGGATTGGAAATCACGATTGGACCAGGATTCGGGCAATACCGAGTCGCGTAGCGAGGAACTCCCTTTGACCACGCGTGAGAAGGAAGTTCTAAAGTTGTTAGCTGAAGGAAAAACCGTGCGCGCGGCAGCCACCGATTTGGGCCTGAGCAGCAAAACGGTGGACGCACACAAATTCAACCTGATGCGCAAGCTC
>Ga0187859_10001716_pt1 | contig 13850 bp, 12 predicted proteins | sample June2016WEW_10_1_2_FD_133019 | JGI IMG/M metagenome (GOLD analysis project Ga0187859, IMG submission 133019) | Peatland microbial communities from SPRUCE experiment site at the Marcell Experimental Forest, Minnesota, USA - June2016WEW_10_10 | ecosystem: Environmental > Terrestrial > Soil >...
AATCGGGCATGGTGGCGGGCTCCGTTGCTGCGGGTTACTTGGCGGGCAGTCCTTGATAGAAGCTGCCGAGACTGGTTCCGGCGGTTTCGAGATCAGCGAGGCGCTGCTTTGTGGTTTCAGGGTTGTTAGCCTGCGCGGCGACCATGAGCGCGTGGTGGGCGGTGGCCAGGTGCTGGATGGCGGTTAGCAGATTGGCCAGCGCGGCGTCGCTGGTCTGTTCACTTTTCAGAATGGCAGGGAGCTTTTCGACCTCGGTGCGGAGTTCGACGGGCGAGAGCTTTGCGCGGTTCACAGTGATGAAGGTCCATTGCTGGCGGCGCAGGTCTTCGCTGTCCTTTTTTGTTTGCTTCCGGATGGTGCCAATGTCATTGGTGAGTAGCGTGCAGAGGGCTTGAATCTGCGGATCGGCCTGCGCGGTGATGGCGGGCAGTTCGGCGTTGACTTTTCCGGCAGCCAGATATTCGCCAAATGCCAGGGTGGCGGTGCTGACGATGTTGGCGGTTTCCGCGCTGACGGGTACGCCTTTTTTGTCGCCGGCTTCGGACTGGATGGTGGAGCTTACGGTCTTGAGGCTGGCGCCGGTGGACTTGGCGGAGGCGACTAGGGCGGGAGAGGGAGCGGTCCCGGTTACGGCCGAAAGCGACTCGGCGTAGGTTTTGAGGGCATCGAGAACCTGGGTGCGGGCTTTGAGCTCCTCGGGAGTAAGGAGAGGAACGAGAGTGGCATAGTCCCAGGTTTCGCCGGCTTCAACCTTGAGATCGCCTGCGTAGACCTGCTCCTGGGTGTGGAGGTCGATGGCAGCGGTGTAGGCGTCCGTGGCGTTCTGGACGACCAGGCTGGCGGCGGTGGCGAAGGAGGCGGGCTGCTTGCCGATCCCGGAGGCTCCACAGCCGGAACAGAGGATGGTTACGGCCATTGCCGCGATGAATGCGATGGCGAGAGGATTGAATTGAGACGAGCTTCGACCGTTCGAAGCGTGGGGATGGGACGTGCGAGCCATGAGTGAATGGGACATCGCGCGGGAGCGGTTGTCAATAGGAACCAGCAACAGTGGACAGTGAACCGGGTCTAGGCTGGCCTTTTTGTTCGACGCGAGGGCAGGTAGTGAAAACGGATCAGGTAAATGTTGCTGCCTTTGCCGTGCTGGGCGATTTTGAGGAGATCGAGGATGCCGGTGAAGCCGGATTCGCGGGCAAGTTGTGGTGTGATGTCGGGGAAGCCGATTTGGGTGATGGAGTCGATCTGGATGTGGCCGTCACCCATTTTGTAGCGATTGCCGGCGATGACGTGCGGGCTGGTCCAGATGCGGACGGAGCAGGTGATCTGTCCGCTGATGACTCCCTCGCGAAGGCGTTTGGCGAAGACCATAAATGCAGGTTACAGATTACAGATGACAGTGGTGCGCTGGAACTGGCAGTTGTTGCGCTTCTGACCTTAGAACTGCGCTGGCCGTCCCGAATCTTAGAAGTGAACTCTGCAGAACCCAGTTACTGCGACTTCGAGTTTGAGTCAATGATATGCGGAGGATTCTGGATGCGAAGTGTGTTGCTGATTATGTGCTTGGTTGCCTGTTCCAGTGTTTGTGCGAATGCTGAAACGACGCCCCAATCCAGGTGCGGCCCCGGGTGCGCTCAACAAACCCCTCAGGAGTGTGTCGCGCAGGCGGTGAAGCGCGAAACCCCTTAGCGTGGAGCGGGTGTATGCGATGCACGAAGGGCCGGCGGAGCGGAACAAGGTGGCTGCATTGATTGAGAAGGCACGGGGTGCGAAAGAGGAATTTAGGAATCCCAGGTCTCAGAGGCGAGATCTCCACCCCACGGACGAAGACCGGTCCGTGGGGACCCCGGACCTGGGAGTTCCGGCATTTTAGTTGGACTCAGTGAACTGAACATAGGGTGTGGACCCACCGTCTGCAGAACAGCTACCCAGATCGAGGTTGTTGCTTTCTCCGGTGGTGCCTGCTCCGGACGGACCGAGACACGTGGGCGCGCTGGTGGTTCCACTGCTGACCGCGATCTTGACGGTGATGGACGAGCCGCTGTTGAATTCCGCTTCGGAACCACCGGCATCGCCGACAACGTTGAACTCGGATTGGTCCCACGTGCTTGCTATCTTCAGCACACTATCTTTGCCGGACGTTGAATAGGCTTGGGTGCCAATGGTAAACGTCAGCGTATCGTTTCCGCCGGACACAGCCGATCCGGAGAGCTTGACCGTGGCAAGCTGGCTCGCCTTTACATCGGGCAATGCAACCGTCGCGCTGTTCTCGTAGCAGGCTTGAACCCCTTCAGAGTATCCACCATTTCCCCATCCGCTTGGGCACCGTTGCCGTCCGGAGAAAAACAGCCAGTATTGCATAAAGATGTCGCCGTCGCTTCCTGATACGTAATTGGACGCGTAGACAAATTGCTGCCAGGTTCCGCAGGCTACGTTATGGTATTGCGTGCAGCCGGAGGGCGAGTCGGTATCGATCTCCGTATTGAGCTGGAGCGAATAGTCATTCGCTCCAAGGATTCCGCCATCGCCGTACTCTGCGACTCCAACGCCGGTTTCGGAGGTCACACCGGTGACGGTGGGGAAGCTGCCGGTTGCCGATGTGGTCAATCCAGAGGTTTCAGCAACATAATCCGTACCGTTCCCGGCTGTCTCCTCTTCACCTGCGAGATGCATGGCGAATTTATGAATGGCGGTCACTGGCGAAGGGTGAAAGAGAGGCACTCCTTCGCTGCAGGCGACCTGCTCCCAATGGGTGCTTGGAAAAGAGGCGTGGAAGCAGCCTTCATCCGGAGGAGCAATCTGGCGGATAGTCTCGCGCCAGATCTCCTGGGCTTGATCGTCAATTCCAATTCGCGGCTGTTCGGCGGCTTGCGCGGCAATTGGGCCACAGAGCGGTGTGAAGAGGGCAGCCACAGCTCCAAGATGGACGAGTTTACTTGCAGCGCACTGCATGGGGGATGGCATAGACTTTTCTCCTTGGGAAGTAAGAGTGGGGGAACCTTGCCGTTTGGGTAAAGCTTATGGGGGAGTGTGAACGACTTTTGAATGGGAGTCAAGAATTTGTTTTTTACAGTCGCGCTTTCCGAGGACTGTCCCATAGCGGTGGAAACTGCGAGGAACGGCTTCAGATCTCGGTATCGCTGAAATGGGAGTTGCGAATCCATTGCGTCTCTCCGCAGAGGCTAGTCTGGTGCAAGGGTTGGGGATACACAGGATTGAGAAGCAAGGGTCAGGGCACACGGCCTGGCCGAGTTACACATAGTTACTCAGCTCAATGAGTGGTATCCGAGGTCCCAAAAATCGGAACCTGGGCGCCCTAAAGGAACCTAGCAGCGCGGCGCCGACGTGATCGAGTCTGAAGAGTTCGTGGACATCCGCGGTGAAAAAGTCTATTTTGTCACGTTAGGAGCTTCTCTTCGTTATCAGCAGTTGCCTTTTGCAATTGCAGTTCACGCCGATTGTTGAATCGATGTTTCGGGCTTACATGAGGTCCTCGATTGCAAAATCCCCGATTGCAAAATAGGAAGTCAGGCTCGCGGCGATCCGTCAGTTCCTCCGCGACGGAACCGGTTCGTACCTCTGCCCATTGGCCGCTGCGGCACACGTTTGCGAAGATCGCATCTGCGGTTTGCTTCTGGTTGTGCGTGGCTCTCGCGTCTTGCGGTGGAGGGTCCAATCCTGCTCCGCCGCCAGCGGACTTTTCGCTTTCGTCGACACCGGCGACAGCCGCGCTTGTGGCCGGCGGTGCACAGCAACAGATTAGTGTTCAAGCCAATCCGGAGAACGGTTTTACGGGCACGGTGACGGTGGCAATCACCGGGCTTCCTTCCGGAGTAACGGCGAGTCCGGCAACGCTTACGTTGACCCCGGGCACGGCGCAGAGCGTGGCGCTTCACGCAGCTTCAACAGCGGCGGCCGGCAGTGCCACGGTATCTCTTACCGGAACTTCAGGGAGTCTCAGTCATTCGGTCACTGTTGCACTAACCGTATCGGCAGCGGTACCACCGCCGAATTTCTCGCTGACGGTGTCACCGACTTCGCTGAGCATTACGGCCGGGACGGCAGGGTCCAAGGTCAGCGTGCTGGCGACGGCGGTGAACTCCTTCAGCAGCACTGTCGCTGTCGCGATCACCGGGCTGCCTTCCGGAGTGACGGCGAGTCCGGCGGCGCTTACGTTGACCCCGGGCACGGCGCAGAGTGTAACGCTTACCGCTGCTTCGACTGCGGTGGCGTCTACGGTGACGGTCACCTTTACCGGCACGTCCGGGAGCCTTACTCAATCTGCGACGCTGGCTCTGACGGTGCAGGCTGCCGTTGCAACGACGAATGCGCCGGATGTGACCACTTATCACGACGACGTCGCGCGTGATGGGCTCAATGCGCAGGAGACCATCCTGACGCTGAGTAATGTGAACTCCACACAGTTTGGCAAGATCGGATTCGATACAGTGGATGGTTTGGTTGACGCTGAACCACTTTATCTGGCTAACGTAACTGCTGGCGGCAAACTGCGCAATGTGCTGTATGTGGCTACTGAAAACGACAGCGTTTATGCATTCGATGCAGACAGCGGGGTCCAGATCTGGAAGACCTCAGTGCTGGGGAGCGGTGAAACCGCAAGTGATAACCGTGGTTGCGGGCAGGTTACACCCGAGATAGGAATCACTTCGACGCCGGTGATTGATCGCAAGCAAGGGACAAATGGCGAACTCTTCACGATCGGCATGACCAAGGATGCGAGCGGTAATTATCATCAGCGGCTCCATGCGCTTGACATTACGACTGGCGCAGAGATCAACGGTAGTCCGACGGAGATTGCGGCGAGTTATCCGGGGACGGGAGATAGCTCCTCGAATGGCAATGTTATCTTTGAGCCGGGTCAATATAAGGAGCGCGCTGCTCTGCTGTTATTGAGCGGTACTATCTACATTGGTTTTTCTTCGCATTGCGACTATAGACCTTATACCGGATGGGTGATGGGGTACAGCGAGTCGACGCTGCTGCAGACACAGGTGCTGAACCTGACTCCGAATGGAAGCGAGGGTTCAATTTGGATGGCCGGCGACGGGATTGCCGCGGACAGCAGCGGAAATCTCTATTTTCTAGACGCGAATGGCACCTACGACACCACCGTCAATGCAAGTGGTTTCCCCACGATGAACGATTTCGGCAATGCGATGATCAAACTCTCCACCAGCGGGAAGCTGGCGGTGGCCGATTACTTCCAGACTTATAACACGGTGACGGAATCAGACGATGATGAAGACCTGGGATCGGGCGGGGAGGTTCTGTTGCCGGACCAGACAGATAGCGGCGGCGTTGTCCATCATCTGATTGTGGGCGCAGGGAAGGACAGTAACATCTACTTGGCAGACCGGGATAACATGGGTAAGTTCAGTGCCGGCACCCCTATCGACAGCAACATCTACCAGGTAGTGACTGGCGCGCTCGCCGGCCAGGTCTATTCCACACCCGCGTTTTTCAACGGGGTGCTTTACTACGGAGCGGCTGGAGATACTCTGAAGGCTTTCCCGATGACGAACGCGAAGCTTGCGACGACTTCGTCAAGCCAATCGACGGCGACGTTTGCGTACCCTGGGGCGACGCCGAGTGTCTCCGCCAATGGAACTCAGAACGGAATCGTGTGGGCTTTGGAATCAGCTACCAGTGCCGCCGCCGTGCTGCACGCTTATGACGCGACGAACCTGGCGCATGAGTTATACAACAGCGGACAGGCTGCGAACGGGCGGGATAGTTTCGGCAATGGAAACAAGTACATCACTCCGCTGGTTGTGAATGGGAAGGTCTATGTGGGAACCCCGACCGGCGTGGCCGTCTTTGGGATATTGGCGCAATGAGGCAGTTTTGCGCATGATTTGACTCGAAAACACACGATTATGCGCAAAAAACAGGGGTTTTCGGGGTACTTATGTTTACCATTCAGATAACAGGTGGCCGGTTTAGCGTTTCGGTTAAGGTTAATTGAATCAAGGATTGGCTGGTATCTATACGTCCGGATGGGACGGGAAAGTGGTGGATTTCTGTGGGGGAGGGGTGGGGTATTTGTTTTTTGAGGCTTCCCTGGTGAGGCGAACAGGGTTGCGGACCATCGATTGGGTGGGGCTCGGCATGCAGCTATTATGCGTTGGCGGAGGGTAATTTTCTGCAAAGGCGCCGTGTTCCCCGGATTGCGATGCGCTTCATCCGTTCTTTGCGAGGAGTAGATGCAAAATGACGTAGAGCCCGATGGCGACCGGTACTGCCACAAGAACCGCGACAACAGGTCTAGGCATGTGCTGCTGCCAAGAGATGCGTTCCACTTCCGCGTAGGTAAGAGTTGTGGTCCGGCCCTGCAGGGTGAGCACAAAGCTGTCCGGCTGCGTTTCGCTGACCAGGCCCTGGAAACGGCGATGGTCAGCCGTCTCGACAGCTACGAAGCGATGGTGATCGAGCGCATAGGCGGCTCGGGACTTGATCTTCTGTGCGTGTTCGGCATCCGGGGCGGGTTGTGCAGCCAGTTGCGCCGACATCAGAGAGAGGATCAAGGCTCTGCAGACGAGTGTTCTCATGGCGTTTCCCTCACTGTGAAGAAGTAAAAAGGAGAGCGGAGGTTCCACGAAGCCGATGGTCTGGGGAATTAGACGGGCGAAGCATCGGCGAGATCATCCGCGGAGGCGCAGTTTTAATCCGGTTGTGAAGGAGTGGACGGCCGCCCCGTTCGCTCAGAATGACAGCCTTTGTTCTGTTATCGGGTTTAGAGGCAGGACACCAGGAGACGAGGAGAAAACATTATGCCGATGAAGAATCCTCCCCATCCTGGGGATTTCATCAAGACAGAGATTGTGGAGGCTTACGGCTTGTCTGTGACGGCGGCGGCGACGGTGCTTGGGGTACACGGCCCACGCTGTCCAGCTTGCTGAACGGCAAGGCTGGGCTTTCAGGCGAGATGGCGCTGCGGATTGAGAAGGCGTTCGGCGTGAAGATGGATACGCTGATGCGGATGTGGTCGGCGTATGAGATTGCGCAGACGCGGAAGCGCGAGAAACTGATTCGGGTGCGGCGGGTTTTGCGGGCGGCTTGAGATGCCATCCCAGGTCTCAGAAGCGAGACCTGGGCTCCCGGCGTTTCTACCAGACTTTGGCCAGGTGATCGAGGCTTTGACGATAGTCTTCGTGTTCGATGCGGCTGCGCACACCGAATTCCTTGAGAACGGTCATCATCTGGCCGACAGGCAGCCCGGCAACCTCAGCGGCGCGGCCAAGAGAGGCTTCGCCCTTTTTGTACTTCTCAACGGCGAGCAGGACTCGGGTTTCCTGATTGCCGGAAGCAGTCGTGTTGTTTGTCGAGCTATCCATCCAGTTTCAGAATAGCCCAATTGCGGCTCCCCCGCGGAGCGAGATGGCGCTGCGGATTGAGAAGGCGTTCGGCGTGAAGATGGATACGCTGATGCGGATGTGGTCTGCTTATGAGATTGCGCAGACGCGGAAGTGGGAGAAGCGGATTCGGGTGCGGCGGGCTTTGCGGGCGGCTTGAGGTGCGGATGCGAGCGCTGAGGGTGGCAAATCACCTGCGTTGATGGAGACTCCTTTGGCGGGACCTCCTAGATCAGATTGACCTCAACCTGTCGCTTGCTGTTCTTAACCGTGTACATGGCCGCATCGGCAGCGTTCAGGATGCCGTCCGTCGTGGCGCTGTCCTCTGGATAAAGGGCGATGCCGAAGCTTGCTGAGCCTTGCAGGGTGTTTCCTTCGAGAACCAGCGGCGAGTCGAAGCAATGTTCCAGGCGCTGTGCAATCTCCTCGACCCCAGCGCGGTTGCGCACCATCGGCAGCAGCACGGCAAACTCATCGCCGCCCAGCCGCGCGAGCAGGTCGTGCGAGCGCAGCTGCTGTTTCATGCGCCGCGCTGCCTCTTGCAAATAGAGGTCGCCGACGTGATGGCCATAAATGTCATTCACCTGCTTGAATTTATCCAGGTCGACGTAGATCACGCCGAACATGCCTGCTTTCCCTCTCGCCTTTTCAATCAGAGTGTCTATCTGATTCTCCAGCGAGAAGCGGTTGTGAATGTCGGTGAGCAGGTCGAACTCCGAGCGATGCAACAGGTCGGAGTAGAGTCGCCGGGTCTCAATTGCCAGCGCTGCCAGGCGCACTCCCGTAGCCAGCGCTTCCGCCTCACTCACGGCCGAATGTGTGTTTGGTTGAAAGGCGGCAAAAAGCGTGCCCAACGACGGCCCGGAACGCGAAGGAATCTCGCAGGAAATGACGCGCAATTTCTCAATGTCAGATGGACGTTTTCCAAGCCGGGCGCCATCTGTTACCTCGCACCAGCACCCTACACCGCCCAGGTGTAAGGACACCACCTCGACAATCTGTTCCAGAATTCCGGCCAAGGGTTCGGTTCCGTTTATGGCCTCAAGAATCCCGCTGCGTCTGCGTTCCAGCGCAGCCTCCGACTCAACCCGTGTCGCCATGGCGGAGGTTTGGCGGCGCACCTTACGCTCGATAAGCCAGCCACGAGCGACGACCGCCAGTATAACCACGAGGAGCAGGCCAACGAGAACGGTGAGGTTGCGGGTGTTGATCGGGGAAGGATTCCCGACCGCTTCGATGTCGTCGGAGGAACGCATCAGTATATCGAAGGCCACCTGTTCGGAGAATGGAATGGGGTCCTCGTTGATGCAGATGCCCGAAACGCGGACCGTGGAGCCGAGCGGAATCTGCTTCATGGGCGGAAGCTGCAGTCCCACGGGAGGATGGTGATAAATCGCGGTGAACAACTGGCCATCGGCGATCAGCCCGTACTCGTCCTGTGTGGCTCCACGGGCGGCGGACATTACCCGCGCCTCGATAGACACCAGATCGATGATATGGCTGCTGGTGATGAGTTCTTTACTGTTGGTCGGCAAGGGCGCGATGGGAGCTTGAACGTGGCTGTCGCGTATCTCGCCGTGGGCCAGTGCCAGGAAACCATTGTGCGACTCGGGGAATCCGGTTGCGTCCACGACATCGCCGACCAGCAAGGGATCGAGGGTCTGGGTTGAGATCCAGAGGCTTCTGGCGCCGTCCTGCAAGACGGCGGATGAACCGGGCTGGTAGTAAGTGATGGTTCCATGCACCCTGACTCTCTGGGTGCGATCCGTAACATGATAGCTGGTAATCACCTCGTCCATGGGAGTGATGGGGAGGGACCACGGATTGGCGACGGCACGTTGGAGAACTTTTACATACTCAGGCGAGAAGACGTGGAGATGGACACCGTGGTTTTGCATCTTCCCGTCGAATTGCCCGCCTTCCACCCCAGTGATCTCGACTTCGGCATCCAGCAGAGCTTCGCGTTTCTCTGGAGTAAATCGGTCGGCGCTCACCCAGATGTAACCACCCTCGGTTAGCACCCACAGACTGCCAAAATCGGCGCCCGAAAAGACCTCCGCCTGGTCGGCGGAGCGAACCACGCCGCGGACCGTGACCAGCAAGGCGTCGTACCGGTTGCGGATCAACTCGTCGAAGGTGGCCTGCACGGGCTTCGGCGGTGCGCCGTGGCGGAGCAGGGTGACGCTCTCGCCCATCACAATAGGATGAAAGCTGGGCGCCGTCTTTCCGCGCACCAACACGCGATCACCTGGAACCAGCGTGTCAGGGATGTCGGCGGGAGGGAATACATAAGTGCCTGCGCCATCGTCCTGAACAAAGAAGATGTGGCGCACCTTTTTGAGATAGGTTACGGTGGCTTCAAAGACGACCGGCAGGCCGTGGGCGGCCTCGGCATTGGTGAGGGCGTGAATAGCGCGCAGAGCGGTCAGAGGCGCGGGCTGTGCTGCCCAGGCAGCCGAGGCCCATCCGAGGATCGCGGCAATGGCTGTAATCTTTCTCTTCATCACATATTCGACCGAAGCAGTGCTCAGTTGCTTGCCTCACGGGGTCTATATCGGCAATGTCTGCCCCAGCAATCAATTCAAGCCAATCGTTTCTCAGCAAGCTGAGGAGCAACGTCTTGCGGAAATCGTGCGCTAACTCTCATTTACTGAATATGGTGCATAAGCGGCGGTCTGGAAAATGCCGCAACGCGTTTTGGCAAGCTAATCCGGTCATAACCGATCTTCAATGCTGATTCTTTAAAGGGATCGAATCGAAATCGGGGTATGCCTAACCCGCGTCGATTTTATGAGCTTTTCCGGGGGGTGAAACTCCGGCTCCTTCCGAAAGGAAATCCCGCGGGGGATAAATGGGTGGGTTAAAACCCACCCCTACCAGCCCTCGTTCATTTTTGGGGGTCTTGCGGCATGACTGAAGTCATGCCCTGATACAAAGCACGCGGATTTGGCTTACATCAGCCGTTTGCGGATTAGGTCTAAGGCTTGCTGGGTGGCTACTTCTCTTACCCTGGTGCGGTCGCCGCGGAAGACTTTTTCAAGGCACTCGGTTTTGTTGATGTCGCTGAGGGCGATGTAGACGAGGCCCGCCGGCTTGGACTCTGTTGCGCCGGTGGGGCCGGCGATGCCGGTTACTCCTAAACCCAAATCTGCTCCGGTGCGCATGCGGATGCCTTGAGCCATGGCTTCCGCCACTTGCTGCGAGACTGCGCCGTGTTTCTCGATGAGCTCTGACGGGACGTTGGCGAAGACGTGCTTGAGATCGTCGGAATAGACGACGGCTCCGCCGACAAAAGAACGGGATGCGCCGGGGACGCTGGTGATGCGCTGGGCGATCATGCCGCCGGTGCAGCTTTCAGCAACGGCCAGAGTGGAGACACGCAGGCCGAGGTAATAGAGAACGATCTGCTCAAGCGAATCGGACGATTCTGCGCCGGTGGAGTAGAGCCAGTCGTCAAGAGCTTCTTCCATGGCGGAGGCGAGCTCGTCGACACGGGCCTGGGCAACGGCGAGCTTGGACTTGGTGCAGAGGAGGGTGAGCTGGATGTCTCCGGCGTGGGCGAGGATGGTGGTCTCGACATCCTTGTAGCGGGTGTAGATGGGGGCGAGGAGCTTGTCGGCCTGGGACTCAGGAAGCATGGCGGCGCGTAGAGTGCGCTTGGCGATGAAACGCGGAGGGACGATTTGGCGGAGGCGGGGCTGGCACTCGGCGTCGAAGAGGGGGCGGCACCCGTTGGGCGGGCCGGGGAGGAGGAAGAGGAGCTTGCGGTAGCCGTGGAAGGTGACGTCGAGCCACTGGCCGGGAGCGCTGCCGTTGACGTTGGGGAGGACGGTTGCAGACTCAATGACGTCGGCCTGCTTGAGGTTGTTGGAGGGCATGGTGATGCGGAACTGGGCGGCGCGGGTGTGGAGGGTGGCTACCTGGGTGGCGTCGCGGCGCAGAGTGAGCGAGAGAGCTTCGGCAACGGCTTCGCGAGTGAGGTCGTCTTCAGTGGGGCCGAGACCGCCCATGATGGCGACGATGTCTGTGCGGCCGAGGGCGGTTTGGATGGCGTTGACGAGGTCTTTGCGGCGGTCGCCGACGATGGTTTTGAAGGCGACGGTGACACCAATCTCGTTGAGCTTCTCAGTGAGATAGAGGGAGTTGGTGTCCTGGCGGGCGGGGGTGAGCATCTCGGAGCCGACGGCGATGATTTCGGATTTCATGAGCAGATTACAGATTACAGGTTACAGATCACGGAAAAGCAGGTTACAGATTACAGGTGACAGCCCTGAGTCAGAGGGACTGGCTTATAACGCTCAATTTGGGTGGGTCGGAATTCAGAATTTGGGAGACGGGCTCTTAGAACTGTCATCTGTCATCTGCAATCTGTCATCTGGTTTTAAAACAGGGTCATGCCTTCTACGCCGAGGTCTACGTCGAAGACGGCGCCGTTTAGCTCGGGCTGGGTTTGGAAGTTGGCGGCGAGGATGGTGTTGCCGAGGGGAGAGAACGCAACGCCGACAAGGTTGGAACCAGCAAGGACCAGGGAGGCTTCGCCGTTGGTGGAGACGCGGACCAGGCCGCGGCGGCCATGGAGGCAGGCGGCGAGGTAGACGTCTCCGTTTTTGGCGAGGGCGAGGCCCTGGGGACGGCCAAGGCCGCGGAACCACGGGCGGGCCTGGCCATGGGTGCCGATGGCCCAGATGGTGTCGTTGGAGGAAAGCGAGGGTCCGGTGACGAAGAGAATGCCTTCCTCATTGACGGCGAGGTGATAGGCGGCGGGGCTGGGCTCGAGTGTGGCGTAGACGAAGATGCGGCGCTGGGGATCGATTTTGAAGATGGTGCCGCTGCGGTCGCCGACGAAGAGATTGCCGTCACGGTCAAAGGCTGCGCCGGTGGCGACACCCATGCCTTCAGCGTAGATGGTGGACTCGCCGGAGGCGTCGATGCGGTAGACATTGCCCTCGGCGCGGGAGGTGACGAAGAGGTCGCCGTCTGGATTGAAGGCGAGGCCGGTGGCGTTGAGGATGCCGGTGACGAAGGGGGTTCCGCGGCCGTCTGGCGAAATGCGGACGACGGAAACGGGGGTCTGCTTGCCGCGAGGGCCGGAGATGGTGGCGTAGATCATGCCGGAACGGCTGACGGCGGGGCTGGTGACGGGGTGCAAGCCTTCAGAGAGCTGGTGGGCGATGCGGATGGGGGCGAGGCTGCTGCCGCCGGCGGGGTTGCGGACTTCAACAAAGCCGGTGGAGGCTGCCTCTGGAACGCGTAGGGTGAGGCGCGTGGGGCGGCTCATGAGGACGTGGGCGGAGTGGCCGTCGACGAGTACGGCGGGCGGACCGAAGCTGAGCGGGCCGAGATGAGCGCCGATGAGTTCGACTTCGCCGTAGGGCAGGGCGGCAGGAGGAATCACGTCGTCGATGCGTGGATCGGGGAGGGTTTCAGAGGCGGAATGTGATCGGGCGCGTGGCATGAAGGAAGACCCCTCTAGAACCAAATGCGTAAAAGAGATGCTACACCCAAAGCATACAGGCCGGCGGCTACATCATCGAGTACGATGCCCCATCCTTCGGGCAGGTTTTCAAGCTGGCGGACGGGAAATGGCTTAGTGATGTCGAAGAGACGAAACAGAACCAGGCAGATGAGGCCGTGGATCCAGTCGGGAGGACAGAAGAGGAGGGTGATGGCCTGGCCGGCGACTTCGTCGATGACGACGAATTGGGGGTCTTTGCGGCCGGATTCACGGGCGACGATGGTGGCTGCGGGGATGCCGAGGAAGAACGAGAAGACGATGAGGAGGAACAGGCCGTAGGCCAGGATATGCGGAGAGGGATGGGTGGACCAGGCAAAGGCCGCCCAGAGGAGGACAGTGGCGACGGAGCCCCAGGTGCCGGGGCCGGGTTTGCCGAGGCCGGCGCCGAAGAAGGTGGCGGTGGTCCAGGCCCAGGGGGTTTTCTTTGTGGGGTGGCTGTTCGGGACGAGTGGCTCCGCTGGATGGGGTTCAGTCGTCATAGTTGTCGTTGTTGCGGTGGGGGCCGAGGCCGCCGAGGTCTTCGAGGACTTCGGGGTCGAGGATGGGAGAGCTGATTTTGTAGACGCCAGAGGCCCACTTGCCGAGATCGATTTTGCGGCAGCGGTCGGAGCAGAAAGGGAAGTCTTCGCCGTCGAAGGTGACGAGTTCGCGGCAGGTGGGGCAGCGAAGGATTTTGGCGGATTGTTTCTTGGGAGCCATGGGATTTGTTTGACCAAACGCCTTGTCTCTATTTTCGCACCAGTATGACGATGCCGGTGGACCATGCCATGGAGGCCATGTGGAAACCGGGGTGGGACGCGAGGGTGTCGAGGAGGCTTTTGGATTTTGAGTCGTGGCCTTCGGGCCATTTTGGCTGCGGGATCATGTCGTCGATCACGTAGAATCCGCCGGGAGCGACCAGGGCGAGGGCTTTATCGGTGGACTCATATTTGCCGGGCATGGCATCGGCGAAGATAAGGTCGAAG
>Ga0187859_10001718_pt1 | contig 13840 bp, 16 predicted proteins | sample June2016WEW_10_1_2_FD_133019 | JGI IMG/M metagenome (GOLD analysis project Ga0187859, IMG submission 133019) | Peatland microbial communities from SPRUCE experiment site at the Marcell Experimental Forest, Minnesota, USA - June2016WEW_10_10 | ecosystem: Environmental > Terrestrial > Soil >...
ACACAGGCCAAATTGACTGATTTTGAGTCGAGCGATAGATTGCTCGTAAATCATTTCTTTTATTGGATTAGAGATGGTGAGCGCGGAAGGAATCGAACCTTCAACCTACTGATTAAGAGTCAGCCATGCCCAAGGCATCCATCCTTTGGGAACTCACATTTAACCAATAACTTACAGGAGTCTTGCGCGCACAGAGGATCAGTCGTAAATGCTTGAAACGTTGCCGATGCGGCGCAATGTACAGCCACAGTTACGGCCACACCCCTTTCTGATGAAGATATCGAAACCCGGGAACCAGTTGGAAGGGGGTCGCCGGAGCATTGACAGTCTCTCCAACCTGATCGATTACTTGCAGGAGAAGTGTTGCCCAGGAATCTCGATCCCTCGCGGATGTGTACAATTCGATAGGGATCGAACCCCATCAACCATGAGCAGGTTGCACCGGCAGCCACCGGATCATCTCAAGCACAATTGTTCCCACAAGACGAGGCGTGCCGTTAAGGGGAGCGTTTCCTTCCATGCAAGGAAGTCTAAGGGTAGCCGGCCATTGATTCTAAAGCAGTTAATGGCCGGACAAGCCGGAAAAACCGGCATAAACAGCGCAATTTGCTACCAAATTGCTACCAAACTGAACGAGTGGGATCGAAGGGCTGATTCGTGGGGGGATCAGCCCTTCATGTCGGATGCCAAGCGGCGGCCAAATGCTGAATTAGGGCGGCGTCGCCACTTAGGGGTGTCACAAAGACTCAGGCGGAATAGTGTAGGCAAGTTAAGCGATGGAATTCACAACTCACGAGTACGCTCTGCCTTCTCTCCGCCTCATTGCGACTTCGGAATTGCTGAGTACCTTACAGCCATTGCTACCGCCGACATCTGATATCGTTTCTCGTTACAGAGATTCGGTTTTAGTGCACCTATTGCTCGAGCCCGGCGGTATTCGCAGGTCGACGTAGTCTGAGAGGAAGCGCAGGGGCTCCGAGCTTAAAATTATGGTCGGGACTGCAACGCGAACACGCTATTTCGCTGGGATCTCACGGAACACCGTCCTTCTAGCGTTCGCCAGCCTGTTTGGCGATATTTCGTCGGAGATGCTCTATCCGATCTTGCCGATCTTTCTCACCCAGACGCTGCACGCTAGCGGCAGCGTTGTCGGCTTTGTGGAAGGTGTTGCGCAGGCAAGCCAGAACATCATTCAGGGCTTCTCCGGTTGGCTATCGGATAAGCTCCAAAAAAGGAAATCGCTTGCGCTGGCAGGCTATTTTCTCTCGGCAGTAACCAAGCCCTTGATTGGTCTTGCGGCGGCATGGCCTGGCGTGCTGGGGCCACGGTTTCTGGATCGGATTGGCGCGGGATTCCGCTCCGCTCCGCGCGATGCCCTTATCGCATCTTCGGTGGCCGAAGAAGACAGAGGGAGAGCTTTTGGCCTTGAGGGTTTTGGCGATAATTTAGGCGCTTTCTTAGGACCGTTGCTGGCCATTGTTCTTTTGATGTGGTTCCACTTCGACATGCGCTGGATCTTCTATCTGGCCATCGTTCCTGGTCTTCTAGCTGTTTCTATGATTTTGCTGGTTCACGAACGGCCGGTGCCGGTGGGTGCCAAGTCTAAGATCGATCTCCGTGTTCGGGAATTTCCGAAATCCTATTGGAAATATCTGCTGGTGACGGCATTGTTCATGATCGGCAATTCGAGTAACTCATTTCTTATCCTGCAAACAAAGGGAATTGGGGCTTCGTTCCATACGACCATCTTGATTTATGCGGGTTTCAACTTGGCAGCCGCTCTGATTTCCTATCCAGCGGGGTCTCTTTCCGATAGGTGGGGCAGAAGAACCGTCCTTTTAGTGTCATTCATCATCTTTTTGGTTACCTATCTCGGTTTTGCGCGCGCGCAAAGTGTTCCTCTGATCGCCACCTTGTTTACCTTCTATGGATTATTTCAGGGAATATTCCGCTCCGTCGGCAAGGCGTTTGCCTCAGATTTCGTGCCAAAACACCTGCGCGCCAGCGGAGTCGGCTGGTACAGCACGACTGTCGGTTTACTGCAACTCGTGGCAAGCATTGTTGCCGGGCTGCTTTGGGACCGTATCGGCCACGCGGCAGTGTTTTATTACGGCGCGGCGTTTGCTTTCGTGGGCAGCATCGGATTGCTTGTATTGATCCCAGCGAGGCAGCATAAATCCACCGAGACACCAGGCTAGTGGCTTCTAACTATGATCACTCGCCCTATGCATTTACACTTTTGGACGCTGAAGATAGCATGCACCTATTGGTCTATCGCTACTTACTTGAAGCCGCCTGAGGAACGGGTCGCACCTGTTCCTGAGAGGAACTCGACTCTCGCGCTGAACTTATTAAACTTGATAGGAAGGATCGATAGTCTAATCGGCAATGATCCCGTCACGGGTATGATCTCTTGCTGGAAAGGCCGCGTATGTTATATATACCTGTCATCCTTGGTAGTATCCGAAGGAATAGAGAAAGCATCAAAGTAGCCAACTTCGCGGTCAGCACGCTGAAAACGCGGAGCGGAGTCGGCACGGATCTGCTCGATCTGAAAGAACTAAACTTGCCCATGATGGAGGAGAGGCTTAGATTTGAGCACGACCCTCCTCCTGGCGTCAGCGCTTTCAGTTCGAAGATCAACCAAGCCGACTCCATTGTCATTGTCGCACCTGAATATAACGGGGGGTATCCCGGAGTACTCAAGAACGCGCTTGATTACTTGAAGAACGAATACAAACGCAAGCCTGTCGGAATCATCACCGTTTCAGTTGCAGACACCGGGGGAATTTTGTGTCTGGTTTCATTACGGCAAATGCTCCTTCATTTGGGAGGAGTACCCATTCCAGCACCATTGCTTGCCACCCGAGTGCAGGAGCTGTTCGATTCTGACGGAAGACCTTCCGATCAGAGATTTGCTAAACATGCCAACATTTTCTTTGATGAGCTTCTGTGGCTTACCGAAGCGTTAGCGACCCAAAGAAAGAAGGAACCCGGCATCGTGACCTGAATTGTGGAATGCCACCACTGTTTTTGGCACTCGTTCTTATTTGAAGGCGTCCTTCCATAACGACCATACATCCCAAACCGTCTGCCCAGCCCGTTGCCCTTCGCAGTGTGCCCTCAGCTTATCTTGTACTTGCTTCTGTTCCGTTGGTGAAACGGCATGGCTACGCGATCGCCTCGCGGACAAGACACCGCCGCTTCGAGCACCGTCACTCATCCGGAAACGCAGCGATGACGTCGAGCATAACCAGCGCTCCTGCTGGGAGCGACGCCGCTGCGAAGGCGGTACGTGCAGGCAACGGCGTTATGCCGAGACCCGGAAGCCACGCGGAGTAAATCAGATCTACGGCTTTGAAATCGTGGATGTCCGCGAGCAGCAGGGTTGTCTTGACTATGTCAGCCGGCGTACAGCCTGCGGCGTTCAAAATCGCGTCGACATTCAAAAACATGCGCTGGGTTTGAGCCTCGAGGCCGTCCGCCAATTTTCCGGTGTGGAGGTCTCTACCGGTCTGGCCGGTCACGAAAACCAGGTCGCCGACCCGAATAGCCTGGGAGTACGTTCCGGTGGCGGGTGGCGCCGCGTTTGTGGCGATGCGGATCTTCCTGACCATCTCATATGCTCCTATCACGGTCGCGGACTAGACCTTTATACCGGTTTATGTAATCCTATCCTATCCGATCCGCGCCTAGCGGGATTTCGAATTTAACCTTAACCGGATCCTTGCCAAACGGAGCCAGATCCAAAAGCTGTACCTGAGCGGGAAAGATGATTTGCAACAACACTACATTGGTAGGATTCGAAAATTCTAAGTCGAAGTAGTGAAATTCCGTTATATTCGAACAATAGATCCAGACATTGTTCTGCTCGCGGATCCAGGCGCGGAAGCTGTCGCTCTCCATGGGTTCGCTCCGAATGTGAAGAGGGGCCTCCGACAAGATCTTTTGAGTCAACTCGAAGTTCTCGAGAGCGTACGGCCAGCTCTGCTCGTAAGGACGTTTGGTAGAACCGCGTGAGCGGGGCAAACATCCCTTTTGCTTCAGGCAGATGTTCTCTCGCACGAATTCTTCTTCGTCGTTCTCCGCCATATAATCACCGTTCGTGAGTCGAGCGAGAAAGTGGGAAGCATCCCGACTGGTCGTAAACACGCGGCGGATAATGCGAAAATAGGTGAGCGCCGTGGGGTTGATGTCAAAGATCGTTAGCTGCTTAGGTCGCCAGAGTGGGATGAGATTGAGACCGTAGAGGCCGCCCACAACACTAATCATGTGGATGTTTTCGCGCCTGTGGGGAGCGACACCTTCGAAGTGAGCTCGGATCTCCGAAAACTCGCCGAAGGATCCGTCCTGATATCCGTCATCGGTCCCATAGAATACGTTCTCTGGATGGTGGTACATTTCCCGATTGAAGGCTCTAGGTGCTGATGCTTTCACGGTTCTCCTCTTTATCCTGGGTTGACCTTTGCGTGAAGATTATATTATCTGGCGTGTTTCTGGTGCGCTGGTATCATGCATCGTTGAGGCTCGTCAGAGGCTCAACGTCCCACACCGGTCTGCTGAGCCCTTGATCGTAGTATTGAATCCGTCGTGCCCATTGCTCTCGAATAACTCCGAACGAAGACACTGGTAATTCAGGCTCGCTATAAGTGATATGTACGGTCTGCGCAATCAGCTGAAGTGCGTCTTCGACGACCCGGGTCTCGGGATGCCGAATGGTGACATATCCGTCGCCCGTATAAGTGGCTGACTTCTTTGTGCCAACTCGCGGCAAACGAGCCTCCACCACTAGATCACTAAAGAGCTGCCTCATAAATTCGACGCCCTGTACATGTTCCACCAGCCCGCTGCCCGCCCCTCGGAGAAAGACCGTTCCCACAGCATAATTGCGTTCCCACGGTCCATCAAAGCACCCATCCACCGCGACCCTTGCCCATGTCAGGTAGGGGTCAATGTCATAGGCATACGCGAGCATCGGACCTATCCGTGCACCCGCCGGTCTGAGCGTGGCGTCGGTGAAACTGAGTCCTCCCTCTTGGAGTAGAAAACCTTCCATATGAGTCATGGCATTTCCGACCGACAGTGATCGAACAGCCGTGAGACCTTGTCCGATGAAATCGTGATATCGGGCGCAGGTAATGTCGCGGGGCAGTACGCAGGACCACTGGATCCGCGGATTCTCCAACGCCTCGAGAATTGACGGACGATAACAGCAGATCGAATAAAACCGAGGTTCATTCGCGACCGTGATCGTGTCGATGCAAAGCTCCTGACCGCGCAGATATTCTTCCGCCAGCAGCGCACTCTCTGTGGTAGGCTGCATCAGTTCCAGGGCTAGGCCCAGCTGTTCAGCATTGCGAATACACCACGTCGCCAGTCCGCCGCTGCCCCTGAGAGGCTTTAGCACGATCGGAAAACCCACTTCGGCCACAAAATGCCTAACATCTTCATTGCCGGTCAATACCCGGTCGCGAGCGACGTGTATCCCAGCTCGCCCAAGAATCGACTTCAGGGACGACTTGTCGAGGACGCGGCGAACTGCAGATAAGCTTATCCCTTGCAGCCCGAGAGCTTCGTTGGCGCGTGCGACCGGTTCGAGCAACGTCTCAGTTGTCGTGACAACCTGATCCAAACCGCCAAGCTTCCCCGCAAATGCGCGTGCGGCTGCGATCAACTGATCTGAGTCGGAAGCGTCGTCAACCCGGACCAGGTCGTTGAATACTTGCCGGGCGTCATCGTCAGGCAAATGCTCACAGACGCCGAGCAGGCGCACGTCGCCAAGCTGCTTGATCGCCCGGGCAACGCGCAGACCTTCCGCGATCAGATTTCGGGAAACCAAAACAATATTGCGCGTCTTGTCATGCCGTGCCGAACTCATTCGCCAGTCCTCTTGGGTCCTGTGGAACGTCGCTCTCGAAGTTGCGCTGCGCGCGCGCGCTTGTCATAGACTACATACTGAATCAGATCACGATCGCAGGCGGTACAATCCTTCTCCGAGAGTGGTTCGACGCCATGAAATGAAATGTTGGAGCGCACGAATCCCAGCAGCGAGTTTGGCTTATAGGGCGCAGTCTTCACTTTGACGAAGTCCTCGAATGGATAATGTGTACTGTTGGGGCAGCCAAAAGCAGGGTTCTTCGGACGGTAAAGAGAAGTTCCGAGATGGGCGGTATCTTCATCTCGCGCAAGATATATCAGTAACACCACTAGCTTTGTGTGCAAGTCTGAGTGCGGCTTAAGAAAATATCCGGCTCGATGACGGATCAGTTGAGCTTCAATGGATACGTCCGGCCAGGATTGCTTCTCGCCGATTCGTGGACGCAGCGCTTCAGCAAACGAGTCGAGCACGGTCCGCGCTAACTGGGAACCGAGGAACCATCGGCTGAAATCGTTCCAGAAAGTTCTGAGTTCATTGGGTAAGGTATCAGTCCAGCCTTCATTCAAGTCTCTTTGATCTCTATGCCGGAAGTTATCGAGCTTTAAATTAGAAACCTCAAAAAGATTTTGATAGACACTGCTTCCGGGCAAATAGTTGAGGAGTGTCTGGTAGTAGCCATCCGGGAACACATTTTCTATATAATAGTGCGGATAAGGCTCCAGAGTGACTTCGGACGCACGCAACCGCTCGACAACGTAAGCAAGAGGAGTCGCTGGTTTGCTTGAGTGTTCTACCATTGGCAGCCTCCTTCAATGTCGTTCTGCATTCCGGATTCGCGGCAGGACCTCTCGGCCGAAGATAACCATCTCGTCGAGCTTCGGCCAACCCGAGATAATAAACTGAGTGACGCCGATTTTCTCATACTCGAGGAAAGTCTTTGCAAGTTCATCCGGTGTTCCCACGAGGGTCAGCGACGAAGATCCATAATACGGCACCAGCCCCGCGCATAGGTGGCCGCTCAACCAGCCGACCTCGTCCGCTGCGGCCAAGGCTTGCCTAAGCGTCTGAGAGTCACTTCTAGCGACAATGCCGCGTTCCTGGCTTGCGATTTCTTCGGTCGGCAGCAACGCCTGAACAGCTGCAAGCGCTTCCTGCCGTGTTGGCCTGCACACTACACACAGTCTGAGACAGACTTCGACCCCACGTTCTCGAAAGCGAGTCACCAATGAGAATAGCTTCTCAGGTACGTCAATCAGACGCAACCAGCAAGAGCCTCGAGTGAGAGCCAGTTGTTGGGCTTGCTCGGAGTGCCCCGATACATAGATCTCGGGAGCGGTTCGATCCGGCGCGAGAAATCGCGTATGAAGGCTTCCTCCCGACACTCGACAGTATCTGCCCTTGAAATCTACTTCGCCGTCGTTCTGCCAGAAAGCATGACAGACCGACAGAAACTCGTCGGCGCGGGCGTACCTTTCATCATGGTCCAGAAAGTCCCCGTAGCCGCGTTGTTCCGCCGGGGAACTGCCCGCGACAATGTTCAAGGCAATGCGCCCGCCGATCAGAGCGGAAAGAGTATTGACCTGCTGAACGAAAGTTGTCGGCCGCATCAGCCCCGCGCGGTAGGCAGCTATGAACTTCAGCTTCTTGGTCGCTTGGCCGACCGCACACGCGACAAGAAGAGTATCCGGTTCGTAACGGCTGAAAGAAAGCAGTACTGACTCGATTCCAGCTTCCTCGGCAGCGTGGGCAAATTGGACCCAACCTGCCATGTCTGGCCGTGCTGCAGGTGACATGCTGTTGGTCGTGAGTACTCGCGACGTTTCCTGAGCCGTCTTCATGGCCACTTCGCCGCCCTTGGGGAACATCCAGTGAAATCTTAAACTCATGGCTATTTGTATTGGCGTATTCTCTTCAAGTCCCGCCAGAGATCGGACATTAGGCGCGGGTTGCGAACTTTCTAGGCAAGATTCTTCTCCAGTATGCGCTCGGCGTCTCTCACAAGCGGGAGAACCTCTCGGCCAAAAACGTACATCGATAAGCAGCAATAAACTTGAGCTTCGTCGTGGCTCGGCCGAGAGCGCAGCTAACCATAATTGGGTCGGGCTCGTAAAGGCTGTAAGGATATCAAAACCGATTCGATCCCAGCTTCCTCTGCCTGTCGGGCGAAGTGTATCCAACCCTCCTTGTCGGGTCGAGATGCCGGCGAGGCGTTGCTGGTCGGCCGAATTCTGTAAAGGGCAGCCTCCTGAGGCGTCTGACGGATATTCACGTCTACCTCTCCGCCCTTCGGAAGCATCCAGTGAAATCTAAGATTCATCGACTATGTTCTCGATATTACTGCGTCAAGCGTTGCGCAAGAATCACCGCGGGAACCACCCATCTCGGCCGGATAAAGACCCTTCCGGCGGCCGGTTCAAGAAAATGAACTCGCACCTCTGCTCGCTGATACCACGCGGCGGACCCAACTCCGCCACCGGCGTTCCCATCTCAGCCTGCTTTGCGGTCACTGCAATCTGCTCCAACCGAAAGTCGCTTCCGCTTCATTCCACAACCCCCCATCGTCGGGTTTTGCCGAAAACTCGCTCTCACACTGTCTTAAGGAAGCTCTGATTAAGTAGTGCTTTGAAAGGGACCGCCTTCAGGCGGTCCGCAAAGTCGAGCAAATGAACCCGGCTTTAGCCGCTGAGGCCCTCGGCGTTGACTTAATCAGAGTCTCCTTAACTATTTCGCTAAAACGCAGGTAGTTCAGACAATCGCCATATTCAACCGATTACCTGCTACCGGTCACTGGACCCTTTTGCCAGCGCTGAAGTTTCTCCACGCCGCAAGAGCGCGCTGTTGGTCCATCTCAGCCGGCGGTTGCGCAAGGCTTAGATGACTGCAATTCGCCTCTCCACGAACCCGGAGCAGCGGTCTCTCTCGATTTGTGATTCGACTAGTGACGAACCGCACGATGAATCCGATTCGCGGTTCGTCGGATATATTAGGATTTGAGCCATGAAGAATGGTGCTTTGATGCAAGGATATCTCACCCGGCCGCAATACAACATCCACCGCCCCTGAGTCGTCGACCTTTTCGACGCGCTCACCGCGCCTCAGCAGATTGGAATCGTCTAGGACATTGTCGTGATTCAACAGGCCCTGCATGTGGGATCCGCGAATCACGCGCATGCAACCGTTAGCTCGGTGACTCCCTGTGAGTGCAATCCATGCTGAAGTCGAAGGCGATAAGTGCCAACCGGAGTAAACGCTATCCTGGTGCCAAGAAACATAGCTGGAATCATGCGGCGGTTTATAGAGGACCAGTGTACCGTCGATCAAAATATCACCTCCTAGGATGTCGTCGGCTACACTCAAGAGCGACTCATGAGTGGCCATGTGATGCGCCCAATCAAAAAACAAATGGAGGCTATCGAACCGCTTCAGTCTACCGCCCCCGCCGTCGTCGGCGATTGACTCCAGAGCCATGCGAAAACGAGCGACCTCGTCCAACGAGAAGACTGGGACAGGGAATACGATACCGTCGCTGTCATACCGCTGGAGCTGTAGTTTTGATAGTCTTGTGATCACGATATCTTCTCTTCTCGATCAACGACCCCAGGGGATGCTAGGCGACGCCGGAAGGCATAACTTCAGAGCTCCTGGCGCGTCTTCGTTCAAGTCTTTTTCAAAATACAGCAATGTTGCCATTCAGGGCTAACGGGTGGAACAACTTCGGCATCCGGGAAGAGTGCTCGCATGTAATCTACAGTAAAGTAAGAGCAATAGGACTCCCAAGGCCTACCTTGGTGTTCTTGGTTGGAAAGTTCCCTGCTTGGCTCGACATGAAGCTCGTCATCCACAAGGAGACACCAAGTCGACTGGCGCGCTGTCTCCACCAAATCTTCAATCTCAAGAGAGGGCTTCGCGGCTTGTTGCCAGGTCAGGATCTTTCGGACGTCGCTGCCAGAAGGCAGTTTTGGATCGGAAATAGACCTGTCGTAGCTCGGATCGGTGAAGGTAAATGCAAGGACTCCTGGGGTGGCCAGCTTGCTGCGCAATTGGTCAACGAGCTCCAGCATTTCGTTCCGATGCGTGTGCGTGAATACCGAAAAAGCAACGATAATATCGAACTCCAAACCCAAGTCTGGAATCGGCAGGTTGCGAATTCCGTGCGGGTTGTACTGCGAGCTATAGCGATTGTAGTGACAGAAGTGAGCGTACGGAAATTTGCAACCTCCTTGTTCAATTACATCTTGGTTGAGATCCAAGCACCAATAGTCTTCATGGTTAACGCGGTCGCCAGCACCAACTAGAAAGCCACCAATATTACCGCCGAAATCCAATAGCTGGCTGCCTTTCCAATCGGGATCTTCCAGCACTTCGTGGAAGTAGCAGAACTGTGTCTCGCGAATGGATACAGGTAATGCCATCGTGATTTACCGCCTCCCTCTAAAAGCAACTGACCGTCCTCGCAAAATGCCACTTGTTCGAGAGAACAGCTGCCTCTGCAGTAGCTCATGTTTCCACCGTCCAGGGCGTAGGCTCCGGTTGAACTCCGTGACACTTGGCCCAACGCTCCAATGCCCATGGGCATGTGTCAACGTCCCTGTATCCTCCCAATAGCTGCCGCGAGATCCCGTCCACGTGATCAAGTGCGCGGCTGTCGGCGGCTTCTAGGTACACTTCAGGCTTCATCCAGCGGTACGCATATCCGTACATCACGACTCGGGACATACGATCGCTTCGATTTGGAGCAGCGGTATGAAAGATACGGTTTTCGAAGAGAACGGCATCGCCGGAATTCAGTACCAAGTCGCACACTTCCAGGTTCTTTGGATCAACCTCACCCTTCGGGATGGCGAGCGCTTCGCTGCTCAGGTGACTCCCGCGTGCAAACAACGTCATACCGGAGTTCGGCGCATAAAAATCGGTGAGGCAGTAGCACACCTTGATACCCACCCGAGGCAACCCTCGGTGACCCAAATCCCTGGACATGCGAATATCACGGTGCCAGCCCCGTCTGAAAGGCGCAGCCTCGGGATTCTCGGGCCTCTTATAAATAAGCGCAATTGAGTGGAGGTGAATATTGGGGCTTAGCAACTGAACTACGAGAGGAATGGTCGACGAATGGGCAACCAGCCCAACGAAAGCCCTTTGTTGGATCAAACCAGGACGCAAATCCAGATGGTTATACTCCGACCTATCGAGGATTTCCGGCTTATGGACAAACGATGTCGCCAGCCGGTCTCCCTCATCGATCAGGCGCCCGACAGTATCGGTGTCAAGAGCGTTGCGAACTACCAGAAAACCGTCTTCATCAAAGGACCGCCGTTGCTCGGGCGTGAGCTGCACAAAATCCAATGACTTACCCTCTTCTGACTCCAGAGCCTCACGTCTCGGGGGAACTGGTGAGCCGAGCAGTGTGAAATACATAGCAGGCCTTCTATTGTTCTGGCTCGTAATATTGAATATTCGCAATGTTGAAATACAAATCACTGCCATTTACGAGCATGAACCAGTCGGCATGCCCTGCACTCCTGATTACATCGCGCCCTTCGACGGTTGAAATATTCCCTGTTGTTATTTCTAGATCCACCCGCCATTGCGAATTGTTTCCCTGGGTCCACCGGGCCCCAGAGTAACGCTGAGAATCGGAGAAAGTAAGAGCTAATGTGCCGTTCACTTCCGATCTTCGCGATAAAAGAACTCACGATTTACGTAGTTCGCCCTTCCGCTATTGTCCTGGAATGTAGTGAACAGCACGGTGACGAGTACACCCTTATTAACTCGAAGATATGCCTCGGCCCTCATGAAGCGATAGTCAAAGACGGCCGCCAGCGCCATCGTTCGCTGTCCTGCTTCTTCCTCCAGGTTCGCTAGAGCTCTGGCCTTGCAGGTGGGCCAGGAAATCGGACCGTCCGCGCCAACAACAACGACACTGACGTTGAACTGGCCGCCGTCTCTTTCGATCACGAGTTCTGCAATCCCCTGCGTTTCCCGGTTGGCATTCACCCAGCGACCAGCCAGTTTGTCGCTATGCAACGATCTAGTTGCAGGATCGAATAATGCCGGGTTTAAATGACCACTCTGTTTGAACTCGAAAGACCGTGTCATAATGAATTTCCACTCAGCTCGAACGGCGTAGCGCAGGCGTGCGATCGACTGATTCCCTGCTATAAACCATCCCTCTACTTGCCCTCCATGAATCTAGAGCTCGCAAGCTTGCAGAACGCCAACCTGGTATGTCGCGTGGTCCAATGCAAAATACTCGCGGACAAAATAGTCGGCTCGTTCGCTGTCGTCCTTGAAGCTATGTAATTCAGCGAGAACGAGCAGACCCTTGAGGATCATTCCCAGCAGCCGGGTTTCCACGAAACCGAAGTCGTATCGGCAGGTGAAACCCGCGCCGACACGCGACGAAGGTGCTGACGTGAAGACGGAAACGTCCTCCCTCCCCCAGTCGATCAAACTATCCGGACCAATCGCGCACACTTGCAGGGTTAGGCTCCCGCCTGACTCTGACATCACCATCCGCGCGATACCGTTCGAAGCGGAGTTTGAATTAACCCAGACCCCTACGAGCGCAGAGGTGTCGATTACGGTTGTCACCGCCGCCTCGCTTTGACACCGTCAGCAACCTGAGCGAACCGCAATTTCTATCTCCATTAGGAGGCCAGTATCCAGCTGCGAATCATCAATCTCTGAGACTTGGCGCCTTCCGCGATCGACGTGCGAGCATGAACTGTCCGCTTATTGTCCACAAACAGCAAATCTCCCTCGCGCATTAAGAAGTCAACCGTCCGGGTGGCAGAAGCAATCACACCTTCAAAGGCGTTCAATGTGGCTGACATTGTATCCGAAAGCGCTATACCGTCAGAACCCAAAGCGAGATCAATCGTATAACGCCGCCAACAGATCCTGGATTCGGTCAGTACGGTCCGCCATTTCACGCCACCCCCGCAATACGGGGCCAGCCGCCACGGCACCGGCTCAGTATCCAAGAGTTCAAGCGCCTGGCTTCCCAAGCGACCCCTTACTGCCTCTCGTACCGTCTCAATGTCCAGGACGCGCGACCGGCCGCCGCCTAGGTGATCGGCGCGCATACACACCATCGATATCAGGTCGACAGGTGTTTCCCAGTCGGCGGTATCAGTGTGCAGTCTTTCACTCTCCCTACCACCCCGCGACGAAAGGATGTCGGTCGAAGGTTGGATATAATGAACGAGTTGGGCGCGCGGCTTTTGGTACGGAGGAGCCACTAATTCTCCAAAGGCTCGGTTGATCGCAACGAACAACCGGTTCCCTTCGTCGAAAAGAAGGCCGCGCAGTAACACGCAGTACGGCCATTGAGCGATTCGCTCCCTCACCAGGCTGATTAGCTGATCGAAGCCATCTGGACAGACTTGCCGTATGCGGTCTCGTACGAGCATTTGCAAACCAGGTGAGTAAAATTCCTTATTATCGTACAGAGGGAGGCGCTCGACTCCCATCCGCAGTTCACGAGCCATCGCTCGAGAAACGTCGATTCTCCCCGCCTCTGGAAACGGTACGGGCATCTGCGACCGCCCTAATCTTCAGATGTATTTTGCGCCAGGATAGCGCTCCATCGCTACTCGAGTTCGAGACAGTCTAACACCGTTTTGGCCGTTGTCAATACAGCCTGATCTATTCGTAATTAACGACAACTGAGTCGATTTTCTACACTGTCGAGGATCCTGTTATCTATGCTGTAGGCATCTGGGAGTGTAGACGTTGGGGCATGCTGCCGTTTTTATCGCTGAACTGTTGTGTCGGACCGGCGCATGATCGGTATAATCTCTCGAAAGTCTTGACTTGAGTATCTGAGCTCGCTGAGGCCTGCCACATCGACCTCTGGCTGGAGCCGAACCTCGACGAGGAACTGAATGGATCTCTGCGAATGAAGCTTCTAGTGTCCTGGATGGAGTCCCTCGGCAGGTACATAAGCCGGGAGTTCCACTA
>Ga0187859_10001719_pt1 | contig 13834 bp, 12 predicted proteins | sample June2016WEW_10_1_2_FD_133019 | JGI IMG/M metagenome (GOLD analysis project Ga0187859, IMG submission 133019) | Peatland microbial communities from SPRUCE experiment site at the Marcell Experimental Forest, Minnesota, USA - June2016WEW_10_10 | ecosystem: Environmental > Terrestrial > Soil >...
CGCATCTTGAAGCTCCGGGCCAATGTGTCGCGGCTGGCCACCGGCGGAGTGCTGGAACGGCTACCGGGGGGGCTGGACGAAATCGGGGCCTTGAGTGAAGGTCTGACCCAGACGGCCGAAGTTCTACGCCAGAAAACCGGCGCTCTCGAGAACGCATTGCACGGCATCGCTCAAGTGGACCCGGATGGACATTATCTGTCTTTCAATAAAGCCTACGCCAAGATTGCGAGTTTATCGGAATGCAACAAGCCGGCCAGCATACTGCTTACCGTGCTCCAAGACGACCGGCCTAAGGTGGAGGCTGCTATTCAACTGATGCAAACCAGCGGCCGCGCGGAGACCGAAGTGCGCATTCCAGATGCATTCGGGTGCATCTTGGATGTAGCGATGACATTCCGGCCGGTTTCCGACGACCCCGGCGCAGGCTACTATATCTTCCTGCAAGATATCAGCCTACGCAAGGAGACGGAGGCCGCGCTGGTTCGGGCGAAGGATGAGGCCCTGGCATCGAGCTTGGCCAAGAACGATTTTCTGGCCAAGATCAGCCACGATATCCGAACGCCCTTGAACGCGATCCTGGGCGCGGCCAATCTTTTGTCCGAGACCCCTCTCAGCGCGGATCAGAGCGAATATGTCAGTATGTTCCAACGCAATTGTGGGCGGCTGGTAAAACTGATCAACGATTTCCTGGATTTTTCCAAGATCGAGGCCGGCGCATTGCGCTTAGAGAAGATTCCTTTTCGAATTCGCGGGACGGTTGAGGACGCGGTGGCCACCTTCCGGGAATCAGCCAGCCGGAAGGGCATCGGACTGGAATTCGAAATCGCTTCCGATGTTCCGGCCTGGGAGCTGGGCGATCCGCTGCGGGTGCAACAGGTTTTGGTGAACCTGTTGAGCAACGCGGTCAAGTTTACCGAGCAAGGGCACGTCGCAGTGAGCGTGTTAGCCGTCTCCACTCCCGCGGGTGACCGTCTTTGCTACGAGGTTTCAGACACTGGCCCGGGAATCGGAGCCGAAGATCAGGAGCGAGTCTTTTCCGCCTTCACTCAATTGTCGAAACAGAATCCCCCCGGGGCCGCGGGGTGCGGCTTAGGCCTCACGATTTGCAGGGAACTGGTGGAGCTAATGAGCGGAGAAATCGGAGTGACCAGTCAACCGGGACGGGGCAGCCGGTTCTATTTCACGCTCCCACTCGAAGCGGCGGAGCCAATGGACGCCGGGGCCGATGGAACTCTCGGTCTTGCGGCGCCGCAGCCGCTGAATTCTGGCACAGTGCGGTTGCTGGTAGCCGAGGACACCGAAGACAATCGGCTGCTGGTTACGCACTATCTGCGCAAGGAGCCAGTGGAGGTCACGTTCGCCGACGATGGCCAAAGGGCGGTGGATGTGATCGTGGCCGGCGGCGAATTCGACTTGATCCTCATGGACCTGGATATGCCGAGACTGGATGGATACGGGGCCACCCGCTTCATCCGGGAGTGGCAGAAATCGCACGGACAGTCTCCGACTCCGATTGTGGCTCTTTCCGGCCACGCTATGCGGGAAGCCCAGCAGGCTAGCCTAGCCGCTGGATGCAACGCTCACGTGGCCAAGCCAGTGGACCAGGCCACGCTGCTCAGCACGGTCCGGCGCTACGCGCCGGTGAAAAGCTCACCACGACCGGAGAGCGCCGCGGTGGAGGATGGCATAGCGGCCCTGATCCCCAAGTATCTTGCTTCGAAGCCCAGGCAGATCGAAGAAGCGCGCGCATCGCTGGCCATGCAGGACTTTGCGCCCATCTGGCGCTTCGGTCACAATCTCAAGGGGACCGGGCGGGGGTACGGGTTTCCTTCCATCGAAGAAATCGGCAGGCAAATCGAGAAGGCTGCCGCGGATCAAGACGAAGCCAGTATCAGCGAACAGTTGGAGAACCTGCGCCGCTTCGTAGCCGATGAGCCGGTGGGTAGCCCCGCTAGCTGAGGCCAGGCTGCAGGCGTCAGGCGGCAGAAGGCAAGCAAGCGCTGCTGAGGCTTTCGGACGCTCATTCCGCGGCCTGCCGCCTGCAGCCTGCCTCCTGCCGCCCGGCTGCTACCATCGTGAGGACGCTTCTAAGTCACCCCCTCCTCTTGCTCCTGGCGCTGGCCCGCCGCCGCGCAGACTATTTAGGCTCCCGGGTCCGTCTCGGGCCATCACCGTTCATTTCGTGGTCCCCGACTATTCGGCCATGTGGCAATCTATGCAAGGCAAGGAAGCGCGTTTCAAAGGAGAGAACCGCACCTATACGGAGAAGGCCGCCTTCTCCAACTGCTTCAACCTGTTCGCCAGCAATTCCTGTTCCCGCAGGTTCTTCGTCATTGCGATGGCGCGTTGGATTTCTTCACGTGCCTCAGAGAGCCTGCCCATCTTCATCAGCAGGTCTCCGCGAACGCTGGGAAAGAGATGGTAGCCGGCTAGCGCAGAGTCACCGGCGAGGGTGGCGGCTCGGTCGAGTGCGTCGAGTCCTGCGGCTGGGCCTTGGACCATGCCGACGGCGACTGCGCGATTGAGTGCCACGATTGGAGATGGATTGATTTCGAGCAACGCGTCGTAGAGAAGAACGATGCGGTCCCAGTCTGTCTCTTCGGCGGTGCGGGCGCGCATGTGACATGCCGCAATGGCTGCCTGCAACGCGTAGGGTTTCGCGCCACCGCCTAGTCTTTGCGCTTGTTCGAGCGCGGTCATTCCTCGCTGGATCTGCGCGTAGTCCCACAAGGAGCGGTCCTGATCCGGCAATAGGACGGCCTCGCCGTTTTTGCCCCGGCGCGCTCGGTTGCGCGATGCCTGCAACTCCATCAATGCCACAAGTGCATGAACTTCCGATTCGCCGGGGAGAAGTTGCCCCAGCATGCGCCCCAGGCGCAGCGCCTCTTCAGAGAGAGCCGCCCGCATCCATTCATCGCCCGAGGTCGCGGTGTAGCCCTCATTGAAAATCAGGTAAACCACTATGAGCACGGACTCAACCCTGCCACGCAACTCGTCCCCACTCGGCGTCTCAAAGGGAACGTGTGCCTCCGAGAGGGTCTTCTTGGCGCGAGAGATCCGCTGGCCCAGCGTCTTTTCCGGCACAAGAAACGCACGCGCGATCTCCGCCGTGGTGAGGCCGCCGATCAGGCGTAACGTGAGCGCGATGCGTCCTTCCACCGCAAGCACGGGATGGCACGCGGTGAAGATGAGCCGCAGCACGTCATCATCGATCACCTGATCCAGCGAGTGCTCCAAAGCGTCTCCCAGCCGCTGTTGTTGCCACTCCAGCTCGCGGGCAATCTCTTCATGCTTTTGTACGAGCATGCGGCCGCGCCGCAACGAATCGATCGCGCGCCGCTTCGCCGCCTTCATCAGCCATGCCCCGGGATTGTCAGGGATGCCTTCCTCGGGCCAAACTTCGAGGGCAGTCACGAGCGCATCCTGCGCCAGCTCCTCGGCAATGCCGATGTCGCGGGTGACGCGAGCAATCGCGGCGATGAGGCGTGTGGACTCAATCTTCCACACGGCCTCAATTGTCTTAGCTACATCGCTCATGCAACCTAGGCTACGACGTTCCGGCGCTCGAAGCCTTCGGCCGCTTTTTGAACGTCCTCGGGGAAGTCGGGCATCTCGTGAATCTGGCGAACTTCGATCACCTCGTTGTTGGACATCGGAGCACGCTTGGCCCATTCAATGGCCTCTTCGCGCGAGCGGACCTGGATGATCCAGTAGCCACCGATCACTTCTTTCGTCTCGGCAAATGGGCCGTCTGTCACGGTCGGTTTGCCGTCTGCGTACGAGATACGTGCTCCGGTCGAGGGAGGAAACAGGCCGTCGAGCGCGAGCAGGACGCCCGCCTTCTGCAGGGCCTTGTTGTACTCCATCATCTTCGCCACGGCTTCCGCGCTAGGAACGGCATCGGGCGCGGCCGATTCATAGCCTTGCGGGATCACCATCATCATGAAACGCATTGAGTTGCTCCTTATGGTTGGTTCTTCAAAGGCCCAGCGGCCTGGTAGGCATTGATAACGATGCCTGAGGACAAAGCTTTCGTGTTGGCGAGCTCGAATGTGCGTGGTGGAGTCCCCTCTCGAAAGAAGCGCTTCCCGGTGCCCAACAGGACCGGATAGACGATCAGCCAGACTTCATCCGCAAGCCCATGTTCGAGCAGCGTCGATGTCAGCGTGGAGCTACCCGATAGGATAAGATCCGGGCCGTCCGGCGACTTGATGCGGTGAATGCTCTCGATGATGTCCGGTCCAAGGCCCTCGAACGGGCCCCATTCAAGACTTTCCGGACGGTGGGTAGCGATATATTTTGTTGCCGCATTGAGGCCGTCCGCCATCGGACTGCTCGGCGCCTTTGGCCAGAAGCCCGACCAGATATCGTAGGTGCGCCGGCCAAGCAGCAGATCGAAGCTCCCGCCATACGCCGCGAGGATTGCATCCCGGCCAGCGGGGGTCCGATAGGGCGCGGTCCAGTCGCTGTAGGGAAAATCGCCGTCATCGGCGGAATGCTGGATTACGCCGTCCAGCGAGATGTGTTCGAAAATTTTGAGCTTTCTCATTGCGAGTCTCCCTCTCTAAGCCTGGCTATTAGGCCGTGGGCGGAAGAAGATGCCTCGCACCTCGACCGGCACCCGACAGGCAACGGCGGCCTTACGTGCCCATGCAAGCGCCTCGTCCATGTCGGCGGCTTCGACTATCGAGAAACCACCTATGTGCTCCTTGCTCTCAACGTATGGGCCGTCGGTGATGATCACTTCTCCGTTGGCCTGCTTGCGCAGCGTCTTCGCCATGCTTGCCGGTTCCAATCCACCAGCGAAAAGCCTGATGCCGGCGACATCCATCTCTTCGTTGAGCGCGTGGACGTCGCGAATCACTGCTTCGTCTTCAAGGGATGGGTCGTAGTTGTCGGGGAGTTGAATCGAGACCAGATATTGCGGCATGTCTTCTCCTGTAATAGTCCTTCAGGCGGGGTTTTCTGCCCGGCCTTCACTACAACGACGAACGGCCAGATCGGAATTCTACAAGCCGTGGGGAAAATTTTTATTTCTGGAATTTTTTAGTTCTGGCCGCGGCTTCAGGCAGTTCGTAGGATGCACCTGGCAGGTTTTTCTCCGTTTACAAGGAGAAGATGCTCTCCTCGCCTGCCTCCAGCCATTTCGCATCACGCGCGGCACGCGCGCGGATGGTCTCCTTAAAATCACGTGTCCGCGCCGTACGTATCCTTTGCCTCGGTATCGAGTGTTCTCAACCCCGATCGTTCACTATGGGTAACGCGTACGATACCACATTCAAATTCAGCTGCCGCCATGCATGAGTCACGAACTCAACAGCCGCAATCCTCCCTTCACCATCAACAACCTCCAAAAACTCACCCAAGCATCCACCCCGCACCCATGCTATCCCAATGCCAGGTGACATCCATGACGCCCATTTCAATCCGCCGCACATCCACCAATCGCGCGAACGCGCAACATTCCACCGGCCCTCGATCCGAAGCCGGCAAACAGCGTTCGGCGCTCAACGCTCTCACTCACGGACTAACGGCCCGCACCGCCGTCCTTGCTTCCGAAGATCCGGCCGCATACGAGCAACACCACCAGCAGTTTCTCGACGAACACCGTCCAGCCACCCCCACTGAAACCCAGCTAGTCCGCGAACTAGCCGACACCGCTTGGCGCATGAACCGCATCCCGCTTTTAGAAGCCGACGTCCTCTCTCGCGCCCAGTCCCCAGCCCCCAGCCCCGAGCCCCCGTCTTTCGACATCGTGGACGCACACCGCCTGCTAACCTCACTCAGCGTCCACGGCCAGCGCCTCTCCCGCCAGTTCCAAAAAACCCTCAACCAGCTCCGAGAAATCCAGCTCGAGCGCCTCGAGCGCTTGCGGCGCGACCTGCGCGACGCCGCCTCAGTCCTCGAATTCCATAAACACAAAGGACTTCCCTACGACCCCGCCGAGGATGGCTTCGTTTATTCAATAACCGAAATTGAAGCGTTCGCCCGACGCACGATGCGTCTCAACGAGGCCTGGAAGGTCGATAATTTCACCCTCCTCGGATTCCGAACCCCCCGCAACCCGCGAATCCTCAAGAGCGTCGACGCCATATGCTGAAAACCAGCCACCAGTCACCAGCCACCAGTCACCAGCAACCAGCCACCAGCCACCAGTCAGCCAAGCTACCATCATGAGATGCTCGCGAACTCAGCGCTACCCGCCTTACTCCTGTCCCTAGCCGCCGCAGCCGCGCAAACGATCCCTACGCCCGAATCCGTGTTGGGCCACAAACCCGGCGATGATTTCTACCTTGCTAATTACGACGAGTCGCGCGATTACTTCCGCAAGCTCGCGGCTGTTTCGGATCGCATCAAGCTAATCTCGGTCGGCAAGACCACGCGCGGCCTGGACTGGGAGATCGCCATCATTTCTTCGCCTCAAAATCTGGCTCAGCTTGACAAGTACAAGGACATTTCGCGGCGTCTGGCGGAGGGTCGCGGTCTCTCGGACGAACAGGCGAAAGAGCTGGCGCGTGAGGGCAAGGCCATTGTGCACATCGATGGCGGATTGCACTCCACCGAAGTTGCCGGAGCTCAGCAATCCATTCTGCTGGCCTATAAACTGGTGGTGACTCAGGGCGACCCTACCGTGGATGCGATTCTTGCGAACGTCATCCTGATGCTATGGCCGACGCTGAATCCGGATGGACAGAACGAAGTAGTGGCGTGGTATCGCAAAAACGTGGGAACGCCTTACGAGGTGAGTCCGCTGCCGGATTTGTATCAAGAATATGTTGGGCACGACAACAATCGCGACGGCTACATGAACAACATGCTGGAATCGCGCGATGTAACGCGTACCGAAATCGAATGGGACCCAGTTATTTTCTACTGCCATCATCAGTCGGCGCCGTTTCCCACGCGCATCTTCATTCCACCATTCACCGAGCCCATCTCTTCGAACATCAATCCACTGATGGCGCGCTGGCTGAATGTACTCGGTATCAACATGGCAGCTTATCTGGACGAACACCAGATGCCGGGCGCGGTGCATCGCGTGGGCTTCGACAATTGGTATCCGGGCTTCCTCGACTTTACGCACATTTTCCGAAACAGCATTTCGTTTTTCACCGAGACTGCGCTCTACCGCTACGCGACACCGCATTTTTATACGGTCGACGAATTCCCGAAGGACCGCCAGCAACTGATGTCGGAAGTCTTTTACAGCAGCCCCTGGAAGGGCGGCTGGTGGCGTTTGGCGGACGCGGTGCGCTATATGGAAGGCGCGTCCATGGCGGTGCTGGATACGGCGGCGAAGTATCGCGAGAACTTGCTTTATAACCGGTACCAAGCCGCGCGCGACAATATGGAACGGTTCCGCAAAGAGCCGCCCTTCGCCTATGTGATCCCGCGCGAGCAGCGCGATCTTCCCACCGCCGCAACATTGGTGGAAAAGCTGCTGATCAACGGAATTGAAGTGCATGAGGCCCAGCAGCCGTTTGTGGCCAACAGCCGCGAGTACCGGGGCGCTTGGGTGATTTTAATGGACCAGCCATTTTCGCCGCTGGTGAAGGAATTGTTCGAGACGCAGCAGTATCCCGATTTGCGCCAGTCTCCAAACGGGCCGCCCATCCGGCCCTACGATGTGGCGGGTTGGACGCTGCCGATGCAAATGGGCGTAGAGACCGCGGTGGTGTCGGAGCCGCTGAGTGATAGCCAGCGCGCGGCGCTGAGGCGCATCGATCATGTTACGCCTCCGGAAGCCAAGATCGAGGGTGCGGGGTCGGTGTACGTCTTGAGTCACCAGCCCAACGCCAGCTTCGCTGCGGTCAACGAAGTTCTCTCGAAAGGCGGGCTGGTGAGTTTTTCCAAAACTGAAATTACGACGTCCCAAGGTTCCGAGGCTGGCGCGATTATCGTTTCCGGGTTGGATCGCGAGCGCATGAATGAGATCGCGCGCAAGCATTCGGTCAATGCGTTGGCGATCGCGAAGGCGCCGCAGGACGCGATTACTACCAAGAAACCGCGCGTTGGCCTGTATCGCTCCTGGACTGGAAACATCGACGAGGGCTGGACGCGCTGGATTCTCGAAAATTACGGTTTCGCGCCGGTGACGCTGCGCAATGGCGATATTCAAGCCGGGCACTTGCGCGACCGGTTGGACGCGATCATCATCCCCGATGCCAGCGCAAAGCAGATCATGAATGGTTTTGCTCCTGGAACCATTTCGGGCGAATACGCGGGCGGCGTGGGCGAAGCGGGCGCGGAGGCGCTACGGGTGTTTGTTCGCGCCGGTGGCACGCTAATCGCCTTTAACAATGCCTCGCTGATGGCCATCCAGAGTTTGGGCCTTCCGGTTAGCAACATTCTGGAAGGATCGAATGACGATCAGTTTTATTGCTCGGGTTCGCTATTGCGAGTGGAGCTGCGCGAGGTGAATCATCCCTCGGTTTGGGGGATGCCCCGCGAGCCGATCGTCATGTTTGAGCGCGGGCCGGTGTTTGAGACCAAGAGTGGATTCCGCGGAACGATTCTGGCCACCTATCCAAAGGAACGAAATCCGCTGGCCAGCGGCTATCTGTTGCATCCGGAGCGAATCCAGGGGAAGGCGGCCGCGCTAGAAGTTTTCTACGGCGATGGGCGCGTCTACCTGTTTGGATTTCGTCCGCAGTGGCGTGGGCAATCGCATGGCACATACAAGCTGGTATTCAACGCGATTTACGATTCGCCGAGCGCATCGAAACCCACGGCGTATCAACGGCCGGCTGAGCCGGCCAATGCGACGCTTGAAAGCTGGCGCGCGGCCACTGCCAAAGTGCACGGCGATCTGGCAGCGCTGCTGGCTGACAACCGGGCGTTCTTTGCGGCTCGCGGACCAGCCGCGGTGGATGCGCGCGCTAAGCTGGGCGCTGCTGTGGATCAATTCGAGAAGGAGCGGATCGCCGAAGTAGATGATGCCGGCGCCGGATTGGACGATGCCGCGCGCAGGAAATCCGCCGAGTATGTCCGCGAGTTGCGGCGCTTAGCGACGGATCTCCGGAGTAAAGAGTTCGAAAGCTCGGTTGATGCGGATGCTTTAGCCGAGCGGTACCGGCTGCCGGCCATTGAGCAAGAGATTACCGTGCCTGCCGCGAAACCCAAGTGAACTTATGGCCGGGGCTTCGCGGCGTCGCGATCCTGCATGGCTTTGAGATAAGAACCATCTTTTTCGATCAGCGGCAGCAACGCCCGCTTATCGCTTTGATACTTTTCCGCGATCGCTACCACTTCCGCGTAGCGCTCCTTCGGAGCTACCGTGACTCCGTCCTCGTCGGCGACCACGTAATCGCCCGGCCGGACCTCGATGCTGCCGCATTGAATGGGAACATTCGTGGCGTCGATACGATAATGCCCGCCCGCCGAACCTGGTACGGTACCTCGGGCGAAGGTGGGAAACTGAAGGCGTTTCAAATCGCTGAGATCGCGCACCGCGCCGTCCACAACGAAACCCGCCAAATGCCGCGCTTTGGCAAGAGCCGCGAAAGTGGATCCAAAAACTGCAAACGCCTTGTCATCGTCCAGGGCCGCAACTATGACGGAACCTGCGGGCGATCCTTCGATCAGCTTGATCGCGATCAAGCCCGCTTCCATGCCCGACGCCTTTTCGTCACGCACCAGGCGCATCGTGACCGCTGGCCCGATGAACCCGCTGCCTGCCAGCAGATGGATGTCGTTGGTCATATGCGCCCGATGACCAGTGATCTGCTCCACTGCCTCCGACACAGCGGAACTCGACAAGTCGACGCCTTTCAGGCTGAGCGCAAGAAGGAAAATCATCAATTTCATTTTGTCCTACCTTTCCGGTTCGTTCTCCCAGATGAAAACTTCTTCCACGTTCTTTTCAAACGCGCGCGCAATCCGGAAAGCCAGCGGGAGCGCCGGATCATATTTGCCGTTCTCCACTGCAATAATGGCCTGACGAGACACACCGATCAAAGCCGCCAACTGCGCCTGCGTCCAATCCTTTTCAGCCCGCAGCACTCGCATGCGGTTTTTCATTTGTAGTGGCTCACAGCGATGAAGTAGCCGATGGCATAGAAGATGACCATGAAAGCCCAGACCAGTCCCATGTTGAGTGGGCCGACTGCGTGAGCCTTCTGGAGAAAGCCAAACACGAAGACCGCCACGCCAGTGGATAGAAAAGCTAGCGTGACCGCTTCGAAATGGATCCGCTTCTGGAATTCATCAAGCTTCCGAATTCCTCGCAGAACCATTGCGATGAGCACAATGTTCCCCGGCAATGGCAGCAGCGCGACTACAATTCGGGCTGTCGCCGGGAGTTCCATATGCCCGAGCGCCCACCAGGCGCTGATATCGATAGCGGTCGCCACAAGAAGCGTAATCAAGAACACTAAACGGACCGCCAAGAACTCCATAGATAACTAAAAGTAATCTATAGATTACTTTTTGTCAAGTACAATGTCTTATTTTTGCTGTGCGGCCCACACTTCATTGAGCAGTTTCTGATACTCCGGGTCGTTGAGTCGCTCGAATGAACGCACGAAGGTTCCGTGGAACACGCGGCGGGCCAGGCGCCGGTCTTCCGAGTCGTCCTTCACGTTGGCACGGCGGGAAAGGTCGGATAGACGGTCCCGCAGTTCTGTCAGGCTGTCGCTGCGCTTGTCCGGGCTCCCGAGGCCCTTTTCCAGGGTCTTGACTTCGCCAATCATTTGTTCCTCACGCTGCTCCAGGAAGCGCTCCTTCTTGAAGGTCGCCTGGACGTCTTTCTGGCGCTCCCATTCGGCGGCGCGCGCGGCGTATCCGGTCACATCATGCAGGCCGTCAAAATCTGCGACCAATGCCTTAAGTTCGCTCGGCTGCGCGGAGGCTTCCGCGACGCGAGCGGCGAATATCTTATCCAGCAGCGCCTCATCGCGCGGCCGCAAGCCGGACTTCATGGCCTGGACCTCCAGCCATTCAATTGCGTCGCCGGCGAGATTGGACGGGAGCCAGTCATGCGTGCCCTCAAAGATCATCAGGCGATGTGGCGAGTTCAGAGCGCGATCCAGCCGGCGCATCTCCAGGTTATTGAAGTCCTCAGTTCCTGCCGTAGCGAAGATCACGAAAGGCACGGATTTGCGAGGTTGGGCGTCCGGAAAACCAGCGCTACACGCGATCACACCGGCGATCTTGCCGCCGCTGTTCAACGCCACTTGCATCGCGACGCGGGATCCTCCGGAAAGGCCCGCAGTATAAACGCGCTTCCGGTCCACCGAGAACCGGGCGGTCACGTCGGTGGGCATACTTCGGATGGCCGCCTCGCTATCCGGCCAATCGCCATTGCGCGAATTGTTTGAGCCTGCCAAGATGTAGCCATATTTTTCCGCGGCTTCCCGGAGGCGTTCCAGTGGACCACGTCCGCGCGCCATGGGAGAGAAAGCAAAGATTACGGGCCGGGCCAGGACCGGTCCTTCGAATAATTCGAAGGCAAATACAGCGCATAGCTCTGCGACGGGTCCGCCGCGCATTTCACGTCGTTGATGATCCGGCCGGGCGCAGGATCCTCGGCGTAGAGGGCAACTGTTACTACCGCGGTGAGCAAACGGCACGTATGGAGACTATTTACTCAAAAGCTTCTTCCAGCGTTCCCAGGCGTCGGCTCGCGCTTTGCGATTGGCTTCCGATCCGCTCGGATCTTCGCCCGCGCGCATGAAACCGTGTCCCGCGCCCGCGTAAGTCTCCGGTTCAAAAACTTTGCCTGCGGCTTTCATCGCGGCTACAGTGTCTGGAATGGTGGCGCCGATGCGCGCGTCGTTTTCAGCGTAGAAACCGTATACCGGAGCTTTGATTCGCGCCATATCGTCCTTCGTGGGAGGGCCGCCGTAAAAAACGAACGCCGCAGCCAGGTCCGCGCGATTGGTGGCGACACGGAAACTCTGGCTTCCGCCCCAGCAGAATCCGGCGACGAACAATTTACCGCTAGCGGCTGGCAGATGGATGCCGTAATCGGCCACGGCGTTGAGATCGGCGGTGATTTGATCCGGACTGAGCTTGCCGATGGCTGGCCCTACGCCGCCTGCCGGAAAGTCGGGCGTGCGCCCGCCGTTGGGCGCCATGCCGGAAAGAAGATCGGGCGCCACCGCGATGTAGCCCGCGGCAGCTACCTGGTCGGCGAGATCCTGCACCCAATCCGTCATTCCGAAGATTTCGTGGATCACCAGCACCACTGGTGTCTTGGCCTTCGATTCGGGATAGACGACGAATGTCTCGACCGACCGGCCGTCATGTTTCACCGTGACCCATTCGCGGTGGCGCGGGGATTTCTCGAGTGTGGCGCGGGCCCAATCCTGGGCGGAGAGGAGTGAGGCTGCGAGGGCGAAGAGCAGAAGGACGCGTGTCATTCCAACTATTGTAGCCGTGGTGCAGCGGACGATTACGGGTGATGTGGTTCGTACGCACAGAACGGGTCGGACGCTAGCGGGTTGCCCGTGGCCTCAAAGGCGCGGGCGCGCGATCCGCCACATAGGGCGTGGTATTCACAATATCCGCAACGTCCCTCGAACTGCGTGGGATCGTGCAGCGATTGGAACACCGGCGCGTTGCGGTAGATATCGACCAGGCGGTCCTTCAGAACATTTCCCGTGACTAGCGGGAGGAATCCGGCCGGGCATATATCGCCGGTATTGGAGACGAACATGATGCCGTGCCCATCGCGGATTCCAAAACCACGGTATGCCGGGCTGCGCTTGATCTGGTCGCCGGTCAGGCCTTCGCCACGCATCCGTTCCAGCGCGACGCGCCGATAAGAGGGCGCTTCGGTAGTAGCCACAGTGAAGGGAGCTTCTCGGGAAGTCTGGTGGATCCAACCCATCAGCTTCTCACCGTCTTCGGGTGACAGAGGTTGCAATACCTTGCCGCGGCCGACGGATATCAGGAAGAACAAGCTCCAACGCGAGACCGCGAATGGCTTCAGCAGTTCATAAATGGCGGGCACGTCGTCGACGGTTTCGGCAGCGGCCAGCGTATTCACCTGCAGCGGCATCTCCAGTTCCTGGGCCCAGCGAATGGCTTGCATCGTACGATCGAAGGTGCCGGGAACACCGCGTATGGAATCGTGCCGTTGGGCCGTGGAACCATCCAGGCTGAGCCCGAGGCCTTCGACGGAATGTTTCTTCAACTTCGACAGCACTTCGCGCGTGAGTGCGGGCGTCGCGGCCGGAGTGATGGAAACTCCTATACCCAGCTTGCGCGCCTCATCGATCAATTCGTAGAGGTCGGCACGCTGGAGCGGGTCGCCTCCCGTCAGAATCAATTGCGGCAATGGATCGCCGAATTCCAGGATCTGGTGGAGAAGCGCTACGCCTTCGTCGAAGCCTAGCTCCTGGGGATGGGGCTGTGGAACGGCCGTAGCGCGGCAATGGCGGCAAGCGAGGGCGCAGGCCTGGGTCATTTCCCAATAAATGTTGAGCGGCGTGCGCGAATAATCGCGAGTCTTGCCGTGCGAGGAAGTGCCGTGATGCAGCGATCCGGTCATATGCTGGAAAGCTGAGCAATCCTGAGGCCACTGGCCATTTTTCAGTGACTTAGCGATCAACAGCGGCGCTCGTGGTATCGCTTCCTTCCGGTCGCGGCTCGGCTACACCCGTCAGGCGCCCCGGTTCAGGAGTTGGTCCAGCTCGGAGGCTGGGCACCGAATGCCCACAAAGAACGACCCAAACAGGGCATACACCGCGCTGACTTCGTCGAAGCGCATTTCGTAAATTAGCTTCTTGAAGACCAGCGGGTCGTCTGCAAACAGATCCACGCCCCACTCCCAGTCGTCGAAGCCGATGGAGCCCGAGATAATCTGCTTCACTTCTCCGGCGTAGCGGCG
>Ga0187859_10001726_pt1 | contig 13824 bp, 17 predicted proteins | sample June2016WEW_10_1_2_FD_133019 | JGI IMG/M metagenome (GOLD analysis project Ga0187859, IMG submission 133019) | Peatland microbial communities from SPRUCE experiment site at the Marcell Experimental Forest, Minnesota, USA - June2016WEW_10_10 | ecosystem: Environmental > Terrestrial > Soil >...
CGGACCGGTTGCGGGCGCCTCTGCCGCCGGACCGGTTGCGGGCGCCTCTGCCGCCGGACCGGTTGCGGGCGCCCCTGCCGCCGGACCGGTTGCGGGCGCCCCTGCCGCGGGTTCGCTCGCTACCGCCTCGTCGGCCGTCGCCTGCGCCCAAACGTCTGAGCCGGCGGAGTGCCAGAGGAGCCAGCCGCGCTGGCGGATCGCCGCATCGGCCAGCATCTGGCCGGCGAGCAGATCCAGGGTGCCCAGGTAACGCTCGAAGCCGACGCGTGCGGCCGCATCTTCGTGCCAGTGGCGGACGACGCAGGCGTCCAGAAGCGACAACGGCAGCCGGGCGACCGCGTACTGCAGCTTGCCCAGCTTGCGGAGTGTGGTGGCGGGATCCATGATGCCGTTCCCTGGCTGGTCGCGCTGGCCCCGGTCAGTGCGCCGGAGATGACCGGATTGCCCGTTCTGGCAGGATCGATGTGCCCGGCCTTCAGCCGGCGCAAACACCGCCGCCGGCCTTTAGGCGCCAGTGCGGGATGCTCAGGCGCACTGCGGGGAGCCGCCGTCGCGGCCGGTGATCCGCCGCCGGATCCGCCGCCCGATGCCGGCCAGCGACCGGACCTGGGCTTGGGACAGCGGATCGATCACGTACTTCCGCACCGCGGCCACGTGCCCGGGCGCGGCCGCGACCACGAGTTCGTAGCCCGATTCGGTGAGGGCGGCCCACATGCAGCGGCCGTCCTCGGCGTCGGGGTAGCGGCGGATCCAGCCCCGCGCCTCCAGCTTCCTGGCCACGTTGGACAGCCGGGACGGGGAGCCGTTGGCCTGTTCCGCGAGCTCGCTCATCCGCAGCGCCCGGCCCGGGGTCATGGACAGCCAGCTGAGGACTAGGTACTCGAACAGGCTCAGGCCCGCATCTCGCTGCAGCTGAGCGTCCAGCGCGCCAGGCACCAGCACGATCATGGCCGCGGCCGCGATCCAGGCTTGCTCCTCCTCTCGGGTGAGCCACACGGCCGAATGGCCGGCTGACGGACACGAGACCGCCGGGACTGGGCTGGCAGACATGAACTCAGTCTAAATAATTTCATGATTGAAGTAAAACACTTTAAGTTTGAAGTTTCTGAGTTACAATCATTTCAATATTGAAGCAAATCCCCGGGGAAGGACTCCGATGACCCTGTTCCGCTTGGACGCCAGCATTCGCATCGACGGGTCGGCCAGCCGCGAGATCGCCGACATCGTGGAGGCCGAATGGCTGGCGGTGCATCCCGGCGACCGCATCGAGCGCCGGCACATCGGCGTCGACGTGCTGCCCGCGAACGCCTGGGCGAATGCCGTCACCGCCCAGCGTGTCGCCGAGAGCGACCGCACCCCAGAACAGCAGGCGGCCGTGAAGCTCACCGCCGAGCTGGTCGACGAGCTGCTCGACGCCGATGCGATCCTGCTCGCCGTGCCGCTGTACAACTTCGGGGTCTCCCAGCACATCAAGACCTGGATCGACCTGATCATCACCGACCCCCGGGCCGCGTCGGGCGGCTCGCCCTTCCTGGCCGGCAAGCGGGTCGTGCTGGCCACGGTCCGTGGCGGTGCCTACGGCCCCGGGACGCCGCGCGAAGGATGGGACCACTCGACCACGTACCTGACCCGCATCCTGGGCGAGGTCTGGGGCGCCGACCTGACCCTGGTGCAGCGGGAGTTTACCCTGGTCGGCGTCAACCCGGCGCTGGATGCGTTCGCCGAGCCCGCCGCCCAGATGCACGCCGAGGCGCTGAGCGCGGCCCGCGAGGCCGGCCGGGCCCTGGCCCTGCTGTGACGGGTCGGCCCGAGCCCTTGGCCACCGGGGTTAGATGATCATTGGCGGGACGGCGCCGGACGCACCGCAGTGCGGGACCGGCCCGGCGCGGCCCCTGGCCCACGCCGGCGTCGCGGGCGCCGTGCCCGTCGCGGGCGCCGTGCCCGTCGCGGGCGCCGTGCCCGTCGCGGGCGCCGCGGGCGCTGCGGGCGCCGCGGGCGTCATGCCCGTCATCGTGGCCGGCGCGGAGTTCGACCCGCTGCGCGACGAGGGCGCAGCCTACGCCGACCGGCTGAAGAACGCGGGCGTGCCGGCCGAGTACCCTTCCGGGCCTTGGCTGATCCACAGCTTCGCCGCGTCCCTCAGCGTGGTCGACGCGGCGGATGCCAAAGTCCGCGCAATCCTGGACATGTTCAACCAAAATCTGGGCAGCTGAAGCGTGGGCCCACCTGCACCCGGGCCGGCCAGTGCCGGCGCGGTTGGCCGGCTAACGTCAAAGCAGGACCTCTCACGGCATTGGTGCACTGGAGAACAGAGATGGGCCTGCCCCCCCGCCAGGAACAGATGCTCAACCAGATCGAACAGGTTCTCCAGGCGGCTGATCCCCGGCTGAAGTCGATGTTCGCCGCCTTCGCCCGGATGGCGCCCCGGGACGACAAACCGGCCACAGAGGTCATCTCCAGCTGGACCGTGTGGCGCAAGCTGGTGGTCGGCGCCGTCGTGGTCAGCATGCTGGGCTCGCTGATGCTCATCATCCAGTCCACCAAGGGAGACTGCCCCGGCCTGCCGTCGGACCAGGTGGTGGCCAGCGCCGCCGCCCGTTACGCCGGCTGCCTGAAGGACACGGCCGCCTGGAGCAAGGGCGGCCGGTGAGCCGGGCCCTGAGCGGTTCATAGCCTTACCCGTCCTCGATCGGACTCTGCAAGGGCCGCGACCATTTCGTGGAACAAGTTTCTCTTATCCACAGGCGGGTTTTATCCCGTCGTCCTGGCCAACAATCTCATTAGGATCGAACTTGAAATCGAATCGCAGGCCCGGGGTGCCCGGGCCGCTCACCGGCCTGGGGTGCCCGGGCCGCTGGCAGGCCCGGGGGTGCCCGGGCCGCTGGCAGGCCCGGGGGTGCCCGGGCTGCCCCGCCAGTCGGACACCGGAAGGTGGGCCACGCGACGCCGCAGCATTGGTGAAGCAGGGGTTCTGAAGCCTTCTGATCCGTAGCAGGATCACGACCGTCCCCAGAGGTCCAGATAGGTACTCAAGCGCAGGTCAGCCGACTACTGGCTCCACACGCATCCACCGTGATCCAGGACCGTTGTTAGCACGAGCGTTAGCGAGGTCAGCCACCATCGATAGTGATACGGTCTCCCATGCACATCGCCGCCGGAATTCTTTATGTCGTCGCCGCCGCGTTCGAAATCTCAGGGGTCGTACTCGTCGTTAGGCTCGCACTCAGGATTCGTCGCATGCTCGCAACGGATGCCCTCAGCCGAGTTGACGGCGGTGCTGCATCCGGGCGGAAATTGCAGCCTGATTCTTTCGACATACTCGCCGTGCTTACCGAGGATGCGGCTCGCCCATGGATCGCTTCTCCCCTGCTCATCGCAGGCATTCTTGCAGGGACTGCGGGCAACTTTCTCACACTCTGATTCCGCCAGTGCCCCTTGGGTCATCGCCGCATCTGGCCCATGTTCGGGTCTGACCACTTGGTTGTAAGGCACGTCCAAGTTGTCGGTTACTGTCGCCCACCTGGACGGGCGCCACTTCCCCGGTCCGCCCCTGTCCGCCGAAATCGGATGCTGATGTGGTCAGCATTGGTGGTCAGCCTCTTGGCGACTCACCTTGGTGACAGACTGCTTAGAAGCTCGTTGCACCCACGGTGCCCACCTGCTGCTTTCCCTGGTCAGAGCCGGTTTGCTCAGTGTCTAGCTACTGCTCGATGTCTCTGGTTTTCGCCCCGTTCTGGCACGCGGCTGGCACGGGGTGGTCTCTGCGTCCCGAACTGTCGGCACGTCCAAGTGCACACCCATGTGCGCAGACTGCTAGGTGAGATGTCGGCTGGTCCACGTCTGGTCCGCGGGGCTCAGCTGACCCGCTCGATGCGAACTATCGGCACGGACGACGATCTGTGCGGCGGCGGCAGCGGCTACGGGCGGGTAGAAGACCGTGACTCCCCGGAATCGGCTGGAGCACCTTCGGCGCGGCGGGCAGCAGGCTGCGGGCTCATGCTGTAGCTTCGGCACCGGCCTCAGCGAGGGGGACAACCCAACGCTGCCACCCTCACCACCGGAGTGCCACGATGACGATTTCTTCTGCCCGCCGCCCCTTGGTCTTTGGTGTTGCCGCCCTCACAGTGGCCGCTGCCGCCGCCTGCAGTTCGTCGACGCCTTCCAGTACAGCCAGCAAGTCGCCGTCGGCTTCACCGAAGGCAACTGCGAGCCCGATGGCCAGTGCGAGCGGGTCGGCGTCCGCGCAGACGATCACGGCGACCGGCAAGAACACCGTCCTGGTGCTGGACGCATCGACCGCGCAGGCGCTTAAGACCGCTGGCGTGCAGGTCAGTGCGGTCGCCCCCGCGACCGCGGCTTCGTCTGGTGGGATCAGCTTCCCGATCACCGGCGGCACGCTGACCCAGGCCGGTTTGAAGGGGACGATCGACCACAGCGGCGGGCTGTCGTTCACGCACTCTGGCAAGACGGTGACCGCGACGAACTTCGTGCTCAACACCACCCAGGGCATCCTGTCGGCGACCGTGTCCGGTAAGCAGGTCCCGGTGCTGGCGGTCAGCCTGTCCAAGATGGCGCGCACGACTAGCGGCAGCGAGATCGTCGCCACCGGGATCACCTCGACCATCAACTCGGCCGCTGCGGTGCTGCTCGACGCCAAGCTGGTCGTTAAGGTCTTCACCCCTGGGCTGCAGATCGGCGCGCTCACCGTCTACGTCACCGGCAAACCCGCCTAGATCCACATATGGCCCGGTTCGGCAGTTTTCTTCGCCAGTTCCGGTGGCTCTTCGTCCCGAACTGTCGGCACGGCCAGGTGGTCGCTTAACTTGCCCAGCTCACCTGGCAGGCGACGTCAGTTCAGGGTGGCATCTACCCGCGGTGGTTGCTGTACCCCTCTGCTGTACGGAGTCGCGTCGGCCAGGTCAGCGATCGGCTTGTCCGGCTCGGGTGCGGTCATGGTCACGAAGTCCGGGACTTTGTTGACACCTTCCGCAGACGTGGGGACGGCGGGGCTCGGACTGCCCCGTCCAACCGATAGGTGCCGAGGGTCTTGCCCTGGAAGGTCACAGTCAAGGGTCTGCGGTTGCGCCAGCAACCGACGCGCCGCAGGCGCGCCCTTTACTGTGATCTGGAACGGCGAGAGGATGTCTGGCACGGAGGACGGGTCAGGCCCCCCTTTTGCAGGCGCGACCATCGACGCAGCGTAACGGCGGGTACCGCCGACCTGCGGACGCGGGGCAGCCTGGCCTGGCGGCGGCGGCGCGCCCGTCGGCTGCTGCTGGCGACCACGCTTGACCGCGCCCACAATGACCTTAAGCCCGAGCCCGATGACGACGAGATCGGCGATCATCTGCCCGGTGACCACCAGCCGCGCCGTCTCGGTCTTGGGGGTGATATCGCCGAACCCGACCGTGGAGAAAACGGTGACGGTGAAATACAGCGCGTCGGTGCGTGTCAGCGGCTCGGTGAAGTTGCTGGCGGAAATCGTGTCCAGGACGACGTAGGTGCTGGCGAACAGCAGCAGGAACAGCGGAATGCTGGTGGCGAGGGCTTCGACCCCCCGCAGGCCCGGGAACGGTGATGTGACGATCTGGCGGGACCTGAAAGGCGACCAGTGCGATGAGCGCCACCAGCCCGATCACCAGTGTCGTGACGGCGACCCAGGTCGAGGAGTGGTCCAGGGGCAGCAGATAGTAGATGGCCACCAGCGCAGTGGGTGGATCCCCCCTCGGCTGCGCGCTCGCGTACCCGAACGCCGGGAGTGAGGCGACAGGAGCCTGGTACCCGCAGACTGTGCCGAACCAGGGTGCGGTTGTCACCGGGAATCCGAACACCAGCCCGGTCGTTTCCGTTCAGTTCTACATCACGGAGGAGGGCGGCATTAACGTCTACCAGATAACACAGCAGGTGGGCCTCAACGCTTCCGGGGTGGGGACCATCTGGGTGAGCACCGCTGCCACCGGCTCGCTGGAGGACGCGAACATCAACGGCACGGACCTTTGCTCGGCAACGTACGACAGCTAGTTCTGTGACCACCAGCTAGCGGTGGGCGTTCCCCCTGGGGCGCTCACCGCTCGACTGGCCCTGCACGGCCCTGAGAGTCACGCTGAGCGCCACCCCATCCGGGATGACACCAAGCCCCCGATGCTCCCGGTCCCTCAACGCGCCCCCCGGGGGCACACAGGGTTGTTCCTGGCCCATGCTCCCCATGCATGACCTGGCCTCATGACAGTGCTCTCATGACCCCCTGCGTACTCCAGGCTCACATCGCCGCCACCAGGGAGCCGGGCCGGGCTACCGGGTGACCAGGCGGGAGCCCGCAGATTCCCCGGGGCGCCCTGCGCTCAAGAGGCGGCTAGTTGCCGAACGTCCGGTGGCTGTCACGTTAGGTGACGTTCACCCCTGACTTCCTAGTCATTTCTCCTCTAGGTACCGGAATGCGCGCTCCGTAACATTTCCTCAACAGAGAGTTGGAATAAGGCTTTTCTGTACTGGTGGAAGGCAAGACAATGAAGCTCAGCAAGGTAGTCGCAATCCCGGCCATCACACTGGCCGCAGGCCTCAGCCTGGCCGCGTGCGGCACTAACACTCATACGCTCATCGTCAAGACCGCGCCCGCAGCCACGCACACCGTGACCGCACCGGCCTCGAAGGCAGCGCCGGTCCAGACCACGCCAGCGCCCGCCAAGACCGTCATCGTGCAGCCAGCGCCCGCACCGCCAGCACAGAGTGAGCCGATAAACACCGGTGCTCTTACCTTCTGCGGCTCAGGTGTCTCTATCGGGACGGGTACCACGTGCGCGTTCGCGCTGGATGTCCATTCGGCTTACATCGCAGGCGGTTACTGGAACCAGCCGGGCACCTCGTACTTCTATGTGGATGGTCAGTCCATGACCTCCGCATCGGTCGGCAACCCCGTGATAGTCACGGACGGCAGCGGCGACCTAATCGAATTCAATGATTGACGGGAAGGGGGAATCATGACTACCACCAAGCTGGTTGCAATACCGGCCATCGCACTCTCCGCCGGAATTAGTCTCGCCGCGTGCGGCTCTGCAAAGGCCCCTGCCGCAGCACCGGCCGTCACCCACACGGTGACCGCACCGGCTGCTGCTCCGAAGCCAAAGGCATCTACAGCAGCACCTGCGCCCGCGCCAACTCACACCACCTACGTACAGGCTCCAGCCGCACCAGCGCCCGCTGCGCCTGCCGCCCCCACCAACCAGGCTGGCGAGTTTCTCAACAGTCAGACCCTGTACAACTCGCTGGCCAGCGAGCAGCAGAGTGAGCTGACCGCCGCACCGGCCGATGACTACTACTCGCCCGGCATCATATCAGTGAATGTTTCGTGCACCCCGGACGGCGACGGCATCGCCTATATCTGCACCGGCAGCGACCAGGATGGTGACACAGGTTACGGCGACACGGTGACCGTGATCGATAACGGCAACGCCTGGACCGATACCGGCATGAACTGGACCGGCCCGGACATCTACATCGATGGTGGTGTCACCAATTACTGGACAACTCCGGCTCAGACCACCAATTCTTAGCTGATCGTTGGTGATGCCCTCCGGGGCATTGCGGAGAGCGATTCAGACAGAATCGTCGGGGGGAAGGCAAGACAATGAAGCTTTCAAAGAAGCTCATTGTCGTTCCGGCCATCGCGCTGGCCGCAGGCCTCGGACTCGCCGCATGTGGTCGTAGTTCGTCAGGCTCATCGGCGGCCCGGCGGCAGCGACAGTTACAGCACCCAGCCTCCCCGCCAGCGTTCAGCAGATCCAGACCGACGTTGCCAGTTTCAAGGCCTACGATCAGGATGGCAATCTGCTGACCTGCGAGAGTGTGAATGTCATCGGCAGCCCTACGGTGAATGCAGCCGGTGGTGAGCTTGCAAAGGTTGATGTTGCTTACAGTGACGGAACCTCGTATTGGGAGACATATGCGTTTGAGTCTACGAACGGGGTCGGTCATTTTACCCTCACCGAAGACTATCAGGAGACAGGTAGTTCAACAGGCTGATCCAACCAGGGGGGGCACACCATGATTATCTTCATCTTCGTCGCGACGCTGGTCATCACAGCCATAGTGTGCCTGGTCCGCTCCGTCCGGCAGTCAGGGCCACCACTGACGCAGGATGAGCGGGTGCGTGTCAGCCAGGCCATATCCAAGAACATTCAGGAGAACAGCCGCCACTCATTTGAAGCCGCACGCCTCCAGGCCCCTATTGTCCACATCTTAGACAAAGGAATCTCCGTGGATGAAGTCGCCGAAAGAGCAGCGCTTTACGGAAGGGATATGCGACCCGCGACAACTGGAAATATTTAGCGATAGTTAACAAATTGGACCGCGAAATCAAGGTCTTGTGCGCGGACTAGGCGCTGGACCACCTGGAGATCGTCTCGGCTCTTGCTTGAGATCCGTAGCTCGTTGCCCTGGACCAGCGCCTTGACACCCTTCGGCCCACTGTCACGGATGAGCTTCGACAATTTCTTGGCATTCTCCTGGCTGATGCCCTCGACGACCGTGACCGTGACCTTATATATCTTGCCGGATAGCGCGGGCTCGGTCGCCTCGATGTTCTTCAGCGAAACCTCGCGTCTGACAAGCCGTTCTTTGAAGAGATCGAGGACAGCGTTCGCGCGCAGATCCGAATTAGCCTGGATATCAATCGTCTCCCCGGACCACCTGATGCCCGCATCGACGCCCTTGAAGTCGAATCGCTTCGTGATTTCCCTTGCCGTCTGGGTGACCGCGTTGTCTATCTCCTGGTGATCAGGCTTGTTGACGATGTCAAACGAGGACTCCGAGCTCATGGCGGCCATCGTACCTGGAAGCGTCGCCTGAACGTCGGACCAGCGGGATGAAGCCAGTGCGGGACTCCAGAAGGCGTCGCTCCCAGTGGCCCGTGCAGGTGCTTGGGCGAACGCGCGATCAGCGACCGCTGGAGCAGGACCATATTCTCTGTAGGCGTTGCCGGATCGCGTGCCCGTCGCGTGACCGCATGCACAGTAGGTTAGCTAAGCGTAGCCTCGGTGAGGAACCTCATGAAAGTCGAACTCATCGCTCGCTGTGTGCGAGGAATCGAGTACGCGGTCGCCGACGAGATCACCGCACTGATGCCAGGTGACCTCACGCTGGGCGCCCGCGAGGTCAGGTTCCAGGTTCCCCCGCTAGACGCTGCCGTGTGCGAGCTCCGGACCCCGGACGACATCTTCCTGTCGGTCGGGCGTGTCGAGGGCGTGGGCCACCGCAAGGATGTGCTCCCGGGGCTAGCCGAGCAGGTACGGCAGATGGACTGGCGCACGGCAGTTGAGACGCTTGCGCGGGTGCGCGATCTGTCCGCCCCGCGTCGGTTCGATGTGGTGGCGAGCCTCGTCGGCCGCCGCAACTACTCGCGGTACGACGTCGAGGATGCGGTCGGTTCGGCGCTAAGCGGCGAACTGGGTGCGCGGTACATCTCACGGCGGCCCGCTGCCTCCGCCTCGATGCAGCCTGTCGCGCTTAGCATCCGGCTGTTTATCAGCGCAGACACCGCCGGAATTGCGATCAGGCTCGCGGCCGGTCCATTGCACCGCCGCTCTTACAAACGAGACGCATCGCGAGGAACGCTGCACCCGCCGATGGCGGCAGTACTGGCCCGCTTGCTCTCGGTCGCCCCCTATGAAGCGGTTCTTGACCCTTTCTGCGGCGACGGAACCATTCTGATCGAGATCGCAGAGATTGCTCCGGGCGCGGACATCCGCGGGTCCGACCTCGACCCCGCGCGTGTCGATAATGCCGTTGCCAACGCGGCACGGGCGGGCACCGACATCCCCTTCTCTGTCATGGACGCTGGGCGGCTAGATCTTGGCGACCGGACAATCGATGTGCTTGCCGCCAATCCGCCCTGGAATCTCGCGGTAGACGCCACTGGGCTCTTGAAGGACGGACTTGGCCAGTTCTGGGCAGAGGCCTCAAGGGTGATCTCTCCAGTCGGGCGAATGGGCATCATCGTGGACGCTGAACTCAGTGTATCTGCCGAGTTGCGCCGACTGGGCTACCAACTTCCCCTGGTTCAGACAGTTCGCCTAGCGGGACGGCTGAGCGAGATCATCCTGGGCACACCGCCAGGCCGTCCGCACTGGACTCTGCCCGACGGGATCGCCAGGTGGCGGCGCGAAGCACTGGCCGCGGGCCTGGTGAGCGACAGCGGCTTCGAGGCGAAAACGGCCCGATGCTGACTGGCGCGGGATCATAGTGGGCGTATGTTGATGTTGAAGTTAATAACGACCCGTTCGGATTTACCGTAGAACGGGGCGACTTTGTGGAGGATATCGGCAGGCCACATCAGCAGTAGTCCGGGCTTGGGCTTGATGTAGTAGCTCGTTTGCCGCACTCGGAAGCTGAACATTCCCGAGTAAGGCATGGCCGCGTCCGGCGTACCGTCACCACCCTGTGCCCGTCATACAGGGAGACGTGCGGCACATACGAGCCGGTCAGCGGATCCACCACTGCTACCGGCCGAAGCTTGTGGGCGCTCCACGGCGCTCCACGGCGCTCCTGGGGCCGCGCAGGCCCTTCAGGCCAGCCCACGACCTACGAAGTCACCGTGAGGGGCCCGGTGACGTAGAGCGTGGTGTACGCCCCGCCAGGCAGTGGCTGGGCGCTGTTGCTCTCGTTGCACGCACCGCTCTTCAGCTTCGGCGCGTACGCCGCGAAGACGTCCTTGATGTTGCCGTGCCCGGTCGCGTCCTTGAACTTGCCGGTGCTCTGCGAACCAACCACCGTGTAGGTCCCGGTGATGGTGGACACGAAGAAGCACGTCGCCTTGTTCACGCTGGTGGGCGGGTTGGCGTTGTCGGGAAGGTCGGCATTGACCACCAGGTTCCCGGCCGTGGTCTTGAAGGTGACCGTGGCCTTCGTGTTGTTGTTGTTGGGCGGGGCCCAGGTGGACGTGGCCTGCACCGGGCCCGTGAACGTCAGGTGGTAGGTGGGCGACTGGCTGCTGACAACGGCAGCGCCGGTCACTTTGCCCTGCCAGGTCTCGGTACCGGACGTGGTTGATGGTGCTGATGAGCAGGCAGCGGCCACCGCAGCGATTGCGATGCCCCCCGCCACGCCTGCGAGCTTCTTCAAAATCCTTCTCCTAAGGTCAGGCTGTAAGTGCTGCCTGCTTATCCCAGGAACTGGCTAAAGTAAATAGGGGGTTGGGCAATAAACAGGCAGCCATTGACGCCGTGCGTATGAACATGCGGCTAATGATTCCGGCGATGGGGTTCCCGGGGGCATGATGCTGGGCTACGAAGCCACTGAGGCCAGACGGCCACTGCTACCTAATATGCCGCCAGGGGTGCGAAATTTTTGGTGCCTGATGGTATTCCCGGTAATCGTAATTCTGCCGCGAGGTGCGAATCAGGGAGGATGCCAGCAGCATAGGGAATCAAGATGGTACGCGCGATTAGCTTATGGAAAGGAGCACTGCCTGGATACACCCTGGATAGACAAATCACAACCGTGGCTAGCCGTGTGGCGGAACCCACTCGTTAATGGCTATCCCCTAGCCATTCTCGAATAGCCATTCTTCCTGGCCTATTACGAGTCCCCGGCATTCGGACGCGACCATTCCTATTCCGCGGTCAATTCTTGGCCGAGAAGGGTTCGCCATTCTGCAAAACTTCTGACGCACAGAACTGGCCCTCCCCGAGTGCCGCAATTCACCATTACCGTGGCCCTGGTGCAAATGAAATGGAGCCCCTTGCGGGAGCCCCATTCCTTTGGTGAGTACACCGCGAAAATGCCGCACCAATGCCGCCGCGCGGATCGCCTCCAGCGCAAGATCCAGTGCCCCGGCGATCCGGCTGACCATGCCGGCGACAGCGCCTGCGGAGACAGGCACCGCGAACAACTCGGCCATCGCCTGCCAGGTCCGGTCCCGGGACAGGAACTGCCCGTGCCACAAGTACGCGCCCGCCGCCGACACGCGGGGGGCCGTACTGGACAGGCGCGGTCACCCCAGCCGGAGCCAGAGCGGTCGTGACCGTCCCGCAGGCGCAGGCCGGCCGATACGGCCGCGGCCGTCGGGCTGGCTCAGCGCGCTGGGCTCAATCGGCCGTCTGGGCCTCGCTTACGGTGGCGTATACCGGGATGAGCTGGTCGGCGCCGGTCAATTCCAGGATGCGGGCCACCACGGGCTGCGGCGAGACCAGGACCAGGGTGCCCCCGCGGACGCTGAGCACCGTCCGGGTGCCCAGCAGGACCTGCATGCCGGTGGAGTCCATGAACGCCAGCCCGGAGAGGTCCAGGATCAGGCGCCGCGCGCCGCGGGAGACCTCAGACGTCAGGGCGTCCCGCAGCCGCCGACCGGTGTGCAGGTCACACTCTCCGGCCAGGCTGACCAGGGTGTGCACCGGGCCGGACGTCACGGAAATCGTTAGTTCGTCCACCCCAGCCCTTCGGGGCTCGCGGCAGCGGCCCCAGGGATGGATGCCGGCGCGCGAGCCGGCCGCAAACCTGCGAACCCACTCCAGCAGTACGCGGCTGGCCGCTCAGCCGTGCCCGTCATCGTAGGGCCTTATGACCAGCACCGTCCAGGTTTCGAGTGGCCCGCTCTCACCCCCGTCGCGGGCTGAATCTTGTGGGTGTCATCGGCCCTAAGCGCCAGGCAGGTCGGCCAGCCGGGCTAGGGACGTCCGGTGCGCGTCCGACGTGCCGAAGGCCACCGAGTCGGCCTTGGCCCGCTTGAGGTACAGGTGGGCCGGGTGCTCCCAGGTGAACCCGATCCCGCCGTGCATCTGCACGCACTCCTCCGCCGTCCGGACCGCCAGGTCACCGCAGTAGGACTTGGCCAGCGCGACGGCGAGCGGCGCATCGCTGTCCCGGTCGGCCAGGCAGGCGGCGGCGTACCGGGCCGCGGCCCGGGCCTGGGTCAGCGCGACCCACAGGTCGGCGAGGCGGTGCTTGAGCCCCTGGAACGAGCCGACCGGGCGGGCGAACTGGCGCCGTTCCTTGACGTACGCGACCGTCATCTGCAGGCACATTTCCGCCACACCGAGCTGCTCGGAGGCGAGCGCGGCCGCCCCGGCGGTGAGCGCCGCCTGGAAGGCACGGTCGGCTTCCGCACCGGAGGCCAGCGGACGGGCCGGGGCGTCGTGGAGCTCGATATCGCACAGCTGGCGGGTCATGTCCAGCGAGAGCACCGGGGTGCGCCGCACGCCCTCGTCGGCCGCGCCGACCACATACAGGCCGTGCGGGACGGCGTCGGCCGGGACGATCAGCACGTCGGCGGCCAGCGCGTCGGCCACGCCCTGGATGCGGCCGCGCAGCCGGGTGACGCCACCGCGGCCGTCGGCGGGCTTCGGCCCGGACACCCGGGCGGTGAGCGGGAACGCGGCGCCGGGGACGGCCTCGAAGCCGACGGCGAGTGCGGCCGTGACGTCGCCCCGGGCCAGCTCGCGGAGAACCGCGTCGTCACCGGCGGACAGCAACGCGGTCGTCGCGACGATGGCACTGCCGATGTACGGCACGGGGGCCGCGGCCTGGCCCAGTTCCTCGGCGACGGTCGCCGCCTCGCGGAAGGAGGCCCCGGCGCCGTCCTGCTTCTCCGGCACGAGCAGCCCGGCGCAGCCCATGTCCGCGGCGATCTGGTGCCACAGCCCGGTGTCGTAGGGCTCCGGGTTACCGGGCTCGCCGTCGTCCCCGGACCCGCAGCCAGCGAGGGTCCCGATCCGCCCGAGCACGTCTTCCGGGCGGCAGCGGGACTTCAGCAGGGCGCGCAGACTCTCCCGCAGGTCCTGTTCAGTTTCGCTATAGAGCAGATCGGGGGCCCGCGGGCCACTTTGGCCCGAG
>Ga0187859_10001734_pt1 | contig 13800 bp, 18 predicted proteins | sample June2016WEW_10_1_2_FD_133019 | JGI IMG/M metagenome (GOLD analysis project Ga0187859, IMG submission 133019) | Peatland microbial communities from SPRUCE experiment site at the Marcell Experimental Forest, Minnesota, USA - June2016WEW_10_10 | ecosystem: Environmental > Terrestrial > Soil >...
AAGGCGTTCAATACTGCGATCAACGGTGCTTTCATCTATTCCAGCCATTTTGGCAATTGTATCAATTCGGGGCCATGCCAACCCGGTTGATTTGGCAAGGTTAACGATTATGGCATACACCACCTTTTCGTTCCCGTTCAAATCCCTGCGGGCGAAGACCGCTTTTGACGCCATCCAAAACGGCTCTGAGGAGGCGCTGGAAGGTTTTTTGACCTGCCCAACGGTGATATTGATGTTAGTGGGGGCAGATTCCGCAATTTCGACTAGGTAGGTATGACCGGCGGAGCCTGCACAACTTGCTTGGGTTTCGCTCATGGTTAGCACTCCAGAAAGAAAAAGAGCCTTTGCGGTTCAAAGTTGAACACTTGGGGGGAATGAATCCCGACATTGCGTCGGGCAAGAAGGCCCCGCAACCGCACAGGCTCAAATACAAGTTGTGTAATCGCTGTCATTCCGTGTTGCCGTGTTCAATCGGCTGTCAACTAGGTTGACGTTCTACTTATACCTTCTTATCTACTACCGAGTTACTCCACCAATTCCTGCTCGGTGTCCTCCAGCGATTCCATTCCATTCCGAAATGCCAGCGGGTTCAGCTCAAACCCGCAGGCATTGCGTCCGAGCTGTCGCGCTACCACTGCCGTAGTGAAGTTCCCGAGAAAGAAATCGCAGACCATGTCGTTGGGATTTGAAGAATACTGGATCATTTTCCTGACGAGTTCGGTAGGCAGTTTGTTGCAGTTCTTGTTCTTCCCTCGATGGAATTCACGGTTGATGAACCAGACATCGGTGAAGTCGTTCTCCAGCCCGGCAACATCATCAGCTCGGAATCGGCATGTCGGATTGAAGGTGGGCTCGGTGCTTTCGGACTTCTTGTAGTAGAGGATATGGTAGTGGGAAGTGACGAATTTTCTCTTCGTATTAACCCCGAAATTGTATTTCCAAATGATCTGATTGATCTCGACCAAACCCAATTCATGCGCGGCATTGAGCACGGACAGCAGCGGAGTATGCCCGGAGACAACATACATGGAGCCGTTGTCCTTCAAGACCCGCTTCGCCTGCGTCATCCACCGAAGTGTCCACTCGTCGTAGGGAACATCGCAAGGGGCCTCGACGTAGCCCTCAATGACGTTCTCCCGTTTGCGGTTATAGTGCCTATGGAACTTGCTCTCCCCGATGCCAAACGGTGGGTCGTGAATACCAAGATCAACGCATTTGTCGGGCAGATGCCGCAGTGCGCCCCCCACGCAGTCCTCGTTGTAGATCGCAGGGGTCATTATGTTTGTCATGGGGCAGCCTCAGTTCTGCTCGCTCGCAGCGAACCGCTCCCATGCCGCCATTGATTCTTCGGGTGTCGTCGCGTTCATTGCCGCGGTTCCTGTTGACCGGAACTTCGCGCCGGTATTGCAAACAGCCGCATCAGCAGATCGCGAGCATCGTCGTAAGTCCTATAGATGATCCAGTCGACGAACCACCATGTCCGGCCACCCCATCTTATGATGACCCTCTCGCCGCCGAACGAGTCCGGTCGCTCGTCTTCGTCGACACAATCCTCTTGGTCGGGACATTCAAGGACTAGGATGAGTGCGTCGCCGTCATCCAGATGGTCAGCTATCCTGAAACAATAGCCGTAAGCCATGATTTCGGGATGCAAGTCAAAATCCCATGCCGCAACCGCGTCCACGTCGTCTTGTAGTCGGTCTGTATAGGCGTCTGGTCTCATTGAACGTCCTCCGTGCTGAACGCTGCCCGCAGATCGTCAACGACTTCGTAACCGCGCCGGTTCCGTCCAATTCGGCACCAGCAGGTTCGCCCGATAAGCGATGGAACGGTCTGCGTTCCATCCCAGTTCAGTGCTTCCAACGCTTTCTGCAATTTCATGCAAGCCTCGAAGCTTATATACATGGACGGCAGCGATGCGGTGTAATCCAGATGCGCTCCCTCAATGTTGAAGGTCAATCGGGCGTAATGCCCCGTTGGGCCGCCGATATGGGTGTCAACATCTTCTGCGGCGATCAGTTTCCCAATATAGTAGTTGCCTTCGCCGAGAGGCGTTGGCTGGTTTCCTCCGCCGTCGAGGAATTGTTGCCATGCCTCATCGAGGAGAGGCGTAGATGTTTCCCAGCGTTTGATGTTATGCGTGTCGGTCATTTGATACCTCTCTGAAAAAAGTCCGCCGCTGTTTCGGAACGGGCGGGAAGAATGGCGACGTTGCGTCGCAGTAATCTGCAAACCCAACAGGGCGGACACTAATGTTGATTCGACTTTTCATTCTCTCCGTAGGCGTTCCGATGCCTTTTGCTGGGGGTATTATTCTGTTTTTTCGGCGAGGTGGTTTGGGATTCGGCGGCAAGTGTTCGATTTTTGCAGTTGCCGCAGAAACCCCAGTAAATAGAAGCTGTTTGCGACTGGCTGGTTTGGCGGATGTTTTCGCTGTCAAAAGGCGAATGCGTATTGTGAACATGGGGCGCGGCGGCGGAGGGCAGAACGGCGTCTGTAAGGACTCTTGCCTTCTTCGGGCGGGTCGCTACGCTATCGACTTCCGCGTCAGGGCTCCAAGATCATGAGTCGGGCCGCCCCCCCCCCGCAAAACAATCAGCTTACCCTTTAATCCCGACTGGGCCAACGCCTCTACGTTTCTCAACCCGTATGCGACCAAGCAGCTAGGCGCTCCTGCACTGCTCGCCGCAGGCGTGCCGTTAACATGAAAGAACCGTAATCGCCCTTGAAAAAAGAAAACAGCATCCGCATCGTTCCAAACGTAGCGATGAAACATGCGCGTTTCCGTGCGAGCAAAAATCAGCACAATGCAATCCCCATGCTCCGAGCAACGCCTCAACCATTTCTCTGTCTTCCTACCGTAAGGAGGATTGCAGAACACTCGTCCAGCCCAGTGCCGCGTAAGCCCGTCATGTAAAATTGTGCAATGGTGCCTCGCGGTGTTCCACGGGCGGATCAGAGGAGCACAGGGGTCGAGATCGAACTCGCCGAGGGCCTGCAAGATGTAAGGCGGAGTCAACCACTCGTCTGTGCCGTCCTTGGATCGCTCAAACGACCATGCTTTACGATTTTCGCTGTCGGGTCGAATGGCGGTCGCCAAAGCACTCCGCAACACGTCGAACACCCCGATACTGCGGGATGGTTCGCCGTTGCCGTAGCAAGTCAGCCGGATTGGTTTGGCGACGCGGTCTGGTACTAGCTCGATGAGGGCAGGGACGCCTCTGACGGACGACCCCGTGTAGAGCTGTCGCCAGTGTCCGTGGACGCGAAGTTGGCTGATAATGCTTTTCATGGTCTACAGCCTACTGATCGCATCAGTCTTGGTAACGTTTGGCTCCGGGCAGTTCAATACCCCGCAGTTTCTTGCCCCGCACCTCGATGCCGTGCCGAGTCAGAATCCCTACGAACTCTCGCAGCTTGTCGGGCGACGGTTCAGGCAGATGCACCTGTTTGTCCCTGCTGTTGAATCCCAGCCAAACGTATTCAGGTTGGATTTCGATGATCCAGTTGGCGAACTCCTCCACATCGAAGTCCATGACCGGTTCGATGGTAACGACCTTCCGAGGATATTCCAGACTGACGAATTGATTGAACCGTTGAGATGGCTTGGGCGCTTTGGAAATCTTGCCATACCCTTCGTCTCGGTTGGTCTCCAAGGTGGTGACGAGGATTACGGTTTTGGGGAGCATTTTCAGGAACGGTTTGAGGCAGGACGGCTCCTTACTTTGGAGGTAGAAGCTCTGATTTCCGCCCCGAGATGCGACAGCCTCAATGATTCTACGCAGGTAGCTCGGCTTGCAGAACGAAATGTCGCCGTTGCCGCAGACGAAGACAATTTCGGAGCTTGGAATCTTGGCGAGCCGGTCGGGGTGTTCGTGCGGTTCATACCAATAGCAGCTCATGCAGTTCTGCTTCTGCCGTTTGGCTTGCAACTGAAAACTGGGAATGCAATAGGTGCAGCCGAATTTGCATCCTTTGAACGGGTTCCACGTCTCCGCGTCGGCGTACATGTGGGATTTGGATTTCGTTGCTTCTGGGCGCTCACTCATGTTTCAACTCGCCTTCTGGTCGCTTGGGTCGGCTTTGCCTGTCGTTACATGCACCACTTTCGGATCTTGCCCCTGCTGCATAGCCCTCATCTCTCGGCTACAACTGACTCTCCACCTTCTTGTCCTCGTTGATGTCGTCCAATTGTCCTGCGAACTTCGTTTCCTCTTTGGGGGGAAATAGAAGTTCTGCCAACACCCTCAACTCCGCCTGCGCCGCATCTCGCTGGGATTTTGAAAGCCTCGCAGCTTGGTTCTCAAACGCCTTGGTACATCGCTGCCATGTTATCGGAGAATCCACAACCGCTAGCTTTGGCAGGCTGGCTGTAATTGAGTCGAGACGCTCGGCTCCTTCAATGAGGACTGAGTAAAGCCGCATTATGGCTTCGCTACGCGCTTTCCACTGGGTTTCTTTCATACTCCTACTCCTTCCGCCGCTATTGCGGCTTTGTTGTTTGGTGTAGTATTGGATAGTTTATACATAACTTATGTTGTGCAGTCCGTTCTCTATCTGGCGCAGATAATATCAGTTAGGTACTATCATGTCGAGCCGATAGTCTGCACAATGGTATGATTTGTTCATGCTCACAAGCCGCTTAGAACATAGTTAGACGCCCGCAGCCTTCATGACGCCTCTGGATGGCTTATAGGACGTTTTGCCGTGCTCGTCGCGCACTCAATGCCTCCCAAGGGCTACTTTGGGCTACTCGTTGCCGTTGCGGGTCGATTACAGCCCCGTAGGGGCTTGCACCATGGCGAAAACGCCAGCGGAGTCAGGAGGCAGAATCAGAGTTTATTCTGATTTGCGCTGCGCGATTTGCTGACGTTCCTGCCAATTGAAGGCACCACAGAGCCTTAAATCGCCTGTAAACGCGTCGCCTTGCCCGCTGGCAGCCCAAATCAGCCCCCGGAAACGATTGAGTGCGCAACGAACGGCTAAAAACGCATTAGAAGCCCGCTAGAGGCTTCGTGGGGGCTGGTCGGGACTGGCAGGCTTCTAACTAGGGGCGGGTCGGTGCCGCTCCGCACTTGATGATAGGCTTGTGAAGGTTAAGCCTTGTGTCATAATTTCTGGCGATTAGAATTGCTTCTATATCTGGTTACTGATAGGATGGAGCCATGGTTAGATATGAACTACACAAGACTATGAGCAAGACTACTAAGTCCACTAAGGGGGAACCAAATGAATGACGGCGAAGAGACGTTTCTGGCGGTAGTGGCGGAGGCATACGGCAGGTGGAAAGACCAATGTGCGTGCATGGAGACGCAAGGCAAGGACGTTAATCGGGCTGACCTAGCGGACGCCTACCTCAACGGATTGCTTGCATGGGTAGTGGTTAGTCCGCTAACCGATACTCAGAAGAAGCTAACGATAGATCGGCTGGTCGAGATGTTTTTGCAAGAGGCTGTCAAGCAGGGGATGCTTGTCCCCATACTGGGACAAAACTAACCAATGAAGGCCCGTCGCCCATTTATACGATGTTGTCAGTTAGCAGATGCGATGTTCACAAGGGAATGTAGCCATGAATAGAACATCCCAAGTCCGCTGGACGGATGCCGAAAAACAGACCTTGGTTAAGACCATGGTGTCGCTCCGGGAGACATGTCCAATCGAATCTGCCTTGGGGCTTCTCCAACTGGCAGAGCTTGAACTCCCCGAGGATCGGCAGCGAGGAATACAGACGATGCAGGCGGTTCCCGAAATACAGGAGAAGTTCAAGCTGGCATGGGAATCGAGACCTAAGGCTGAGACGGTTCTGGATTTGGATAAAATCATCGTGGAAGTTCCCCAATCACCCGCCCCCCTCGATATACCTAAAGTTCTTTCCGAAGTTCCCTTGGAAGATTTGGCTTTTCAGTTTACAAGGCGATTTGTCGAAATGATAGGTAGCCGTTCGGCTCCCAACGGTTCCATCAGCGCGGCCATCGCGGTTCAAGCCCCTGCCCGAAGATTGGCCCCCATAGTCCCGCCTGCCGAGCCAAGACGTAAACGGTTCGCGATAGTCGGCTTGCTCTCCGATCAAGAGGCGTTTGTCAGGGCAAAAGTCAACGGCTCTGCGGATTTGCGGTTTGTGCGGAATGACCAGAGCAAAACGGAAATACCAATGACGGTGGATTATGTCATTGTCGCGAAACATTCCCGTCATAAATGGTCGAGAGCAGCCTACGAACAAGTTGGCAGAAATCAGGCTGCTTTCGTCCATGGCGTAGACGGGGTTGTCAAACAGGTTTACGACTTCCTGAGCAGACAATGACGACGCATTTTCCCCGCAGCAGCGGGGCTGAGCCGGACTTGCATTCGTAAGAGGGTATGAAGTTGGTGGTTTCCCCGCAGGAGCGGGGCTCATTGAAATTCGGGGGAGCAAGCTATCAGAAATAAGATGGAATCGGGTAGCGGGGCTGGGTCGCTGGGTGTTCATGATGCTTTGGTAAGGTATGGTATGACCGGCTCCGCTGCCCTCAATTTGAATAGGAGAACTGACCATGAGATTGACCAACGAACTGGCAACTGTTGCAACCGTAGAACTGATCTCCAGACTGCGATCCGAACCGCAAGGACTGACCACCAGAGAACTGGTTGGGAGTCCCCGGTTTCATGGGGCAAGGACTTTGAGCCATAAGCAAATCATCCGGTTACTCAGGGCATCGGGGCAGGTTCGGGAAGGGATATTCGGAGGCGGTTGCCGGTCGTGTTTGCTTTGGAAGATTCGGGGCAACGGGCAGGACGCCTATTTCTGTGCCTAACATGGGTAACACCTTGCGATATAAAGCGGTTAAAGCGGACAAGGAGTCGCTGATCCGGGAGTTAGTGGACTTTGCGCAAATATCCTCTAACCACATGCCCGACATCGACAGGGAGGAAATCGTGCGACTGATTGTCGGGGGCGCGCTTTGTTTTTGGTTTCAATTTGCGGAAACGGATGAAGAACATAAGAGAATCTTCGGCAGTCTGAAAGAAATCGAGGCCAGAGTTTTGGATGCTTTGAATCAGGAGAAAGCGGGGAACAACTAGCCGCAAACCTCAGACTGCCGGGGATTCGCTGCCCCGGCCCCCGAGTCCCCAAATTGGGGCGGATTGAAACGTGCATTCTCATGACATGGAGAAAGACGGGGAACGGGGGAGCCCTCCGGGGCTCCCTCAGTTCCGAATGACAAATTGGTTTAGTGCGCCGATGCGTAGCGTTCTTAAAAACGTCCGTAATGTCCATTGGCTAACCCTGTTCCCGAGGGACGCCCACGATGGGCGAACCCTCTGGCATCGCTGGCGTCAAACGAACTTCAACCTCCAATTTGAGCAGTTCATGCAGTTTGACGATTTGGTATGGCAGGTTCGGGGGGATCACGGTCGAGTGAGGGTCGGGATAATTGATGTGGTTATGAGCGGGATTCGCAACGAATTGGAGCGCGATGCCCGCCCCGGCCCCGAATCAGAATGATTCTGATTTGGGATTGATTGGCGAACGGCGCGGATTGGAAGGGGGTTTACTGGTCGAAAGAATGTAAACCCGACCTTGCGAAGTCCCGTTTTTGATGCGGTTCGAGAGAAGATGCACTGAACGAAATGCCTGCTCGGGGGCTGAATACCGGAGACGGCGAAGACCAACAGGGGCCGCAAGGGACGAGATGCCATGAGGTGTCGGGCGAACGATAGGAAATTGCTAACACAGACTGACCATTGTCAATGAAAAGGAATTTCTAGGAGAAACAGACCCTGTGTGACTTTACAGTCCGCAGTAGCAAGAATCACAGAATCAAAGTGTTGGAAGTGCGTTTGGGTTCTTTGACTTGGGCGTTCAGAGTTGTCAGACTTATAGACATGAAAAACATGACTGCACGAGAGTTTGAAAAAGCGGATGCGTTTGTAAAGAAAAACGCCAAAGCCTGCGTCGAAACCCTCTGGGCGATTTACAAGGGAGACGGTCATGTTCATGGCGGCTATGAATCGGGCTGGCGGGGCTTTGACAAGTATGTCAACGACCGTCTGGGGATTGGTTACGACTATCTCCGAAAGTTGCATAAGGCGTATGAGAAATACAGCGAAGTCCCCGAACTGGCGGATGCCAAGCCTACCCGGCTGATTTCCCTATCGGATGCCAAGGTTGACCCCGAAGACCTCAAGGCGGGACTGACCAATTTTGCCAAGAAGTCCCCAGAGAACGCAACCTTGCTTGCCCGAACGGGACGCCGGGAAGCCCGCAATCATAAGAAGAAACAGTATCCCAAGAACCGAGCCGTCATGATTGAACTGGCGGATAAACTCTTGGACAGCGGCGAGGTTCTCTACCGGGTGGAGCAAGCGGACTGCATAGAGTTTCTCAACAGCCTGCCCAAAGACTCGGTGGATTTGGTTCTGTCGGACATTATGTATCATCGCAAGTTTGCCAAGATTGCAGCGGCGTTGGCAAAGGCGGTCAAAAGGGTTTTGACCCCTACGGGTCAGATGGCAATCATGTTGGGGCAGACTACCTACCCATATTTTGGGGGAGGATTCCGCAAGCATCTCAACTTCCGTTCCAGCCTTGTCTACGAAATGCCTTCGGGAAAGTCTGCGATTATCCCCGGCGTCGAATGGGCCGGGGACTGGAAGCCGGTCGAATGTTACATGAAGGGGGAGAAGGCAACTACCGACATGGAAGTCCCGTGGAGTTTCATCCGGGCTGGCGAGGTCGAAAAAGCATTTGGCCCCTACCAACAAGACGTTTGGGGATTCATGCAGATTATTGAACGGCTTGTCAGACATGAAGGCAAGCCCGGAACTCCCGGCAAAACGATTGTGGATTGCTGTTGCGGCTCCGGGACGACATTGCTGGCGGGACTCTTGGCGGAAGGCGGGCCGCATCGGGTCATTGGCAACGACATTAACCCCGAAATGGTGGAGCTTGCCAAGGCTCGTTGCAAGTATGTCTCGGAACTCATGCGGAAGCATCGGGACGGGCAACAGGTGCTTGCGATGCTCAATGCAGAGGAAAAGCGGATTGCCGAAGAGACGGCGAGGAAGGCGGGGCTGGTATGAAGTATCTAATTGAGGAAGTCAAGTGGGCTAAAGGGGCGATACCTATAGAATGCTTGGATTACGTCTTAGGAAATGAGGATTACGGCATAAGAGGAAAACTGGACATTAGAGGCATTGCAGACGAACCGTTCAGGCTGGCGGTCGCCATAGCGGTGGATACGGAGTTGAGGAAGGCGGGAACGGGAACGGCGGGAGCCGATGACTAAACAGACTTCACAAGAGGATTATTCGCGGCTGCAAGAGGATTATTCCCGGCAAATCCAAGTTTATGCTCGCTGGCGTGAAGGATTTCTTGCCAATTGCGCTCACTCCGACGCCATCGACTATGCTCGTATCGAGGCGATTGTCCGCCAATCTCTCGCGCAAGCCAAGCCGCAAGCGCCCGCGCTTCGCGTCGGGCCAGAGGAGATTTGCTTACTGCTCGGCATCGGTCGGACAAAGTTGCGAAAAATGATGAGACGCCACGAGATCCCCTTTGAGCGGTTCGGCCCCCCTCGCGGGCGCTCGACCGTCTTTTTCGATCCGCAAGCCGTCGCTCGCGCTCTGGAGCGGAGACGCTCGCGAGTTGTCGGAGAGTAGATTTACTTTTTGGATTTTTCGGCCTTCGGGCGCAATGCGTAAAACTTTTTTGCCGTCTTGGAGTCGGTCAGCCCCTTGTAATACGTCCGCAGCGTATCGAGATTTGTATGCCCGAGCAGTTGGGCCGTCTTCGCCTCATCGCCGTAGAATTGAAAGTGATAGGTCGCCGCCGTATGTCGCAAACCGTCCTGAATCCATGCGAAGCCCAAATTGCTACGGCACTTCGCCAGCGTTCTCCGAAAAGTCATGTGCGAGGAGATAATCTGCTCCGGCAACACCAATGAGCCGTTGTCTCCAAGCCAAGCCCAGACGCAATCGCCGAGTGCGTCGCCGTGTTTCAATTCGATAACGCGACGATTCGCTTGATCGGTCACTTCTGAATCGAGACGGATTGAAAACATCCGGCCATCAACTCGAAAATGCTTCTTGCGGAGCAACTCGATTTCAGACGGTCTGATACCGCAGAAGAGACCGAGCGCTATATATTCCCGGAGTCCGTGCTTGCTAAAGACCGCGAGCAATTTTTCGCATTGCTCGATTTTCTCATAGAATAGAATCTCTTTTGGCTCGATGCGCGGACGCTTGACGGCGACGGGATCAAACGGATTGGCGATTGCGTATTTCTTGATGACTACCCACCGCCAGAATCGCGAACCCCTGTCGAGAAAATGCTTTCGGGTAATTGGAGCATATCCCTGCGCCTTCATTGTGTCATGCCAGTTCTTAACATCAGTGTCGGTTATCTCGCTCGCTAGGCGACTTCCCCATTGAGATTTGATCGGGGCAAGGCGATAGCGCAAATCCCGGACGGAATGCTGAGAAATACCGGAGCCGCTTTGTTCGCTGATAAACGTATCGACCAACTGGGAAAGATTCTCGGAGCGGATAAGGGCCAGATAGTTTTTTTGATAGAACGCGGCCGCCGCTAATAGACTCTCGCCCGGATAGGGGCGGAGAACATCGAGAGCGGCCACGGCGTCCGCTCGTTGCGATGGGGTCAATAGCCAGACCATTTCGCCCTCGTCTTTTTTGCGAGCTTCAAACGCTTCCCGCTCGGCTGTCGCCTCGTCCAGCGTCTTGCAGGAGCGCCAGCGTTGCTTGCCTTGATCATCCCGACCGAGCGAAACAAGATACGAGGTTGACCCGTTAACCTCCCTCTCGTAGACTCCCTTCAATGAATCTCCGGCATTTTTGGCTTTGGCTTTCAATGTTTGCAATCTCCCATCTTGCAAGAGAGTATACGTTTGCAATACGTTTGCATCAATGTAAAAAATGGATTTCAGAATCCATTTGAAACCATTGTTTTTACTGGCTTGCGCTCCCGTAGCTCAGATGGATAGAGCGTCGGTTTCCTAAACCGCAGGTCGCCGGTTCAAGTCCGGCCGGGAGCGCCAATTTTCTTGTGACCTCGTCGATCAAGTCTGTGTAACACGCCTTCGTTGGCGCTACCGACATTAGCTCCAGCATTCACAACCATGACATGGGATGTTTCCTCGCCGCGAAACCAAGCGAGGGAATCAGACATGGATGAGTTTTTGATGAGAACGGGGGAGCGAGCGGGACATCCGCATTCACCCCTGCCGCGACACGGTGCGGCCTCTCCACCTTTTGGGAAAGTAATGGGCCTAATGTCGCTCGGGACGCCGTCCGAAATGCGGGAAAAATCTTGAGTTTGGTGGAACCCAGGAGTACAGATACCAGCGGGTCGCGTGGCGGGTCTGGGGCAACATGCCCGGCAGAATTAGCGCCACCAGTGTGAAAGGGAACACGGCGTGAAAACACTGTCTATTCTCATGGCCAGCATCCTGGCGATTGTTGGCGTTTCATGCACCAAAGCGAATGCGGACACGGCCAGCGTGACCGTCCTCTATAATTTCGGGATGATCAGCGGCACGTTCGGCCCCATCGACGGGTCGTATCCCGTACAACCGCCGGTTGAAGGAACCGACGGCCGCTTCTACGGGACGACTTTCGATGGCGGGACTAATGGTGATGGCACGGTTTACTTGATGACCCCGCAAGGCACGCTCACGACATTACACAGTTTTATAGGCGGTGATGGTTTGGGGCCGCGTGGGCTGTTGTTTGAGACCAACGGACTGTTTTACGGCACGACAAAGCAGGGCGGGATCTACATCTCCGACGACAGTCTTTGTTGTGGCACGGTGTTCACAATCACCCCTCAAGGGACGTTCACCAGCATATTCAGTTTCGACGGCACGGACGGCCAAACGTCAGATTCCGGGATCGTGCCGAATGGCCAAGGCAGTTACATCGGCACGACGTACGGCGGCGGCACGGGGAGTACGTTCAGCGGCACCAATGCAACCGATAGCTACGGGGACAGCGTGCAAAATCCGCCGGGCACGGTTTACTCCATCACGCCCGAGGGTACGATCACGACTCTGCACAGCTTCAGTGGAACCGATGGCGCCAATCCGGGCAAGGAAGCCGTCGTTGGGACCGATGGGAATGTTTACGGCACGACGTTGTTTGGCGGCACGACCAATGCCGGGACGGTCTACACCATCAGCTCCGCCGGCACCTTCACGCTGTTGTATTCGTTCATGGATGGAGAGGATGGCGCCCACCCGAAGGCGCAACTTGTCCAGGGCCTAGATGGCGATTTCTACGGGACAACCCTCGACGGTGGCGGGAAGGCAGGCAAGAAGTGGTGCAGCGCGAACGGATGCGGCACCGTGTTCAAGATCACCCCCCAAGGCACGCTGACCACCCTGCACGATTTCAGCGGCGACCCCGAACCGGCCCATCCGGGGAGTCTGACGCTGGGTCCGGATGGCAATTTCTACGGGACGAGTTACACCGGCGGCACGAATCATCTCGGGACCGTGTTCATGATCACCCCGGAGGGCGCGGTGACCACGCTGTATCAATTTGCCGGGCCGGATGGCTCCTATCCGATCGCGGGACTGAGCCTTGCCAGCGACGGCAGTTTTTATGGGACAACCACCTCCGGCGGCACCCAGGGTCAAGGCGTCGTGTTCCACGCGGTGATTAGCACAAACAACTCGCCGTGCATCTTCAATGTCACCCCACCCAGCGTTACGCTTTCAGCCAAGGGCGGACCGAAAACCGTGAGTGTGAGCGCCAAGGGCACCAACTGCGGATGGTCGGCGAGCACGACCAATGACTTTATCACCATTACATCCGCCGGCAGCGGAACCGGCAACGGCAAGGTATCCTTTAACGTGCCGGGAAACACGAACGCATCCGAATTGGTGGGAACGATCGACATTGCCGGCCAAGCCGTTAGCATAACCCAGGAAACCGTCGGTGGCTGCAAGTTCACCCTCAGCCCAACGGTTGGCAAAGTAAAAGCGGCAGGCGGATTGGCGAAAGTCAGTGTGAAAGCGAATCTCAGTGATTGTGAGTGGACGGCGGTGAGCACGGACTCGTTTATTACGATACGCACGGGCAGCATGGGAACCGGCAACGGTGTAGTCACTTACTCGGTGGCCAGCAACACCACGGCGAATAGCGTTACTGGTTCGATTGCCGTTGCGGGGCAGTCACTCACCGTTATTCAGGCTGGAGTTAAAGCAAAGTAGGTTATCCGCAATAATCCGAGCCGAACCTGCGGTGCCGGAATCTGTCTGGCTGATAACCACTCCGCCCCGTGGTACACGTAGCGACCTGTGTGGCCAAAAAAACTTGTCTGCCATTGGCTTGTCGCTTGCCAGACGTCCGTGACGTGTACGTGGCGTTGATCGAATTCGGATGGCCACTACAGGATGAGGGTGCGGTAACCAGAGGAGTTCCGATCGCCCCAGAGGGCTTTATTTTGCTTGCTTTCAGCCGCATTGCTCCCGACACTCAGTCTCCGTAGTTGGCCAAAGGCGGGCCAACGCGCGAATTGGAGAGTTCTGCGATGAAAAACCTGGTTCTCGGCCTCGCTTATGCCGTCCTCGCCACCGTACCTGCCACGTTGTCGGCTGGATTGCCTCCCGCCTACGTTACAGCGACGACAAACGATCAGCCGTTGGCCTATTGGCGGCTCACGGAAACCAACGGCACCAGTGCCTACGATTTCTTCGGCGTCAACAATGGCACGATCGAGCCGGACGTCGTGCTGGGCCTCGATGGACCCCAGAACCCGCCGTTTACAGGCTTTGAAACCAACCATACCGCCATGTTGCTGAC
>Ga0187859_10001740_pt1 | contig 13781 bp, 7 predicted proteins | sample June2016WEW_10_1_2_FD_133019 | JGI IMG/M metagenome (GOLD analysis project Ga0187859, IMG submission 133019) | Peatland microbial communities from SPRUCE experiment site at the Marcell Experimental Forest, Minnesota, USA - June2016WEW_10_10 | ecosystem: Environmental > Terrestrial > Soil >...
AAGTACCGCAAGGAGCCGTGGGCCCGGCTCGGCGTCAACGTGGACGACAACTTCGAGGCCCTCTACGTCGTGCCGAACGACAAGCGCCAGCAGGTATCGAAGCTCAAGGACCTGCTGAAGGGCGCCGACGAACTCCTGCTGGCCACTGATGAAGACCGCGAAGGCGAGGCCATCGCCTGGCATCTGCTCGAAGAGCTGAAGCCCAAGGTCCCGTACCACCGGATGGTGTTCCACGAGATCACCCCCGAGGCCATCGCCCAGGCCGTGGCCAATCCACGCGAGCTGGACCAGGCACTGGTCGACGCCTACCAGGCCCGCCGCGTGCTGGACCGGCTGTACGGGTACGAGGTCTCGCCGGTGCTGTGGAAGAAGGTCATGCCGCGGCTGTCGGCCGGGCGGGTCCAGTCCGTGGCCACCCGGCTCGTCGTGGACCGGGAACGGGAGCGGATCGCGTTCCGCGCCGCCCAGTACTGGGACCTCGAGGCCGAGTTCGCCACCGTGAGCGACCAGGCGGACGGCGCCGCCCCGGGCTCGTTCGGCGCCACGCTGGCCTCGGTGGACGGGCGGCGCGTGGCCCAGGGCCGCGACTTCAACTCGGTCGGCCAGCTGCGCAGCGCCGACATCCTTCATCTGGACGGCGCCGCCGCGGCCGCGCTCGCCGGGCGGCTGCAGAACTCCGCGTTCCGGGTCCGGTCGGTCGACCGGAAGCCGTTCAAGCGGTCACCGTACGCACCGTTCCGCACCACCACCCTCCAGCAGGAAGCGTCGCGGAAGCTCGGTTTCTCGGCCAAGACCACGATGTCGGTGGCTCAGCGGCTGTATGAGAACGGCTACATCACCTATATGCGGACGGACTCGACCACGCTGTCGCAGACCGCGATCGACGCCGCCCGCCGGCAGGCGCGTGACCTCTACGGTGAGTCCTACGTTCCCGACGCCCCGCGCGTCTACGCCAGCAAGGTGAAGAACGCGCAGGAGGCGCACGAGGCGATCCGGCCGGCCGGTGACCATTTCCGCACTCCGGACCAGGTCGCCCGGGACGGCCTGTCCCGCGACGAGCAGCGGCTGTACGACCTGGTCTGGAAGCGCACCGTCGCGTCGCAGATGAAGGACGCGACCGGTGAATCGGTCTCGGTGCGCGTGGCGGGGACGTCCTCGTCCGGTGAGGACGCCGAGTTCGGCGCCTCCGGCAACGTGATCAAGTTCTACGGCTTCCTCAAGGCCTACGTGGAGGGAGCGGACGACCCGAACGCCGACCGGGACGACCGCGAGCGGCGGCTGCCGCCGCTGGCCGAGAACGACCCGTTGTCGGTGCTGCGACTGGAAGCGGCCGAGCACGCGACCCGGCCCCCCGCACGGTACACCGAGGCGTCGCTCGTCAAGGAGCTGGAGGACCGGGAGATCGGCCGGCCGTCGACGTACGCGTCGATCATCGGCACGATCCTGGACCGCGGGTACGTGTTCAAGAAGGGCACCGCGCTGGTGCCTTCCTACCTCGCCTTCGCCGTAGTGACCCTGCTGGAGAAGCATTTCGGCGAGCTGGTCGACTACGCGTTCACCGCCCGGATGGAAGGCGTGCTCGACGACATCGCGCACGGCGAGGCAGCCCGGGTGCCCTGGCTGCGCCAGTTCTACTTCGGCGGTGACCAGCCCGGTACGCCGGCCGCGGGCGGCGACGGCGCCAGCGGGGCCCCTGAGGCACTAGCGGTCGGCGGAACCGGCCTGAAGGCCCTGGTCAGTGACATCGACGACATCGACCCGCGGGAAGTCAGCTCCTTCCCCCTGGACGGCACGGACATCACGGTCCGGGTGGGCCGGTACGGGCCGTACTTGGAGCGCGACGGCCAGCGGGTCAATGTGCCCGAGGACATGGCCCCGGACGAGCTGACGCCGGAGCGGGCCGAAGAGCTGCTCAACCAGCCGAGCGAGGACCGGGTGCTCGGTACCGACCCGGACACGGGCCTGCCGGTGGTCGCGAAGTCCGGCCGGTTCGGCCCGTACGTGACCGAGTTGCCGCCGGAGGACGCACCGGCGTCGGCCAAGCCGCGCACCGCCTCGCTGCTGAAGTCGATGTCCCTGGACACGGTGGCGCTGGACGAGGCGCTGAAGCTGCTCAGCCTGCCACGGACCCTCGGTGAGCTGGACGGTGAGGCGGTCACGGCGCAGAACGGCCGGTACGGCCCCTACGTCAAGAAGGGCACGGACAGCCGCTCGCTGGAAAAGGAGGAGCAGCTGTTCACGCTGACCCTGGCCGAGGCCAAGGACCTGTTCTCCCAGCCCAAGGTGCGCGGCCGGGCCCGTGGAGCCGCGGCACCGCCCCTGCGCGAGCTCGGCGACGACCCGGGCAGCGGCAAGCCGATGGTGGTCAAGAGCGGGCGGTTCGGCCCGTACGTGACCGATGGGGAGACCAACGCGTCGCTGCGGAAGGGGGACGACGTGGACACGCTGACCGTGCAGCGGGCCGCCGAGCTGCTCGCCGACCGCCGGGCCACGGCGCCGTCGCGCCCGGCTCCGCGCCGGGCGGCGGCCCGTCCCGCGCCAAGGAGGACGGCGACTGTGAAGCCGGCGGCGGCGAAGAAGCCCGCGCCGAAGAAGACGACGGCCGCGAAGACGGCAGCTAAAAAGACGAAGTAGGCACGCTGGGCCGATACGCTAAACGCCGTGAACTTCCGCGCTCCGCCGAAACAGGACGGCGCCGGACACCGGGTACGGCGATTGCGCAAAGCCCCGGCCGAGTCCGTGCTGTCCATCAAGCCCTTCCGGCGGTTGTGGACGGCCCTGTCGCTGTCCAGTCTCGGCGACTGGCTGAGCATCATCGCGCTGACCGCCCTCGCGCCCTCGCTCACCTCCAACGGCGATGCGGCGGTCGCGGTCGGCGGCGTCTGGCTCGCGACGCTGCTGCCCGCCCTGCTGCTCGGCCCGCTGGCCGGGGCGCTCGCGGACCGGCTCGACCGCCGGATGACCATGATCGTCGGGGACGTCATCCGGGCGCTGCTGTTCCTGTCGATCCCGCTGTTCCCCAACCTGACCTGGATCTACGCGGCCAAGTTCCTGGCCGGCTGCGCCACGCTGTTCTGGACCCCCGCCACGAACGCGTCCGTGCCCAACCTGGTCCCGCGGGACAAGCTGGAACGGGCGAACCAGCTCAGCCTGCTCAGCACGTACGGCACCGCCCCGGTGGCGGCTGGGCTATTCAGTGTGCTGGCCCTGGTCAGCAAGGCGCTCGGCAGCGTCTCGCCGTATTTCACGACCAACAGCGTTGACCTCGCCCTGTACTTCAACGCCGCCACCTACCTGATCTCCGCCGCGACGGTGTTCATGCTGCGCGAGATCCCCAAGCGCAACGTGAGCGGCAAGATCTCTGCCCCGTCGACCATCAAATCGGTCTGGGAGGGCTGGCGGTTCATCGGCGAGAGCCGGATCGTGCGCGGCCTGGTCATCGGGATGGTCGGGGCCTTCGTCGCGGCCGGCGCCGTCATCGGCCTCGGCTACCCCTACATCACCGAGACCCTGCACGGCGGCAACGCCGGCTGGGGGCTGGTCTTCGCCGCCCTCTTCATCGGCATTGCGCTGGGCATGCTGCCCGGGACGCGCTTCCTGAAGGACTTCAGCCGGCGGCGGCTGTTCGGTGTGGCCATCGTGTGCGCGGCCATCCCGCTGGCCATCATCGCCCTGGTACCGAACCTGGTCATCGTCATCTTCCTGGTCGTGCTCATCGGCACGATGGGCGGCATCGCCTACGCCACCGGGTTCACGATCGTCGGCCTGGAGGTGAACGACGACATCCGCGGCCGGGTGTTCGCCTTCTTCACCTCGGCCACCCAGGTCATCCTGTTCGCGGTGATCGCGGTCGCGCCATTCCTGTCCAAGGCGCTGACCAAGCTCATCGCTAGCGCGACGGGGTCCGGCAACGTGAAGATCGGCAACGTCGTGTACACGGCGGTCGGCCAGAACGTGGTCCTGCTGCTGGCCGCGCTGCTCGCCGCCACGCTGGGTATCAGCGCCTACCGCTACATGGACGACCGCCGCGGGCTCTCCCTGTGGGCGGATCTCGTGGCCGCGATCCGCGGCGAGCCGCCGGAATCTGGGCCGGCTAGTGCCGATGAGGGCGATGAGCGGGACGGGGAGTTCCGGCCCGCGCAGGCCGGGCTGTTCATCGCGCTGGAGGGCGGTGAAGGCGCCGGCAAGACGACACAGGCGCGGATGGTCGCGATCTGGCTGCGGGAACAGGGCTTTGACGTCATCACCACCCGCGAGCCGGGGGCGACCAAGGTCGGCATGCGGCTGCGGGCGCTGCTGCTGGACACCGCGCACACCGGGATGTCGCCGCGGGCCGAGGCCCTCATGTACGCCGCCGACCGGGCCGAGCACGTAGCCGAGGTGATCAGCCCGGCCCTGGAGCGCGGTGCCGTGATCATCACCGACCGCTACACCGACTCCTCGCTCGCCTACCAGGGCGCCGCGCGGGGCCTGCGTACGGAAGACGTCGCCTGGCTGAGCCACTGGGCCACCGACGGTCTCGTGCCCGACCTGACGATCCTGCTCGACCTGCCGCCGCAGGCGGGCCTGGGCCGGCGCACCCGGTCCGCGGACCGCCTCGAAGCCGAGCCGACGGAGTTCCACGATCGGGTTCGCGCCGGATTCCTCAGCCTGGCCCGTCAGGATCCGCAGCGGTACCTCGTCCTGGACGCTACCCGGCCGGCGGCCGAGCTGACCCAGGAGATTCAGGAGCGGGTGCGCGAGATGCTGCCCGATCCGGTTCCGGTCGTCGCAGAAGCCGACACCGGCTCGTTCCCGGCGATCGTCGACGAGTCGGTGGCCGCGGGATCCGATCACCGCCGCTGATGGCCGCCGAAACAGTTCACCGGCAGGCGGGAGAGCCCGCCGGTCCCGGTGCGCCCGGCGGCGAAGGGGTGTTCGCCGATATAGCCGGGCAGGACATGGTCGTCGCTCAGTTGCAGAAGGCGGCCCGCGCCGCGGCCCGCGTGCAGGCGGGTGAACCGGTCACCGCGGGCGGCATGACCCATGCCTGGCTCTTCACCGGCCCCCCTGGTTCGGGCCGCTCGGTGGCCGCGCGCTCGTTCGCCGCCGCCCTGCTCTGCCCGGACGGCGGCTGCGGTGCCCCGCCGGGGGGGACAGGGGGGGCCGTCCGCCCTGGGCATGCCCCGCCGGGGGGGTCTGGGCGGGGCGTCCCCCCGGGCCAGCACTGCGCGGCCTGCCGGCAGGTGCGGGCCGGGACGCATGCCGACCTCATGGTGGTGCGGCCCGACGGGCTCTCCTACGGCGTGAAGCAGACCCGCGGCCTGGTGCTGCGGGCAGCCGGCGCCCCGTCCGGGGGCCGGTGGCGGGTGGTGCTGTTCGAAGACGCCGACCGGTGCACCGAGCAGGCCGCGAACGCACTGCTGAAGGCCATCGAGGAGCCGGCCCCGCGGACGGTGTGGCTGTTGTGCGCCCCGTCCGCGGAGGACCTCGTGACCACGATCCGGTCCCGCTGCCGCGTGGTCACCCTGCGGGTGCCGTCGTCTGAGGCGGTGGCCGCCGTGCTGACCTCCCGGGACGGGATCGATCCCGAACGTGCCCTGGCCGCGGCCCGCGCCGCGCAGGGGCACATCGGCCGGGCGCGCCGGCTCGCCACCGATGCGGACGCGCGCAGCCACCGGGAGCTGGTGCTCGCCGTGCCGTCCCGCGCCACCTCGCTGGGGTCGGCCCTGTCCGCCGCCGCCGCGCTGGTCAAGGCGGCTGAGGATGAGGCCAAGGCGGTCACCGGAGAGCTCGACGAGCCGGAACGGGAAGCCCTGCGGCAGGCGTTTGGCGAGGGGTCGACGGGCAAGGGGGTGGCGAAGGCGGTCCGCGGCGCGGCGGGCGCGCTGCGGGACCTGGAAGACCGGCAGAAGTCCCGCGCGACCCGGCTCAAGCGTGACAGCCTCGACCGCGCCCTCCTCGACCTGGCCAGCTTCTACCGGGACGTGCTGATGATCCAGGCCAACGCCGGCGTCGAGCTCGCCAACTCCGACCACGAAGCCGAGCTGAGGGAACTGGCGTCCGCCTCCAGCCCCGAGGCGACACTGCACCGCATCGAGGCGATCATGCGCTGCCGCGAGCGCCTGGCCGCCAGCGTCGCCCCGCTGCTGGCCGTGGAAGAAATGACCATCTCCCTGCTGTCCGGCTGAGTGACCTAGATCACAGTTCGGACTCCGGCGTCTGACAAGATGAAGAGGATGCCAATGTCCCGACGAGGTGACCTCCGGGGGCGCCCATGAACCGCCGGGCGACAATCGACGATGTAGCGCGCGCGGCGGGGGTGTCGCGGCAGACCGTCTCCAACGTGGTCCGCGGCCGGGGCCGCCTGGCCGCCGCCACCAGGGAACGCGTGGTGGCCGCGATCGAGGCACTCGGGTACAAGCCGCACACCGGGGCAGCCAGCCTGCGCTCCGGCCGGACCTACCGGATCGCCTACCCGATCCCGGGAGCCGAGCTGCAGCCCAGCAACGTGGTCATGCTGGAGTTCCTGCAGTTCCTGGTGGCCGCGGCGGGGGAGCGCAAGCATCAGGTCCTGGTCATCGGCAGCTACGGCGAAGGCCTGGAGGCGATCGAGGAGCTGGTCCGTACGAAGTCGGTCGACGGCTTCGTGCTCGCGGCTATGGCCAGCGCGGACCCGCGGGTGGCGTTCCTGACCGAGCGGCAGATCCCCTTCGCCTGCTTCGGCCGGACGGGCCCAGGCATGCCGCAGCACTGGATCGACATCGACAACCGCGCTGCGATCCGCGAGATGACCGAGCATGCGCTGGCCCGCGGCCACACCCGCATCGCTTTCTTCGGTTACGACCCGCAGGGCAAATGGGACCTCGAGCGCGAGGCTGGCTACCGTGAGGTCATGACGGCAGCCAGCCTCCCGGTCACGCTGGTCCGTGCCACGATGGCGCCGGCGGATGTCGACGCCACGATCACGGACCTGCTCCGGCCGCCGGACCGGCCGACGGCCATCATCACCGGCAGCGACTTGCTCGCCGCCGCCTGCTACGCCGCCGCCAGCCGGGCTGGCCTGCGGATCGGCGCCGACCTGGCCGTCACCGGTTTCGACGGGAGCGTCATTTCCCGCATCCTCGTCCCCGCGCTGACCACCGTGGCCATGCCCATGGCCGAGCTGGCCAGCCGGCTCGTGGACCGGATCATCAGTGAAGTCGACGGCGCAAGCGACGATCGCGGCGAGGTCCTGGCCACCGCTCTCGTCTGGGGGGAGAGCCTCTCGGCCTGTCCGTGAGCGCCGGGGCCGGTCCGCTTCGGGTCAGGGCCCCGGGGAGCCGGGTAACCGTCGCCCGGCCAGCGTGCGCCGGCCGTGGATGGCCATGGCCATCGACCCCGCGTGTTTGCGGAGCTCGCGCACGGCGGTACTTTCGTCCGACACTTGCTGCAGCCGGCAGAAAAGCTGCGGGGGAAACCGTGAAAGCAGCGGCGACCGGCGGTGACGGAAGAGGGTATAGAACTGATCTGGCCTGAGGTCGATGTACCGAGAGAGGTTTTCGAACCACAGGGAGCTAAATGACCGTCACTCTGCGCCTGCATGATCGCGGCTTGGCGTTCTCTTTCGTAAGCCCCGAGTGCTAGTTGGACGTCACCCTGGTGCTGCAGTTTGCCGGCGAGGGCTATGGCGTCGTCGATGGCGAGCCTCGTGCCGAAGCCGATGCTGAAGTGGGTGGTATGGGCGGCATCCCCCATGAGCACGGTCTTGCCGTCATACCAGTGCCGGTTGGTTACGTTACGGAAGTTCAGCCAGGAGACCTTTGAGCCGTCACGGACCTGCCGGACCAGGTGATGACCATCCAGATGACGTTCGAAGATGTTCTCGAGGAGGGCGAGAGTGTCATCGGGGTTCATGGTGTCGAAGCCGAGGCCGGCCCAGGTCTGAGCCGAGCACTCCACGACAAACGAACTCGACCTGGCGTCAATCCCGTAGGCGTTAGCCCACAGCCACCCGCTGCTCGTCTGGACAAAGGGCCAGGTAAAAGCGTCGAATACCTTGTCCGTCCCCAGCCAAATGTATTTGTTGACGTTTTTCGGCGCCCTGAGCGGCCTGAGCACTGCTTACCGGACCGGAGCTGTTCAGGCAGTCACGTCCAGCCTGCTGGCTGGGACCCCGGGAGCGAACCGGGTGGCAGGTGCGCGGCGGCGAAGGCGGTTTGCGCCGTAGTCTGGCGTGATGGGCATGATGATGGCGGTGAGCTTCGAGCGGCACGGGCGGCTGTATTACCTCGATCCCGGGCCTTACGCACCGGCGATCGGCGACAAGGTGCTCGTCCCCACCGACGCTGGCCCGGAGGTCGCCGAGTGCGTCTGGGCGCCGCAGTGGATATCCGACGACGTGGGCGGCCTGCCCGAATGTGCCGGGCTCGCGACCGAAGGCGACCTGGAACGGAACGAGACCAGCCGCCGCCGCCGGGCCGAGTGCCGGGTCGCGGCCAAGCGCTTCATCCGCACCAACGGCCTGCCCATGAAGGTCACCGCGGTCGACTACGTTCATGCCACGAACGCTTTCACGATCTACTTCAGCGCTCCCAGCCGGGTCGACTTCCGCGCCCTCGTCCGTGACCTCGCCGGCCAGCTGCGGGCCCGGGTCGAGCTGCGCCAGATCGGCCCGCGCGATGAGGCCCGGCTGCAGGGCGGCATCGGCCCCTGCGGGCGGGACCTGTGCTGCGCGACGTTCCTGAAGGACTTCGAGCCAGTGTCCGTCCGGATGGCCAAGGAGCAGGACCTGCCGGTCAACCCGATGCGGATCGCCGGTGCCTGTGGGCGGCTGATGTGCTGCCTGAAGTACGAGCACCCGCTGTACCAGGACTTCCGCAAGAACACGCCCCGCGTCGGCCAGGCCGTCGAAACCCCGGAGGGGCCCGGCACGGTGATCGGGCACAACGTCCCCGCGGACAAGGTGGTGGTCAAGCTGTCCGCGGACGGCTCTGCCTGTGCGTGCCCGCGAGCCAGCGTATGCGGCTCCCGCCAGGCCTACGAGGCGACGCACGGCAAGAAGTAAGACCGGCCGTCCTGCGGTCGGGCCCCTATTAGCTGCGCAGGTGCCCGCGGACGCGCCGGGAGATGACCATGTAGCCGAACGTGCCCGCGATCGGCAGCATGACCAGCGCGGGAAGCTGGTAGCGCCAGGAGAACTCGTATACGTCGGAGCCGAGCACCACGGCGATGACGGCCAGGCTCGCGAGCACGGCCGCGACGGCCAGTTGCCTGTCGCCGTCGGATGCCGCGCCGTTTTTCCCGCGCCGGGACCTGCGCCCGGAGAAGATGAACAGCGAGCCGATCGCGCCGGCCGCCATCATGGCCGCGAGCAGCGGGCCGGGCGTGTACCCCCCGTCCAGCTGATAGGCACGCAGGAACGAGGCCAGCGGCTTCACAGCCACCGGGGCACCACCGCCGTACTTCTGGGCCTGGCTGGCGACAAACGACGAGGTGACGCCGGGCGGGTAGGTGGCATAGCCAGGCTGGAACTGCCAGCGCGAGATCTGCGTGATGTTCGGGGCCCCGTCCCGGGTCAGCGCGAACAGCCGGGTCGCGTCCCGGAGCACCGACAGCGGGATCGCGAGCGGCTGCTGTTTCATCACCGCGAAGCTGAAGCCACTGGCCGCCGCCTGGGACGCTGCTTTCCCGGACGTCGCCTGGTAGCTGCGGAGGGGACCGTCCGCGTTGTTGATGATCTGGTCGATACCCCAGGCGGCGACCGCCGGCGACGGGCACAGCGAGCGCTCATCCACGGGAAGCTTCAGGGTCGCGCAGTCGGCGGCCACCGCGGCCCGCCCGTACAAGACGTTGCCGCCGTTCGTGGTCAGCGCGAAGCCGTTACCGGTGACCGAAGAGACCGTCATATAGCCCAGCACCGGGGCGGCGAAGCAGGCGACGGCTACAGCCAGATAGCTAAGCCGGCGCCGCCAGCCCCGCGCCACCAGGACCGCGAAGACGACCGCCGCGATGATGAGCAGCTCACCGATCTGCCGGACATCGGCGGCGAGCCCCAGCATCAGCGCTCCCGCCGCCAGTCGCCGGAAGCCCGGCCGGGGGCGCCACAGCAGGATGGCGAGGCCGGCGACGATGAGGGCCTCGAAGGTGACATCGGGCATGATGGTCTGTTCCATCTGGAGCTGGTAGGCGTCCAGCAGGATGGGGGCAGCCGCGAGGGTGGCGGCCCAGCGGGCGGCGCCACGGCGGATGAGCAGGGCATAGATGATGACGCCCATGGCCAGGCCGAGCAGATGCTGGAAGCCGGCCACCACGGCCAGGTTTCCCAGCCAGAGGATGGGCTTGAGCAGGATGTTGTAGCCGACCGGGTCGGACCCGCCGCTGCCCGTCAGGTACTTGTAGGAGTCGATGTAGAAGAGCGCCGGCCGGTAGGCGACCTGGGTGACCACGCGCAGCCCGAGCCCGGCGGCCAGCACTGCGAGCAGCGCCCAATGACGGCGGGCAGCGCGGATGGGTCGTCGGCCGCCCCGGGTGACGGCGTTGTCCGTGCGTTGCGATCCAGCCGGTGATGCAGGAACCGTGCCGCTGTCCGGTGAACCAGCCACTGGTGGAGCGGCGGGTCCGCTGGTCCGGACGCGGCCCGGTTCTTTGATCACCGCCCCATTGTGAAAAGTTCTACTGAAGGCGTTTTGTGACCTTCCTGAAGGTCCGCTGGTAATACCGGCTGCGGCGGGTGATGCTCGTCACCTGCTGCCTGGCATGATGTTCCACCGGGCGGCGCCCGGCAGTGCAACCGCGGCCGGTCAGCCCTGGACTACCCGGCCCGCAGCGAGCCCGCGAGGGGCTCCCCGAAGCGCTCGGCCGCGCCGTCAGCTACGTCTCAGGCCGGGTCACCCGGTAAAAAACGAAGCCCAGGAACGAAAGGATGAAGCTGGCCACTCCGGCGGTGTCCTCTCGCAGGTAGGGCAGGACATGCGTGAGAGGCAGGCTCAGGGTTGCGGCGCCGTCAGGGAGCAGAGCGCGACGTAGATCCACCCGGCCATACCGTAGATGGCGACGGCCAGCGACAGCTCCCTGACGACCCTCCTGCTCCGGCTCTGATGCGCCCGCCTTTCCGTGCCGCCGCCGGGGTCCTGGTCGGAAACCACCCTGATCGGGGCGTTCATGGCACCTCCACGTGAGGCAGCGGACCGATCCGGTCCGGTGCCGGCAATTGAATCAGCTGAGCTCGCTTAGGCGGAATCTACAAGGCGAAGCTCTTAGTCTCTGCTGTCTGCCCGGTGCGCAGGCAGGCGGTTACTCCCTGCTGTCTGCCCGGTGCGCAGGCATACAGTTGACGGGACATGCTTTTACTTAACGTATCTACTCGGGTACAGCCTGCCGCTGACGACTGTACCCGGGCGGGCGCAATTCATCACCTTTGCCACACCGGTAAACTCTCTACGAATCTGGGACGTCGCATACATACGAGGCGTTATACGACAGATAGTGACACAGGTCACATTCAGAACCTTCCGTACCAGCACGAGACAGAGGCGGCATCGCGCGCATCGTCTGCTGCGCGCCGATGCCGCTGGCATAGCGCCTGAGGCCATGTCGCAAGCAAAGGGGCTGCGACCCTTCGCTTCCGGTGCCCGGACATGGTGACAGGGGCATAAGCAGCATGCGGATTTCCATCATCGGCACGGGGTACCTAGGGGCGGTTCATGCCGCCTGCATGGCTGAGCTGGGGCATGAGGTCCTGGGGGTCGACAGCGATGCCGGTAAGATCTCGGCCCTGGCCGAGGGCCGGGCGCCGTTCTTCGAGCCAGGGCTGACGGAACTACTTGTTGGTAACATCGCGAGCGGGAGGCTCCGCTTCAGCACGTCGCTCACTGACGCCGCCCGATTCGCCGAGCTGCATTTCGTCTGTGTCGGCACGCCTCAGCTTCCGGGCTCTCTGGGCGCTGATCTCAGCAGTATTGAGGCCGTGATCGACAGGCTCGCGCCGGACTTGACCCACGACTGTCTGGTCGTGGGGAAGTCGACGGTCCCAGTCGGGACAGCGCCGCGGCTTGCCGCCAGGCTGGCCGGCCTTACCCCGGCCGGCGTCACGGCCGAGGTCGCCTGGAATCCGGAGTTCCTGCGGGAAGGATTTGCGGTACAAGACACACTCCGGCCGGACCGTCTGGTGGTGGGGATCACCTCCGCTGAGGCAGACTCCGCCCTCCGGGCCGTCTACGCCCCGCTGCTGGAAGCCGGTACGCCGTATATCACCACCGACCTTGCGACGGCCGAGCTCGCCAAGGTGGCAGCCAACGCATTCCTCGCGACCAAGGTTTCGTTCATCAACGCGGTCGCGGACGTGTGCGAGGTGGCCGGAGCCGACGTCGTGACCCTCGCCCATACCCTCGGGTATGACAAACGGATCGGCCGCCATTTCCTCTCCGCCGGGCTCGGCTACGGCGGTGGGTGCCTGCCGAAGGACGTCCGGGCCTTCGTGGCCAGGGCCGGGGAACTAGGAGTGGCCGACTCGGTACGTTTCCTTCAGGGGGTCGACGAGATCAACAACGCGCGCCGGCGGCACGCCGTGGACCTTGCTCGTGATCTTGCCGGTGGATCCTTCGCTTACCGCAACGTCGCGATCCTGGGAGCCGCCTTCAAGCCGAACACGGACGATGTGCGTGACTCACCCGCGCTCACCGTGGCGGCGGCCATCCGTTCCGAGGGCGCCCAGGTCCGGGTCCATGACCCGAGGGCCACCGACAATGCCCGGCTGGAGGAACCGGAGCTGGATTACTGCGATGAACCCGAGAAGGCGTGCGAGAGTGCTGACCTGGTGCTGCACCTGACCGAGTGGAGCCTTTACCGGGAGCTTGATCCGGACCGCCTCCGATCCCTCGTCCGGACCCCGCGGATCCTCGATGGGCGTAACGTCCTTCCTCTTGACCGCTGGCGCGCTGCCGGATGGACTGCCCGGTCAATGGGAGTAGCACCTGTTGCGTAGGCCTGACGGGATCGCGCACGTTTACCTGGAGTTTGCCGCTGGCCTGAGCTCACTCCGGGCATCCCGGGTGCGCTCGCTGTCCCTCTCTTCCGCCAGCAAACCGGGCATCCGCGGCCGAGCTTGCTGTGCGGTAAGTACATCGCGGCTGGATAGGCGTTGAAGTACGGGCGGCTATTTCGAGGTGGGCATTCTCGGCCGCGTACACCCTGATGGACGAGCACGCCAGTGCGCCGGCGCCTGGACGTTGATCTACGGGGCGGGCAGCGGTGCGAGGCTGCCCCGGACCCGGTAAACTCATCGCGTCGCCGCTCCGGCGGCTCGCCGCCTTAGCTCAGTCGGTTAGAGCGACGCACTCGTAATGCGTAGGTCATCGGTTCGATTCCGATAGGCGGCTCGGCATATCCGCAGGCCAGAGGCTCATTTTTGTGCGTCGGCATGATCGCGAATCGCGGCTCGTGGACCGAGTGACTCGGTCCACGGAAGCGGAATGCTCGATCGCCAGCGGGGCGGCCGTCGGACACGCCGAGTAAATATCGAAGATCTTCTGAGTGCGCGAGGCGCCTCATGCTCCGCGCTCTACGATCGATGGCATGGACGGGCTGATGCGGCGCCTCAGGCTGAAATGCCCCGCATTTCCGTGATGGCAGGGACCGGCGTGGAGGACTGGCCGGCACCAGGAGAAGGCTGACGGGAATCTTGGCCCGTGGCCGGCTCGCCAGTCAGCGGGTAGCTATCCTGGGAGCATGCCAGAGATGCCGCGTATCCTCACTGCGGCGCTGCACCGCGAAGAGGACTGGTTCATCGCGCAGTGCCTGGAGGTTGACGTGGCCAGCCAGGG
>Ga0187859_10001742_pt1 | contig 13766 bp, 15 predicted proteins | sample June2016WEW_10_1_2_FD_133019 | JGI IMG/M metagenome (GOLD analysis project Ga0187859, IMG submission 133019) | Peatland microbial communities from SPRUCE experiment site at the Marcell Experimental Forest, Minnesota, USA - June2016WEW_10_10 | ecosystem: Environmental > Terrestrial > Soil >...
GTGCAATCCGGCCCGATCGCGTCCTTTGAGGAGGACCATTCTGCAATGAACCTCACGCAATGGTTCAGCCAGCACGTCATCTCGTTCACCTTGGTCCTGGCCTACATTCCGTTGATTGCGACCGTGGTGACCACAGCGGTCAGCCTCATACTGGTGCGGGCGACGTTGCGCTATACCGAGTCGAGTGACCGCAGCCTGGCGCTCGCCCGCGAGCAATTCGAGCGGGAATGGGCGCCCGAGCTGCACATCAAACTGGAGCGTGTATCGGCCCGCGAGGCGAAAGTCTATGCCACGAACCTGGCGAAAATTTCAGTGCTCATGCAGATGCTGCAACTGCGCAAGCTGTCGATGGCGGTGCCGTCCTTGCGCTGCTTTCTCAATGAGCCGCTGGTCGGCGGGATGACATGGGGCGATGATCTCGGGAAGCGCTTTTTCGCCTGCACTGGCGAGGACTATGCCGGACAGCTCGCCGTCTCTATCACGTTTTATGCCGCCGGACGCATGTACCGCACGGACTGGTTTCGTTTCCAGGTACAAGTGCGCGATGGCCAACTTTTGAAGCTTGATCCCGTGAATATATCGGCGCGGCGGGTGCGGGCGCTTGTGCCTTCGGACGGTCCGGGAAGCACGCGCCGTGAACTGGTGAGGGACGTGGTTGATAACGCTGCCGAAAAGCACGAGGAAGCGGCCAGCTCGCGGGAACGATGAAGAGCCGCTGTGGCTGCGGATTATCTCTTACTTAAGCGCCGCAGCTCGCCGCTGGGCCAAGGATGCGGCCTCGGTCGCCGGATTATCTTTCTGCACCTGGTCGTAAATTTTCTTCGCTTCGTCGGGCTTCTGCCGCGACTCGTAGAAATCGGCAAGCTCGAGCTGCGCGGTCACCTTGCTGACCACGATGGTGGGCTTATCGATCAACTTCTTATAGAGATCAATCGCCTGCGCATCTTTCTTCTCTGAACGATAAACCGAAGCCAGCGCGAATTTGCCAAGCGATGCCAGGTCCGGATTCGAAGAACCTGCCGCCTCCTGCAGATTGCGCTCCGCGGCGGCGTTGTCGTTGAGTTGGGCCGACGCCAAGCCTACAAAATAGCGCGCCATGTCGGCGGTATGGGTGTGCGGATAGTTATCGACAATCGCCTGGAATTGCTTGCGCGCCGCGGTGGCGCGCTCCTGCGATGACGCGAAGCTGTCATATCCAGGCTGGGCGGGCACTCCTGGTGGACGCACCGGCGTTTCAAATGTTCGGACTGCCGTCGAAAGCTCGGCGCTTGCCTTCTCATCCTGCTGGTTGACGTAGTACCACCCGCCAAACGCGATTGCGGCGATGACAACGACCGCAATGACCGCGGCAATGAGTTTTGCCTGGTGCTCGACGGTCCAGTGGGCGGCGTTCTCCGCCGCCTCGAATGTGACCTTGCTGAAGCGGTCCTGTTTCAGTTGATGCCGGGTCTCTGCGCGCACGGATTTCCTTCTTTGGTTAGCGGTAGGATGACAATTAGTTAGTCTAACAGGCGGATTTCGGGAGCGTCAAAGCGGGTGCCCGTCGAAAAACGATTCGACACAAAACCAATGTTCGCCGGTCACATCAGCAACCTACCAACTGTGACACAACCATACATGGCATCCGACTGCGAATCGACGAGCGAAGCACTTGTCCGAGGCGAGCGAGACACTTCTCCGTCGGCGAGGCACTTGTCCCGCAGGGACGACTGATAATAGCCCGGCGCTTCAGCGCCGGGTCAGAATGCATGGAAGGAACAAGCCCCGGAGGCGCGAGTGAAACCGATGTCCCACACCTATGTCTCCGAACTCTTGCACTGCGTCTTCTCCACGAAGGATCGCCGAGGCCTGATCCCGTCATCAAAACAACCCGATCTCTGGTCCTACTTGGGTGGAATCGCTCGTAAGAATGGCTTCAAAGCTATCGCGGTCGGTGGCACTGATAACCACGTACACTTGCTGCTGTCCATGCCCGCCACGATGCCACTTGCAAAGGCGATGCAGTTGCTCAAAGGTGGTTCCTCAAAATGGATGAACGATTCGGGTGCGAACAGCTTCGCGTGGCAAGCGGGATATGGCGCATTTTCCGTCGGGATCTCGTAGCAGGCAGACACGATCGCCTACATTCGTTCCCAGGCTGAACATCATCACAAATGTGGATTCGAAGAAGAGTTCCTGGCGTTTCTCAAGAAGCACGGGATTGAGTATGACCCGAGCTACGTTTGGGGTTAGTTTCAGTCGTCCCTCCGGGACGTCATCATCTTCTCAATCGGATCCCGGCGCTGAAGCGCCGGGCTATTGTCGGTCGCCCTTCGGGCTGAGAATCTGCCATCTCCAGGTAAATCCAGATGGATGAAACGTCCTGAAACCCCTTAACTGATTTTGAAAAACAGTTCGGGATTGCTCACTTCGGGTGCGTCCGGTAACTCCAGAATCCCGCCATCCTCTCTTGCAAAACGTGGAAAGTCGCTTCGCGAGATTGGGGAGCGGTGGAGGCGACCGCATCTTCGCGCACCGCATCTTCGACGATGTGGTGTAGCGGCGCGAGTTCGCATACCGGATCGGTCGCGCCAGCATCGCCTGTCAGCAGAAAAGCCTGGCATCTACATCCGCCAAAATCTTCTTTGCGCCGGTCGCAGGAGCGGCAGGGCTCGGGCATCCACTCTTCACCGCGAAATTTCTGGAAGGCTTCGGAGTTCTGCCAGATCCATCCGAGCGAGTGTTCGCGCACATTATCAAAGCGCATGCCTGGAATCACGCCAGCCGCGTGACAAGGCATCGCCCGCCCAGCCGGATCGATCAGCATCAACTGCCTTCCCCATCCACCCATGCAAGCCTTGGGAAAGCGTGCGTGATAATCGGGAACGACCATATCGATGCGAACCTTTCCGCGCAGCCGTTCTTCGGCGGCTTGAACCACGGCGACTGCGCGATCCAGTTGCGCGCTCGTGGGCAGCAACGCCGATCTGTTCTTCAGCGCCCAGCCGTAGTACTGCGCGTGCGCAATTTCCATGCGATCGGGGTGCAGCGCTTCGAGCGCGGCGACCATCTCTTCGAGGTGATCGATGTTTTGTCGATGAACGACCAGGTTCGTGGTGAAGGCGATGCGACGTGGACCGGACTGATGATCGCGAATCCATCCAGACAGTTCAATCTTGTGCGCATGCGCGCGCGCTCCCGCGATCCAGTTCGCTTGGCCTTCGGTCGAATCCTGAAAGCTGAGTTGGATGTGGTCGAGACCCGCTTCGACAAGCTGCGCTAGACGCTCGCGCGACAGACCGATCCCCGAAGTGATCAGGTTTGTGTAGAGACGCGACTGCCGCGCCCCGGCGATGAGTTCAACAAGATCGGGCCGCGCCAGCGGTTCGCCTCCGGTGAGGTGAAGATGGAGAACTCCGAGCGCCGCCGCCTCGCCGAAAACCCGCAGCCAGTCGGCGGTCTCAAGCTCTTCTTTGCCCGATGTCAGCTCCAGCGGATTCGAGCAATATACGCAGTGCAGGGGGCAGCGGTGCGTAATCTCGGCAATCAGGGCCAGCGGATTGGAACACTGAGGCATTTAGTCAGTGAATCGACTTAATAATCGATAATGCGCTTGGCATGCAGTTGCTCGAGAAATGTCAGCACATCGGCGCGAATCTTGCCTTTTGGCGCGAGCATAAACTGTTCTTCCAGCTTCCGCACAATTTCCGCCAGCATTAAATGCCCGTCGCAGAGTTCTAGAATGATGCGCCCCGTTCCCTCGACGCGGATGGCGCCCTCGGGAAAGAGCACGACAGGCGCTTCGGTCGTGCCTCCCCAGCGGCATCCTGCGGCAAACTTCGGAACGCTCGCGTCGGTGAGCTCAGACACGCTTCGTCTCCGCCTGCTCATTAATACGGAACGCGCCCGGCGGCGGCCAGCCCGGCTCTACATAGGCAAAATAGAGCGCGTCGAGCTGCGCCCAAAGAATGTCGCACTTGTCGCGGAGAGCTTGAATCGCCTGCTCCTGTTCGGCGCGCGTGGCGGCGTGATCGAACACATACTGGAGCGCGAAAGCAGCGTCTTCGGGAGCCTCGGTGAGCCGTGCCTCAAAATAGTCGAGCGCGGAGGCGAGCCAGGGATAGTGCTGTCGCATCCTCTCCATGCGCAGAGCAATCAGGTCTCGCGAAAAAAGTTCAGTCAGCGAGGAGGCCACGCACTCGAGAAATGGGCGCGTGCGCACCAGGTTGAGGTATTCATTTCCGATGAAGCGCGTTGCCGGCAGAACTCCTTCGACCCGAATGACGCGCTCGCTATCGAGGCCAGTGGCTTCGGCAAGTTTGAGCCAGCGCAAAATGCCGCCGTGGCGCTCGGCATCTCCGTCGTGATCGACAATGCGCTTGCGCCATACACGGCGAAACGCTGGATCGGTCGCTCGCGACAGAATGATGGCGTCTTTGATTGGAATGATCGACTGGTAGTAATAACGATTGAGCGCCCAAGCCTGCAATTGTCCGCGGCTGAGTTTGCCCTCGTGCATGAGCAGGTGGAAGGGGTGCTTGTGGTGGTAGCGTTCTTCGCCGACCCGCCGCAGCGCCGCGCGCAATTCTTCGAATGAAAGCTTCGCACCGTTCCCACTCGACGCATCTTTTTCCGAAGCTATAGTTCGAGTTGCCAATTGTCCTCCGCCACTTCCCATCCAGCATCGCGGACGGCTTGATGCTCGCGGCTCGCCTCATTCAGCATCGGATTCGTGTTATTGAGATGAATAAACAACTTGCGCCCGGCCTTAATGTTCTTGAGCAGCCCCAGACTCTCCTGCACCGGAATGTGTCCCATCTCATGCGCAGTCTGGCCGTTGCCCTGAACCTGTATCAGTTCGTTATCGCTCCAGAAGGTGCCGTCGAACAAGAGCAAGTCTGCCAGGTCAATCTTAGCCAATAGCGCATCGCTAATCTCGTCGACGGCAGGAATATAGGCTACGCGCCTTCCCGCTGCGGACTCGAAAAACAGCGCCGCGGTCGCCTCACGCGGCAAGCCGTTACTCTTAACATACTTAGGATACCTGCCGGAAAGATAGCAAACCTCGCAGCGCAATCCGGAGTCTTGACCGTCGGCCAGGAGTAGCGGAAACGGCGCTCCCGCCTTCATTGCCGTCCAAACGACCTGCGGTTCGACGCGGTTCAACATGCCGAACATACTGTTCTCTTCGCGCAGAATCCGCAAGATCGAGGGGGCGGCGTAAACACGCAAAGGTTGAAGCTCGCGCAGCAGGAGCAGGCCGAGGACGTGGTCGAGGTCGGCACTGCCGAGCACTACGCCGGCAATTGGCGAATTGCGCGGAGGATTGTGTAAAGGGTGGGGGTGAAGATCGGGGCAGCTTTCAATTTGAAAAGCGAGGTCGGGAGAGGCTCCGGCTAGAAACCATGTGGAGCCGTCTGCGCTGAGCGCAAGTTGAGCTTGCGTGCGCGGCTTACCGCGAAACATCTGGTGCTGCGCATCCCGGGTGTTTCCGCGCACGGCAGCGCAGTTTCCGCAGCCGCAATTCCACTGCGGGAACCTACCCCCGGCCGCAGAACCGAGGATCCGAATGCGCATCTTCTGTGTGTTTTTGCTGGTTTAGAGTTTTGCGCTGACGTACGAGTTAATCTCGCAGCACAGCACAACTTCTTCGAAAACGGGAGTAGTCCAAGCCATAACCAATTCACCTTCGAAAGATAGAATTTCCCTGCGCCGACCCACAGGCGCAGCGTAGTCCAGTTAGAGGATGATACCACCGCGAAGGTTGCGAAGGCTGGGAAAGTTTGGCGCGGGAGAGCCGTTTTGTCGGTGGCCACTTATGCTAATGGAATCAGTGGCTTATGGTTACTCGAAAGGCGGATCGCGAGTTGAAAGCAGAAAAAACCCTCCGCCAGCCGGGCGGAGGGTGGAAGGAGTCACCCATGGATCTGGTCAGCATCGTTAGTCAACATTGATCACGCCAAAGATTCCGTTAAGGTTGTCCTTTGGCCCGGCCGTGTAGAAAAGCTGGTTGGTATTGCCGTTCGAGGACGATCCACCACCAAACTCGATCCCCCAGAGTTGGTTAATGACGATGTTCTTGCCCCCGGAATTCTTAATGGTTCCCACATAGGCGCCAGTCGTCGGATTGAAGCCGTTGATGATGCCACCGTTGGTGTTATTGCTGATCAACAGCGTATTGCTGAGCACGCCAAAGTTAGACGGCGCCATGGCAATTCCCCATGGCTGGTTAAGGTGTTTCGTCTTAATGAGCGTCTTCACGAACGTCCCGTTTTCGTTGAAAATATCGATGTATCCACCTGGGCCGCCGCTCGTAGCGGCGAAGGCGACATAGACCTGGCCACCAATGTCTTGAATGCCAAATGGCGCGAAGCCCGCCGGCAGGCTGGTGTCGGTGAACGACATGACAAAAGTGAACGTCCCGTCGTAAACATCTACTTTGTTGTTCCAGAAATCGGCTGCGTAAAGCAGATTGCCGGAGGAGTGACTGGTGATAGCCAGGCCGGTATAGATGGCGCCCGAACTTGAGTTATTGACGCCGATCAGCGCGTTATCGGGATCGAAATGCGACCATCCGCTGATGGTGCCGTCGAGCGTGGCAAAGAGAAAGGCTGATGTCCAGCTGTCGATCTGGAATTCCGACGAACCGTTGTAGACGATGCCCGTGGGCGAACCGAGGCCGCTGCCGGAAGCAGACGGAATCGTGACCACCAGGCTTTGCTTCGCGCCGGCGCTAGTGTACAGCGTGGAGAGACCCGAGCCTTCATCGCTCAGCCAGAACGGGCTGGTCGCGCTGGAGGCCAGTCCCCAGGGGTTGATAAGCTGCTTGTCGCCCGTCTTGCCTGTATTCTTCACCAGCGTGGTAGCGCTATACGCCTGCCCGCACTCAGCGAAGGCGAGGTTAGAGGCCAGCGACAACGCAAGCACAAGCAGTGCTGCGACTAAGAGATTGTGACGAAATGCCTGACGCATAAACGAACTCTCCTTGAGTCGAAACTTGATGGCGGCCTGGACGAGCGCCACGCCTGCCCGCGCAGGATGGGGATAAATCCCCAATTCTGCGGCGACGGCAATCTTAGTCAGGACTCAGGAGAGACTTGTCAGGGTGAAGTCAGCGATTTGTAAATTTCTTGTCACCCGGATTTAGTGACGGAACGGCATTAACGGAGCGGTGCTGAAGGACTCAAGGTGTCGCGATTGGTTTTCGATCACTCGATGACCCGATCGCCTGATCACCCGATGTTTGACTACTGCGCTGCTTCGAGCAGACCCTTTTCGGCCTTTTCCTGGCACTCGATGCAATGGCGCGTCCACGGGACGGCCTCAAGCCGCTTCGCATTGATCTCTTTGCCGCAGGAGACACATTCTCCAAAGCTGCCTTCGCGAATGCGGGCGAGCGCCCCATCGACCATGTTGAGCAACTGCCGGTCGTTATTGCTCTGGCTGAAAAGGAATTCCTTGTTGTAAGAACTGGCGGCGCGATCGGCGACGTCTTGCGTGGCCTCATCGTCGGCGGTGCGGCCATCCTTCTGGTTGCGAACCACCATGTGGCTCAATTCCTGGCGCCTGGTTTCCAGTCTCTTTCTGAACGTCTCAAGCTTCTTCTTATCCATGATTGCTGCTCACGATTACTGAATACATCCTGTCTGCCGCAAACAGAAGTCCTGCTCCACAGGCCCCAACCCCGCCCTGGGTACAAATAAATATCGTAAGCGCGACAGAGATCAGGCGTCAACTGGGGCGGCCGATCCGGAGTTGCCACACGACGCATTCGGCATGCGATACTTTGTACTCGCTATGAATCTCACTCTCCATTCCAAAGTTGCTCTCATCACCGGAGGCTCGCGCGGCATTGGAGCCGCCACGGTTCGCATGTTCGTCGCCGCCGGCGCGAAAGTCGTATTCAATTATCAGACCGCCAAGACGCAGGCCGACGCGCTGGTGCGTGAATGCGGCGCTGAAAATTGTCGCGCCATGCAGTGCGATCTTTCCGCCTCGGCCAATGGCCAGCAATTGGTGGCGTCGACGGTCTCGGTTTTCGGGCGTCTGGACATTCTCGTGGCCAATCACGGCATCTGGCCTCCGCAGGATGCACCGGTCGATCGCATGTCGGACGAGCAATGGCATCGCACCATCGCCATCAACCTCGACAGCGTCTTTGGCCTGGTCAAGCATGCCGTCGCGCAAATGAAGAAACAGGGCAGCGGACACATCGTGCTCGTCAGTTCGACGGCCGGACAGCGCGGCGAAGCTTTCCACTGCGATTATGCGGCGTCGAAAGGCGCGCTGATCAGCATGGTCAAAGGGCTCTCCACGGAACTCGCGCGCGACAATATTCACGTCAACTGCGTTGCGCCAGGGTGGGTGGATACGGATATGTCCGCGGAGGCGCTGAACGATCCCCCGACGCGCGAGAAGGTTTTTCGAACCATACCGATGGGGCGGGTAGCAAAGCCGGAAGAGATCGCCGCGCCGATTCTGTTCCTCTGCACGCCTCACGCTGGATTTATCACGGGCGAGGTTTTCAACGTGAATGGCGGCGCGGTGCTGGTCGGGTAGAGGAGAGCCGTCAGGCTGGAACTGGCAGTATTTCAGTACAGCTAAAATGGCTACAGTGGCTTCTAATCAATAGGAATCATGAGTCGCCTTCGTGTTGTCTTGCTACTGTCCGCCCTATACGCTGCGCAAGCCGCGCTCGGTGTCGCGCAAAGCGCGCCGTCGGTTGCGCCTGCTACCGCTGCTCAGCCTGCCATCAACCTCAACGACTCCGATAATGCGCGCAAAGCGCGGGCCGTCCTCGATCAGACGATCCAGTCGCTCGGCGGGGAGCCCTACCTCGCCTACGCCAACCGCGAAGAGGAAGGGCGTTACTATCCGCTCTATCACGGACGCACCGACAGCACCGGAATCCCCTACCGCTACTATGTCGAGTATCCCGACAAGGATCGTTTTGAAGTCATCCACACCAAAGATGTTTTCTTGCTGTTTGGGCAAGTCGGAGACGTCAAGGTCAAGAATAAGACGGATGTTGTCCTGATTCACAACGGCGACAAAGGCTACGAGATCACATACAAGGGAACCGCCGCGCAGGATAAGCTCGACCTGGAAAACTATCTTCGCCGCCGCCACCATTCGCCCGAATGGGTATTTCGCAAGTGGATACGCGATCCCAACGTCGCCCTTTTTTATAATGGCGCTGCGGTCGTCGATGGCAAAGAAACCGAGGGAGTCACGCTGCTGAACGACCAGAACGATTCCGTCAATGTATACCTCGATCTGAACACGCACTATCCGGTCAAGATCAGTTATTCCTGGCGCGATCCGAAGGACAAGCAGAAAGATGTGGAGGATGAGGTCTACGACAGCTACAAGTTGGTGCAGGGAATCTGGACACCGCATTCCATTACCCGTTACTTCAACGGAGAGACCTCGCAACAGCGCTTCATCAATACCGCCAGCTATAACCTGAAACTGCCCGACGCGATGTTCGAAGCGGCGGTGACCTACGATCCCACCGTTCCGATCAAGAAGCGCTGAGACAGGAATCGATCTCCTTACATGCCCAGCCGACGAAACAGTCAAAGTTGACCCTTTAGTAATATCCAGTCATCCACAACTACCTGAACAACTTAGCCCTAATTCCGGTGCACTGAACCACGGAGTGTGGCTATTTTGCCACATACGGAAGTCGGGCACTCGCGCTAAGCTAATACACAACATTAGACTTACAAGCGCTCCCCCTTGACGCACGAGCAGACAATTCGCGCCGCCGTCACCTGCACTGGTGCAGGTCTGCACAGCGGCGCCCCGGTTACCCTTCGTATCTTGCCCGCCCCGGCCAGCACCGGAATCGTCTTTCATCGCACCGACCTCGATAGCTTTCCCATCGAGGCTAGCGGACGCAACGTAGCCCGCGTCAGCTACGCCACCAGCCTGATGAAAAAGGGCGTGCTCATCTCCACCACCGAGCACCTGTTGTCGGCATTCACCGGCATCGGCATCGACAATGCCATCGTCGAGCTCGACAATCTCGAGTTGCCGATCCTCGATGGCAGCGCGCAACCCTTTGTCGAGATGATTCAGAAGGCCGGCATCCGCAAGCAGCGCAAGGCTCGCAAGTATTTGCGCATCGTGCGCGATATTGAATTGCGCGAAGGCGATAAATTCATCGCCGTGTATCCCGCCGACACTTATTCCGTTTCTTATTCGATTAACTTTCCTCATCCGCTGATCGGCAAGCAGAGCTTCTGCGTACGCCTTACGAACGGCAGTTATCTGAAAGAGATTGCTCCGGCGCGTACCTTCGGCTTCTTGCATGAAGCCGACGCCATGCGCCAGCAGGGCCTGATACGCGGAGCATCCACCGCTAACGCCATCGTGATGAATCGCAGCGAAGTGCTGAATCCACCCCTGCGTTTTCCCGACGAGTTCGTCCGCCACAAAGTACTCGACTTGATCGGCGACTTGGCGCTCCTCGGAAAACAGATTCTCGGTTCAGTTGTAGCCGATCGTGCCGGCCATGCCATGCACACCGCGCTCGTCTCGCGCATTCTGCGCGATAAGTCGTACTGGGAAGAAATCTCGCTGCAAGATGAACTAGCCCCGCCCGCGCTAGTGGCCGCCGCCAGCCTGAGCCTGTGATTGTAGTTCGCTGGGGCGGCATTCCCTGGTACCCCCAGCCGACTGACTGTCTCGTCTGTGACAGTCGACCCTCCTGGTTTGTGAAGCCATGCCATAACTGCCGCAAAATCAATGCGGCTTCAGCCGCTGAGGGATGTGTGTTTCAAACCGGCCTACTACGAGTTTGCTTTTCTCTGACTTGTGACTGACGTGAGGCTCGATTCAGTCGGCGGGCTGTGGGACGTTCCCCTCGCGGGGTGTTCCGCGTTCGGCCAACAGGCGCTGCAGTTCGGCCTCCGCTTCGGCGCGCACACGGTCGGCGAAGGCATGGGCGCTTTGGCGATGTTCGGCTCCAAGCACTGACAAGCGCACGTCGAGGTAGGGCTGATCATCTTCCAGGCGCCGCAGCAGGCGCTCCGTACGAGCGATTTTTTCTTCCAGGGTAATCATGCGCAGCGATGGAGGCCTCGCCCCTTTACAGTGCCACAGCGACGGCCGCAGGCAAGTTGCAAGCTGGATACTACCTGAATAAAAAACTCGAGGGAATTGCAAGGATTTTGGGTTGGCTACAAGGGCGGTTAAAGAGGCGTAGTGTGGTCTTTGAACGCTGCGGGCATCTCTTCCTGCAAGCGTTCGGTCAGCCATTTTTCCAGCTGATACTGCGAACTCTGCGGCACCTCGATGAAGCGGATTCCGGCCCGGCCGGTGCCATCCGCCCACGCAACCTCGCATTTCAATTCCAGCGAGATGTTCACGATCGGCAGCGTGAAGGTAATCTGCCCTTGGGCATCCTTGGCGAGTTTGCCGAGAACGCGAATAGCCATGCCGCCCTCGCTCAGATTCGTTGCCGTGGCCGTCATTTCGTGATGCTGCAGAAGGCCGATTCTCACGGGCATGTCTACGGGCTGCCTGAAATACCGCCGGCGCTCGCGCACCATAAAATTCAAAGCCGCATTGAAACAGCGCGAGGCATGCATCAGAGTGAGCGGTTTTTGTAGAACGAAGTTTGCCCCCGAGTGGAACGCTTCCTGCGTCGTCGTCTTTCCATTGACCACCGCGAATGAAACGGATTTGGAATTGCTTTGCGTCTGGCGGAGAGTGCGCAGGAGATCAAAGCCGTTCTGCAGATCGTCGCAGTCGATGATCACAGCATCGAACTTGCGCTTTGCCAGCATCTCGTTGCCGGGCTGTCCTCCCGGGCAAACCTGCAAATTGACCGAGATCTTCTCCAGCGCCGGTCGCAATACGCCCAGCAAAGCAGCATCCCGGCTGATAAGGAGAGAGTCCAGATTCATCGCATTTTTAGCATACCGGGGCAAGAGAAAGTGAGAAAGTAACCGAGGTACAGGGTGGGGTTACCGGCAAGCCCCGGTCGGGCCAAAGATTTCTCTGGATTCGCCCGTCTTTCCCCGCGAAACTGTTGGTGTGAGCGAAACAGCGTATCTGTCCCTTGGCTCCAATCTGGGAGATCGCGCCGCCAATTTGCGGGCCGCCCTCGTACAATTAGACGTGGCCGGACCGCTTTTGGCCGTCTCCGCGTTCTACGAGACTCAGCCCTTGGATGTGCCTGACCAGCCTTGGTTTCTGAATTGCGTTGCCGCCATCGCCACCGCCAAGTCGCCTCGAGAATTGCTGCAACTTGCGTTGAAGATCGAAGCCCAAATGGGGCGTGTCCGTATGAAGAGCAAGGGCCCACGCAACATCGATATCGATATTCTATTGTTCGGGGATCGCGTAATAGATGAGCCAGGCTTGAGAATTCCGCATCCGGCGATGCATAAGCGACGCTTTGTGCTGAAGCCGTTGGCAGAAATCGCTCCCGAGGCCCGTCATCCGCAGCTCGGAAAAACCGCTGAGGAACTTCTCACGGAATTGGCTGACGGGCAGGCGGTAAGGCGGTTGTGAGATCGATACGTCGTTCGTACTAAGGAATCACAATGCGGCTGCCTGCCGCGTCCGGCGCAGCGATCGCTGACTGCTTTTCCGGGAACTGCGCAAAGAGGAAATCAACGAATCCTCGCGACTTCGGCCGCCCGGAAGTCCGCCCCCAACCCAGCCGCAAAAGAAAGACGAGCGCTATCAGCACCTCGGAATCGCGCAGACGTGTATGCCCAATATGCCGTTGCTCGGCCTCGCGAAATTCGCGCACCATCGTCCCCACCTCGCGTGCGATCGCCTGGTGCGACAGGTTGGCGGTCGGCTGCCCATAGACGAGGTTCGAATTGACCAGCGTCTGATAGCTCTCGGCGAGCGAACTTAACGCGGCCAGCAGATCGCGATCCATGAGAGGGCGGCCGTCGAGCGAGCGCTCGGAGCGCGCGGTTTTGGCCAGCGCATAGCTTAATCCAATGATCAGCTCCTCACGCTCATAGAGAAACTGCTCAGAAATCTCGATCTCGGGAAACAAAGCCGCGCGGTCCGGCGCGTCCGCCCGTTCGTCGAGAACATGCGTGGTCTCGTGGTCGTGCGCCTGCTGGCGAGCCTGTAAAAGATAAGGACAGTCGCTTGGGCAATCGAGCGTCACCTCGCGTTGCTCCCCGCAGCACTGCGGACAGATTTTGCCGTGCGCGGCGGGACAAAAGCGCTTTTCTTTTCGTTGTTCGCAAATCGCGCAACTCAAATTCAATTTCCTCGCATTCAATTATTTCACGGAAGACACAGTTTCGCCGCCGAAGCGCCGAGAGGCCGAGGAGCGCTTTTTATAAGGGTTGGTTCCCGGAACTGCTTTCCCACATTCTGCTTGGCGATCTTGGCGCCTCGGCGGTAAAAATCCTCCCGACAGGCTTCGCCCAACTGTGCACCATTCCTGATGCAAATCGGAAAACCTGATCGGTGCTATAACCGATTTCTATTTGTACGCTCGCTTCCAGCGCGATAGCCTATTTCGTTATCATTAGTCATACCCTGAATTCTGGGCTGCGCCCCTACAAGGAGAGGCATGTCAACTGAACTTCGGAATTTCCTAGCGATCCCCTACGACGAACTGCAAGAGATGAATCTGAAGGCGAAGAAGCAACGCCTCGACCGCGTTGCTGCCTCGAAAATTCAAGATGAGCGCCTCAAGTATCTGACCGACGAGGGCCGCATTAAGGCCGTGACCGTGATGTTCAGCGACCTCGAAGGCCGTCTGCACATGCTCGATTATGACAAAAAATTTCTGCTCAAGA
>Ga0187859_10001750_pt1 | contig 13745 bp, 7 predicted proteins | sample June2016WEW_10_1_2_FD_133019 | JGI IMG/M metagenome (GOLD analysis project Ga0187859, IMG submission 133019) | Peatland microbial communities from SPRUCE experiment site at the Marcell Experimental Forest, Minnesota, USA - June2016WEW_10_10 | ecosystem: Environmental > Terrestrial > Soil >...
AGCGTGGTCATGGGCGTGGCCTCGACCGCCCCGGCCTATAGCCTGGCCGCGACGCTGTTCTTCGTGGTGGCCGCCGTCGGGCTGAAGTCCCCGCTGGTCGCTGTGTTGGCGTTCGTGCCGATGCTGCTGTGCTCGATTGGCTTCAGCGAGCTGAACAAGGCCGATCCTGACTGCGGAACCACGTTCATCTGGGCGGCCCGAGCGTTCGGGCCGAAAACCGGCTGGGCCGGCGGCTGGGGCGTCGTGGCGGCCGATGTCCTGGTCATGGCCAGCCTGGCCCAGGTGGCCGGGCAGTACGTGTTCTTCCTCTTCCAGGGACCGAACAGCACGATCGGTGCGAATGCCGCCAGCGGCTGGGTTCTGCTGGTCGGCATTTTGTGGATCGTCGCGATGACCTACATCTGCTACCGCGGCATCGAGGTCTCAGCCAACTTCCAGAAGGCGCTGCTGTCCATCGAGATCATCTTGCTACTGGTCATGTCGGTCACGGCGCTGGTCCGGGTGCTGGGCAGCCACCCGCCGACAGGGTCCCTGCACCCGAGCTTCAGCTGGCTGTCTCCGTCGCACCTGCCCGTCTCAGCCTTTGTGTCCGGGATCATCTTGATGCTGTTCATCTACTGGGGCTGGGACACCGCCTTGTCGGTGAATGAGGAGACCGCGAACAAGTCCCGGACGCCGGGCCGAGCGGCGATCATCTCGACGGTCCTGCTGCTCGTCACGTACGTGATCGTGATCGTCGCCGTGCAGGCGTTCGCCGGCATCGGCGGCAAGGGCGTCGGGCTGACGAACCCGGCGCACCAGTTCGACGTGCTGTCGGTAACCGGGGGCGCGATCTTCGGCAGCTCCGGTCTCGGCACGGTCTTGTCCCGGCTCCTGATCCTCATGGTGCTGAGCTCGGCCGCCGCCTCGACCCAAACCACGATCTTGCCGACCGCACGCACGACGCTGTCGATGGCCGCCTACAGGGCGGTGCCCCAGTCCTTCGCCAAGATCCACCCCAGGTACCTGACCCCGACGGTGTCCACCCTCGTGATGGGCGCGATCTCGATCCTCCTGTACATCCCGCTGAACTACATCTCCGGCGGCAACCCGATCGCTGACGCGGTCACAGCGATTGGCCTCTACATCGCGTTCTACTATGGGCTGACTGCGTTCTCCTGTGTCTGGTACTACCGGGCCACGCTGACCAGCAGCGCCTGGAATCTGTGGATGCGGGGCATCCTGCCTGGGCTGGGCGGCCTGATCATGTACGCGGCTGGCTTCTACAGCTTGCAGAGCGACTGGGTCGCGTCCAACAGCTACACGAAGTGGACGGTGCCACTCCTGCACTGGCAGATCGGCGGTGTCTTCATCATCGCCGCGCTGGCCGCGGCGGCCGGAGTGATCGGCTTTGCCTTCATGCACGTCACCGCCCCCGCCTTCTTCCGCAAAGAAACGCTCTCCAGGACCGCTCCCGTGCTCGTGGTTGACCCGGACTCGCTGTGAGCCAGGCCGCCGCTGGGTCAGCCGCCGCCGAACATCGGCCCACGGCCTGACGAGCCGGGCGGGCGGCCCGGGACGCCGACCCGCTGCTCGCACCTTCCCGGATCGGGCCGGGTCTTGCCGGAGCGGGGCGGCATCCGGATGCCGTCGGCTCGGGACACGGTCTGGTCACGGGAGGGGATTGCCTATCCGCGCTGGTAACTGGCAGGCTAGGGCAACAATGGCCAGTCCGGCCGCCAGCTGGTTTCGTCAACGAAGGCGGGCTCGGACGCGGGAAAGCGGGAAAAGGGATCATGTCTTTTCGGCTCGGCCAGCCGGTGCCAGTGCCGCCAGTGAGCTGGATCTGGCTTCGCGCCCCGGCCGACCCGTGGTCGGCCACGCCACCGGTGCGCGGACGCTGTGTACCCTAATATGACCTGCTCAGCCAGCCGGAAGAGCGGCTCCGCCCGCGCGGCCCGCATCCGGCGGGCCGTGGGCAGGCCGCCATGAGTGGCGCGCCCCCCGGCCGGCCGTCCTGGCCCATCCGGTCCGGGACGGTGCCGGCGCTGGCCGACGGTTTTAGTGCCAGGCTGGAGACGTCCCCGGGCCTGGCGGCTGCGCTGCCGGCCGGGGCCGCGGTTGCGCTCGTCCCCGATCGGGCGGCGGCACCGGCTGCCCGCCCTGGCCCGCTGGCGGATCCCGATGCGCAGGACTGGCCGAGGTCGTCGGGTAAGACCCAGCTCGCCGCGGCCTTCGCCGAGTCGCTGTGGCAATCAGGCGGTGTGGACCTGCTGGTCTGGATCGAGGCCACGAGCCGGGCCTCGGTGCTGTCCGGCTATGCCGCGGCGACGGCCGCCGTGACCGGCCGGGACCAGGCGAGCAGCTGTGAGTCGGTCGCTGCCCAGTTCCTCAGCTGGCTGGGCGAGACCAGCCGTTCATGGCTGGTGGTGCTCGACGACCTGTCCGACCCGGCGAACCTGGATGGTCTGTGGCCGACCGGCCCGGCTGGCCGGGTGCTGGTGACCTCGGCCGAGGCTGCGGCCGTCCCCAGCGGCATGCGGATCGTGCCGCTCGGGCCGTTCAGCCTGCGTGAGGCCATCAGCTATCTGAGCGGACGCCTGGCGGCCGACCCGGACAAGCGGCACGGTGTGATCGAGCTGGCCCAGGACCTGGACTTGGAGCCGGTCGCGCTGGCACAGGCCAGCGCGGTTATCGCCAACACCCCGCTGTCGTGCCGCGAGTACCGGGCCCACTTCGTGCACAGAAGCGAGCAGCTGGCGGAATCGTCCGGCGGCCGGCCGTCAGCAGCCGCGGTGACATGGACGTTCTCGCTCGGACGGGCGGACGAGCTGGCGCCGGGCCGATCGGCCCAGTTGCTGCTGGCCCTGGCCGGCCTGCTGGATGGGCACGGCATTCCCGAAACTATCCTCATGGCTCCTGCGGTAGGCGATTTCCTCGCGGGTGGCGGTGACGTCCCGGCCAGCAGCGAGAGCGCAGGCGCGGCGCTGGCTGCGCTGGAACAGGCCGGCCTGCTGACCGTCGAACCGGTGACCGCACCGCCGACGGTCCGGATCAGCCCGGTGCTGCAGGCGGCGCTGCGGGCCGCGATACCCGAAGGCATTCGGGATCAAGCGGCGCGTTCGGCCGCGGACGCGCTGCTCCAGGCCTGGCCGGAGCGGGAGCAGCCTGGCTGGCCTGCCTCCGGCCTGCGATCGTGCGCGGCGACCCTCCTGCGGATCACCGGGGACCGGCTGTGGGACGGCGGCTGCCATCCCGTGCTGGTGCGGGCGGGGGACAGCCTGGACCGCGCCCGCCTGACCGAACCCGCGGTGGACTATTGGCGCGACCTTGCCACGCCGAGCGGCCGCTTGCTCGGCGGCGAGCACCCGGATACGGTACTCGTCGGCCGACGGCTGGCCGACGCCTACCTTGCGGCCGGACGCGCGGCCGACGCCATCCCGTTGTCCCAGTGGGACCTCGACAGGCTGACCCACGAGCTCGGGCCGGATCACCGTGACGTGATCGAGGCGCGGCGCCGCCTGGGCCACGCCCTCGTGGCGGCACTCCAGGTCCCGGCTGCGATCACCGTCCTGGAACGCACGGTGGCCCAATTCGAGCAGGTCTGCGGGCTCGGGCATGCCGACACGCTCTGCGCGCAGGACGAGCTCGCCGCGGCCTACCTGGCCGCGGGCCAGTACTCAGACGCCATCCCCCTCTACCGGCGCACGCTGGCCGACCGGGAACGCGCCCAGGGAGCCCGGCACCCGCAGACGATGACGACGCGTCACGGCCTGGCCGACGCTTACCTCGCCAGCGACCGAGCAAAAGAGGCAGTCGCGGCCTACAGGCGGGTGGTGGCCGACCGGGAACGCGTCCTCGGGCCCGATCACCTGGACACCCTTAGGGCGCGGAACAACCTCGGCGACGCCTACCAGAAGGCGGGCAAGCCGGCGGCGGCGGAGCTGGCCTGTGAGCAGGCCTGGGCCGGGTTCGAGCGGGCGCTGGGCCCGCGTCACCCTGATACGCTGCGAAGCCGTGCGAGGCTGGCCCAGGTGTACCGCCAGCTCGGGCGCTATGGCAACGCCCGCGCCCTGCTACGTGACACAGCCGACCGCCTGCAGGCCATCTTGCCCGATGGCGATCCGCTGATCATCGAACTGCGCCAGAGCCTGGCCGACATTGGCGAGGAGTAACTCCCACGGAGGAAGCGCGCCCCGGCGACGGCGACGGCCCGAATCCGGCAGTGACCTTCACTCCTCTGAGCATGGCGCACAAGCATGACTATGCGCAGATGTGCGTGAAGCCCAGGAAGTCGAACGTCTCGGGCTGCCGATGGCGGGGAAAGGAGCGGTTCCTACCAGCTTAGGTTGGCAGGTTCTCGGTGCATGTGCAGGTGACCTGGCGCCTTCTCAGTGATCCGGCGAGTAGCAGCCTTGCCGTGGGCATCACTTGGTCGTGTTTGTTCGGGGCGCTGTCCTGGGTGGGCCTGGTTGCCCGGCAGGCGGTCAGCGTTCTGGTTCCTTCTTCAGTCCGGCCATGAGGCGGGCATGGCTTCCGATTTGCCCAAGGCGCTGTCCGGTTCAGCTTGCGGTGGCCGCGAGCGGCCAGCCGTAAAAGCCGTCCAGGGCCACGGTGGCGTTGGCCTGGCGCAGCGAGTCGATCGCCGTGTAGGTGATGCTGAAGGTATCGGTCTCGTGGTGTACCACGGCGGGCCTGGGGGTGGCGACCTGGCTGCCGTCTGGCCAGTCCCTGGCGCGCAGCCCGGCGGGCGCGCTGTAGGCGTCGCTCTGGGTGAGGTTCCCGATCACCCAGTAGCCGCGGCCGCCCGCTAGCGGCAGCGCAAGCGTCGGACCGGCAGCCGGGGTGAAGCGCCCGGCGAGGCTGACCCCCCTTCGCCGGTCCTGCCTGATCCAGGTGGCGAACTGGGCGGGCACCGAGCCCGAGCCGGCCAGGAAGTCGTTGACCGCGAACGGTGATGCCGCCGAAGCCGTCTGCGCGACCCCGGTGGCGGCGCTGGTCAGAACCCGGGCCAGGTCGGGGGTGTAGCTACCGGGCGCGAGCACGGGCGGCGCGGCGGGGGGCGCTCCCTTGGTACACAGGGCCGGCCAGCCCGTGCCGCCGGGATGGCTGATGGCCGCGGCCAGCTTCCACCGGCCGCCGGTGCGCTCGAACACCATGGCCACGGACTCCATGCCCGTCCAGAGATCGAAGGCGTCCGTGTCGGCGTAGGCCACGAAGACGGCAGGGCTGCCGGTGTGACAGGGGACCGTGATCGACACGCCGGTGAGCTGGAACGCCTCCCGGTCCGCGTTGGCCGGCAGGCTCGCCCGCCGTTCCTCGGACAGGTAGATGGTGCGCATCTGGCCGGTGGCGACCTGATCGAGCCCGGCGAAGTCGTTGCGGGTCCACATCTGGCTGGTCGTGTCCAGCCAGTTCATCACCGCCGCCCCTTCCGCCGCGGTGCGGGACGAGGCGGGCGGCGCCTTGACCGCCGGGGCGCCTGCCCCGCCGCATCCGGCAACGGTCAGGCCGATCCCGGCCAGGGCCATTCCGGTCAGCAGGACGATCAGCGGCATAGTCCCCCGGACTCGCCGCGATCTTCCGGTGTGATTCATTGCCGCGTCCTTCCGCTCGGACCGGGATTACCGATGCCCGGTAAGGCCGACGTTAGGAATGTCCGCGGCTCGCCGGATCGGGCCACGCCCTGAATTCCGCGCGGGCCAGCCCGGAAAGGCGGTCAGGGTTTGCCCTGATACCAGGGGCCGGGCTCGGTGCCAGACTGGACGCGTGCAGCCATCCGCGGCGATCCTGATCGTCGACGACCACGACGGCTTCCGGACCTTTGCCCGGAGCATGCTCGAGGCCGCCGGCTTCACGGTTGCGGAGGCGACCACCGGCGCGGAGGCCACCGACGCGGCCCGGACGATCCGGCCGGGCCTGGTACTGCTCGACATCCAGTTGCCGGACTTCGACGGCTTCGAGGTGGCCAGGCGGCTAGCCGCGGCACCGGACCCGGCCCCAGTCGTGGTGCTGACCTCGACCCGCGAGGCGCGCGACTACGGGGCACGGATCGCGGCCAGCCCGGCCGCCGGGTTCCTGCCCAAAGATGAGCTCTCGGGCGCGGCGCTGCGCCGGTTCCTGGCCCGGGACGCGCCGTGAGCCGGCGGCGGCTGGCCGCACTGGTCGCGGGCGCGATCGCCGCGGCGGGCAGCCTCGCCTGGTCGGGCTGGCCCCCGCTATCTGACTACCTGCCGATTCTGATCTGCTACGAGGTCATCGGGATGTCGTTCCTGGTGGCCGGGATAGCCGCCTGGATGCGGTGGCCGGCCAGCCGGCTGGGCCTGCTCTTCACCATCGTCGGCTACCTCTACCTGGTGCCGTACATCCTGGTCAACCTGGCGAATCCGGTCGCGTTCACGATCGGGAACCTGAGCGAGGGTCTCTACGGTGCCGCCCTCGCCCACCTGGGCCTGGCCTGGCCCACCGGGCGGCTCCGCTCGAGATTCGAGCGCGGGGTGATCATCGCCGAGTACGTGACGGGCGTCGGCTTCGGCCTGGCCGGGATGATGTTCTGGAATCCGGCGTTCATCGGCTGCAACGCCAGTTGCCCGGCCAACGTGCTGCTGATCGGCGCCGGTTCCCGGTCGGCCTGGAACGCGGCCAACACAATCAGCGGATCCGTCGAGCTTGTGCTCACCGGCATCGTGCTAGCCCTGATCGTGCGGCACTGGCGGTCGGCGCGCGGCTGGTCCCGGCAAGCCATGGTCCCACTGGTGTGGATCGGCGTCGCGATCGGGGCGGAGCAGATCCTGACCGGGAATCTCCTCCTGCTCCCTCTTTCCGGCCTGGTCAGCTTCGGCCTGGCCCCGCTGGTGCTGCTGGCCGGCCCGGCCCTGTTCGTGATCAGCACCGTGCGGGCGCGGACGGCGGGCGGTGCGCTCGGCGCCGCGATCGTCGACCTGGAACCTGGAGCCGCGCCCGGCCGGCTCCGAGACGCACTGGCCCGGGCGCTGGGTGATTCCACGCTGCAGCTGGCGTTCCGGCAGCCGGATGGGATGGGCTACCTGGACACCGCGGGCCAGGTCGTCGAGGTGGCCCGGCTGGATCCAGGACGGGCCGTGATGCCGGTAACGGGGTCGGACGAGGCGGTCCTGGTCTACGACGAGGGCCTGAAGCTTGAGCCGCAGCTGATCAGGCTGACCGCGGCGGCGGCGAGCATGGCCCTGGAGCACACGAGGCTGCAGGCCGAGGTGCAGGCCCAGCTTGAGCAGGTCCGTGCCTCCCGGGAGCGGATCGTCGAGGCCGGGGACGCCGAGCGCCGCCGGCTGGAACGCGACCTGCACGACGGGGCGCAGCAGCGGCTGGTGACGCTGAGCCTGGCCCTGGCGATGGCCCGCGACCAGGCCGCGTCGGCGGACCCGGCGCTGGGGTCGCTGATCGAGTCGGCCAGCAAGGAAGCCCGGGAGGCGCTGACCGAGCTACGGGAGCTGGCCCGCGGGATCCACCCTGCGGTCCTGACCGAGACCGGACTGACCGGGGCGATCCAGGCGCTCGTCGAGCGCTCACCCGTGGCCACCACGGTCATCGCGGTGCCGGACGGCCGGTTCCCGACGGCGATCGAGGCCACCGCGTACTTTGTCGTCTCCGAGGCGCTCGCCAACGTGGCCAAGCACGCGATGGCCAGCGGGGCCGAGGTGACGATCCGCAAGCGGCCGGGCCGGCTCGTCGTCGAGGTCAGCGATGACGGAGCCGGGGGGGCCCGGACCGAGAAGGGATCGGGGTTGCGTGGCCTGGCCGACCGGGTGGCGTCGGCGGGCGGCGTGCTGCGGGTGGACAGCCCGCCGGGGTCCGGGACCCGCCTGGAAGCGGACATCCCGTGTCCGTGACTCCGGATCCCGAGGCTGCCGGGCCTGCGGCGCGGGCCCGCGCCGGGCTGCGCGTCGTCATCGCCGAGGACGCGGTGCTGCTGCGCGAGGGGCTGCGCCGGGTGCTGACCGACGCGGGCCTGGAGGTGGCGGGCACGGCTGGGGACGCGGCACAGCTGCTGCATCTGGTCCCCGCGCTGCGCCCGGATGTCGTGCTTGCGGATATCCGGATGCCGCCCACCCAGACGACCGAGGGCCTGCAGGCCGCACTGGAGATCCGCCGCAGGTGGCCAGGCACCGCCGTGATCGTGGTATCACAGCACGTCGAGACCGAGCACCTGTTCGAGCTGCTGGCCGACGATCCGCGCAGGATCGGGTACGTGCTCAAGGAACGGGTCGCGGACATCGCCCAGTTCACCGACGCGATCCGACGGGTGGCCGCGGGCGAGTCGGTGATCGACCCGGAGGTGGTGTCCCGGCTGGTCACCCGGCCCCGGCGGGACAGCCCGCTGCAGACGCTCACCGAGCGCGAGCTGGCCGTGCTGGCCCTGATGGCCGAGGGCCGCTCCAACCACGCCATCGCGGGCCAGCTGTGCATGTCACCCAAAACCGTCGAGACCCACATCGGGAACTTGTTCAGCAAGCTCGCCCTGCTGCCCGCCGCGGAAGATCACCGCCGAGTCCTGGCGGTCCTGACCTACCTGCGCCGGTAGCCGCTGCGGCAGCGAGGCGCTGACCCACCACCTCCTGGCCGCCGGGCACCCGCTCATCGCGACCGGCGCCTCCCGGACGTGCTGGACCTGGCTCCGGACGGCGCTTGCGCGGGCTAGCGGCCAGAATAAAAGGCCGCTGCCCTGCCGGCCATTTCCTGCGTCCCCGTAGCGCGCCGTCGGCGACGACCGCGGCGTCGATGCCATGATCGGTCTGGCGGACCTGGTACTCGATTACGCCCGGCGTCTTTACCACGACTGCGCGTATCACGAGCGGGTCGATGGTGGCGGGTTCTGTAGCGGAATATCTCGTCGGCGCTCCTTCGACGGCGGCGCTCAGGTACGGGTCGCCGACGGCGGGGTGGCGGATGACGCGGTCGGTGAGTTCGTAGTGGATAAGCGGCTGGGTGTGGTTGTGCAGGTTGGCCAGGAGCACCTTGGCCGATGCCGTGCCTCAACTGACACAGCCCGAGGTTGCCGCGGCGGTACCTAAGGGCGGATCTGGTGCGACTCTGGAACGCGTTCTGGTCAGCCGCCGCAGGGAGAACGAACGACGGCATTTCGGCCGCCGGGCCGCGCATACCGTCTGGTGACCGCATCGTGAAGGCGCGCACGCCGTTCGCGATTCGCGGCATGGTCTTCGACTGGAGGCGTGCGCTGGGGCAGGGAGTCTTGCAGCCATTCCTGGAGTTCGCGATGACGAAACTGATAGGTCGCCCCGGATGCCCGCAGCAACCCGGCCTCGCATGCCCAGTCTAGAAACCTGCCCAGGCGCATTGGCAATCTATGCCTAAATACTGCGATTATCAGTCCGGTACAGTGACGCCACCACGCAGGTGCCATCATCGGCAGGCCGATCAATATTCCGGCGATTGCCCCATAAACCAATCCGGGCAGCAGCGGCACGGTAAGGGAGTTAGCCACCTCGCCCGCGAACGATATCCATGCGCCGCCAAGCGCTGCGACCGTAAATTTAATAAAGAACTCTCTGCTCAGTGCCGCGCGTGGCGACGTGAGATTGACTTCGCTTCCCCATGATTGTTCGCTGTCCAGGGCATGAAGAAGTCCATATCCCAGCGAGAATGCAGCACCTCCCGCGAAGCCGAAAGCGAATCCGCCGATAAGAATGCCAATAGGAACAAAAAGGGCAGCCCCTCTCATTGAATATAGTGCACCGAGGGTAGTACGCTGCCGCAATGCCAGGTGTGCCCGGCTGTCTATACTTGGCGCCGGCCAAGGCAAGGCGGAACGGCATGCTATATATATTGGCACTGCGAAGATAACCAGGACGGAAGCCGAATTAATAATCAAGGACGTCATCGGATAAGATCCGGTGAGTAGCAAATTCGTTCTGCGCGCCCAGTCACTGGGTGTACCGATGAGAATGAAGCAGGCGACCGCCATTCCTGCGGATGCAGCAAAGAGACTAGTTGCGACATGGATGCAACGCACGAGACGGATTCCGCCGATCTGCCATAGCAGATGAGGCGTTATGTCGATGCCAGACATTCCCGCCGGGGCGTGACTTGAATTGGCGGCACGGTTGCCCTGATCTTCAAGGTAAAATGCCAAGCTTCTAAGCCAAGTGGTTACATGCTCAGGGCCATAACGAGCGCGTCGTGAAGCGATTCGATGCACCCGCCAGGTCCTTGCATACAGTCGCGTAGCGGCGGGAATATAGGCTGCCAGCAATGCGTCGTTGATCCGTTTGGTAGCGCGCTGCAGATCTTCTCCAGGGTGAGTTCGCAAAAGCGGCGCAGGAAGCAGCTTATCCTCAGACGCGGTGACCGCCAGCAGAAGTTTCCATGGGGTCGCGAGGGCCGCACGCGCAGCGATCCCGTCAGTCGCGGCCAGATCTGCAAGCGCTTCCTGCCAGGGCCGGTGCAGCGGGTGACGGACGGGATACCGGGTTAGCAGGTAGGTTTGGAGCTGCTCGGTATCCAGGTTGCGCATGGAAATAATCTGCGCTTTCGCTAGACTGTGCCCACCGGTCACGAGTTGCTCGTACCTATGCGCCCGGCAAGTAATCACAACAGGCGCCGGCGTGCCGATGTCATTATACATATTGAAGGCGTCGAGAAGCGCTGAAGCCCTTTCAGAGGCACCAGGACTACCAGGCTTCGGTTCCGGATCCATTTCATCGAGTCCGTCCAGAACCGGGAGAATGCGCCGCTGCTCAACCAAATCTTTCGCTTCAAGCGGATAGATTCCATAATCGATAATTAGGCGTTCTGTCAGCCATTGCTCCAGATCCTGGCCGTTGGCCCAGCTCACCGCTGGAAAACGTACCGGCACGGGGCTGGTGCGATCTATTTCCCTGACTATCGGGCGTACCAATTGTAGTACCAGTTCAATCGCCAGCACAGTTTTCCCGGCTCCGGGATCTCCCAAAATGACCATGCGATGGCTGGGGATTGCTGAGAAGAAAGCACCAATACCCAACATGTCGCGCGTTTCATCGCCCTCTTCGTCGCGGAAATGGATCATCAGCTGAAGCATCTTGTCCACTAGGCCAGTCACAGGTACGGGCTGGTCCTCCGTACCACCTTTCCCTGGTGCCTCTTGGTCGGGGGCGAAGGTCACCCTGATCGCCTCATGGTGCCCCGTGAGTGCGAGGCGAGCCGCAGCTTCCTCTCGTCCGACCCGACGCGCCAGCAACAATCGCGTATTGACCGATTCTCGGCTGCCCAGGAGCCGGCGCATCAGGGTCTGAGCTGCTGCGGATACCAGTCCGGCGAGCGTTATGGCGGTTCCCGCTAGCTGTGATTCGTTGGCTAGCCGAGACAGTTGCCCGTCACTGGCAAAAGACGCCCTGACCACTGACCCTGCCAGCAACAGCACACCACCTGCCACCGTAACCCAGATTGACCAGCCGATCCACGTCATAATCCGCGGGAGCGCCAGCCAGCTCCGTAGACGCGACATGACTACTCCCGTCACTCAAGTTAATTGCCCTTGCGGTACCCAGATGGGCACTCTCATGCCGCAGACCGCCTAGCCGACGGATCGCTGCGTTACTATCCTGTGGCCGCGGTGCGGCTGAAGTATGAAGCCGCCCCGGCGTTTCGAATGGAGCCTCTGGAAATGCCAGGGCGGTTCAGTGGTCCGTATTAACGCCATTTGCGGTCCCGGCCGGGCCGCTTGCCCGCCACATCCGCTAACAGGCGTTCCGATCTGATGCTCAGTGCCGCCCAGCCCGGGGAAGCCTTATCTCAGGTCATTCTGTATGGCCTCCGCAAATGCGGCTTGTCCGGCTGGATTCGGATGGAAGCTTTCAGCTGCTGGATTCCCGTCGGTCTCCAGGTGGAGTCCATTTATCCATGGGTGATCTGAGCACACTCCATGACCTTGTCCGCCGCCATCGTATAGCAGTCGCGGGTCGACATACGTTACGTTGACGCCTGCCGCCTGAGCTTGCTCTGCTTGTGCGATGATTTCGGCGTCCAGCTGGTCGACGCCGCCGTTGATGAATTGCTGGTTTTTCTGGCTGATAAATACATGGGCGCCTATGCGGCTGTAGCCGACGCCGAATCCATATATGTCGCACTGGCTAGGGCCGGGCTCATCGTTGAACAGATGGGGATAGAGCAGGACGTAGATTGACGCCTTGGGAGCGTCCCGCTGTATAAGCTCGTACAGATGAGCTAGCGAGGGGACTGGGCCCGAGCATTGCGCGGGAGGATCGCCTTGAGGCGTGATGCATGGCACATCCTGCCCAAGCCTTGAGATCAGCTGATCTTCATATTCCGCCAGGGTCATGCCGTTTGTAGAGTTATCGCCGGCATAGATTTTATCCGCGCAATCCCGAGAACCATTCACTCCGAGAAAAGAAGCATTCACTCCGTAAATGCAATCCTCGACTACATTCGTGAATCGACGTCATTGCCGCCAATGCTGATTGTTACCTTGCCTGTTGAGCTGCTGAGCTTGTCGAGTTGCGCGCCCTCACGGTGAGCCTGAGAGGTCTGCCCGTACACCACATTTTGAATAGTTGATCCGCTGCAGGCCACAAAGTCTTCTGGTCCTAGATCCCACCCGGTGGCGTGCTCTGTCAGAAGGTTCGGGTATGCCTCCGGAGATCTGTGGCACTTATCGGTGGGCACATCGGTTCCCTGGTCGTATGACGGGTTTCCCTCACCGGAGGAGTACGAGTCCCCCAGAGCTACATATTCCGCCGTAGATGAAAGCGTACTGGGCGTCGACGTAGGCGATGGGGAGTCAACGGTGGGGGTGGGCATCGAAAGGGCGGCGTCGAGGGCGTGCTTGGTAGCTGGGCCGACCATACCGTCCTGCTGAAGACCGTGTGCCTGCTGGAACGCGATGACCGCTTTCCAGGTCTGTGAGCCGACCTCGCCGAAGATGCCGTCCACAACCAGGTTATTGCCCGGAAGGGAGTCCAGGTCGGATTGCAACTTAGCGACGCATCCACCACGCGGGTATCCGGTGCGCAGGGTCGGGCAGTCGTCGAGATTTACCGGGGGGAGCGATTGGTTCTGGACGGCAAGGGTCTCGTGTTTGGGCGTCTGGCTCGTCCCGGAAGTGGCCACAGCAGCCACCACGGCCGGCGTCAGGATTCCCGCCGTGATAGCGGATAGAATGCGAAGTTTTCTCGGTTGCATCATTTGATCTTCCCTCGAATTTGATCCGATGCCATGAAGGGCAAGTGCGAGCGGGACTGAATCTGGCGGGCTCCGGGTTACCCCAGCTTGTCAGTTAGAAATAAAGGTTCTTGATATCTCTGTACTAGGTCTTGATGGCCTTTCTGCCGGGCTTGAAATATCTACGGGCCCGATGTGCGTAGCGGTTCGCATCATCGGCAGGATTCGTGCCGCGATTTTCTGGCGGCTAGACCTGGGGAGCCCGTCGCCGGATGCAGCCGCCTCGGCAGGCGGCGCGCGCCGGGCCGGCGTGATCTGTGCCGCACCATCCGGATAGCCCTCCCTGTCGCTGAGGCTGTCAGTGCTTCACCTACGGGCCGGGTACGCGGATCGGTTCGCTCGAACGAGAACTTTTTTCGCCGGCCTGCCCGCATACTGGAATTCGGGAAATTCCGGGCGGTTGTCAGCCAAACCGGTCAGCCGGGTAACGTCGTAGAGGCTGGGGGGCTTGCCGTGGCGCGGGGCGACAGTGGAGCACGCACCGGTCCGCACGAGATCGGTTTAATCGCCAGGATCGCCTCCAGGAACGACCCAGACGAGGCGGCCCGGCG
>Ga0187859_10001755_pt1 | contig 13707 bp, 6 predicted proteins | sample June2016WEW_10_1_2_FD_133019 | JGI IMG/M metagenome (GOLD analysis project Ga0187859, IMG submission 133019) | Peatland microbial communities from SPRUCE experiment site at the Marcell Experimental Forest, Minnesota, USA - June2016WEW_10_10 | ecosystem: Environmental > Terrestrial > Soil >...
CGGCGCGGACGGAGCAGATGGAGCGGGTCCGGAGGATTCGTCCATCTCAGGAGGAGGTGGAGCGCCGCCGCCCATTTTTGCGCGCTGCTCTTTCAGAATCGCCTTCCGAGACAGCTTGATGCGATTGCCTTCGACGGCCAGAACTTTCACCAGCACCTGGTCGCCTTCTTTGAGTTCATCGCGAACGTCTTTGATTCTATGTTCGGCCACTTCGCTGATGTGGAGCAAGCCATCCAGGCCAGGTAGGATTTCGACGAACGCTCCGAAATCAGCCAAGCGGCTGACTTTGCCGAGATAAGTCTTCCCTACCTCAGCCGATGCCGTCAGGTCGCGAATAATCTGCAAAGCCTTGTTTGCGGAAACCTCGTCGTTCGAGGCGACGTTGACCTTGCCCGAATCTTCGACGTCGATCTTGACGCCGGTCTGCTCGATGATGCTGCGAATCATCTTGCCGCCGGGCCCAATCACGTCGCGGATCTTGTCGACTGGAATCTGGAGAGTGTAGATACGCGGCGCGTAACTCGAAACTTTCACGCGCGCTTCGTTCAGGATCTCGTCCATTTTCCCCAGAATGAACAACCGGCCACGCTGGGCTTGGGCCAGCGCTTCGCGCATGATCTGTGAAGTGATGCCCGCGACTTTGATATCCATTTGCAATGCGGTGATACCGTCTTTGGTTCCGGCAACTTTGAAATCCATGTCGCCGTAGTGATCTTCGGCGCCGGCGATGTCGGTCAGGATGGCATAGTTGTCGCCTTCTTTCACCAATCCCATCGCAACTCCGGCTACGGGAGCTTTTAACGGAACGCCCGCATCCATCAGCGAAAGTGAGGCGCCGCAGATCGTGGCCATTGAGGATGAGCCGTTCGACTCCAGAATGTCAGAGACGACGCGCATCGCGTAAGGCCAATTGTCTTCGGTGGGAAGGACAGCGGAAACGGCGCGTTCGGCTAATGCACCGTGGCCGATCTCGCGGCGACCGGCGCCACGCATGAAGCCAACCTCCCCGACCGAGAACGGCGGGAAATTGTAGTGCAGCATGAAACGCTTTTTGGCTTCACCTTCGAAGCCTTCGAGGCGTTGCATGTCATCGCTCGTGCCGAGCGTGGTCGTGACTAGGGCCTGGGTTTCACCGCGCGTAAAGACGGCGCTGCCGTGAGCGCGGGGCAGCACGCCTGCTTCAATCCAAATCTCGCGAATCTGGTCGAAGGCGCGGCCGTCGGGACGGCGCTTGTTGTCGATTACCTGGTTGCGGAAAATGCGCTCGCGGAGAATCTCGTAATACTTCTTAATTTTCGTCTTTTCCTTGTCGGCGTTATCACCCTCGGGAACCGCAGCGAGCAGTTCCTTTTCGATGACGCGAACCAGTTCGTAGCTTTCGGACTTGGGATGTTTCGCGGTATCGAGTGCATCGCTGAGACGAGCGCCAATCTTTGATTCCAGGCTCTTAAAGTACGACTCGTCGAATTCGGGCGGGGTTACCTTGCGTTTCTGCTTGCCAACTTTGTCGCGCAGTTCACTGATGGCGGCGCAGATTTTCTTGATTTCTGTGTGGGCGAATTCGATGGCGTCGACTACGGTCTCTTCTTTTACTTCTTTGGCGCCTGACTCGATCATTACGATCGCATCGGCGGTGCCGACGACCATGATGTTGAGCAGGCCGTCGCGCATTTCGGTGTAAGTGGGATTGGCGATGAAGCGTCCATCCACGAGACCTACGCGCACGGCACCGATCGGGCCGAGAAATGGAATATCGGAGACAGTAAGGGCAGCGGAAGCGGCGTTGATGCCGCAGACGTCGGGATCGTTTTCTGTATCGGCGGAGAGAACGAAGGCGATTACCTGGGTTTCGTTGCGAAAGCCCTCGGCGAACATCGGGCGCACGGGGCGATCGATCTGGCGGCTGGTGAGCACTTCACGCTCGCTCATGCGGCCTTCGCGCTTGATAAAGCCGCCGGGAATGCGTCCGCCGGCGTAGGTGTATTCGCGATAGTCGACGGTGAGCGGGAAAAAGTCGATGCCTTCGCGCGGCTCAGGATTGGCGGTGGCTGCGGCGAGGACAACATTTTCGCCGAAGCGCACAACGGCGGAGCCGCCGGCCTGCTTGGCAAGTTTTCCAGTTTCAAAAGACATTTGTTTCCCGCCTGTGAGATCGACGGAAACTTTTGTAGATTCAGGCTTCATAGATCATCCTTATATTGGGCAGAAGGGCAGGCGCGCGATAACGGAGTTCGCGTGGACAGGCGCATGCCAAGGCCGCGGTTGGGAACGCACTTTGCTAAGGCTCACGTGATCTGGAAACCCAGATCTGAAACCGGCCTCAAAGGAAGCCGGCGCGCGGTTATTTGCGGATGCCGAGCTTGGAAATGACGGTCTTATACCGTTCCGAGTCGTACTTCTTCAGGTAGTCGAGCAAACTTCTGCGCCTGCTCACCATCATGAGAAGTCCGCGGCGCGAGCCGTGGTCTTTCTGGTGCGTCTTGAAGTGTTCCGTCAGCTGACCAATGCGCTCGCTTAACAGCGCGATTTGGACTTCGGGACTGCCTGTATCGGTAGCGTGCGTGCGATACGTGTCAACGACGGATTGCTTTTGCTCTCTGGCTAACACTAACCTGTTGCACTCCTGTCTCTTCTCGTTTTCGTAACGTGTTCGATGGTAACACGTTGGCGTGGAGGGTGGCAAACCGGCGTCCCGATCGGGTAGAGGCTCAGTTTGCGAACTATCAACGACTAGGGGCATGAAGCTACGCGAAGGAACCGGGGTGAAATCAAGAACCTTCGTGCTGCTCCGTATCCTCGGTGGTTGTGCGGTTGTTCAGATGTTATTGCCAGACAGCGGACGCCACGAAAGAGCGTCCGCTGTCGATTGTGCCGGCTTTCGCCGACCGAATGGTTACTTCGGAAGAACGTTGGTTCCCTCAGCAACCACGGCGCTAAGGGACGAAGGATTGAGTCCCAAGGTTTGGAGGATTGTCGGCGCTACCTGGACGGTGCCCACTGATTCACGGACCGTCTCGGCTTTGTAAGACGGATTGGACAGCAACATGATCACATTCGTATCGTCATGGGCGAACCCACCGTGCTCGGCCAGTTTCGCCGTGCTGCCTGAATACGTAACGCCGACGTTCGGGGTCACGATGATGTCCGGGGTGCGTGGGTCTACGGTTGGATCGTTGTAGTTAAGACTTAGCGAAGGGCCGTAGTAGATCTGACCGAGCGCGATTCCGGTGACGGATGCATTCGCTTCGAGGATCTGGACGGCGGCTAACGTATCGGAGGAGCTGGTCAGCCAGACCAGCGAGACGTCATCTTCCGTAGGCCCAATGCCGGTCGGGTTGTTGGTGGATTCCGAGTAGGGGATATAGCCCGCATTCGAGAGCAAGGTGACCGGTGAAGTGCCGTTGATGAGCTGCGAGACGTAGCGGCTGGGATCAATGGGCGACTGGCCGTGCTTGGCAGTGATCACGATCAGAGTCGAATCATAGAGGCCCTGTGCCTTCAGCTCGCTGACAAACGCCCCAATCGAGGCGTCGACAAACTGGAATTCACTAAGCAGTGGCGCGGTGGGTGTGCCAGCGGCGTCCAGATATCCGCCCGTCATACTGTTGCTCTTCTCGACCAGCTTCTGCCCCACACTCAAGGCCTGGAAGTTCATGCCGAAGACTGTGGGAACCTGAGTTTGCTTGGTACCGAGATGGTCCTTGCCGTCGATTTCGTTGAGGATGGCGTGAACCTTCAAAGTGTCGTAGCACTGAATGTTCTGGAAGCTGTTGGTCCAGGCGGTCAGATCTGAGCCGGGATCGGGGATCGGGTCGCAGGCCAGGCCTGTGGGGGTGGTAACGCCCTTGAGGGCGATCACGGCGGAGTTGATTTCGGGCGCGTAGAAGTCGTCGAGGGCAACTGGGCCAAGACCAGAGGACACCGACGAATAAGCGGGGTGCTTGTCGGACCACGCCGTGTATCCGCCAGCCGCGTGAATGACGCTGAAGATACTGTTGGCGCGAACGAATTCCCACGGCCAAACCGGGTTGCAGCCATTATTGGGGTCGCGGATCAGTCTCTTCGAGTCGATTGACGCGATGCCACCATCGGTCAGAGATGCACCCGGAGCGCCGCCGTTCAGCTTGGTCTGGTCGATGTCAATGCCTTCTTCATATTCGCTTGTGGTCCCCGTCGGGGTCGCGTAGGGCGTGCAGGGTCCAGCCGCGAGGCCGTTGCCAGTGGTTTTCGCTGGGGCATCGTAGTTTCGAGAATAAGCGACATCGTAGTAGACGCCGGTATAGGCTGGGCTTCCGCCGGTGATGATCGCGGTCAAGCCTGGGAAGGAGTCGGACGTTTTTGAGGTGCTGGCGGCGACATAGTTGATGCCGTGCTGGCCGAGAGCGGCAAGTGCCGGGCAAAAGGGCTGGCCATTGTTGATGGTGCTGATGCCGTTAGCGCAGTTCAAGTAATCGACCGCGTGCATACCGTCGACGCTGATCAACAAAACGCGCTTGATTTTGCCCTGTAGGAAGTTATTGTTCTGGGCGGTTGCGGTGCCCATGGAACAGGCTACTGCGAGGGAGAGTACAGCAAGTGCCTTCTTCATTGTCATCCTCCGGCCACAAAATACCAAAGTCGTGTGACCGGAATGTTACGGGGCGTTAAATTTTGACAGGTAAAAAGCTGCGCGGATTGTGCCGCTGGAAGAGTTCCAGTTGTTGCCCGTTTCAGGGCGATGTGCGTTGCAGGTTGGTTCGAGGTTATACTGAATGAGAGCCATGAAATTTGAGGATGCGGCGATTTTCTGCTTCCTTTTTGCTTATTCCAGGATAAAGCTGAACCAGTCCTGCAGCTACCGCACGTAGCGAGCCATAATAAAGAAATAAAAATCTGGGAGAAGGTATATGCCACGAGGCCGATCGACTTTTAACAAACGACAGAAAGAGCAAGCGCGCCAACAGAAACAACGCGACAAGAACGAGCGCAAAACCCAGCGCAAGCAGGATCAGCCGGAAGGTGTTGTGATTGACGAGCAGGAAGAATTGCGTTTGATGCGCGAGCACGCTGCGGAGCAAGCGGCGCTATTTCGCATCGGCAGCGAGGATGAAGACCTCGGGTCGGCTGAGTTCGCGGGTCCGCACGGCACGAAAACCGGCGATCGTTAACGCTTATCTGATAACCGGACGGGCGGTCCTCGCCCGTCCAGCTTTCCATCAAGCCTGGATCAAAACTAAACGAAGACCTCACCCGGCAAGGCGGTCAGCGTGCGCGATGCTAGCGTGTTTTGCACGAAACGCTTGGGCTGGGCATTCTCCGAGGAAGTCGCGTTCACCTGCTTGCGTTCGATGCGCAACTTCAGAGTGCGCTCGATATCGCGAAGGGCGAGATTCTCTGCAGCGGTGAAGAGCGTAGAGGCGCGGCCTTGAGAGCCAGCTCGGCCAGTGCGGCCAACGCGGTGGATAAAATCCTCCGCCATCTTCGGCAGGTCGTAGTTGATCACATGCGCGACGTCATCGCAGTGCAGGCCGCGCGATGCGATGTCGGTTGCAACCAGCACCTGGTAACGACCCTCCTGGAAGCCGCTCAGGGCGCCGTTGCGCTGCGATTGGGTCCGATCGCCATGAATCATGGCGCACGAGAAACCATCGCGCTCGAGCTCTTGCGCTAGTCGCTGCGCGCCACGTTTGGTCCGCGTGAAGATCAGGGTCTGTCCCTTTTCCCCATATAGCAACTGTCGTAAGGTATTCAGCTTTTCGGACGGCCGCGCTTCATAGGCTTCGAGTTGCACGCTCTCCGCCGGCTTGAGCACTGAGCCAAGAGCGATGCGCACCGGCTCGCGGGTGTAGTCGTTGACGAGCGCGGCGACGGATTGCTCCATGGTGGCCGAGTAACAAAGCGTCTGCCGGCGCTGCGGCAGGATTTGCAGGATGCGCCGGATGGCGGGAAGGAAGCCCATGTCGAGCATGCGGTCGGCTTCGTCGAGCACAAGTATTTTCACGTGCCGCAGGTCGGCAAATTTGCGGGTGATGAAATCCTGCAAGCGTCCCGGAGTGGCGATCACAAATTCGCAGCCCGATCGCAGGCTGTTGATCTGCGCCTTTTCCGCGACGCCGCCGATGACCAATGCGGCCTTCGGCATATTCCTGTCGCGCAGTTGTTCGTACTGCTCGTGAACCTGCATGGCGAGTTCACGAGTGGGCAAGAGGACTAGAGCGCTGACGCTCTTCTTCGCTGATTCGTCTTTAGAAGACGTGCGCAGCATTTCGATGATCGGAATCAGAAACGCCAGTGTCTTGCCGGTGCCAGTCTGGGCGGTGCCGATTACGTCCTTGCCTTCGAGGGCAGGAGCGATGGCGCGCGCCTGGATGGGTGTGAGGGTAATAAATTGAGCTGCCGCAAGTTTCTGCTGCAACGCAGCAGACAAGGGCAGTTCCGTAAATGTGGTCATTCGATTGTTTTCTTTCTGGAGGGGCTTAATGCAATTCTCGATTCCCAGTTGTCGGTTCTCAGAATAACTAACGCAACATCCGGGTTCTGCTGGGAACTGAGAACCGGGAACTGAGAACTTCCTAGAGGTCGCATGCCGCTCGCATTTTTAGATTGGCGCTGGAACCAGGCGGGCAGGAAATGCGGAGGTGGTGCGGAATCCATCAGGATTCCCCGCGTAACTCGCAAACCGTAGCAATAGCGTTAATAGCAGTATAGCAGATAGCGCGGCAGGCCGGGGTTACGTTGGTACCTAGTCGATAAACCTCATCGAGAATCTATGTAACGTCGCTCTCCTAGGCTAGGGGGCCGCGATCCTACCCCGGACAACCACCACCGACGCCACTGGCAGATCATAAAGCGTATCTTTCGCACCAGTCGCCTTAGAGCGGAGGATCGGGCCGTCGGGATCGGCGGTGCCGTTGGTGTAGGCGACGATTGTCGGCTTGGCGGCCTCCTCAGCGTGGGCCATGAAGCGGGTTCGTGGCGGGTTCCACTTATATTGCGCGCTGCCGAAGGTTGAGATTTCTACAGGGCCTACGAAACCTGTGCCCGAATCTGCCTTCCCTGGAATTGCGCCGCGAAAGTCGATGCGGACGTGGTGGGCATTTTCCTGATCGCGATTGACTATCAGCAATGACCACTCCCCATCTGGACGCTTCAAGGCATACGCGGTCACAAGTTCGCGTCCGGCTCCGTCGCCGATATCGGATTTCGCGGAATAAACTTGGTGCTCTCCCCCTGCGGGCTGCGCCCACTCGAGATTAATCAGTTGCGCCACGAAGAATTGCGCCAGCGGCTGCTGAATCTTGTAGGAAGCATCCACGGTAAACATGCCAAACGTGCCCGGAGAATCGTTGCAACCAGGCTCCATCGGCAAAGGCAGATAGTGAAAGTAGTAAACGCCTTTGGCCCCCGCATCGAGCAGCGATCCGATGTAGTCGGCCAGCCAGATGCCGGAGAAAATATCCTGGTAAGTTTCGCTGGCGCCAGAGGAAAGATTGCCCTCGGTGACAAACATCGGCAACTCAGGGGGGACGCCATCGTCGTGCCACACCTGAATGATGTGGCGCATGAGTTCGGGCTCGTCATAGAGCACACCCCACGGCGTTTTGCATGGGTCGTAGGGATAGTGCTCGAACGAGAAGAAGGCGAGATCCTGCATGCGACCGTGCTGCTTTAGATAATCGAGGAAACGCGCGGTCCATGAGACGCGCCCGTTGGCGTCGGGCCAGACCTCTATGTCTTTGTTGACGCCTTGAAATGACGGGCCGCCGAGTTTGAGTTTGGGATCGAGCCGATGCAATGCTGTCGCCCACTGCACGTAGAGCGCAGCGTAATCCTCGGGAAGCATGTACTGGCCATCGGCCTCCTCACCCATCTCGATGTAAGAGATCGGATAGTGACGGTTCTCAGTGTACGCGATTTCGGCGACTGCGTTTTCGGGAGTGTCGTAGAGCAGCGCGACCGGAATCATGGCGGGCAGTCCACGCGTGACGCCGCTGGTGAAGAAAAGATCGAAGCCTACTTGAGCCTGGCGAGTAGTGCCGAGATCGGAGGGCTGATGCCACGGATCGACAGATGAAACATAAGTCGTCGTTTGCTCTTGATCGGCGGTGTGGCGCAGCGAGTCGTGAAACTTACCGTCCCTGGTCGAGGTTCCAAGGTACAGTTCGCGGATGGAATAGCCGACGCAATTGCGCGGATCGGCGGGACCTTCGGCATCGCAGGTGTTCGAAGACTCCGTCATCCAAATGCGAATGAAACGCACGGATAGCGGAGTTGAGACGAGGCCAACGGTTTCGGTATGACCGTTACCGGAAGTCACCGCACCTTGCGAAAACGTCTGCCACACACCGCGCGTGGGCAGTTTGATGGGATCGTCACCCGTCCAATACTGCACGGCGTAGTGCGTTGCGTAGGGTTCGCCCCACGCGATTCGAATGCTATCGACGGGCTGCGGCTGCGCCAAATCAAGAACTACCCATTGCGGATGAAGCGCGTCGCTTTCTCCTGTGAAATGTTGCGTGAGATACGGATTGCTCTTCCAGAAAGTGTTGAGGTCGCCATCGGTGAGGCGCGAAAAGCCGGCGTTGCCTGTGCCGTCGTTGCGGGTGAAGCCGCGGCGCGGAAGCGAGTATCCGTAGGAATAACGCAGGCTTTCGGTGGGAGTGGATGAGCCGGTGAAATAGCCCTTGCCGGCGCCGCTTTTGTCGCTCCATGTTCCCCGTGGATTCCAGTGCCATGCTTCGACGGCAAGCTCGGTGTTCTGGCGGAAGGAGACTGGTTGCCAGCCGGATGTCTGCGTCACCTGTAATGATTCCGGAAGCAGATCTTTGTCGATGGCCTCGGCGGGGATGCGGTCGACGCCAGCGCCCAGAGTTTCGCTCGGAATGAAATGGTTGGTCGCGTGCGAAACATCGACAGTGATGGTTTGCGCGGCGGAAAAACTTAGCATCGAGACTGAGACGAGAAGGGCAGCGGAGATTTTCACGCGAGAGCTCCAAGGTTAGAGGTAATTGAGTTTATTAAAACGATTGAATTATACGGATTGTGCGGCTGGTAGACGAGGAGTTTCGGAAGCAATGAAAAAAGCGGGCCAGCACTCCGCTGGCCCGCCTGATTCATGCTTCGTTGAATGCTGCCTTACTTCGCCGCGGCCACTGCCGAAACGAAGCTAGCGCCATTCGGGGTTCCTAGTCCAGTGACGTTGTCCCATCCCGGGCCCGTGGTCAGCGAACTGTCGGTACCGAAGCTGATCGCGTACCAGCGGGTCGAAGTTCCATTATACAGAGCCCCGATGAAGTCAGTGGAGTTCTGCACTGGAGCCAACAGCTCCGCAGACGAGTAGTTGACTGGTGGAGCAGGCGGGGTGTGAGTCGAGCCATTGACGTTGTCTGGCCCGTTTACGGCAAGAATGTCGGTGATTGCGCTCGCAGGCAGACCATAGAGGATCGGAGCGGCCTGACCTAGCCATGTTCCGGCGGCCTGAGTGGAGATGGCCCAGACACCCGAGAACGTAGGAGAAGCGAGGCTGGTTCCACCGACGACCGCGATGAAGGTTTGTCCGCCTTCAGTGTCAATCACCTCGACGCCGGTGTAGGGATCGGCGACGAATGCGATGTCAGGGACGAGGCGCCAGTTGCCGGACAAACTCGCCTGGTACGAAGGCTTCGGCCAGACCCCGCTCGTGCCGCCGCCAGCTCCGAAGTAGAAGCCGATGAAGTCCGGCGGGATAATCGGCGGATTTGGACTGGCGTTAGCGATACGGGTCAAGTTCGTTCCCCAGCCCGTCTGCAACATCGTCGACCAGTTTTGATTGAGAAAGAGGCTGGTACCGCCGACGCTGGTTGCATAGGGAGACGACGCAGGCATGGAAACAGTAGTTGAACCATAGGCGAGAAGAAAGTCTCCGCTGTCGCCGCTGGAGAAGTTGACCGAGATGCCGAGCGCGGCGCCCAATTCATTGATGGTGTTTTCAACTGTGAGTTCGGAGGGGTCGTAGGTTGCGAGATAAGCCTCTTCGATGCCGTAGCTATTGGAGATCACCGGACCAAGCAGGTTGTCGATGGCATAGAGTACCGCGAGGTCAAGGTTGCTGTTCGAGTTGTCGAGCGCCAGCACGAGAGCGATGTTGGCTCCCGGAGCCACCGAGTGCGACCACTCGACGTCGAGGCTAGTTTCTACATCCCACCCGCAAGTGTTCCCTCCGCAATTAGTGGGGCCGGTGGGGTAGTAGATATTGAAATTGCTCGAGGTCAACGCGGGAAGGCCGTTAATCTGAGCGAAAGTGTTGGCGTCACTCGTAATCGAATCGGAGCCGTAGGCATCGACTATAACGACGGTTTGGCCGGTACCATCAAGCCCCTGTTTGTACAGTGGGAGGAGGCCATAGGCCTTGTCTACTTCCGGCGCATCGTACCCGCAGGGGGGAAGATGGGGGGGGCCGTCATTGATATCCACTCCGTAGCGACTGCCGGAATAGATGGCGTAGGGACCGCCGCCACCAGTCTTGAAAGTATGTGTCTGTGTCGGCTTGAGGCAATTGGCGTTGAAATACTGTTGGGCTGGGCCAACTTTTGACAGAGGTACCGTGGCCATCGGTTTGCCGGTGTCGGGGTCGATCGGACGTACCACATGGCTCTTATATTTACTGTCGGTGAGACCTTGAACAGCGTAAACCAGTTTGCCGGCGGCACCTGGAATCACCGCCTCGGAACTGGGCAGGCGATGCGCCTCGCCGTTGATCGATACCCGGTTGAGTTGCACGCCGGTGGCGCGTTCGACGTCAGCCACTGTCCCGCGCGCCGTGACGGCATGATTGAGTTTGTCGGAGGCCACGATGCTCAGATTGTGCGCTTCAAGATATTGCTTCACGGTCGCCAGATCGGCAGCGCTGGGAGCAAATTTGTCCTGATACTGTTTGAGAGTGAGCCAGTGATGGTAGTTCGGCGAATTCTTGTCATACATCTGGCGCACCAGTTCGTCGAAGGCTGCTTTGTTTTGCTGCTTGATCCAGAACGTAACCGTGATTTGTTTTGTCGGGTCTTCGGCGCCGAGAATTTTCGTATTCGGTAATTCTCGAACGCCGCTCGCTGCCTGCGCGAACGCCGGAACGGCGATCAGCAGAACAGCAAAACTGGCAACCACAGCGGAAATCATGCTTCTCGCATTTTTGGACATAACTCTCCTGGAAGAACGGTCAATTTGCCCGCCATGGCAGGCGGGCGTCCATCGGTTGGCCGGAGCGGGGGATGTAGGGTCGTAGGTGTTCCATCAACACTACCCGAATGCTTCCGCGCTGCCCGACTGGTATGGTCAGCGCAATCGACGTAACGCAAAAGGAATCACCACCGGCACCGAAGGGTTCGAACCATACTTACGCCGTGTTGCACCAAGTGTCAACCGACGTTCACGACGAGTGGAAACGCTTTGCAGTAAAGCCGCAGAACAGTGCCGCTGCCGATCAAGATCGCGAAAGCCTTACTGGCCGCCCGCTTTCGCCGTTTTCGCCGCCGGCTCCGGGTGCACCTCATATTCCGGATGCGGCACGCCCATCAGCCATTTGTCAAACCAACCCACAATATTTTCGAGCCGCTCAATGCGATGCCAAGGCTCACCTGAGCGCGACAGTTCGTGGGTCTCGCGCGGAAAAACCACCATCGCGGTCGGGCGCTTCAAGTACTTGAGCGCGCGAAATAGCTGCTCTCCGCCGGAGTCTTGGGGAGTGCGGTAATCGGCTTGGCCGAGAATAAACATCATGGGCGTATGGATTTTTTCTACGAATGTGATGGCCGACCGGTTGGCATAGTCTTTCGGATCCTGAAAGGGCGGCGCCTTGAACCACTGCGGCTGAAACAGAGTGAAATCGGCCGTGTACCACCACGAGGCCCAGTTCGATATATCGCGTTGCGATACAGCTGCCGCAAAGCGATCGTTCTGCGTAACCGTCCAGTCGGTGAGCACTCCGCCGCCGCTGCCACCGGTGACACCAAGCTTCTTGGGATCGACATAGCCACGCTTGAGCAACTCGTCGACTCCCACCATCAGATCGCGATAGTCATCTCCGGGATAGTGATATTGAATAATATTGCCGAAATCCTGTCCGTAGCTGGTCGAGCCGCGCGGATTGATGTAAAGCACTACGTAACCCTTAGCGGCCATCCATTGAAATTCGTGATCGAAGACCCAGCCGTACGCGGCGTGCGGCCCGCCATGAATGTTGAGGATCATGGGATATTTTTTCTTCGGATCGAAGTCGGGTGGCTTCTGAATCCATCCTTGAATTGGCAGGCCATCGAAGCTTTTGTAATTGATTTCTTCGGGCTGCGTGATGTTGAGCTGCGACCAGAGCGGCTTGTTGAGGTCGGTGATCCGCGTTTGCGTACCGTTTTGGCTCTCGCCTGTTTTCACCGTAAACAGATCGCCGATCACTACGGGCGTCGAAATCAAAGCAACCGCGGTGCCCGCATCAGGTGTGATAGAGAAATTGAGCACCGCCTGATCGCCGTGAGTGATCTCGGTGACCGCCCCAGTCTGCGTATCTACGCGAACGATCGGAGTGCGTCCCTGCTTTTCTACGATGTCGAAGAGCCATCGCCCGTCGAGCGACCAGGAGAGCGCGCCACGCCCACCTCCGCGCGGGGCGGCATTATCGCCGAACACGGAACTGCCCATATCGAAGTCATAGTTCGCCGTGAGATTGCGCGGCTGCGCATTCGCGACCAGGTCCATGATCCATAGATCAGGCTGCGAGTAGGAGCGCACCGGCTGCGTCACCGAACCGTGGAATGCCAGATGACGCCCGTCGGGGCTGAGCGACACGCTGTATATATTCATCGGAACCGTGGTTAATTTTTCAGGCGTGCCGCCGGCGGACGCTACCGAATAAATTTCACTGCTGCCCGTTTCGTAATAAGGCTCGTCAACGTGGCTAGTGTCGTAATAAATGCGTGAACCGTCGTTCGTCCAGAAAATTCCGCCTTCATCGTAATCGCCAGTGGTTAGTTGCAGCGGTTTGCTTGGCTCGTCAGAGGTAGTCGGGACGTCGATCACCCAAATATGGTCGTGCCGCTTGTAATCGATGTAGCCCTCGTCATTGTCACGGTAAACGGCACGAGTAATGATATGGATGTCGGATTCGCGGTCGGCATCGGCGTCGGCCTTGGATGCAGCACTGCTCGAGGAAGCCGATTCCTTTTTGTCTGGCTTAGTGTTCTCGCCCGCCTTGGCCTCGTTTTTCTTGTGCTGTTCTTTGTCGATATCTTCCTGCGTGGTTGTGCTCGAAAAGGCGATGCGCTTGCCGTCGGGCGACCAGACCGGGCCAGACGCTCCCTTTGGCAGATCGGTGATGATGCGGGCTTCGCCGCCGGACAGCGACAGAATCGCAATCTGCGGCGGGCGCGGCTTGCCGCTGTCGTCCTTTTCTCCTCCGCGCACGAAGGCGATGCGCGTGCCATCTGGCGACCAGCGCGCGTTCGCGTCATGTTTGCCGTTGGTGAGGCGCAGCGGCGATTCATTGCCGGAAGTGGAGACCATCCAAATCGACGTCTCGTAGCCCGTATGTTTTTCGTCGGTTACCACGCGGGTAAAAACCGCTCGCATGCCGTCGGGCGAAATCCGCGGATCACCGATCCAGACAAAATTGAAAAGATCTTTGTCAGTGATCGCGCGCTTCGCGCCGCTCGCCTGCGGGCTGGAATTCTGAGCGGCCAGTGACGGGACCAGTGCGAGAACAAC
>Ga0187859_10001756_pt1 | contig 13700 bp, 13 predicted proteins | sample June2016WEW_10_1_2_FD_133019 | JGI IMG/M metagenome (GOLD analysis project Ga0187859, IMG submission 133019) | Peatland microbial communities from SPRUCE experiment site at the Marcell Experimental Forest, Minnesota, USA - June2016WEW_10_10 | ecosystem: Environmental > Terrestrial > Soil >...
CTGGGCTATTTCCAGAACGCGTGGAAGGTCTATGGGCGCGAGGGCAAGCCGTGCGAGGCATGTCCGGGGGAACCGGCGTGTGACGGCATATCCCGCATCGTGCAGTCCGGGCGGAGCACGTTTTATTGCCGTAGGCTACAACGATAAACTCTGAAGGAGGACGTTGCGAAACCCGTCACATGTTCCGCAGGGGTAGGTGCATCATGCCCGCGCCGCCTTGCCGGCGTTGACCGCGCCAATCAGGCCGACAAACAGCAGGCAGACCCCGATCAGGCCGCCGAGGCCGGCGGTTATCCAGTGCGGGGTAAACACCTCGCCCTCGGATTGCTCGGATCGAATTGGTTTGGCCTGCGGCTTGCGCCATGGACCGCCGGCCACGTGAGCCTTGCCTGTAAGGCGATTTCCCATTACATTCGCAGCAGCCACGAAAAGACCAATGTCATGCCAACACTGACCATCACCGCGAAAGGCCAGGTGACCCTGCGCAAAGATCTGTTGCAGCACCTCGGTGTACATCCGGGCGAGAAAGTCAGCGTCGTCAGGCTTCCGGACGGTCGGATCGAAATAAAGGCCGCGCGGCCGGAGGGGCAAATCTCAGATGTCTTCAATTTCTTGAAACGCGAGACCGGGCCTTCGCTATCGATCGAAGAAATCAACCGGATCGCGGCTGAGGGGTGGGCTGGCAAGCAGTGAAAATTACCGCCGACACCAACATTCTCGTTCGCGCCATAACCGGCGATGACGCGCGACAAAGTGCAACCGCGCAATCCGAACTGGTCACTGCGGAAATGATTGCCGTGACGCTTCCGGCATTGTGCGAACTGGTATGGGTCCTGTCCCGGGGCTACCAGGTCCCATTGCCCGACGTCGGAGAAGCCATACGGCGCCTGATCAACAGTGCGAATGTCATGGTTAATCGTCCAGCCGTCGAAACCGGGCTGGCCTTGCTCGAGGCGGGAGGCGACTTTGCCGATGGCGCCATCGCCTATGAAGGTAATTGGCTTGGCGCGGAGGAATTCGTTTCGTTTGATCGCGAGGCGGTGCAATTGCTGGCGACACACAGCCTGGCAGCACGCCTGGTCAGGTAGCCGGCCTGCGACCCTTGCCCACACGCACCCCCCAGGGCAAAACCGTGGCAAAACCGCGCCACCGCCCCCGGCGAAAGGACCCAGCCGCATGTTCGAACTGCCCGAAGAACACCGCATGCTCCAGGAGCTGGTGGCGAAATTCGTCGACCGCGACCTGATCCCGCTGGAAAAGGCCACCCTTGCCCGGGAAATGTCCGGCCAGCCCTCCGGCCTGACGCGCGAAGAGGAGGAAAAAGTCCTCGCCACCTGTAAGGAACTCGGCCTTTGGGGCCTCGACGTGCCGGAGGAGTATGGCGGCGCCAACCTCCCCTATTCGGCCCTGGTCGGCGTTTATGAGGAACAAGGCCGCACCTGCGCCCCATTCACCTTCCCGCCCGACAGCCCCAACCTGCACATGCTGATTGCCGTTGCCAACGACGAACAGAAGCGGAAATACCTCGAACCTTACGCCCGTGGCGAAGCGCACTCGGCAATCGCCATCTCCGAGCCTGGTGCAGGCGGCGACCCAGCCGGCATGACCACACGCGGGGTCAAGGACGGTGGCGACTGGGTCATCAACGGCCGCAAAATCTGGGTTTCCCGGGTTCCGCAAGCCGATTTCGTCATCGTCATGGCGCGCACCGGCGAGGGCAAGCGCGCCGAAGGCGTCACCGCGTTCATCGTCGAGCGCGGCACCAAGGGATTCATCATCGAGCGTGAGATCCCCATGCTCGGCGGCCAGCGCACCTACGAGCTGGTCTTCGAGGACTGCCGCGTCCCGGCCTCCCAGCTACTGGGCGTTGAGGGCAAGGGCTATGCGCCAATGCAACTCCGTCTGACGGTGCGGCGGCTGCAGATCGGGGCCTGGTCAATCGGCATGTCGCGCCGCGCGTTGGACATGATGGTCGAGCACACCAAGCAGCGTGTCACCTTCGGCCAGCGGCTGGCCGACCGCCAGGCGATCCAATGGTGGATTGCCGATGCTGCAATGAAAATCCACGCCTGCCGGCTGATGGTTTACGATGCTGCCGCGAAGGCCGACGCCGGCAAGGACGTGCGCATGGAAGCCTCCATGGTCAAGCTGTACGGCACCGAGATGGCGACCGAGATCATCGACCACGCCATGCAGTCCTTCGGCGCCATGGGCGTCGCGAAGGAACTGCCGCTGCAACTGCTGACCCAGAAAGCGCGCATGGAGAGAATTTACGAAGGATCCTCGGACGTGCACCACATGCCCATCGCACGACGCATCATCGGAAGGTAGTGCCTCGGCATAGAGGTTTTGATCGGTTGGAGGGCGAGGCGGCCTCGCACGCCGTCAGGTCGGATGTGCGCCCGGGCGGATGGCCGCTCTCGACCCAAGGCGGTCCTTGCCGCAACGGGGTAGGGAGTGGCGGCACAGGTAGCTCTTGACGTCTTACGAATGACGTTATCATGCGTGGGGTTGGCCAGAGTGAGACGACCGGTGCGGGCGGGGCGAGACGGCGTGGATTGGCGCGCCCAATGGCCCAGTACTACTTCCGGGTAAACCAGTACTACTTCCGGGTAAATAGGATACGAAATTACGACCTGAGGGCTTGGCAATGAGGCAGCGAAGTCAGGCGGTGCGCAAGTTGCTGTGCGGCCAAGATCGTGGCCCGAGGTTGTCCATACCGAGGGGGACGTCATAAATGGTTGGCGGATTGGACGCGCGAGGCTGATCTTCGGAAACAACCAAAAGCGCGCGAGATTTCCCGGTCGGCAATTGATCAGTCGTGCCCATTATCCGGACACTGTCCATCACTTCTTTAATCTTTGCGGTTTGGATGACCGTCAGGTTATGTTCGCAGGATATGGCCAGCACAGTCTCACCGTCAGCCTATTTGATTTTGCCGATGCATGTACATCCAACCAACATTGGTGAGTTGCCTAACACTCGAGATTTTGAAAATTCAATTATGATCGTCAGCGCTTTGCCGGGAGTGACAGCGACCCATTTGATCCGTGAATCAGCGATCCGCTCGGATTGGAACGGACGTTTTGGAAGTATCGGAGAAACAAGAACTGCGATACAGTTCGTCCATCCAAGTATGTGTTCGCTCGGGCGTTGCCATTTCATGATTAATCGATCAGAGTCCTTATCCTTCTGGCTCAGCGTTTGGATCCATGCAATGCGCCAAATGCGAGACTTGTGCAGGCTCACCTTGAAAGCCTGTAGCGCGAGGCTCGCCCCGAAATACACGTCGTGACCGTGTACCCATAATCTCCAGACAGCGGAACGAGGCTCGTCGAGTGATCCGAGGGCAAATCTGATCGTATCTAAGGGTCGCTTTGATGACATGGTGCTCACCCTTCCGAAGGAACCGATAGCCTTTGTGGCAGCTGCTTGTCGAACGAGAAAAGTGACGGCTCAAGGTATCGTCCAGCGGCGGTGCGTTCGGCAGGGGGGGCGGTAGTCTCGCAGAGTTCGAACAGTGGTGGCTGCACCGCTCTCCTGATAGCGGCGAGCTGCACTTTCCGCGTCGCCAGCACCTCGCCCCGGAAGGCGCGCTTATGACGCACCATCCTTCGCCTTGGTGATGACGCTCGCCGCTCTTGATCCGGTTAGCGTCGGTGCTGTCCGAGTTCGCCTTCAGTGGCTACGGCGGAAAACCTCCCGCGGCAAAGACCTTCATTCCCGCGCGCCGGCGCGATCTCATCCAGCTTTCGATCCTGTCGGCGCAAGGTTAAAATTTCACCGGCGCGCAAAGTAGAAATGACCCTCTTGCTGACGGACACACCCCTCCCAAAACGCCATCACAACCCTCCGCTGGGTGAGAACGGCGGGGTCAAGGGGGGAAACCGGCGTGCCGGCGCGCGCAGCGCGGCCCGTGAGGGCACCGCAAAATCAGCGTGGCGCCATCCGCAGCGCGCCATCCAGCCGGATCACTTCGCCATTCAGGAACCGGTTGGCGATGATATGCAGCGCCAGCGCGGCATACTCCTCCGGCATGCCAAGCCGTTGCGGAAACGGCACGCCATCACCCAGACTCTTCCGGACCTCCGGAGACAGCCCATCGACCATCGGCGTGTGGAAAACGCCCGGAGCAATGGTCATGACCCGCACTCCGGCGCGGGCCAGTTCGCGAGCGATCGGCAACGTCATCCCCACCACGCCGCCTTTCGACGCCGCATACGCCGCCTGGCCGACCTGACCGTCAAACGCAGCGATCGACGCGGTATTAATGATGACCCCACGTTCGCCGTCGGTATCGTCCAGCGGATCAAGCCCACTCATTTCGGCGGCCGCGAGGCGGATCATGTTGAATGTGCCAATCAGATTGACCCGGATGACGCGATCGAACGCCTCCAGCTTCATTGGCCCGTCGCGGCCGACCACGCGTCCCGCCGTGCCAATGCCGGCGCAATTGACCAGAACGCGGGCCGGACCATGGGCTGCGCGCGCCGCCGCCATCGCCGCCTCGGCGGAGGTTGCGTCAGACACGTCGCAGCGAATTCCCACACCGCCGATCGCCGCCGCCTGGGTTTTTGCCGCCGCGTCATTGATATCCAGCAATGCAACCTTGCAGCCGCCCGCTGCCAATAGCGACGCCGTCGCAAACCCCAGACCCGAGCCGCCGCCGGTCACAACCGCCGCCTGTCCTTCCAACTTCATGCGCCGTTTCCCTTCTCGCCGCTTGACCGTTTCCCGCCTGGGTCGGACATAGCCGGTCGGGCATTCAGCACGACAAGTCAACCGAGGAAACACCGCAATGAACACCCCAGGGGTTTTCCAAAGCGTGTCCTATGACGAGGCCTACACCGACTGGCAGCGCGACCCGCATTCCTGGTGGGCCAAGGCGGCCGAGGGCATTACCTGGACGAAGCACTGGGATCAGGTGTTCGACCCCTCGCTCGGTGCGTACGGCCAGTGGTTCGCCGGCGGGATGCTCAACACCTGTTACAATTGCCTTGACCGCCATGTGGAAGCAGGCCGTGGCGCACAGCCGGCGCTGATCTGGGACAGCGCGATGACCGGCAAGGTTGTCACCCACAGCTACGCCGAATTACGCGACCGCACCGCCAAACTCGCCGGCGCGCTTGCCGATCTGGGGGTCGCCCTGGGCGATCGCGTGGTGATCTACCTGCCGATGGTGCCGGAGGCAGCGATCGCCATGCTGGCCTGCGCCCGACTGGGTGCCATTCACTCGGTGGTGTTCGGCGGCTTTGCGGCAGCGGAACTGGCGACCCGCATTGCCGACGCGAAACCGAAGGTGATCGTGTCGGCTTCCTGCGGGCTGGAGCCGGGCCGGGTCGTCAAATACAAGCCGCTGCTGGACCTGGCGATCGAGATGTCGCCACACAAGCCGGACGCCTGCCTGATATTACAACGCGAGCAGGCAATCGCGCCCCTGGAACCGGGCCGCGACCACGATCTGCTGGCGGCCGAGGCAGCAGCGACACCGCGGGATTGCGTGCCCATCCTGGCCACCGACCCGCTGTATATTCTGTACACCTCCGGAACCACGGGCCGGCCCAAGGGTGTCGTGCGCGACAACGGCGGCCATGCTGTCGCGCTCTGGAACTCGATGCAGATGATTTACGGCTGCGATGTCGGCGACGTCTATTGGGCCGCCTCGGATGTCGGCTGGGTCGTCGGTCACAGCTACATCGTTTACGCGCCGCTGCTGCGGGGCTGCACCAGCATCATGTACGAGGGCAAGCCGGTCGGCACGCCCGACGCCGGCGCATTCTGGCGGGTCTGCGCGCAGCATCAGGTAAAGATCCTGTTCACTGCCCCCACGGCGATGCGAGCGATCAAGCAACAGGACCCCGAGGGGAAATTGCTCGCCCAATACGACCTGTCCAAGCTGGAGGCACTGTATCTGGCCGGCGAGCGGTGCGATCCGCCGACCGCCATCTGGGCTGCGGACCTGCTGAAGATGCCGGTGGTCGATCATTGGTGGCAGACCGAAACTGGTTGGCCGATCACTGCAGGGTTCCGGCAATACGGTTTGTTCCCGTTCCGCCCCGGCTCCGGCGGACGGCCGTGCCCAGGATACGATCTGCATGCCTTGGACGATGATGGGCATGTGTTACCGGCCGGCGCGACCGGCAACCTCAGTATCCGCCTGCCGCTACCGCCCGGTTGCGGGCCGACGCTGTGGCAGAATGACGAGGGTTATCGCACGTCTTACCTGGCCGACTTCCCCGGTTGGTATCGCACCGGTGACGCCGGCGTGGTTGACGAGGCGGGCGACGTCTGGGTCATGGGTCGCACCGACGACATCATCAACGTCGCCGGGCATCGGCTGTCGACCGGCTCGATGGAGGAGGTGCTGGCGTCGCACCAGGACGTCGCCGAATGCGCCGTGATCGGGGCCAAGGACGAACTGAAGGGCCAGACGCCAATGGGCCTCGTGGTGCTGAAGTCCGGGGTAAACCGGCCGCACCAGGAGATCGAACGGGAGCTGGTGGCATTGGTACGCGAACGGATCGGTCCGGTGGCGTCATTTCGCGATGCGCGCGTTGTGGCACGCTTGCCGAAGACCAGGTCAGGCAAAATCCTGCGCGCCAGTATCAGGAAGATCGCCGACGGCGAAGCTGCCCCGATACCGCCGACCATCGAGGATCCGGCCGCGCTCGAGGAACTCGCTGCCGTCCTGACCGGCAGACACTGATCGCGCCAGGCGGTGATCAGGCCCCGGTCACCGGCGGCGACGGAATACGCCGCCAGATGACCGGTTCGTTTCTCAGTTCGGCCAGCAGCGCCGCCGTTCCGGACCAAGGTGCCAGCCTGGCGGGCAGGCGCGGTGATCCCATTCACGCCAGTTCGGCCGGCAGAGTCCGCGGTCGTCACGATGGTAGTCGCGACCGCAGCCACCCTCGACCAGGATGATGGAGCTGGCGTTGCTGGTCGGCGGCGCGATGGTCGGCGCGGCCAAAGTCGGAGATATCAGCGCCGCTGTCATGACGATCCCTAGGAATGCCTTCATTTTCGTCTCCTGATGCCGCCACCCGAAATGGTGGCGAAGTTGGTTGCGAAGTAATCCAGCTCTGGCCCAAGGTCCTTCCGTTGCGCAGACTACTGCGAATCGTTCTCAGGCCATGCGATTGGTTTCACCGGACTCTACTTCGACAACAATTTTGACGAAATAACGCCGTCCTTGCAACAAATAATGTCATACGTAACAGGTCTCGCAACCCGCCAGGGTCATTTTCCGTTGCGCCGAACCGTCAGTTCCAACCCTTCCCGCGCTGCAATCGTGCCTGGCCTGACCGATGCTGCCTCGGCAACCAACGCAGCCAGCGCTTTATCGTTGCGAAACGGCGCGTGATGGAACAACACAAGCTGCCGCACCCCGCAAGAATCGGCCAACCGCACCGCTTCCCGCCACGTCGAGTGACCCCAGGCGATGCGGCTCGGGAACTCTTCATCGGTGAGCATCGCGTCGTAGATCAGCAAATCGGCCCCCTGGCACAGCTCACGCAACGCCGCATCCGTTGTTGGATCGCCGTGTGCGGTGTCGGTGGCGTAGACCATGGCTCGCCCGGACCATTCGATCCGGTAGCCAACGCAGCCGCCTGGATGCAGCAGCATCGCTGTCCGAACGGTGACGCCGCCGCCGAGGTCCAGAGCCGAGCCAACCTCGAATTCATGATATGTGACCTGCGCCCTGATCAGCGATGCCATGTCGGGCATCAACGGCGGGGTCATGCTGGATCGCAGCGCCATCTCGGCCGAGACGGCATGGTTCAGGCGGCCCGTCCAGATCCGGACCTCGTTCTTTGATTGAAACAGCGGGGCGTAGAACGGCAATCCGCAAATATGGTCGTAATGGGTATGGCTCAGCAACAGATCGGTGTTGACCGGACCGGTCTCTGCTGCCGTGGCCGCAACGAATTCGACCAGTCCTGAACCGGCGTCGAGGATTATCCGCCGTTCGCCCAACCTAACCTCCACGCAGGAGGTATTTCCGCCGTAACGAACCGTCTTGCGGCCCGGCGTGGGCAAGGAGCCGCGAACTCCCCAGAAACGCACTTTCATCCGATGCCACATCCTCGCCGCCCGCACGGCGGCATCCCCTCATGCCATAACCCAATGCCAGGACCGAACGGCGATTTTCGCCGCCGCACGGTCAGCACGGATCGAGAAATATTTCTGTTGTGGCACCAGATCTTGGATCGATTTCCCCTCCTGGGAGGGAAAAGCCCGGACCGGTCCTCTCTCGCACACCAGGCCTTGCCATGGAAGCGAAATTCCGTTTTCGCATCCGCGATAATGCACCGGGAGGCCTCCATGACCCAACTGATCGACCGCCGCACGCTTGGCATCTCTGCCCTCGCACTGCTCACCGCCCGAGCCGCGCGGGCTGCCGCGCCAAGTGAAATCGTCATCGACTGGGCAACCTACAATCCAGTGAGCCTCGTGCTGAAAGACCAGCGTTTGCTGGAGAACGCGTTTGCTTCCGACAGCATCACGATCCGCTGGGTGCAATCGGCCGGTTCCAACAAAGCGCTCGAATTCCTCAACGCCGGTTCGCTGGACTTTGGCTCGACAGCCGGCGCGGCGGCGTTGATCGGCAAGGTGAGCGGCAATCCAATCCGGACAATTTATGTCTTCTCTCGGCCGGAATGGACCGCGTTGGTAACCATGCCGGACAGCCCGATCAAGACCGTCGCCGACCTCAAGGGCCAGCGGATCGCGGTGACCCGCGGCACCGATCCGCACATTTTCCTGGTGCGAGCGCTGGCCACCGCCGGCCTCAGCGAAAAGGACGTCAAACTCGTTCTGCTGCAGCATCCCGATGGCCGCACCGCCCTCGAGCGCGGCGACGTCGCAGCCTGGGCTGGCCTCGACCCGATGATGGCCGCTGCCGAACTCGAATCGCAGGCCCGCCTGTTCTATCGCAACCCGGCGGCCAACACCTGGGGCGTGCTGAACGTCCGTGAGGAATTCGCCACCGCTCACCCGGACCTCGTACGCAAGGTGCTGATCCAATACGAGGTCGCCCGCAAATGGGCGGTTGCCCATAAGCCGGAGCTGATCGCAATGATGGGGGCCGCGGACAAACTGTCCGCCGCGGTCAACGAGCGGCAACTGGAACGCACTGACCTGGCCAGCGGCATGATTGGCGAAGCTCAGGCCACCACCATCATCGAGGCCGGCAAGGCGTTGCAGGCAGCTGGCGTCCTGGATCCCTCGGTCGATGTGACCGCGGTGACCAGGGGCATGATCGACCCATCGTACGCCCGCGCGATCGGGGCCTGACGGTTTGGCCGGCATGACCCGTGCCTCCCGCCTTGTTGGCTGGATTATTCCGCTGCTGCTCGCGGCGGCATGGGAGGCAACGGTTCGGCTTGGCTTTGCCTCAGGCCGGCTGATGCCGCCGCCCTCCCGGCTGGTCGAGACCGCCTCGGCATTGCTGCGCAGCGGGGAGCTGCAATCGGACACCTTGGCCACCCTGACACGGGTGGTCATTGGCTTCGCCATCGGCGGCGCGCTTGGCACGATCTTCGGCATGCTGAATGGCGCCAGCAGCCTGATGCGGCGGCTGTTCGATCCATCGATCCAGGCGCTGCGTTCGATACCGTCGCTCGCCTGGGTGCCGATCTTCATCTTATGGATGGGGATTTTCGAAACCTCGAAAATCGCTCTGATTGCGGTTGGCGTGTTCTTTCCGGTCTATCTCGGCACGCTGACTGCAATCCAGAGCGTCGACCGCAAGCTGATCGAGGTCGGCCGCGTCTTCGGCCTGTCGCCTTTGGGTATTGCGCTGCGCATCACCTGGCCGGCGGTGATGCCAATTTGGATCGCATCGTTGCGCTCGGGTCTGGGGCTCGGGTTCATGTTTCTGGTGGCGGCAGAGTTGATGGGCGCCTCGGAAGGCCTCGGTTATCTGCTGACGGACGGGCAGCAAATGGGGCGCGCCGATACCATTCTGGTGGCGATGATCGCCTTCGCGCTGTTGGGCAAAGCCGCCGACGCGGTGCTGGTGGCGCTCAGCATTCCGCTGCTGCGCTGGCAGGACACGGCGCGGACCCGGCTGTGACGAAGCTGACCATCAGCCAGGTCAGTAAGATCTATGCCGACGGCACCGAGGCCCTGCGCGGCATCCAGGTCACCGCCGGCAGTGGCGAAATCGTTGCCATTCTGGGAGGCTCCGGCTGCGGCAAGACGACGTTGCTGCGCCTCGTGGCCGGGCTGGACCAGCCGTCAGGCGGCGAAATCCGCCTGGACGAAATGCTCATTGCCGGCACCCATCCCGCCATCAGCGCTGTGTTCCAGGAGCCGCGCCTGCTGCCGTGGTTGAACGTCAGCGGCAATATTGGATTTGGCGGCAAGCGCCTGACCCAGGCCGAACGGCAGCGGCGCACTGCCGCCTTGCTGGAGCGGATCGGCCTCGCGGCGTACGGGAAACGGTGGCCCCGCGACCTGTCCGGCGGCCAGCAGCAACGCGTCGCCATCGCCCGCGCCCTGATCGGCCATCCCGGCATTCTGCTGCTGGACGAACCGTTTTCGGCCCTGGATCCGTTTACCCGTGCGACGCAACATAATCTGGTGCTCGATCTGTGGCGCGAGTTGCGGCCAACCATCCTGATGGTGACCCATGATGTGGATGAGGCAGTGTTCCTGGCCGATCGGATCGTGATCATGCGGCCTCGCCCAGGACGGGTGCATGCGATGATGGGGGTAGACCCGCCGCGGCCGCGGGACCGGCTGGCTCCGGCGTTCGACCTGATGAAACGGCGGGTGATGCGGGCGATCGACCGCTCCCTGGCCGAGGAGCAGCCGCGTCAGGATAGTGGCCCGAGCAACCTGTCACCCTGGGTCTGATTTTGCTTTGTTGGTGGGCGCCGCCAGTGCCTGGCCTGGCAGACCGGACGCCGCCTTCACCACAATGTCTCACCCGGGTCAGTTCGCCAACTTCAGCACGGACGGTATCGACGAGCACAATGAGGCATAGGAGGCGTCGATCGCCGCCGCTGACGGTGCAACCAGGGCAGAGCCGGTCCCAGTTATCAGGCTGGCGAGAAACGCCTTGTAGTTTGCCTGATCCGTGGGATTGGTGTCGTCGCCAGAGTAGTAGATGGTCGAGATATTGATGCCATCCGACTTGGCGGTCGCCGCCTGGGTTTGTGCCCCACTCTCCATGAGGGCGATAGTGCACGGGTCAGACTTCGAATTTGTGCAGCTCACTCCATCAACTGACGTATAAGTCGTGGACGGATTTGGCGCACCATCCGTGATGATCACAATATTCTTGCTTGAGCCCGCATAGGTCGAACTGCTGAACTGCTGAATCGCGGAATACATCCCCGACGCGATATTCGACCCCGTGCCACAATTTGGGTCCCCGCTGCCGCTGCACGAGGTAAGGTCGCCGATCTTGCTGTTTAGCGTGGTGTAATTCGCCTGGGCCGGCGTAAGCGGTACATACGTGTACGAGTGCCCGTTGATGAGGGTTACACCGAAATACGAGCTACTGCCGACGACTCCCTTCACACAATTCAGAATTTGCTGGTCGGCGGTGACCTGATCGGTCAGTTCACCTGAGAACGAATCCGACATGTCGTTGATCACAATCGTATTGAATGCCTTGCCGGAACCATAGCTCGCAACGACAGTGTAGCTGATATCAGCCGTTGGCCTGCCGAAGAAACTGCCCAGAAACAATGGCACCGCATTACTGTTCGCGGTGGTGTTGAGCCCGGTCACCTGAACGGCGGTCGGATTTGTCCCGCCGGCAGTGAACGCCGTGCCGCTCCAGGTCCCCAGCACGACGTTGCTGGTAGTAACCACCGTTCCGTATTTCGCCGATGGCATGTTGTTCCCGGCATAGGTTTGCGCCGTGCTCACGACGGTGGTGTTCTTTCCGGTCGAGTAATACGTGTACAATTCCTCGGCCGCCGCCAGCGCCGCGTTCTGTGTCGTTTGCTTCAGCAACAGGTTGCGATAACCATAATATCCTTGATCGATGGCCAGGGTTCCAAGGCCAACGAGCAAGGGAATTATCACTGCGCATAACGTCGCCATACCGCCCCGATCTCGCCCACACCGCCGATCGAATCTGGCGAATGTTCCGGCAAGGCGCATCAACGCCAAAGCCAGGCCTGATCCATACCTTAAATTCAGGGACATGTTCCCTCCTTCATCATGACGGTCGTTGCAACGATTGTGTTACCGGAAAAAATCTTCTCGATATCGGCGATCGCCGCAGTGGTGGCGCTGGTCGACAGGCTCACGGTGACGCTGGGAGTCGTGCAATTCTCAGTCGTAGTCACCGTGAAGCTCGTCCAGGTCGGCAAGCCGGTGCAGGCGTAATATTCCACTTGCGTGGTTTTCATCGACGAGCTGCACGGGGTGGTAACTGAGTTGTTGGTGGTGGTGATCGCGCCAGAGTTATTGCTGGAGATCTGCCCGGTGGACATCATGCGCGCGGCATATTGTGTATTGCTCTGCATGGTCGACCAGGTGTTGAACACCGCGGCCGTGGCGATAAAGCCGAAAATCATCAACATGAGCGGTACGGAGGCGATGGCGAATTCCACGGCGACCGAGCCGCGCTCGCAGTTTGCAAGGGCGCTTCCGAGGCCGCTGGCCGGAGGCCACGTCAGCGGGCGCGGGCATGGCGGTTCAGAAGCGCGATCGGCTGTTCCTGCTAAGGCGCCGGAATCTCGCTCCGGAGCGGACTGTCTCATTATTTATCTCACGCACTATTTACCGCCCTGCCTCTAGACGATCACCGGTTGCGGAGGAGTTTCAGCTCGCCGAACAGCAAATTTCTGCCGAGGTATATAATGACACAAGGATATTAATTAGGACGGATGATTACACGGCCACCAGCCCGGTCGTACATTCGAGGTCCTTCGGGGCTTTGACGCGCCTGCCGTCTACAGCCAGATCATTCCGCGGCCTGACGTTTCGTCTCACCCTTGAACGCCGGCATCACTTCGCGGGCGAAGCGCCGCAGATTGACCCGCGAGGTGCCGCCGCCATTGAGCAAAATGTATTCCACCCCTTGCTCCCGCAGCCGTTGGATCTTGGCGATAATGTCGTCCGGCGAACCAAACAGGGTCGCCTCCTCGTTCGCCTCGCGGGTGTCGGAGAAGGCCATGATGCTGGCGGTATTGTTCTGATCGGGCCGCTGGCTGATATCATGCAGCCGGCGCTGCGCAGCCATGCGGCGCTCGATCGCGGCGTCCTTTTCCGCCTGCGTATCGGCCACGAAAAACGCCCGCGCGACACCGACCTGGTGTGGATTGAAGCCAAACCCGTTCTCGATCATTGCGCTGCGATATACGTTGAACCGGCGCACCGTCTCATCGATCGAGGCGAACTGGTCCAGCAGCAGGTTATGGCCACGCGCCGCCACGCGGCGGATCGACTCCGGATGGCCGGCCCCCTGCCAGAACGGCGGATGCGGACGCTGGATGGTGGGCGGCTCGACGATGATATCGTCGTAAGCCCAGTACTTGCCGCGGAAGTCGAACCGTTCGTTGGACACCCAGGATTTCGTAATGATGTCGATGGCTTCCTCAAAGCGGGCCTGACCTTCTTCCATAGGAATGCGGAAGCTGGCAAATTCGTTGTGCCGGTAGCCTTTGCCGACACCAAAATCCAGCCGGCCACCAGACAATAAATCGACCGTGGCCGCCTGCTCGGCCAGCAAC
>Ga0187859_10001778_pt1 | contig 13584 bp, 7 predicted proteins | sample June2016WEW_10_1_2_FD_133019 | JGI IMG/M metagenome (GOLD analysis project Ga0187859, IMG submission 133019) | Peatland microbial communities from SPRUCE experiment site at the Marcell Experimental Forest, Minnesota, USA - June2016WEW_10_10 | ecosystem: Environmental > Terrestrial > Soil >...
CAGCGGCGCCGCGATCCCTGCGCCGTATCATCAGGAGGATGGCGTGCATCTGACGCCAGAGGGGCACCGGCTGGCGGCGGCCAATCTCATGGACGAAGTCACTCAGACGCTGGGCCCCCCGCCGCCGCCGGTGGCGACGCGATCGGTGCGCGAGGCCTGTGTAGCCGATGCACGCCGATTATGCGCGGCGGTCCTCGCAGACGCAGACAAGCGGCACCAATGCATGCAGGAACATCGCGCGGAGCTCTCAAAGGACTGCCTGCATGCGCTCTCCGCGAGCCGCAAACAGCAGTCCGAGTGAACTCGAGAGTCGCCGGCGATGCTTCTTTGGAGCTACTCGTGGCAGTTGGCGTATTCCTTTCGGCTCATATGACCATCGTGCTTCACGTTGCATCGGTCAAAATTCTTGCTGACGTAATCGTCGTTCTTAACGTCATCGGAGGTTAGATACCCATGCCGGTGAGTATCGACGGTCTTGAAATCCGGGTGCGTCGTGGGTGTACGTTGCATATCGTCTTTGTGGGCATCGTCTGAGTAGGCCGCCGCGCATGCGAAAAGCATTGCGGCGCAGCTCAATGAAGCGAAATAAGCTGATTTCAAAATATTCTCCTGCAGTGGTGAATGGGTGCACAAGCTGACAGGTGCCACGCACCCGGGTGCCTAGTCGAAACGCTGTTTGCGATCGGCCCACCCGGTGCTCTGTCACGAGGTGGCCGTTGATTGCGTTGCGAGTCTGGTCGGATCCCTGCTTCCCGTCTGTACGCTGGCGCGCTCAGCATATATCGACGGGAGGGCCGCCAAACGGTAAGTAATTGATAACAACAGTTTTTTCATTGAGGCTTCGAGCAAATGCTGAGAGCAATTGCGCGCGGTGATAGGATCTGAGGAGTACCGACACATGGATTGCTCGGCTCGAGAATCAGCCGCAAGATTCGCCGTGCGACTCACGGCGAATCTCATCATAAGGAGGTGTAATCGTGGTCAACCATGTCCTTACTCATCACTATGACAATGCGCGCACCGGATGGAACTCCGGGGAAAGCGTGCTGACGCCGCTCACCGTCAATCAATGGAACTTTGGGTATCTCTTTCAGCAGACGCTGGACGATTTCGCCCACGCTCAGCCGCTCTACTTGGAAGGGCTGAAGATCAACGGCAAGACCCGAAACGCCGTGTTCGCCGCAACCGAGGCTGGCACCCTCTTTGCGTTTGATGCAGATCATGCCAACAATGGCCAGCCGCTCTGGATGCCGTTGTCGATCCAAACGCCGGGCGCGACGAATGAGGCGCGCGGAGGTTTCCAGGGCACCATCACGCCGACGCCCGTCATCGACCCGAAGACGAACACGATGTACGTTCTTGGGTATTTTACCGACACCAGCATCTCCTACTACGATCCATACGCCAGCCTTTATTCGAACAATCCCGGGGCCAATCGGACGGGCGCACAGTTCTATCGAATGCACGCGATTGATCTCATCGCCGGCCAAGTCAAAGCGACGTCGGCGCCGCTCTATAACCCGTTCATGCAAGTGCTCCCGGGTTCAGCGCAACCGCCGACGCTGACCATCGAGGTGCCCGGGGTGGGTGTCCCGCAAAACCCCAACAGGCCCGGGTACGTCTTTTTCGACCCGAACTATCAAGGCTCCCGTCCCGCCCTGTTGCTGGTGCACGGGCACGTATACGCGGCTTTCGGATCGCTGGGAGACATACCGCCGTACCACGGCTGGATCTTGGCATTCAGCACGGCCAAGCTGAATGTCGTCCACCACTTTTGCACGACGCCCGACGGCTCCTATACCCCGGCCCTGTATCAACAATACGTATCCATCTTCGGTAACGACCAGGATGACCCGGAAATTGGCGGGAGCTTTTGGCAGTCCGGGTGGGGCCTCGCGGCGGATGATGACGGGTTTATCTACGGTGTCTCCGGCAATGGCCTGTTCTTCGACGAGGCGGGCCACCCGCATCATAATTATGCCGACTCACTGCTGAAGATGCGGCAGGACCTGCATCTTGAAGGCTCGTTCACGAGAGCCAACGAGCTGCAGCTCACGGAGCACGATGAGGACTTCGGCTCGGCAGGCTGCGTGGTGATACCGACGACCAAGAAGGGAGAGAAATTCGTCGTTGCCTGCGGCAAGGACGCCGACGTGTACCTTGTCGATCGGACCTCGCTGAAGCGCGCCACGTTGCATCAGACTGCCCAGACGCAGCCCCCGCAGAGCTCCCTGACTCTCATTGCGGGCCCGGAGACGAAGCCTTTGCCCAACTTGAGCGGCCCACCTTCGGCCGCCAATGATGGCGCCGGTCCTGGCGTCTGGGGCGGCCCGGCATACTTTGGAGGATCGCTGGGAGATGTCATCTACTATTGCGGCGATCATGGCCCTTTGCAGTCGATGCAGATCGTCCACGGACAGCTGCAGAGTTTCCAGCAGACGAACACGACGCTCACGTCTGAGCGATTCCCCAATGAAGGGGGCATTATTCCGGTCGTGACCTCGCACGGCGCAGCGGCTCACACGGCTGTCGTTTGGGGGATCACCCGACCCGATGGGAACAATATCGTGCGCCTTCGCGCATACGCCGCTGCCAATCTCGGTCAGCCCAATCTCGCCGACCTACCCATTGCGACTTGGAATGGGAATGGCGGTGGCGCATTTCTCGCCCCCATCATCGCGAACGGCAAAGCGTACGTTGCTGCGCAATCCGTGCTCGTGGTGTTGGGCATCATCCCGAACTGCTCGCTCATTCAGAGCACCTTCGGCGCACCAGGTTCGCCGGGAAATTTCGAAGCGCTGATCGTTCAGGAGAACCGACTGCTGCACTATTGGCGCAATAACTCCGTGCCCGGCTTGACCTGGCACAAGACGGTTGCAGTTACGTCGGCCGCCACCGGACCAGCCTGCCTCATTCAAAGCACGATCGGAACCTCAGGCAAACCGGGTAATTTCGAAGCACTCGTGCCGGAGGGTTCGCACCTGGTCCACTACTGGCGGGACAACTCGAAGCCAGGCTTTCCTTGGAGCAAGACGGTTGCCGTCAGTACTGCGGCCACCGCCCCTGCGTGTCTTGTGCAAAGCACCTTCGGAACCCCGGGCCATCCTGGAAATTTCGAGACCCTCGTGCTCGAGGGCAGCAACATGGTGCACTACTGGCGCGACAACTCGACTCCGGGCTTTCCTTGGAGCAAGTCCGCGACCGTCAGCGCAGCGGCCACCGGCCCCGCATGCCTCATTCAAAGCACTTTCGGAAGCGCGGGGCATCCCGGGAATTTCGAGGCGCTGGTTCTGGAGGGAGCCAATCTCGTGCACTATTGGCGGGACAACACGACACCGGGTTTTCCCTGGAACAAGACCGTCACGGTGAGCACGGCGGCGGTCGGCCCCGCCTGTCTCGTCCAAGGGACCTTCGGGACGCCCGGTAATCTCGAAGCATTGGTGCTCGAGTCCAATCCGGCGAATCTCGGCCTGCCGCCTTATAATCTCGTTCACTACTGGCGGAACGACTCGGCTCCCGGTCTGCCCTGGAACCGGGGCGAGGTGGTGAGCTCAATCGCGATCGGGCCCCCCTCCCTCATCCAAGGGTCGTTTCACTCCGGCACCAACCCGGGCAACTTCGAAGTGCTCGTACCGGAACAGGGAAATACTGTTTCGCACTACTGGCGCAATAACTCAGATCCCACATTTCCCTGGAGTCGCGATACCGTTCTTTGACCGATGGCGATCGAATGTAGCAAGGGTTTTTCAAATATTCCATGTTCGACGTTGCTGGGAGGTTGATATGTGGCTCTACGCGTTGGGTTTGAGTTGGGATAGTTTCTTCATGGGTCTGTTGCTCGCGGGTTTTGGTCTTTGCGCTTCATCCACCGGGCGCTGGGCGATGCGCTATGGAATCTGCGACGGCCTCGCTTTGGGCGCGGCGTCCCTGATGGCGGCGCAATCGCCGAGCCTTGAACGGATCTGCGAAGTCGGCTGGCTCTTCGCCTGGGTACTTGCCGGGCTACTCGTGCTGCATCGTCGATGGCGGCCCACTTCGGGTGAGAGTCGATGGCTTTATGCCCTGCCGGTTTTATTGAGCTTGGATAATCTTCTCGCGGGACCTGCCATGGCGGACGTCGCTGTCCATCCGCTCGGTTGCGTGGTGTCGGTCGCGGTGCTGAGCGCGCTCCTATTCGCCTTGGGTACGGTGTTGGGCCGTGCTCTTCGATCTCGCCTGCCCAACCTGCGCGATGCTCGGTCGACTGCGTGAGCGCCACGCCAAAGCTCGCAGTGACATTGATCCGGGAACTTGCGTGGCTGAATGGAATCTGGGCAATGGCGCGCTGCAGGCGCTCGATGGCCTGTCCTTTAACGCGGCTGTGACGGAGTCCGCTGTTTCGCGATGTCGCGGCTCGCCTCCGAGCTGCGGCGCGGCGGACCGGCCGCTCGATCGCTAAGACAAATTCCCGCTGGTTTGGTCCGCCGGCTGAGCCACTCGGCCGTCACGGAATTCGATGGCGCCGGCCGGCCCGATACGCGTGTCTTCGGATCCGAAACGTTTGGATCGCATTTCCCTCAACACATCCTCCAGCCGGTTCAGCACCTCCAGGAGTTGCGGCGTCGGTATGTTCAGCGCTGGCTCCAGCCGAATGGTGCGTGCCTTCGAATAGGTTCCTGCCACCAACACACCGCGGCGAAACAAGGACGCAGCACAATCGTAACCGATGGAATCCGAGGGAAACTCCAGCCCGATGAGGAGCCCCTTGCCGCGGACGGCAGTCAATATCGAGGGGTACCGGACACGCAGCGCGGCAAGTTCTGTCATCAACATATCGCCCTTGGCAGCAGCTTGTCCCGCCAGGTCCTCTTCCAGTGTCACCGAGATTGCCGCGATGCCCGCCGCGCACGCGATGGGGTTGCCCCCGAAAGTCGTTGAATGAATGACGGGGTTCGGAATCAGTGCCTCCCAGATCTTGGATGTTGACACGAACGCGGACAGTGGCATCACACCGCCGCCAATCGACTTGCCTAGACACATGATATCCGGCACCACATTGGCGTGATCAACACCCCACAGACGGCCGGTTCGCCCCATGCCCGTTTGTATTTCGTCCGCGATGAGCAAGGCGCCGTATCGGTCGCACAATTCCCGAGCCAGCCTCAAGTACCCGGGCGGCGGGACCACGGCACCGGCTTCGCCTTGAACGGGTTCCACCACAAATGCAGCGATTGGCGTACCGACAGCCTCCGCCTTGTCGAACTCCGCCGCTAACGCGCTGGCATCCCCATAGGGAGCGAATCTAACGTCCTGTAAGCCCCCTCGAAACGGCTCGCGGAACAAGGCCTTGCCCATCAGCGACAACGAACCCATGGATTTTCCGTGAAATCCGCCCAACGTGGATAAAAACGTATTTCGGCCAGTGTGCAGACGCGCCAGCTTGATCGCACCCTCGACCGCGTCAGTGCCGTTGTTGATGAAGAAACTACACGCCAACTCACCCGGAGTGATGTCCGCAATTAATTTGGCCAAGGCCGCACGCCAAGGCTCCAATAGCTCCTGACTATTGAGCGCCATGCGGCTCATCTGGTCAGTGACCGCTTTGACGATGCGCGGATGGTTGATGCCTGCGCTGAAAATTCCATACCCACCCAGGCAGTCGATGTATTCACGCCCCATCAAGTCTGTAACGATCGAACCATGCCCGGTCCATTCCAGCGCCGCAAACTGTCCCGCCTCGGTCACTGACTTACGATAGGTGATGAACCCGCGATTGACATGCTTCTCATAGGAACCCACGGTCTCGCCAATGAACGCATGCATTTCGGGCTCGCTCATCCGCTTACCGCCGATGAGGTCGAGATAGCGTCTTGAGGAAGCCAGAACGGTTTGATTGGACAATCGCATAAATTGTGCTCCTGCTGTTCGATCCTGCCGGCGAAGGATCCAGTTCCAACGGCGACGCAATGCGCCAGTCAAATCGGTTCTGCCGATTCGTCGGGCGCCGGCCACTTAGGCGGCCTACCGCAATCGTTAGCTGAGCAATTTGAGCAATATTTGTCGCCCGGACAAGGAGATGTCGGGGCCTTCGAGACGAACGAGCGGAGCAGCACGTTCAGTGACTTGAGAGGAAATGCAATCATCAATGTTCGCCACGAGGCGAAATCGGCGCGCTTCGAGAAAAATACGGCTGCGTGCGGTGGGGAAATGGGCCGACATGATGTTTAGATTGTTTTCGTAAGACGTATCCCTGATGAAAGCAAACGCCGCTGACCGAATATATGACCTAAATGGGAGTGGGTCAACCAAACGAGCGTTCGCTCCATTTACCTTAAGTAGGTCACGGCGGCACGACGGTGCGCAATATCCGTGGGTCGAGCAGGGGGTCAGCCGCAGGGACGCCGACGCGAATGACGGCGCTCGATTGGTCCGCCGGCTGAGACACTCGGCCGTCACGGAATTCGATCGCGCCGGCCGGCCCGATACGCGTGACCTGTACGTCATCGGCGCTGAGCGGGGCGCCCGCGCGCAGAACCTGCGGTGTGCGCATCGCGCGTACCAACCAGGCGCTCCCGGCGGAGCCGGACGCGAGACGGCCGATCCCGCGGCCGTCGATCAAGAGCGCGGAGCGCTCGTCGATGCCGACACCGAGAACGTTGAGATCTCCACGTTGGTGGTCGAGGCGAGCGACGAACACGATCAGCCGTCCGAGGCGGCTGCGCTGCGAGAAGTGCGAGTCGGTGATCACGTTCCCGAGGAAGCGCAGGCGCAGGAAATCACTCTCGAGCGTCACGGCAGCGCTGAACGGGTCGGGCAGGGCCACCTGGGACTCGAGGCTGCCTCCATCGAGGGCGGTGTAGCTGTAGCGGCCGAGGATGGCAAGACCTGCGCTGCTGCCGCCCAGGGGACGGTTCGCACGCACATGCTCATTCAGCGCCCGCTGTACGGGTGTGCCCTTCCAGTAGCGGATGTAGTTGGCTTGATCTCCGCCGGCAAGGAAGATCCCGTCGGCGTGGGCGAGCGTCGCAAGCACGCGCGCATCGTAGCTCGCCTGGCGGTTGTGAAAGACCAGGGTCTCCGCGGATGCGACCGGTCCCCACTCCGCACGGAACGAGCGGCCATAGTCGCCGGCGTCCGGATCGAAGCTGTCGTCGCCGACCGCGCGCAGGATCACCAGGTGCCCCTGCCCGGCGCCGCGGGCGAGCGCGACGAAGGCGGCGTCGACCGAGCCGCCGCCGCCCATCAGCGCCAGCGTGAAGTAGGGCTGTGCGGCACGAGGCGCCGCCGGATCGCCCACCACGAAGTAGTCGAAGTTCTTGTCACGCTAGTCTCGCGCATCGCCCGCCGGCGACGCGGCCGCGAACAGCCAGCCGGGCAACGTCGTCAGCAGCAGCAGCGTTGCGGCGAGCGCCGCGCGGAAGGGAACGTTCATGAATCAACTTTCTTGGCGGCCAGTTGCGGCGAGCCTTCGCGCGATGTTACAACCTGCGCACAGCGCTGCCAACGCTTGGCGGCGCGCCACACTCGTTAAGCCGGGTGCGGTCAAAAGAACGAGAGAAGTGCATCAGGGGGATGTATGCGATCAGGCGTATTGGTGACGCTCGTGCTGAGTGTGTTGGTCGCCGTGCCGGCGACGTCCCAGAATTCACCCGGCCCGCAATCTCAGGGCCCGCAACCTCAGGCCGAGGCGGGCCCGCAGCTCGAGACCGTGGTCGTCACCGGCTCCCGCATACCCCGGCTGACGGCGCTCGATGCCGGCCCGGCTCCGGTGGTGACCATCACCAGCGCGGACATCCTGCAGAAGGGCTTTACCGACATGTCCGACGTCATGCGCAACCTCAATCAGAACCTGGGGTCGCTCGACAACAATACCCAAACCGACGGTTTCTCCCCCGGCGCTCAGGCGGTCGACTTGCGCGGGATGGGTCCCAACCATACGCTGGTGTTGGTGAACGGTCGGCGCATCGCCGACTATCCGCAGGCCTACGGGGGCAACAGCAATTTCACCGATATCTCCAATATCCCGACCACGATGATCGATCACATCGACGTGCTGAGCGGCAGCGACTCGGCCGTGTACGGCTCGGATGCGATTGCCGGCGTGATCAACTTCATTCTCAAGAAAAAAGCCGACGGCACCACCATCGATTATCGCGAGGGCGAGACGCAGTTGGGCGGCGGCTCCTCGCAGCGCCTGACGCTCACCAGCGGCTACTCGAACGAGCGCTTCGATTCGATTTTTACCGTGCAGTTGCTCAACCAACAGCCGGTGTGGGCGTTCCGGCGCAATTTCACCGACTCGACGCTTGATGCTCCCGGAGGCCCTTCCGACAACTACGCCGACCCGGTGTTCGGGCGCTATGACATGAACGGCAATTTCATCGCCCCGTCCCCGGCGACTTGCAACGCGCTCTCGTCCCTCGACGGCGGCTCGGTCTTCTATGCCTCGCGCCCCGGTTATGGACCCACCGGCGGCCCGGGATACTATTGCGGCAGCCATGCCGACATCGGCTATGGCACGCTCGAGAACGGGCGCAAGTCGATCAACGCGTACGGCTCCGGAAGCTACCAACTGACGGAGCACGCGAGCCTGTTCCTCGACCTGCAGGCCGGCTACACGCATCAGGACAGCTACAACTCGCCGCTGCAGTGGCAGAACAGCGTGGCACAGAATGGCGGTTCGGTGCCGGTGCCCTTCTACAATTCGGCCACCGGCCAGATCGAGCAGTGGCAGCGGATGTATTTCACCCCCAATGAGGAGGGGGGCCTCCAAGCAGGGGAGATTCACAACTTCGACACCACGATCTCGCTGAACGCCGGCATCAAGGGCTCGTTCGGGAGCAACTGGACGTATGAGGGATTTTACGGGCACTCGCAGAACAGTGGATGAGACGCCGGCACTGATCGACTCGAAAGCGGCAGCGCTCTACCTGGGTCCCTCGTTGGGCATCGATCCGGCAAGCGGCTACAACATCTATGACGCACCGCCGAGCCGCCTGTACACGCCGCTCACTGTGGCGCAGTTTCGCTCGATTACCAATCTTTCGACCGACGACGATCAGACCCATACCGACAGCCTGAACTTCTCGGTAGCTACCACGGAGCTCGCCCACCTGCCCGCGGGACCGCTGGGCTTCGCGGCGGTCGCCGAGGTTGGTCACGATTCCCTGATTCAGAACGTTGACCCGTTGTCGCTCAGCGGCGCCTACTACGACTACCACAATACCGGCGCGACCGGCTCGCGCAATCGCTACGGAATCGGCTCGGAGTTCAACATACCGATCTTCCCCATGCTCACCGCCACCGCGGCGACGCGCTTCGACAGCTACAGCTACAGCGGCACCACCTCGGGCAAGGTCACCTATAACACGGGGCTCGAGTTCCGCCCCATCCAGAATCTTTTGATCCGCGGCTCCTACGGCACCGGGTTTCGCGCCCCCGATCTGTCCTACCTGTATTCAGGTGCCAGCGGCTCGAGCTCCGGCGGAATCGACTACTATCTGTGTCGCCTCCATCGGCTGGACGCTCGGCCCGGTGACGACGACGTTCTACGGCCAGAGGATAGGCGGTCTGCCCAACTATGCCGGTACCGAGCGTTTGCCGCCGACCAATGTTTACAACGCCTCGCTCGCCTATCACATCGGGCAACGGGCCGAGCTCTCTCTCGTGTGCAATAACGTGTTCAACACGCCGCCGCAATTCGATCCGACCTGGATCAATTATCCCTACTACAACGGCAACTGGTTCAACCCGGTGGGACGCTCATTCCTGGCCGAGTTCAGCTACCAGTTCGACTGGCCCAAAAAATGAGCGACCCAGCGGCGCAGAGGGTTTTGCAAATGCGGTTCAACACCAAGGACTGTGATGACCATTCTGTCAGCCGTTGAACACATCGTCGTCGTCATGTTCGAGAACCGCTCCTTGGACCACATGCTCGGCGGCCTCTATTCAAGCGGCACCGCACCGTCATCGGTGCTGCCGTCCGGCAGCGCTTCGAGCTTCGACGGTTTGCGGACGGGCCTGTCGAATCCTGCGAATGCCGCGTACTTCACCGGCGGATCGTCGCCGCTCGTCCCTGTGGCGATGTCGATGGCGAGCTCGACGGCTCCCGATCCGGATCCGGAGGAAACCTTCAGCAACGTCACCTATCAACTCTACGGGCCCCAAGGCGCTGCGCCCAATCCCACGTGGCCCATGCAGGGTTTCCTTGCGAATTACGTCGCCACGGGAGCGCAGGATGCGACTCAGATCATGCAATGCCACAGTCCCGCGCAAGTACCAATTTTGTCGGGGCTCGCCCGGAACTATGCTGTTTCCGATGCCTGGTTTGCATCGGTCCCCAGCCAGACGTGGCCGAACCGCGCCTTCGCCCACGCGGGTACTTCGAATGGCCATGTCGATAACGGTTCGCCGCCCGACCCTTTGCTGTGGGATGTCCCCACCGTCTTTAATGTGCTGGAGAGCGTCGGCGCGAGCTGGGGCATTTACAGCGATGCGATGATCGCACCATCGCTCACCCGAACCGTGTTCCCGAAGCTCTGGGATCCGCTCCTGGATTCGCACTTCCACAATTTCACCGCCTTCGTGGATGCCTGCGCGAGCGATGCGCTGCCGAGTTATTCGTTCATCGAGCCGAGCTTTCTTCTGCAGCCGAACGATGCGCATCCGCCGCATGACGTGAACGCAAGCGAGGCGTTTTTGCACGCGATTTGGTCCGCAATCAGCTCGTCGCCGGGCTGGGCGGAGACTTTGCTGATCATCACCTTCGATGAGCACGGCGGCTGTTACGATCATGTATTGCCGCCGGGAGGTGCCGCGCCTCCTGATCGCGCGAGCCAGCCCGGCGACTCGGGGTTCATGTTCGATCGCTTCGGAGTGCGGGTGCCGACCGTAGTCGTCTCTCCTTACATAGCCCCCGGCACGGTGTTTCGGTCGAATTCGGCCGCCCCCTACGATCACACCTCCATCCTGGCAACCTTGCGGGATTGGCTCGGCATCAGCCCGGTCGCGATGTTGCCGAGCGCGCGCATTGCGGCGGCGCCCACGCTGGCGCAGCTGCTCACGCTGTCTGCGCCGCGCACGGAGTTGCCGGTGCTCACAGCGCCGACCGCTCGCTTCGCTGCGACTCCGCTATCGGCGCCGCCCAACGACCTGCAGCGCAGTCTGGTGAGCGGAGCCGCGCGCCGCTACGGGCTTGATCCCGCGACCGCGCTCACCCAAATACAGTCTCGCCAGCATGCGGTGGATTTTTTCAAACGCCGCGCGTCCCGCGCGCTATGACGCTGCGCGCTGACCGGGCTGACTTGTGCAGACGGGCCTTTTTTATTCGTCGTTCCACCGAGGACATCAAGGTCCCGGCGCCGCCTGTATCTTGCCCGCCAGCAATTGCGCATCGGCGGGTCGGTCCATGGCCAGATACAGATCGCGCAGGTACTTGTAGGCTCGCTGCGTGTTCGCGAATTTGGTGCCGCGACTCGACTCGAGATTGTCGACTGCCTGGCGCAATATCGGCTCAGCCTCCGCGTAACGGCGCAGCTGCGTCAGACACAGGCCGATGATTGCGCGGGTGTTGGAAATGCGCCAGTCGCCAGCCGGCAGGGTTTTTGCTCGCATCTCGGCGATTTTTTGTTCGGCCGCGAGTCCATCCGCAGCATTGGGGCCGTGGCAGGCCGCCACGGCGTATAACCCCCAGGCAGTCGAGGTGTAAGTATGGTTCGGGCCGAGGACGCGATCGAGCGACTCGGCCGTCGGGCGCAACAGCTCCGCGGCCTCGGGGTAGCGCTGCAAGTCGACCAGATTCTCGCCCAGTTGGATCTCCGAGGCGAGCGTTTCGGGATGCTCAGGGCCGCGTATACGAACTCCTTGCGCAACGACATCGCGCAGCACCGCCTCCGCCTCCGCCGGCCGACGCAGCTGTGCGAGCGTCAACGCATAGCCGGCCTCCGCCTGAAGCAGCGACGGAGAATCCGTGCCGCGATATTGTCGGAGCGTATCGATGGTTTCACGCGCCGACGCCGCCGCATCGACGTAACGGCCTTGCTTGAACAGCGACACAGCGAGATTCTGCATGGGATCTCCCATGTTCTTATGCATCTCCTCGTTTCCGCGACGGTCGATCGCAATCGCCTCTCGGAACATCTTATCGGCCCCCTGGTCGTCGCCCATATCCATGGCGGCCATGCCGGACTCGTTCAAGGCACGGGCGTAATCGATGTCGGCGCCCGGGAGTCCGCGTAGCAACTGAATCGCATCCGCGAGCAACGGCTTGGCTTCGGCATCGCGTTCACTCGCAATGAGAAAATCACTGCGTTGCAGGAGCGCCCGTGCGATTTCCAGCGCACCGCCGTTGTGGGTCTTCAGCAGCGCGAGCTCTCGCTCGTTGCCGGCGAGGGCTTCGGAATAGCGTCCGAGTCCCGAGTTGGTATCGGAGATCAGACCCAGCATGGAAGCCTCGACCAGCGGCTCTTGCCCGAGATTCTGGTCCAGCGTCTTGGTCGCCGAATCCAGGAGCTCCGCTACGGTGACGTCGCGCTTGCCGATGTGCGGATCGGCGGACTTGAGCATATTTTCGAGAAAATCACCGCGCCGCGCCGCCATCTCGCGCGCCTCGTCCGTGCGGCGTTGCTGCAGGAGCAGTACGAATGCACCGACGATCAGACTCAAGCCGAAAAGCGCGATGACACCGACCGCGGCGCGTTTCATGCGGAGGTTTCGCCTCACGCGTTGCGTGGAGCGTTCGATGAAACGATGTACGGAGTCGGGCAGCACGATCTCGGCGGCGCCGAGAGACTTGAAAAGCGTGAGTTTATCGGCGCCCGCGAGCCAGACATCGGAATGGGCGTGACGCTCCCACAGGTGGGTCTCGCGCTGAGCCAATTCCCGAATCTGCAGCAACCCCGCTTCCTGGTTCAGCCAATCGATGAGCGCAGGCAGGGTTTGCAGCAGCGTATCGTGCGCGAACGCGACGACCGCCTGTCCTTCTCGTTGATCCGTCACGCACAGGCGCGTCTCGATGAGGCGCGAAAGGAGCTTGCCCTGAGCTTCATCTCGCGTGATGTCGCCCAGCGGTGCGTAGCGGCGCGTCGCATGGCCGAGCTCATCGACGCTGACCAGGCTCCGGAACAATCGCGGCGCCGCGCGCTGTGCCGCCGGGCCGTCCGCGGACAGCACCGACTCCGCGGTTGTCGCGATGCTGCCGGATAATCCGCCGAGCTCTCGGTACGCGGCGTAGGTGAGCTCCTTTCCGGATCTCTTCTGGTACAGCTCGTTGAGCGTGAACTGGAGTTGCGGAAGGCTGCCCTGCAGGTTGTAGGCGTCTTCGCGCAGCAACTGATCCAGCGGCTTGCCCTCGGGATCCCGGCCGAAGGTGAGCTCGGCGGCGCCGGCGGGCAGTGTAATGACGGCATCCAACGCTGTGCCGGCCAGCGTCGCCAGGTAATACTGTCCCTCGTTGGCTCCGAACACCTGGCGAAGCGCCTCATGGCGCTTTAGGTCCGGCAGCGCGTCCGCGCGCACCGATGCCAGGGTCCACACCCCGTCCTGCTGAAGCGAGACCAGGAACCGTCCGAACGCGTCGATCAAGGAATCGGGCAGATCGAGATGAAA
>Ga0187859_10001783_pt1 | contig 13559 bp, 7 predicted proteins | sample June2016WEW_10_1_2_FD_133019 | JGI IMG/M metagenome (GOLD analysis project Ga0187859, IMG submission 133019) | Peatland microbial communities from SPRUCE experiment site at the Marcell Experimental Forest, Minnesota, USA - June2016WEW_10_10 | ecosystem: Environmental > Terrestrial > Soil >...
GCGGAATTCCACCTCTGGTTGCGCCGCCTGCGATCAGTATCTTGCCATCGCCCAGGGTAGCGGCAACGTGGCCCTCGCGTGGAACCAGCATTTTGGCCGCGGGTGAAAAAGTTTCCGTGGTCGGATCGTAGACCTCCGTCGTGGCCAGGACGACGCCGTGTTCCTGCCTGCCTCCTGCGATCAGCACTTTGAAATCGGGCAAAGCGCTTGCCGTATGGCCGCCGCGCGCCGTGGTCATATCGCGCGCGGCAACGAGCTTGCCGGGCGGTAAGCCAGGCCTCGCAATCACAGGCTTGCCAGGGACGGCATTTTGCGACGCGGCAGCGCACGCCAGGGCGAGCCATAGCAAGGCGAGCCAAAAAACGACCGCTTTGCGCGAGTCACGATGCAACGAAGTCTCCGGCTGAGTTCGGGAACTGAGTTTAGAAACCGCGAACGCTGATGATTCTATCCGACTTCGCCGGGGTGCGATGTTGTGAGAATGGGCACCGTTTGGAGCGATCCGTATCAGGGCATGCCTTCAGGCATGCCATATTGGGGCAAGCAGCGCACGCCCGCTTTAGCGGCTGCGTGGTGTCGTGGGGCAAACCCCAGAGGCTGAAGCCGGTTTCGAACCGTGCGCCGGGTCGGCATGCCTGAAGGCATGCCCTGATACGAATCTTTCTCAAACTGCACCACCGCCGGAGGTTGCCCTTAATTGACGGTCAGTTGCGTGGTCACTGTGCGAGTCAGGCTGCCGCTGTTGGCGATTACTGTGATCGAATAAGTCCCGGGCGCGGTGCTGGTTGCGGCTGTGACCGTGAGGACCGAGGTTCCGCTGGTGGTCAACGAACTCGGGGTTAACGTCGCTGAGAGGCCTGGCACTTCCGACACACCATCGAGGGTGAGATTGACGGTCCCAGTGAAGTTCAGCGGAGTCAGGGTTAGAGTATAGGTCGCCGAGCCTCCGGGGCTGACCGTTAACAAAGCGCTGCTGATTGTGAACCAGAAGTCCGTGCCGACCGGGGTCAGGCTGCAGGCTGCACCGGGAGTGCCCGAGGGCGCCTCGAAACTGGAGCTAGAATCGGCTAGCGTCGCGCTCTGCCATGCGGAGAAATCGTCCTCAGTGTTCAGGTTCGGCGTCGGTATGACGAATGGCGTGGTGGTATTCGACGCGTTCCACCAGGTGTTGTGGGACGACTGCAGGGTGCTTTGAAACGACGTCCAGTCCGAACCGTTCAGGTAACTGTCTTTGAATACCAGTTGGCTGCTGGAGTTTCCCTGAATAACATTCAACTTGTTGGTGAAGTTTTGCGTGACTAGGTTGGTGGTGACTCCGGTTTGCCAGTTGGTCACCTCGATGCCGCCGGCTTGTCCCATCACCATGATCTCCGCAGGGGCGTTGTTCATCACGACGCTCTTGTTCAGAGAAATTTGTTCCGAGTTGCGCAGCATGACGCCACCGGCGCCGAGAATGCCAGCCTCATTGCAGAAGTAGCTTTCGGAAATCGTAATCGGTCCTTCATCCTTTTCGAAGAAAGCTCCGCTCAACAGATTGCCGGTGCCGTTGACGTTGGTGGCAGAGATGTTCGCGTTGTCGGTATCCCAGTGGATGCCGAAGGTTTGATTGAAAGTGGACGTCATGCCGTTGACGGTGTCGTCATGCACCAGCGAGGCGTGGAATCCGGCGGTGTTGCAGCCGTAGTAACCCGCCTGAGCGCCGCGCCAGTTGTTGTAGGAGGCCGTGTCCGATCGCCACAACCCGTACAGGGTTTGCGTCTCCTGCAGGCCCGTGTCCCCGTTGTGCAGGGCCACGCTGTTCTCGACCGTGAAATAACTGGTTGGATAGACGATCTTCAAACCCTGTCCGTTATTCCACTGGAAAGTGTCGCTGTCGAAAAGAATGTTGCTGGAAGTGCTCAGGACAAACACCGCCGCCGAACCGCTGCAGCTATTGGCATACTGGAAGGTCAGCCCGCGGACGACGATGTTTGATTTGTGCGAAATCTGGAAGATGGTGGGCGAGGTGGCAGCTTCGACGGTCGCCGTGCTCATAATCGTTCCCAGCGGCGGCCACACATAGATCTGTGCGGCTAGTTCATCGACATAAAAAGTGCCGGGCTGCATCTGCGTAAGCGAGAGCACCTGGGTCAGGACGGTGCCATTCACGGCGACCAATTCCTGCCGCATCATAATCTCCTGCTGAAAGGGGCAGGTCGTGAGTTGCGCGCAGGTCCCCCAGTCGTTCAGCCAGGTGTTGGTGTAGATGCTCGGGTTTGACGCGTATTTCGTCCATCCGGTGTAGAGCGTGCCGCCGCTCACGATGACCGTGCCGTTGGTTTCGGCCTCAAACGTAATAGGAAGGCTCGTGTCTTTGGGGCTGTAGCTGAGCGAGATGCTCTCGCGGTAGGTTCCCGGGCTAATGATGACGCGCGAGCCGATGCTGCTGTAATTGTTGGTCTCCGCCATTGTCGCGGCGGCGCCTATGGTTTGCAGGGGACTCGATTGCGTGCCCGGATTCGAGTCCGATCCCGTGGTCCCGTTTACGTAAATGAATGCCGTTTCCAAACCCTCGTCGACATTTGCCTGGCCAAGGCAGAAGTGAGGCGCGAACAGGAGTGCGACCAAACCGAAAAGAGCGGAATTAAGCCTTCGCATTTTAGACAAAACCTCCCCACGACGGTAGGACTCGGATTACCGCAAGTCATGGCCAGAGATTAAGAAAGGCGGTCTCATTCACACCGAGCTTGCAAATTGCGGCAAGCACTGGGATGGTGCGAACAAGGCCAGAATGTTACGAACCAGATGTTACGAACCGAATGTTACAACTCAGGTTCGACGAAGTCGGGCGCGAAGCAGACCAGAACGAATCAGACGAAGCAGCAGCGATGAGAGGAGCATAGCGGATGAAGGCCGAAGATGGAATAAGGCGAACGCCCTAAAATCGGTTACGAATGAGCATGATCTCTTTCTACGCTTTGGTAATTGGCAGTGTTGACGCGGTTTCCGGCGAGATTCCAGAATGGGACCACTGTGGAAAAATTGTGGGACAAGGCGGGAGTGCGACCTCGCCCCTGACTAGATCTATTTAACTGCAAGAAGCTGAAAGAAACCTCAACGTTCGGCGGACGGAGCCCGCTGCGTTCCGACGGGCTTCTTCTTTGCCGCTGATCTTGCTGCTGCCGCCGGCAGCTTACAGCCGTTAATGATGTCCGTCGCAATGTTTTCGGCGCCATCTGGCATGTTGGGAATCTCGATCGACGCGTCTTCCGTGCAGGCTGGCGGCGAGGTTGGCACAGGTCTGATCGCGCTATCCCAATACATGCCTTGTGGCACGGCAGCGCTCTGATCCGTCCCTCCGAACCGCATATTCACGGTAAGGTCGGGGGACAGGGGAATAGGATTGGGGGTAAAGGGCTCCCAGTCGATGCTGTCTGAAGCAAGGCGGTTGAAATTGGTAGTGACTGTTCCGCCGAGCCCGTCGGAGCAAACTGTGGGTGGGTTCGACTGGCCCTGCACTTGGTACGCTGGATCAATGATTGCAGCTTCTGACGTCGAGTAGCACAAGGGGGCCGGACCAGTGTCACTTGTGCAAGGCCCTACCGGTCCGTTCACGTTATTGTTGCAAACGCAACCCAGGTCGAGCCGGGTCATCAAAGGGCCGCTGGTAGGCTCAATCATGGCAAACTCCTGAGCCGGTCCAGTCGTAGCCTTGCCTCCCAACCCATACTGAAACGCGGCGTAGGCGACGGCTCCCGATCCTCCGCTGTTTCCCGTCGCGCAAAGTGGTGCGCTGGTTGTAGCCGAGGAATTCGGGTTAATCATTTTGGGATTGTTATAAACCCAGTCGGAGACGGTGGCGAAGCGGCACGCCAAACGGCGAACTCCTCCCGGCCCCTGCAACCACCCGTTCGGTTGCGTTCCGCCGTCAAAGGGCGCGCCGAATGAGACCTGAACCGTGTTGAAACTCTTAGCGAAGACGTTTTCTACGGTTTCATATCCAAAGGTCCACAAGGGATTGTTGTCGTAGAAGCCACTGCCGCCGCCGCCGATGACAAAGAGCACTGTGCCGATGGGGTCAGCCGCCAGGTTCACCTTTAAGTAAGTCGTCAGGTCTGCAACTCCATCACAGGATACGTTGATCGAGTAGCAGGTCCCGTCAGCCAGGTTTCCGGCGGAGTCAGCCGGACACGAAGACATGGTCTTAAGGCCGGAGACCGTGCCGAGAGGGTCGGTCTGCTGCACAGTCGTCATCGCCGTTCCCGGACTCGATGGATCGAAACTCGGCGTGGCTGTGATGGTCACGGCCGCCGATGTGACCGTCGACGTCAGCCCCGGCGCAATATAAAGTCCAGGATTATTGGGGTCGAACGAGCCCGCGGTCTGTCCGTTCGTACAATCCGTGCAACTCGGCTGGCCCCAGGTGACGGCCTGTCCCTGGGTCGTGGTTGGAGCACCAGTCACCGTAGCGGAGTATTGCAGGTTGGCGCCTTGTCCGATGAAATCGGTGGCGGGAGAAATGCTAACCAGGACATGCACATTTACCAGAAGAGGCACCGACATGGTCACGTTATCGCTCGCGGTCGCAGTAACCGTCACCCCGCACGGGCTTACCGGCAGCGGTGGCGTCGGCGGCGGGGCCGTATAGGTCGCCGTGTCGGGCCCCGTGCTTACGATGGTTCCCAGGGCTGCCCCAGTAGCGGTGCAGACGTTGGTGGCGTTCGGGTCGGCGGCCAGGCTCCAGGTCACGGCGGGGTTGCCGATATTGGCGACCACAGCGGTGTATTCCACCGTGCTCGGCGTAGTCGTCGTACTTACGGGTACAGACGCCGGCGACGCCGGCGACGAAGTCACAGTCACCGTAACTGGCGGGGCACTCACATTCACCAGTGCTTGCCCTGCGGTGACGTTGTCTTCATTCGATGTTGCTGTGACCGCGATCCCACACGGGCTTACCGGCACTGATGTCGGGGCAGTGTACGTCATGGTGCTGGTGCCCGTAATCGCCATGGTTCCCAGCCCATTTCCAGTCGCCGTGCACACCGTACTGGCGCTTGAGTAGTCGGAGAGACTCCAGGTCACGGCCTGATTGCTGGTGCCAGTCACCGAGGCACTGTATAACACCGTGCTCGGTGTAGATGCCGTACTTATGTTGATAGAAGCCGGCGCTGCCGGCGTAGATGTCACAGAAACCAGAAGCTGTTTGCCGCCGCTGCCAGGCGCGTGGGCGATGCACCCCCCCAGGGGGAGCAGAACAGCCGCAACGATTAATCGGAAGATTGCTGAAGACAAGAAGTTTCGCACCGAACCCTCGGACTCACAAAAAGCCATAGAAGAAAATAGTTGGGGAGGGAAACGGGTAGTGTACTCCGTGATCGTCATCTTGTCATGCTCGATCAGGCCTGTCAACCTTGAGCTCGCACTGGTTGCACTTGTGGCGAAGGCTCGGGTTTCTCAGGTATCCCGAGTGTTGGAGCCGGCCATTTTTGCGCTCCAGGCAAAAGCTCTTGAGTTTCTTTAATGACAAAGAAAGCTTCTTTGCTTATGGCATTGAAAACAATCGTCCAGGAGCATCAAGAGGTGGTAGGTTACTTGGTGCGTTACCACTTTGATCGAGTGATGCAGCCCCGAATAGCGTCGTGCTACTGAAATCGAATGTGCAAATTATTTCATGCTTGGCGAAGTGGCCGGATTTTGGTTAAATGGGGGAACACAGCGCGACGGTAAATGTAGCGTTCCCCCTCAATATTTTTGTACCCTTGCCTCTCCCTGCATTCTATGGATCGCTACTTCACTGGGAAGGCAACGGTGTCGTTCAAAGTTGGCGCTGGGTTATGCAAGTCCGTTTGAACAAGTCCGTTTGAATACGACCTCTTGAGCGAGCAGCCAATCCCGACAGAAATGATCGCATTCCGAACAACCATCGTACTCCGAACAACCATCCTGGGGAGAAGACAGCAGATATGAACTCATCTGTACCTGATTTTGAGGTAGGAATTATTGGAGGCGGCCCGGCAGGTTCCAGCATGGCAGCCTATCTGGCCAAAGCTGGCATTAACTGCGTAGTGTTTGAGCGCGAGCTGATGCCCCGTCCGCACGTGGGAGAGTCGCTGGTACCGTCCTCGACTCGGGTTTTCAAAGATCTGGATTTCCTGCCCAAGATGGAGGAAGCGAAGTTTCCCCACAAGTTCGGCGCGGCCTGGACCGCGGCCTCGGACGCGAAGGTCTACAACATGGATTTCGGCGGAGTGTCGGCCGACTGCCATGTGGACATTCGCTTCGAAGAGCGCAACCAGCCCGGCGTCAGCCAGAACTATACGTATCACGTGGACCGCAGCAAGTTTGACCTGATGCTGCTGCAGCACGCCAATCAATTCGGCGCCAAGGTGTATGAAGGCGTGGGCGTGAATCGCGTGGACTTCAGCGATCCGAATTGCGCCGCCATTAAGTACAACATGGGCAAGAAAGAAATGAGCACGACTTGCCGCATCGTCGTCGACGCCAGCGGGCGCAAGACTCTGGTCGGCAACCAGTTGAAGTGGCGCATTCAGGATGACCATTTCGACCAGTACGCCATACACACCTGGTTCAACGGCTACGACCGCCGCTGCATGGCCAGCAACAAGCAGACGCAGGGCGATTTTATTTTCATTCACTTCCTCCCGATCACCAACACGTGGGTCTGGCAGATTCCGATCTCCGAGACCGTGACCAGCATTGGCGTGGTCACGCAGAAAAAGAATTTCGCGAAGAGCAAGGAATCACGCGAACAGTTTTTCTGGGAGTGCATTAAGAGCCGTCCTGAACTTTACGAAGGTCTCAAGGCGCAGGGTTCGGAGCAGATGCATCCTTTCAAGGACGAAGGCGATTACAGCTACGCCATGAAGCAGCTTGCCGGCGACCGCCTGGTTCTGGTCGGCGATGCGGGACGCTTTGTTGATCCTATCTTCTCGACGGGCGTCAGCATCGCGCTGAATTGCTCGCGGTTTGCGCACAAAGATATTATCGGCGCGCTCGAGACTGGAGACTTCAGCCGCGAGTCGTTCAAGACCTACGAAGACACGCTCCGGCGCGGCACTCGCAACTGGTACAACTTCATCACCGTGTACTACCGCCTGAACGTGCTGTTTACGGCGTTCGTGCAAGATCCGCGCTACCGGCTGGATGTGCTCAAGCTTCTGCAGGGAGACGTTTACGAGGATGCCGAGCCGCCAGTTCTGACCCGCATGCGCAACATCGTGCAGCAGGTGGAGAAGGATCCGAATCACGCGTTGCACGGGTTCCTCGGAGATCTCACGGCGGATGCTTTTGTCGAAGCCTCGGCATAAACGGAAAAGCGCAGCATAGCGAAGACACTGGGAGAAAGCAGCGAATATGAATCATTCAGTCCCCGATTTTGAGGTGGGAATTATCGGCGGCGGACCCGCCGGGGCAGGCATGGGTTGTTATCTGGCGAAAGCCGGTGTTAAGTGCGTGGTGTTCGAACGCGAATTGTTCCCGCGGCCGCACGTCGGCGAGTCGCTGGTTCCGTCGTCCACTCGGGTTTTCAAGGATCTGGATTTCCTCGGTCAAATGGAGGAAGCGAAGTTTCCGCACAAGTTCGGCGCGGTCTGGACCACAAATGATGAGAATCCAGGCTACGTTCATGATCTCGAGGGACTGTCGCCGGACTACAACGTCGACATTCGTTTCGAAGAGCGCAAGCAGGAAGGTATGGAAGACCGCAACTATACCTACCACGTGGATCGCGGCAAGTTTGATTTGATGCTGTTGAAGCATGCCCAGAAGCTGGGCGCGACAGTGTATGACGGCGTGAAAGTTGGCCGCGTCGACTTCGGTCCCGAGCATCCTGAAGTTTATTTCAACATTGGGCCCAAAGAGATGAGCGTCAGCTGCAAGATGGTGGTCGACTGCAGCGGCCGCAACACTTTCCTCGGCAACCAGCTCAAGCTGAAGATCCAGGATAAAGTTTTCGATCAGTACGCCATCCATTCATGGTTTGACGGCTACGATCGCAAGGTGTTCGCGAAGCGGGATACGAACCTGGATTACATCTACATTCACTTTCTGCCGATATCTAACACCTGGATCTGGCAGATTCCGATCACTGATACCGTCACCAGTCTGGGTGTGGTCACGCAGAAAAAGAATTTCGCGAAGTCGAAAGAAGACCGCGAGAAGTTTTTCTGGGACACGGTCGGCAGCCGGCCGCTGATTGCCGAGACGCTGCGCAAGTCTGACCGCATCCGTCCCTTCAAAGACGAGGGCGATTACAGCTATGCCATGTCGCAGCTGGCGGGCGACCGCTTCATGCTGGTGGGAGATGCGGGGCGATTCGTGGACCCGATTTTCTCGACCGGGGTCAGCATCGCGCTCAACAGCGCGCGCTTCGCGCACAAGGATATTCTCAAGGCCATCGAGACGAATGATTTCTCGCGTGCGAGTTTTGCCGACTACGAGACCAAGCTGCGCCGCGGCACCAAGAACTGGTACGAGTTCATTTCCGTCTACTACCGGCTGAACGTGCTGTTTACTTACTTCATCAGCGACAAGAACTACCGGCTCGACGTGCTGAAGCTGCTGCAGGGAGATGTCTACGACGAAGACGCGCCTGAAGTCCTGACCAAGATGAAGGCCATGGTTTCGAAGGTGGAACAGAACGAAAAGCATCCGTGGCATAAGCTGCTGGGGGATCTGACCTCAGACGCGTTCCGGCCGCAGGTGTAAGTTGTAGCGCCGGTGAGAGCTGCCGGGACGGCTCCGCTACAGGGAGAAACCGCGATTTCGCACTCGAACCGCAACTTCGTGCTGGCGTACATTCTTCTCGTCGCGCTACCCATACTGGGGTTGGTGGCAGTCCTGAAAAGCGGGCGGACCCTCACTGCCCCGTTTTCGGTGGATGGCGCGTGGAAGATAGAATCCGGAGCCGGACATTTCTCAGCTTCACCCGTCTCACCTTCGCCTATCGCGGCTGAACCCTGCGCTGACTTTTTCTCTTCGGTTTCAAACGCGCCTCTTTCCATTTCGCAGTCGGGCAAGACTCTGGTGGTTACCCTCAGCGGTGCCAAAACCGCCACAGGCACGCTCGACGGCACTGCGATCAAGGCACAATTAAGCGGCCTGGGTGCTGATAAAGATAAATCTGAAGCGGCGCAGTGCGGCGATGGTCTGACCTTAACCGCCACGCTCGATCCTCAGGCCGAGCCGAGAACTCTGAGCGGAAGGCTTTCCGTCGAGGGTTGCGCCGCGTGCGCGCCCGTGGAGTTTCGTGCCGTAAGGCAGCCGCGGCCTGCCGGGGGCACGCGCTGATGCCCAATCTTTTCATCCTCGTCTTACAGGTTGCGGTGGTCCTGACTGCGTGCCGTTTGACCGGTGCGCTCTTCCGAAAATTCAACCAGCCGCGCGTGGTTGGCGAGATGTTTGCCGGTATTATGCTGGGGCCGTCGTTCCTGGGTTGGATCGCGCCGCATTTTTCCGCTTATCTGTTTCCCGCATCGAGCCTGGGATTTCTGAACGCCTTGAGCCAGATCGGCGTGATTATTTTCATGTTCCTCGTGGGCCTGAACATCAACCCGAAGGAACTGCAAAAAGAAGGTCACGCTGCGGTTCTCAGCAGCCACGTCAGCATCACGGCACCGTTTGTATTGGCAGCGTTCCTCGCGCTTTACCTGTATCCGCGGCTCTCCGATGACAGCGTCGCCTTTAGCAGCTTTGCGCTGTTCATGGGAGCCGCCATGAGCATTACCGCATTCCCGGTGCTGGCGCGCATTCTGCAAGAACGGAAGATGATGCACACCCGGTTGGGAACAGTGGCCATTGCCTGCGCCGCGGTTGATGATGTTACCGGCTGGATCATCCTCGCCTACATCGTGGTGCTGATCCGCGCGGCGCACTCACCTACCTCGATCTGGGTGACGCTGGGTGGAATTGTAGTATTTGCCGTAGTCATGATTTACGGCGTACAGCGCCTGATGCAAGGCGTTTTCTTGAAGGCATATCAGCGATGGGGGCACCTTAGCGAAAACCGCATGGCCTTCATGATGTTGCTGGTGCTGGCATCCTCGCTGTGCACCGAGAGGCTGGGCATCCATCTTTTGTTTGGCGCGTTCCTGATGGGCGCCATCATGCCGAAGGAACCGGTTTTCGTGCGTTACGTGCTCGACCGCTTTGAGACCATCACGGTCACGCTGTTGCTGCCGCTGTTCTTCGCTTTCACAGGGCTTCGCACCAACATCGGGCTCGTGAAAGGGCCGACCATGTGGATGTACTGCGGCCTCATCATTCTGGTCGCAACCGCCGGCAAGCTGGGAGGCTCTACATTGGCCGCCCGACTGAGCGGGATGCCTCTGCGCGAAGCGGCCGGGCTGGGCACGCTGATGAACGCGCGCGGCCTGATGGAGTTGGTGATTCTCGACGTCGGCCTCGATATTGGTGTGATCTCGCCGGCCCTGTTTTCGATGATGATCGTAATGGCGCTGGTCACAACCTTCATGACCACGCCGGTGTTGAACCTGATCTGTCCGCAGGGATTACTGGAAGGTTCCCGTGACCAAGTCGCGGCGAGACCATCCCCGCCAGTCAATCTTGAGAGCGAAAGCCAAGTTGCCTGATTCATAAGGCCCGCGCACCCACAACCGAGAATATGGCCAAGCACTACCCGAAACGCCTCTGGGTATGCAAGAACTTTCATTCTTGACACTCGACGGCGAGCAGCTAAGAATGCCAGATCGGTTTCTCCCCCGTATTCTTGCCAAGTCAGGTCGAATGCCAGACCGAGGTTATACCGAACTCTTCGGAGGATAGAACGATGCCCGCCACCCCGCGCCAATTTCGTTTCATAGCTGCTAACTGCCTGTTCGTGAGCGCGGTGCTGCTGGTACCCGCCTCGGCTCAGATCACTTCGAGCCCGAGCTCTTTGACGTTTACGAGCACCTACGTCGGGTTGAGCTCGCATACCAAAACGATTACGGTCAAAAACGCGGGAAAGAGCTCCACAACGATTACGGCCATCACGTCTTCGTGTCCGGAATATAAATTGGCGTTTGGCACGACGCCGGCGACGCTGGCCCCGGGAACTACCACGGCCTACTCGATGTTGTTTGCTCCGGACGCGGCGAAGACATTCGATTGCGATTACACGCTGACCCAGGAAAGCGGCAGTCCGCTTGTGGTTCCGCTGAGTGGAACCGGGCTGGCTTCCGCGGCAGTCGTGGGAGTTGGTCCAACGTCGTTGAGCTTCCCCAACCAGGCTCAGGGAACTCCGAGCGCAACGCAGATGATCACGATTTCCAATACCGGTACGGGCTCAGTGATCTTGACGGGGATTACGATCACGCCGCCGACGTTCTCGATCACTCCTGTGGCCTTGCCTATCACCATCAACGCCAGGTCCAGTACGACGATCAGCGTGAGCTATAGTCCCGCGCTGGTGACGTCGGAGACCGGCGTCGTCGAGTTCGCTTTCGACCAGGTCCCGGCCGAAGTGGTCGATCTAAGCGGCAATGGGACCGTTGCCAGTTCCATCGTGCTTACCAATATCGCCACACTGCCCACCGCGACCCAGGGCTCCGCCTATGAAGCACAACTGATCGCGGCTTCGGGAACGCCGCCCTATACGTTCAGCCTGAAGCCGGGATCCACCATGCCCTCGGGCCTCACGCTCTCCAGCGCCGGCTTGATCAGTGGAACTATCGCTTCGACCGTGACTGCCGGAAACTACACGTTCACGGCCGGAGTGAAAGACTCCGCCAAGTTCAACACGACCAAGCTGTTCAACCTGACCGTTTCCAAAACCACAAAAGCTGCCTGCAACAACATCTCGTGGGATGTTCCGGACACGACCACTCCCATGACTCCGCTCACCGATCTGGCTACCGGAATCTACCAGGGTGAGGAGGGTGGCTTGTATCCGGACGGCAGCAACGTGCGTCCAGCCTCCCACGATGCCGACGGTGTGACCTTCGCCAAAGCCATCGTACCGCTCAACTCAAATGGCGTTTACAGCCCGACAGGGAAGTACGTCATGCTGGGGTTGGGAGAATCCACCGCGCTCGATGAATTCACCGAGTTCCTGGCGCTGGCCCAGACTGATCCGGCGGTCAATTCCTCGCTGGTAATGGTCTCCGGAGCCCAGGGCGGCGCCACTCCGAACCTGCTGTCCTCGACCACCTCACCCTACTGGAACACAATCCTGAATAATTACCTGCCTGACCAGGGCGTGACGGCAGAGCAGGTCGTTGCCGTGTGGATTGAAGACACTGACGGCATTTCGAAAGGGTCGTTCCCCAGCGACATGACTCAAATGCAGGCGGCCTACGAAACCGTGATGAACAACGTGCACACCTTCTTCCCGAACCTCACGCTGGTGTATTTTTCCAGCCGTATCTACGCGGGCTACTCGGATGGCGTCGCGACCATTGACCCAGAGCCCTACGCCTATGAAGCCGGTTTTGCCGTGAAGAATGCCATTGCGGACCAACTGAACGGCAACGCGAATCTGAACTACAATCCAACCCTCGGACCGGTAAAGGCGCCGTGGATGTCCTGGGGACCGTATTACTGGGCCAATGGCTTGCTGGCCAGCGAAGACGGAATGGTTTGGACCTGCCAGGATCTGCAGAATGACGGTACGCATCCTGCGTCGCCCTCGGGAGATTTGAAGGTGGCGGGACAGATCCTGAACTTCTTCAAGACCGACGACACGACCACGCCCTGGTTCCTGAAACCGTAAGTTGCGAAGTTGCGAACCTGGAACTGGTGGTAACGGGATTGCTTCGTAGGGAGCCTACCTTTGCACTAAAGGCACTCCTCACCGGCCTGCGATCGCGCTCAGGCTCGGTCAGCGTGGTACACTCGTTCCACTAAAACTGGAAGAACAGCCGCGTTTTGGGATGCTCATTTTGGGATGCTCATTTTTGGGGTGCCCCAGAGTTTCAGTTATTGAGGAATGTATGAAACCAGCCATCGAGACCCCGGGCGGGGCCTCTACCGATCCCTATCAGAAAACAGTTTGTTGCCTGCGTTGCGAGCAGAAGTTACAACGGTATCAACTGATGCGCGCCAGCCTGACTCCGGGCAGTTCCGGCCACGCGATCCTGTCGTGCCCGCGCTGCGGGCATGTAGAGTTCGTTTCGGATTCGAGCCCACTGCTGCAGAGTCTGGAATTGATCTCGGTCGACATTGGAGACGGGGACTAACCGAGTAGAGATTCCCCTGCTGGGTCGTCCCAGTCTCCGCTATCTGTTCTTCCAGCCAAACATTCTGCACGTTTACGCTCTGCGTGGGGCTGACTTATGCGTCTGCTACTCATTGGCGGAAACGGCTTCATCGGGCGGTTCGTGGCGGCTGCCCTCAAACAGCAAGGGCACACCGTGGCCGTGTTCCATCGCGGCACGACAGCCGTACCCGACGGCGTCGACGAGATTCGGGGCGATCACGGCCAACTGAATGCCAGCGCCCAGGAACTGCGGCGGTTTGCGCCCGACGTGGTAGTTGACTTGGTCCTCAGTTCCGGTGTGCAGGCGCAAGATCTGATGAATGTCTTCCGGGGCGCCACTCGACGAGTGGTCATGCTGAGCAGC
>Ga0187859_10001786_pt1 | contig 13549 bp, 7 predicted proteins | sample June2016WEW_10_1_2_FD_133019 | JGI IMG/M metagenome (GOLD analysis project Ga0187859, IMG submission 133019) | Peatland microbial communities from SPRUCE experiment site at the Marcell Experimental Forest, Minnesota, USA - June2016WEW_10_10 | ecosystem: Environmental > Terrestrial > Soil >...
AGTTGCAACGCCCGCTTCAGGCCGGCACCGGCCGCTGCCGCCGTGCTGGCCATGCCCGCCAGGTCTACGTCGTCAGTGGTGTGAGCTTTGGTGTTGCTCGCGGCGGTAAAAGTCGATCCCGCAAGTGTGTGAAGATCGGTGATGAGCTGTGTGCTATTTGCCATGTTGTATCTCCGAGCAAAAAATTCTGGCTGTGCAACTGGGCGGTTGGCTGCCCAAATAGAAATGGCGCGAATATCTCGCGCCGATCCACCTAACGACTGACGGTTCGTGACCGACACCCTACTTAGTCGATCATCCCCGCACGCGCTAACTCCGCTTTCACCGCTATTCGTTGTTCCACGCTAAGCGATGCAAGCGTCTTATTGAGTATCGCCGGATCCAAGCGTTCCCCTTCGAATTCGTTCTTTCCGATCAGTGCCGACACAACTGGCGACAGCGTCTTTCGCGTCATTCGTGACGCTTGCGCTTTCAGGTCTGCGTTCGACTTCTCCAGTTGAAAAACACGCTGTTGCAAGTCGGCTTCAGCGACCTGAACGTCGTGGTGCCCGCTTGTTTGAGCGATACTCTCTTCAACCGCGGCGACTATGCGTTCCACTTTCGCATTCAGCATTTCCTGCTGTGCGTCGAGTTTTCCCAATACGCGGTCAAGCGTTTCTGTAGCAGCGGCCAGTCGAGACGCAGCCGCCATCATCTGCTGAACCAATTCTTCGTTCATTCCTGTTGACCTCCGTGATTTGTGTTGCTTTTCGTCTTAGTAGTGCCGGACTGCTAAGGCCAGCGTTCGTGTCTCGTAATAGGTCAGGCTACGGCCCTTACCTTGCTTTACAATTGCCTGATCAGCTCAATCCAGGTCGAGCGATATGCAGCTTTGTCGCGTCGCAAGACCGCTGCTCCCGTGAACGTAACTCGATTCAGCACCCATACGCTTGCGGTCATGTCTTCCACAAGAGCGTCCGCGATTTCATATGACATCCCCAGGCCCCTACTGGAAGCATTGAGACCTCTACTTTTGCTTTCTGGCCCTGCGACAGTCGATGTCTGCTTTCGTTCGGGATTCCCGATCTCCGCCACGATCTCCGGAAAATCCCGCGCGTATAAGAAGCCGGCGACTTCGATTACCTGTCCCACAATTTCAGCTCGCGTGATGACTCCGATTTTCCGGCGCGCATCATGGCGATCCAGTGCCGGGGAGTAATCCAGTCCCATCCCCATCAGCGACGGAATTGCGGTTTCTGCTGCTCGACGCGTTAGAAGAACGCGATGACCTCGCGCCCCCAACGGGGACTTGTCGGATGCCGCATCGACGATCGTCAATACTCCCCGAAATCCCGCCCGGTTCGGATGCCCGTGAACTGTGGGCATCTCGATCGCCATTGAGTTGAAAGACAATCCCATCGCTGATCTCCTGAATAGCTGTGGCGTTCATCGCTCTTACCCTAAGCGCTACTGGCGACTGGTAGTGCCGCGTATGACCTAGCGCCTGTAATGCGTCTCAAATAATTTCGGCTAAGCCTCGCGCCCTGCGCACCTCATTGACCGTGACCACGCCATTTCGCAGCAGAATCTCGTCGATCTGCGCTTGTTCCATCTCGTCTTGTGCATCAACGTCAGTGAACACGAATTCCAAGTCCGTCCATCCGAGCCGCTTGGCGATCGCATCCCGTGTGAGATATTCGGCCACGAGGCGGGCCGTAGGCACGATGGCCGACCGGAATCCCAAATCGCTCATCGTGCCTGCGGTCGCCCGGTTCACGTCCTGCTCAAGGCCCAGGAACTGCGCCGGCAGGTCGAAGGCGTTTGCGATAATTCGCACCAAAAATTCCTGCCATGCGAGTCGTAAGTCGGCATCTGTCCCGGCTGCAAACCGCAATACCTCCGGCTTCGATTCCGCCGCAATGATCGGCACGCGGCCGGTGCCTTCGATTTCGTCCTGCCACCAGCGGATCAGCCGCTCATGATGCGTGGGAGTCAGGCCCTGTATCCACAGCGCATACTGCACCACGGAATTCGAAGCCAGCCGCCCGGCGTACCGATAGGCGCTCAAGAATGCATTGATCGTTTCGAAGGCTACTTCCAGGCGCCCTAAACCAAATGGCGTGTGCGTCCGCGGGTTTAGCCGGATGTAACTCAGTTCCTCATCGTTAAGGACGATCTGACCATCCGCGCCATACAATCCCGTCACCTGCGCGTAGCGCGGCGAGTCGGGACGGCCATTCCAATCCGTCATGATACGAATCGTTGCACCATCCACTGGCCACATCGTCAGTGGCAACTTGTCGGTTGAGTTCAGATTCCAGCCGTCAACTACATCAAGTTCGATCGCCCCAAAACCGCCTACGATCACATCCTCCAGGACCTGCTCGACGAGCGAGCGAAACGAATCGTCTGGATTCGGCGCTTCGAAGTTTTCGGTGAGAATCTGTATGCGCCGCGGGCCATCGGGAATAAGTTCCAACACTCGCCCGCGACGTGGCTGGATACGCCAGCGCATGCCTACGATCCGATCCTTAATAACGTTGATCGCTCGCCGGGCTATCGGCGTCTCGGCGAAGCGCCGTAGATCGGCAGGCGTCGGCTTCGGGACAAGTGTGTGCGGGGCGGGCATCCCAGCGCGGGGAAAACTCGGTGAGGAAAACGGGGCCAGGTTCGACCCCGCTCCCACCGTCCGCCGCCCATCACGCGCGGCAAACAAATTCGCTGGTAGTAAGTCTCGGAAAGACACTTCTCCTACCCGGCGCATCGCGCCGCGAACCTTATTTCGAATGTTCATGAACTCCCTCATCAAAATTGCTTGGTCGCAGGCGCGCCAGTACGCTTTCGCCTGAGGACTTCTTTGGTCAGAACGCCGGGCAAAACAAAACGGCACAGCTTTCGCCGTGCCGTTTTTTACTCGTTCGTCGAGCTTACTTCGCTACGGAACGAACTGTCGCGCCAACCTAGGCCCGTAACTCCCGACGTACTTCGCCCGCGATCTCGGCTATCTCTGCTACCGTCCTCACCCGCACCGAATTCTGCTCCAGCATCCCAATCGCAAATTGCATCCTCTCGTCTCTTAACTCCGGTCTCTGATCAAATACAGCCGTCAAGGACGCCTGAAGTTGTTGGTAGCGCATTCCGGCGTCAACTCGCGAGAAGCAAAATGCCAGCGCCAGGGGATGGTCCGCACTCGCGCCAATCGTGACAGCACGGAACATTTTCACCGCACTCCCTACTCGATATCCAAAATCGACGCGTAACGCGTCGCCAGGACCGGTGTACTGAACTACATCGAAATCTCTTTGCAACAGTTCGAGCACACCCACACTGCTGAAGGCCTCCTCCATCGCATCCACAATCGCAGTCCGGCCCGTATGCTGCCGAGCACGCCCACCGCGCTCCATCGGGACCAGGTACATCGCGGTCAAGAAGTCCATCTCCTTCACCGGATCCTCGGTCAGCACTGCTTTTGCCAGTGCCACTTCGATCATCGTTCCGAACCTCTCGTTGACATAATTGACTAGTTCTTCGCGCCCCCGTAGTCTTCCCAGCTTGGCCCGAATCTCGCTCTCCACCATCATGAACCATTCCCATTCCACATCGGGCGCCACGCACTGCAACATCTTCCAGTCCCTCGTAAATCGCACCTCGGCAAAGCCGCCGTCGCTCTCCAGCAGCACAAACCCAACCGTAACAAAGTCGTCCCGCAGAGCGTGGAGCAGAAATCGCAGCAAATAAAGCTCGAGTTGTCGCTTATCGGCCATCGTTCAAGCCTCGTTCGCCCACTCTGGGAACGGTCTCCGCGGCGACCCGCGAAAGGCCAGGATCAGCTCCCGCACCAGCGTCTTCCTCTCAATCAACCGCTGCACTAAGGCTTCCAGTTCATCCCACGACCCGCCATACCAAGCCGGAGGAATCTCTCCCGCGACTCGCCAGATCACGTCCTCATGCAGTTTTTCGATTCGCGACAACCAGGGCTCGAACGACTCCCACCCATTCACCCGCGCGTAAACCTCATTTCGCGGATACACGCCGCGGAGGGGAAAATCCGGGAACGTCCACTCGCCGGCGTTGAAGCAATATCCCTGATCGATGAAGGCTGCCGAATACTTCTTCTCCCGCATCTTCCGCCAGAAGGCCGCCTGCCGTCCATCGGCGTTACACGTCCATTTATCCAGTGCGAGAATTCCCGCGAACGTATCCAAATTCCGCACGCGGTCGAGCATTTCGGGAGGCAGATAATCAAATACCTGTCCTTCCACCGGACTCACCACATAGCGAGAACCAAACTGCAGCCCCGCTTCGACTTGAATCGTGTGGCTCCCCAGAACGATCGTCAGTTCTGACGTGTGTTCCACCAACCACGCGGGAACCTCGACCACCTCAGCCGCCGGCACTGGTAGCCCTACTCGCTCCGCCAGCCGCGTCGCAAGGAACTCATTTGCCAGCACCCGCTCGTGCTGCGGATTATTTCTAAACTTCACCACGTAATAATGTCCGTCGTCGCAGCGCATCAGGTGCCCCTGCGCTCCGCCGCGCATCCTCTTAACGTGTTGCACTGCAACCGTAGGCATGAGTAAACGACCTCTTCTGTGCCTCGTCTGGGAAGCCCAGGGATAGGTCGATATTCACGATATGCCGCTCCAGTTGCTTTGCCTGTGACGCTCACACATCAGAAATGTTCACTTTTCCGCCCAGCGCTTTCGATGTCCCGGGAGCTCTGGGTCTCCTCCCCGCGTCGTCCGCTCGCGCAGCCCATGCGATCGCCATCGCCATAACGCAGTCGTCGTGAGTTCCCGGAGCCGCACCCGTACCCCCATCTATGTGCCGCACGAACGTGCGGCACTCCTGCAGCAGCCGCACGCTGCGGAACAGCTCAGGCTTCTCGGTTAACACCGATGAGAAGGTTTCAATCATTATCGGACGGGTCAGCGTCGATGTTAGCCATCCTGCCTGCCCGTCGTGCGCAAACACATTTGGATATTTTTCTATATCCAGATGGGCCAGCACTCCGTAGCCGTGATTATTCCTCTCGACGGCAAGCAGCGCTGTGTTGTATTCCCTGCCTAATTTCATGAGCTCACGGGCGAATTCCCGCGGCGGCCAATGTCCATGCAACTCAGCACATTGAGATCCCAATTCCCGGTCAATCACTTCCGCGCACGAGTAATCGCCCTCAATGCCGCCGCCCGCCGGATCCGCTCCAATCACATAATCGCGCCCTGGCAGCGCAGGCAACCAGATCTTCAGACGATCGGTGTCGCGCAAATGAAGTGGTTCAGATGAACCTCGCAGCGCTTCCTCCAGCGACGGAAGATCGAATACACACTCTCCCGACGCCCGGAAACACGACACCGGATCCTCGGCAAATTCCTGCACCGCTTGACCGCGGAACGACGCCCACTGTTTCCGCCGCCATGCGATCTGGTTCGTAGTTAGCCGGTGCAACTCCGCCAGGGCCTTTTCTTCGTAAGTAAGTGGCGCGAAGCTTGGCCCCGTTTCCAGAGCGTACGCCTCGTCATACCACCAGGGGAAAAAGTGCTGTGTATACCCTGTTTCTTCAGCCCGTTGCCATTCTTCGTAGAAAAGTCCGCCCGCCCCGTTCGGCGTGGATTCGAGGACAATTTGTCCTCCCGGAACCACTGCCGCCCTCAATGACACGAGCGCCTCGTCGCCGTTTCGGCCCCAGCGTGACACTTCCGAACAATGGAGATTCTGTATCGTCCGACCTCGTCCCGCATTTTCAGCCGCTGAGGCCAGGCAGTACTCGCTATCCAAGTTTTGAAACACCAACTGCCGCGCATTGCGGTGCGAAGTGCGCAGATAACCTTTTCTAATCTCTTCTGGCAGGTTCTCCCAGAATCGCCGCACAATCCGGAAAATGTCTTCGGCTGACTCTCTGTCCTGCGTCACCTGCATGCTGACCGTGCCTGGACAGGAGATCGTCTCCGTAAAAAATCTTGCAGCAATATATGTGGTGATCCCGACCTGCCGTGCCTTCAGCACCACATTCTGGCTTGTGCATCGGTCGGAATACGCCTGCTGGGTTCGGTTTAAGATCAGAAAGTTGTGGGCTGCCTTCTTTGTTCGAATCTTCAAATGTGATTCGATGAATTCATCCCGTCTCTTGCGCTGCCATTCTCCGCTCTGCCGCTGGAATTCCGCCGGATCATCCAGCTGTTGCCCCAGCCGCTGCAAAAACTCAGCAGTCAGTTCCCGCATCGCAGAAGCGATCCCCGGGGCCCAGATTGCCGCAGTGCGTCCCTGTTCCTTTCGATTTCAAAATCCGTGGCGTTCGATGCGCCCGCCCCAATGCTGCAACCTGCAAGCTCGGTCCACATTTCAATGCGTGGCGCTGAAATTCTCCGGCACATACGCGTAGGCCCCAATCTCCCAACCCGTTCCATAAGAATTCTGATTAACACCCATCAAGTCGTACTGATACTCTGTCCCTAAGTTCGCTCCCACGTCCCGTACCGGCGAATTTATAGTCAATCGGAAATCTGCCTCCGTTCCACTCGAGCCGCAAACATAGTAACTGCCGGCTACATAGCCTGATGGCACCACATCATTTGCGGCGCACGACAACAGATAATTCACCATTTGCGTATTTGATTTCAATGTCGCGCCTCCTTGCACCAGCGCGTCCATCAAGTTCGCCACTTCGTCGGGGCGCAATTCGTTCACATGCCAGAAGTAGCCAATCGGCCGTCCCCAAATCGCATTCTTGAATAAATCCTGACTAACTCGGTTTCGCATCTGCTGATAAGTCAGACCCTGGTAGTTAGGCACCATGCCCTGGCTCAATATGTTGAATACGTCGTAGCCGTTGGCCAGCGTCGTATTCGCCCCGCAGCATGGTTTCAAGCTACCCGTCCCGCGTACGCCGACATATCCCAGACTCGCGGCAATCGTTTCCGTTGTCGGATCTTCGTAACTTCCTGGCATCACATAAACACGCTGCGCGGGCAAGTCAGTAAAGTTCAGGTTCATCCACGCCTGCGCCCAGGTCATCTCTTCCGTTTCCATCTGGGTTTCGTCAAGGTCCAAATTCTGCGCGGAAGTAAGAATGTCTAACCCTGTGACGTTGGCGAGCGAAATGCTGCGTGCGGTACTTTTCGCATTGGGGTCAAGACTTACCGAGAAGGCTCCGCGCTGCTGCAGTGTGTAGAGAATTCCACCCAAGGTGTCGAGGCCGTTTGAAACCTGCCCCGGCGCTGCGGGCGTCAAATCCCAGTTGATATCCGCTGCCGGATCGTCGGGAGTTGTCGTCACCGTCAATGTCGCATGCCCAGGCGTTGGATGCGTAATATTCAAAGTCACGGTCGACGCGAGTGACCCCGTGTATTGCAGGTTCTCAAACGCGTGGCAAGGAACTGGGAACGGTCCGCTTGCCCCGCAATCTGCGGCGGGCGGCTTCCAATATTCGTGAGATATGGAGTGCGCGTTGACGTCCCAGCCGGCATTGATCCACCCCTGCACTTCGCTGATAATTGCCTGCGAGTAACTGCCGCCGGTTACCACTGCAATGGACAGCGGTATCCCCTTGGCCGTCATCATAGGCAGCAGCGAATTGATGTATGTGTCGCTATATTGCACGAGCCCAGGGTCGTCATAACTCACCGTTGTGAAAGCCGGCCAGCGCTGCCACAGGCGTATCCAGGGAGGAGTTTCAGCGGCGATATTATGTGTTCCTGCTGTGGGTCCAGGTGTACCCGAAGTGTCGACTGTCAACGCGGTTGCGAGATTGTTAGCGTAAAGATGGCAGTAGTCATAACTCACTGCCCCCTGGACGTTATCGACAATCCCGTACGCGCGGTTGGCATAGGAGCGGCAATTCTTGATCTCGAAAGCACAGCCACCGCTTGTGCATCCGTTGAAGTAATAGCCCGCATAATTCATGTTTGCGTCGGTGTTATAAAAATGAATGTCCACTGGCGTGCCGCTAGCTTGCACATAGAAACCGAGCGCTATTGTGCTGTTTTCCACTTGGCTGTCGGCCGCCATGTTGGCAAACCAAAGGTGGTCGCTCGCTCCCTGCACCTGGACTCCGTAAGAATCAAACCAATCGATCTGCAGATGTTGAATCTCGAGCCAAGAAACTCCATTCACGTTCAACACAGTGTCGCCGCTCAATGCGATCGGCGCGACGGTGGAGTAACGCGAAGCCGGATTGCCGCTCGCGCTGTATACATAGAGGATGTAATTGGTTGCGTCATACCAGAAGTCGCGATCCTGGCCAAGCGCAGATTGGCTTGCTTGTGCCGTTCCCCAAACCGTCCCAAACCTCACGAACTTCAACTGTGAAGGAGCTTGCGTGAGGCAATAAAAGCCGCGTATCCCGCACTGCAACACTGTTGCCAGACCGCTCGTCGTCGAATAGAGTGTGGCCGACCAGACATTCGTGCTTCCGATTTGAGTCCACCACTTCGCCGCGATCGGCAAATAGCCTGTGAGATGTGGCGGCTTCCCGTTCCCATAACTGTCGAACTTGATTAATGCCGTGCTGGTCCCGCTCGACGGCGGGGTTAGCGTTTCGTTCCACGTGCAGTCCCGCAGGAGGTTAACGGTATCTCCGGGCTGAAACGTTGAAATCCCAACCTCAAGCAAAGTGCGCCACGCAAGTTGTGGACTTGTTCCCGGGTTTCCATTCGACCCGTAGTTGCAATCGACATAGTAATTCGTGGCCGATGCCAAGCTGCCGTAAAGCAGCAACATCCCACATCCAAGTCTCAATTCAATACCGCATCGACTTAGGAAGTAAGTGGGCCAGATGCTGCGGTGACGTTGCACAAAGCTCATGACGATTCCTGAGTTCCAAGCTCGATAAACCAGCATTCAATAAAAAAGGCCTCGCCAAAGCGAGACCCAGAAGTCACTAACTACGTCGACATTTCTTAAGCTAGGCCGGAAACTGCCAGATCAAGGTATGCTCTTCTGAGCGAGTGCATCAGCCATACCACTATCGCAGGAAGATACTAGGCACAGATCCCACGGCAACGCTGTCCGCCGGGATCGTAATCCCGTTGTTCAGAGTACCGCCAGATGTCACGCTTTCCGCCGTGTTACTGACGAACGTCGGTGTGCTGGCCGCGCCCAGAACAGCACATCCGCTTGTTAAGCTGGCAGTAAGAGCAATGTAATATTTGCCAGGTTGCAATGTGGAACTCCCCACTAGAGCTGTTGTGTGCCAACCTGTGGACGTGAACCCCCCAGCCGACGCGGTTATATTCCCGATGTGAGCATTCCCCGAGGCTGCTATGTTTCCAGAAGTGTTCACAATTCCAGTATCGTAAGTGCAGCCGGCTGTATCCGCCGTTTGAACGTAATAGCTGAACTGAGTAGTAGTCTCAGGAAACGTGAGTGAAAATCCCCAAAGTTGTGCCTTTCCACTAACTGAATTGAACGAGGCTGTAGTTGATCCTCCCGTGTAGAGCGAAATTGCCCACGGAATAGAATATGGGCCGGCTACTACCCCTGCATCGGCAATCGACCCTGCGCCGCTAGCTTTGGCGTAATCTCCACTAACCAATGTCCCGGTAGCCGCATAACCCGGTACGGTAGGAGAACCCGTGAACACAGGTGATGCAGTTAGTGCGACGGTCGTCCCGGTTCCGGATGTGTTATAAGATGTTCCCCAAGCTGAGCCCGTGGAGTTAGGAATGCCCGCAGCCGGATAAACCATACTGGAAGGCATACAGGAAGCGCCACTCGTAAGCTGACACTTGAAGGTGTTGTCCGATCCAACTCCCAGCGAAAACGCCATACCGCTCGGAACCGTCACCGTCGTCCCCGTCCATTCCTGCCCCGACCACTGGGTTGGCCCGCTCCCGGTTTGGTTGATATTACCCGTGACGTCAAGATTTCCATTCAGAGTAACGTTACTCGAAAACGTCTTAGTGCCGGTAATAGTCTCGGTTCCCGCGAGGTGAACCACCGCTGAATCCGCCGCCGCGCCCGTGACCTGCGCGACCGAGTAATCACCGCTCGCCGCCGTCACCGCACCGGTACGGCCAAATACCGACGCGACACTTCCGCCGCCTCCGCCGGGCGGTGGTTGCAAGCTGACCCTCATTCCATTCGTTTGCCCACTAGCGGTATTAGTAACGTCGACATACCCAATAACTTGTGCCGACGGTTGCCCATTGGATCCGCTGTCATGACACTCGCCCGCCGTAGCCGTGCTAGCAACCACGGCGTCGCCAGCAGTGGTGGCGTTGTCGAAAATGCAATATGAATAGCCATGCCAGGTGATGACCGCGTCTCCGCTTTTGCCAGCGCCCCCTTGCACAACACCGATCGCGTTGTTAGGCGACGACGTACTCACTACCACCGCTTGCGACGGATTATTGCTGTTGAACATTGCCAACTCATTCAACGTTGTACCTGTTGACGAATCATTCGGAATCTCGAAATCGTTACGGCCATAAACGACCGAATCGAATGATGTCTTAGCAAATACGCTTTTAGCGGCATTGCCGGTGTTGCTGCCAAGGTTGAAGGTATTGTCGGTCCATGGCTTAAGATTTCCCGAAGCATCGACTACCCACTTCAGTCCGCTCCCTATCCAAAAGCCCAAGCCGGGCGCCGAGGCGGAAGTCGCATTCTCGCTTCGCAGAACGGCATAATTATCCGTGGCGTCATAACCCAGCGATGCGCGTTGCCACGTCGTGTTATTCACGAAGTTAGAATATACGCGCAGATTCTCGGAGTTTCCGCCGTTGCGCTCTTCGAGATTATCCGCCGCGTCGCCACCCGGATCTGAATTGAAGAGGTTTGTAAGTCCCAATTGCATAACTTGCCCGTTATTATCAATAACCCGAGGGGTATGCGTAGACGAATCAAACCAAAACACTCCCCAATTGGGAATACCTGCAGGCTGCGTAGTTTCCGCGAGCTGTATTAGACTAGCAGTCGTGCAGTTTGCATTTCCGTTGGCGGCGATACCTGTGGCGAAGGATCCGCTGCATTGTGTTGGAGTGCCTGCTAGCGCCAGCGCCGTTCCAGCCTGCCCGCTGATATTCGAACTTGTCAGCGCAACCTGCTGTGTCGTGCCCCCAATGTTTACTATGGGTAGGCCAGCCGCTGTGTCAAAACCAATTCCACCCACAGCAGGAACATATCCGTTCCCTTGAGGTAGTAATAAGTTGTTACTCATCGTTACTGTATTAGTGAACGTCTTCGCTCCGGCGATCGTTTCATTACCTGTATTATGGACCACAGCGGCATCAGCGGCGGCGCCGGTAACCTGAGATACCGCATAATCGCCAGTAGCGGCAACAACAGCTCCAGTTCTTCCAAACACCGAATTAACATTGCCGCCTCCACCGCCCCCTCCGCACGCAGCTCCAGTTGACGTAATTACGCCCGAGGAAATATTAAGACACCCATTCGACAGGCCGGCGAGCGTAACGCTCTGATCAAACTTTGCCGGTACATTGAATTCCTTCAGGGTGGCGCTCAATTTTTCCAGCCAGTTCGCGTGAACGCCGTCGCCGATCTGAGCAATGTAGTTCGTGATCGATACGGGGGCGCCGAACGACAACTGCCCGAAAGCTGGTCCCACATCGTTAGCATCGGTGCCAATCCACACATCATTGGCGCTTGCAGGAGGTCGCATGCCGATGGTGGTTTGTGTCAAGCCTGCCTGCGAATCCAACAGGGTGATGATGTGGTGTGGAAAAGTGTTAAGGCCCGGGACGTTTGTGAAATTCACCCGACCTTTGGGAAAATAATCCGAACCTGCGGGGCTACTCAATCCGCCATCGGAAAGCAACAACGCTGTCTGATTCCTGATGGCATTGTTCGCAATCGTATTGCTCGCGGAGCAAGCGGTGTAGCCTCCAGAAGAGGTCTGGCCATCTTGCACACACTTCTGCGCCACCTGAGCTGGGTTATCGTGCAGCCCAACTCCAACTACCGGATATTGTTCCACATCTACAATGACACTGGGAGAATCGCCCGCGCCAACTACAACCAAGGCGCCCGGCCAGAAGTTCAATGTTCCTGTATAAGTCCCTACCAAAGGATGTAAAGTTGGGTCGGTTGAATATGGTAAGGTAGGTGCCGCTCCGCTATCCATATAACTGCAGATCAGGGTATTTGAGCAGGCAGCGGCCTGAGAAAGGCCTTGCGCCACATATCCGCAGGTTGTGCCTGAGCCACCGGGGCAGCCGCCTGTGTAGGGGTAAGTCGATCCGACCATCCCAACGGCACCGGTGCGAATAACGTCATAGGTAATTGTGTCCGCACCATTCGCAACTCGCGGCCATTTGACCGGAATCGAGTCGCTGCCCGTCGAAGACCAGTTCAGAATTTGCATTGGCGAGGTCTGCTTGCCACTGGTCGTGTCATTGGTAACGATGTAGTAAGAGAACTGGTAGGTGCTTCCCGTCCCACCAGACGGAAAATATCCAGTGACGCCACCGCCGTCTTTGATGGTGTTATAAGCCGCAGATGTTCCTGAGCCGGCAATGTATCCGGCACCACCCAGGCCCGGGAATGGAGTTTTAGCCGCCGCCGGAGGGCCGGGATTCAGGACGCAACAGCCACTGCTGTTGTTGTATAGGTTTCGGATGTTGGTGCCCTGGTAATTGCCGGTCGTGTTTGCGCCGTAGATTTCCCATAACCCAGTCGATTGAATTACGGTGTTGTCGATGTAGAGGCCATTCGAGTTATACACGGTTACGCCGCTACTGAAATTGGCGGTGATCGTTGAATCGCGTAGAGTGATCACTGGGGCGAGCTGGTATCCGCTTCCGTTCGCCGCTCCTCCGGAGAACACGAACGATCCATTCCACGTTCCCGTATGGTTCAAGGAAATAGCCTGATTGTTGAAGTGAGAAATGGTCAGATTCTCGTCGTCCCACACGTCAAAGAAATTATTGAACTGCCCTGCGCCTTCGTCTAAGTCTTCGCTGATGTTATCCAGCATGGCGCTCATCCCGTTATCCAGGATTGCGGAGTAAGCGAGGGCTACAATCCCTGGCGTGGCCGCCGGCGTGATCGCCGTTCCCGCGAGATAGCGGAAGGTGGTGGATGAACTTGTGCAGGAGGCGGGCGCTGATCCGTTGCCGCAATCGTAAACGATTGCATCTCCCCAATAGCCAGGATTGTCCGTAAAGAGAATCGTCACCACGTCGCCGGGCCGAAAATTGTGGGCAGTGGCAGTAGTGACCGTTCGATACGTCCCGTTACCGGCGGTATTTGTGATGTTAACGCCGGCAAAGGCCGAGCTCGTAGAGGGATTATTTAACGCCCCAAAAGATACGTTATCGATCTTGTCGCCCGTGAAGTGGGTCGATGGTTGTCCGAGCACCCCGATCTGGATGCAGGGGCCACGCGTGTAGCAGTGGAGCTCCGCACCATCGAAGTGAAACGTAGACTGGCTGCTGTGGAGAAAAATCGTTCCGTAAACATTGTAGTTATTCAGCGAGTAATTGACTTGGCTACTTGTATAGGGCCCGTTGGAAGGAATGATGACGTTACATTGGACGTTCGAGGAATACGTTGCACTCGTGCCGCACGCGGCGTTGAGCGTTTCCTGGATACCGGAAGATGCGGAGCCTAT
>Ga0187859_10001790_pt1 | contig 13519 bp, 14 predicted proteins | sample June2016WEW_10_1_2_FD_133019 | JGI IMG/M metagenome (GOLD analysis project Ga0187859, IMG submission 133019) | Peatland microbial communities from SPRUCE experiment site at the Marcell Experimental Forest, Minnesota, USA - June2016WEW_10_10 | ecosystem: Environmental > Terrestrial > Soil >...
AACGTCGCTGGCACCGGCGATCCGTTTTTTGCAATCGACCCCGGTGCCGCCACCAATTTCCCCGCCCGCTTCTACCGCGTCCGGCTGGTGCAGTAACAGAGGGGCGGAGGGGTCATTCCAGCCCTACAAAGCCGTTGTCGCCGGGGTATCAACGCTTTACCGGCGGCCGCGCCCGCGTGAATTCGATTTCGACACCACGCCGTCATCCTGGTTAAATTAGGGGAAGATGAACCAGCCGAAGACCTCCCAGACAGTCGCCCGTGGCGGTGAACGATTTCGCGAAGTCTGGCAGAAGTTGCATGAGTATGGCACGGGGCGCGGCTGGCGCGGGTACGACCCCTATGATGGATTGAACTCACCCCTGGCGCGATTATTGCCGGGAAAACTGGCGCGTCAGGCGTGGACGCAATTGCATCGACGGAGCCCGGTCAATCTGCGGCCGCTGTGCGGGATCGGGCCGACACTCAACCCCAAGACGCTGGCGTTGGCTGCGCTCGGCAGTGGCGAAAAACGGTTGTTGGATCAATTGGAGTCGCTGCGAACGCCGCAGGGCGGCTGGGGATATCCGTTTGCCTGGCAATCGCGGGCGTTTTTTGCGCCGCGCGGGACGCCGAATCTGATTTGCACGGCGTTTGCCGCGCGGGCCTACGAGCGGCTGGGACGACCATGCGATGTCAGCTTTTTGGAAAAGCATCTACTGCGCGGTCGAAACGGCGAACGCTGGCTGTCGTATGTGCCGGATTCCGACACGCAGGTGCACAATGTGAACATGATCGGGGCGGCGTTGCTGGGCCGGCACGATTGCCTGGAGTTTTCGGTCAAACGCCAGCGATCAGACGGTTCGTGGTGGTACGGCGAGGCGCAGAACCAGCACTGGATCGACAATTTTCACACGGGTTACAGCCTCTTAGCCCTGAAAGATTATGAGAGCAGAACGGGCGAGCACGATTTTGTGGAAAGCGCGGAGCGAGGGTTCACTTTTTGGGAGAAGACATTCTGGCGGGCGGATGGCGCGCCGCGGTACTACCATAATGAAGATCTTCCCTTTGACACCCATTGCAGTGCGCAAGGGATCCTGACGTTTCTGGCGTTTGGGCGAGTGGAACGGGCGGTGCAAGCAGCCGATTGGGCGATGGAAAACATGTGGGACAAGCGGGGCTTTTTCTGGTATCAACGCCGTCGGGGTGGGACCAACCGCATGAGCTACATACGGTGGACACAGGCGTGGATGTACTACGCACTGGCAGAACTACTGCACGTGTTTTGAGCCGACGAGATAAAAATGCGGAATGTCAGGTGGTAGGGACGGCTCGCCGAGCCGTCCGCGCCGCGATTGAGCCGACGACTTGAAAATGCGGATTGTCAACGTGGTGGGAGCGCGGCCCAACTTTATGAAGATGGCGCCGCTGATGGCGGAGTACGCCCAGTATCCAGCGGATTTCGCGCCGGTGCTGGTGCATACGGGCCAGCACTACGACGACAACATGTCGAAATTGTTTTTCGAGCAGTTGCGGCTGCCGAAGCCGGACGTATACCTGGGCGTCGGTTCCGGATCACACGGCGAGCAGACCGCGCGGGTGATGATCGAGTTGGAGAAACTGCTGGCGGCAGACCGACCGGACCTGGTGATGGTTGTCGGCGACGTGAACTCAACGCTGGCTTCCGCACTGGTCGCGGCGAAGTTGTGCATACCGCTGGCGCACGTCGAGGCAGGTCTGCGGAGCTTCGACCGCTCGATGCCGGAGGAGATCAACCGCGTCGTGACGGACGCGCTGAGCGAGTATTGCTTCACGACCTGCGCCGATGCCGACCAGAACCTTCTGCGGGAGGGGGTGGCGCGGGAAAAGATATTTTTTGTCGGCAATGTGATGATTGATACATTGCTGAAATTGCGCGACGAGAGTCTCAAGTCAAACATTCGCCAGAAGCTTGGATTGAAATCCGAATACGGATACGTCACGTTGCACCGGGCGAGCAATGTCGATTCCAAGGAGGTGTTGTCTGGAATTTTGTCGGCCTTGGAGGCGATCCAGAAGCGATTGCCATTGGTGTTTCCGGTACATCCGCGGACACGGGCGCGCCTCAATGAGTTCGGCTATTGGGATCAGTTGACCCAGTGGAGGGACATGAGGATTGTCGAACCGTTGGGCTACCTGGATTCGCTCTGCCTGATGGCTGGAGCGAAATTGGTGCTCACGGACTCCGGCGGCATCCAGGAAGAAACCACGGTGCTGGGCATTCCGTGTCTGACACTACGCGAGAACACCGACCGACCTGTGACCGTCACCGAAGGGACAAGCACGATTGTGGGGACATCGCGGGAGAAGATTGTTTCTGAAGCTGCAAAAGTTATCGAAGGAAATCGCAAAAAAGGTCAAGTCCCGAAATACTGGGACGGCAAAGCCGCGGGGCGAATCATTCGATGCCTGTTGGAGTACCCGCCGGGCAAGTGAAAGCTGCTCCGACAGAGCAAGTCACGCTGTTTGGTGTGCCCATAGACAACCTCGGCAAGACTGAGGTGGTTGATCGCATCGAAGCTATGATTCAAGGCGGTGGCATTCACCAGCATGTCGTTGTCAACGTGGACAAAATTGTCAAAATGGAGACGAACCCGAGCCTTCGCGCTGCCGTTTTGGATTGCGACCTGATTACTGTTGACGGACAACCGGTGATATGGGTATCTAAACTGTTCAAATGTCCTATCAGAGAACGGGTTACAGGGGTGGATTTGTTCGATGCATTGGTGGCTCGTTGTGCCGAGAGAGGGGTTCGGCCCTACCTTCTTGGAGCCAGACAAGAAGTGGTGACAAGAACGGTGGAGGTACTGAAAGCCAGGTATCCAAGGCTTCAACTAGCCGGTTGGCGCAACGGATATTGGGCGGCCGAGGAAGAGCCAAATATTGTGCAGGAAATCATACGAGCCAAGCCGGATGTGCTGTGCATGGCAGCCGGCTCTCCAAAGCAGGAGCTTTTTCTAAGCAAATGGAAAAAGGAAATGGGGGTGCCATTCGTAATGGGTGTCGGGGGCAGTTTCGATGTGGCGGCAGGGGGGCTGCGGCGTGCGCCCAAGTGGGTACAGCGAGCGGGGCTGGAGTGGCTGTTCCGGCTCGCCCAGGAGCCGCGTCGGCTTTGGCGGCGATACCTGATTGAGGACATGGTATTTTTTCGGCTGGTTTGGAGGGAGTGGAGGGCGAAACACAGGCGGAGTGCCTGAGTACTCCAAGGGCCTGAGTGCATGAGTGATTGATTCTGTGTGGATCGTTTCCCGCTTGCCTTTTCGGTTTGTTTCAGAAGAATAGCTCGAAATATTTTGTGACGGAGGATGATGGCAACAAGAACGCCAGACGATTTACGAATCACCGACCAATTCGATTTTGAGATTTTTTGGGAGAAGCACGGGAAGCAGATCACCGGATGGATCGTAGCAATTGCTGCGGTCGGCTTAATCCTGCTTTACTGGCAACACCAAACGACTTCACGGACCGAAGAGGCTGAGAACAGCCTGGCACATGCGACTGACTCAGGTGCACTACAGGCAGTTGCGCGCGATTTCCCCAAGTCGCCAGCGGCAGCAGAGGCGATGGCACGACTGGCAGATCTGTTTTACCGGAATGGCCGTTATCCCGAGGCAGCAAATACTTATGAGTCGCTCATACGGGAGTTTCCCAATCATCCTTTGGGCTTGTCGAGCAAGCTCGGTTTGGCGGCGTCACTTGAGGGCGCAGGCAATGTTGAAGGCGCGAAGGCGCAGTACCTGCAAATCATCAGGACAGATGCCGGCAGCTATATAGCAAATGCGGCCAAAATGGGGCTCGCACGATGTTTGGAGATTCAAGGCCAAAAGAAGGAAGCGCTGCAACTGTACGAGGAATTGCTGTCTGCGGGGCAGAATACGCCGTGGTTTGAGCAGGCATACCTGCGGATGGTCGTGCTTAACCGCGACTTGCCTCAGCAAAACACCGAGCAACCAGTCTCGACACCTTTGCCGGGAACACCTGCGGCGACCCCGGGGCCATCCTCAGGGTCACCAGCGCTGAACACGGGCGGTTTGCAATCGCCGCAAGCTCCTGGTGCACAATAGCTTGAGATTGTGGGCTTGACATAATTTCGAGGTTTTCTACACTTTAGCCGGATTGTTCAAGAAGGCTCTGTAGCGTCGCCGCAACAGTTTGGGACTACGAGGTTGGGACGTCTGGAAACCTTGGAAAAACGGGCTTGACACATTTGGGCTCAGATTTGTACTCTGCGCCCATTACGTAGAGGAGAAGGAGATTCGCTTCCGCTTCGGGTTTCGTTTGCAGTACCACGGCAATGGAGGATTGCCGTTTGGGGCGGTGGGGAACCTCTAAACAACGGAATTCAAGGACTTGTGCCACAGAGCACAACGAACGTAATACAACAAAGGAGGACACAGTGAAGAAAGTATGGTTAATAGTCGCACTGGTAGCCTTTGGAGGCTTGGCTGTCAGGTCGTTCGCCGATGTCCAGAATATACGCCTCAGCGGAGATATTCGCATCCGCGGGTATTTTCTTGATAGCACGGGCGTAATACCCGATAGCCCGGGTCAGTGGGATAGCAACGACTCGTTCATCGCGCAGCGAACTCGGGTCTCCTGTGAAGCCGACCTCGAAGACCACGTGCTGGTAGTGGTCACCATGCAGGCCGAAGGCGAGTGGGGGGATAGCAACGTCACCAGCACAGACGCGGGGGCTGGCAGCCAGCAGTCAAACGGAGCGATCAGCCGCAGGTGGAACCTTGGTGTCGCTGAAGCGTATGTACAGTTCAATGAAGTGTTCTACACACCGGCCACGCTCAAGCTGGGTCGCCAGTACCTGCAGTACGGGCGCGGGCTGATCCTCAGCAGCGTGGAGCAGGAATACAACTATGATGCGGCGCGCCTGGTGCTCGATTATTACCCACTGACGATCGATGTCGTCGGCGGCGAGTTGGTCAACAATCAGGTATTTGGCGGACAACCATCCCATGCTGGCGCAAACGATTTGCTGTTCGTCAATGCCCGGTATGAGCTCAGCGATTCCGCCATCAAGGACATCGAAGCCTACGTTGGTTATGTTTCGCAAGGCGATAGTCTCTTGGTGTCAGAAACCCGCGTACCCCCAACAACTGGATTGAGTTCCCCGATGCTTGTGGGGTTGCGTGCCGATATCAATCCATTGGATACGCTGCAGACATGGTGGGAAGCCGCCTATGAGTTTGGCGCCAATGGAGGCAATACTGGCGGTTCAATCGGGGCTTTCCTGCTGAACGCGGGTGGTAAGTTCACGTTCAAGGACACGCAGTGGGTGCCGTCGCTGAACGGAAACTTCATCTACGCGTCTGGCGGGGGTGCGGGTACGGACACAGGTATTGGAAATGGCCAGTTCCGTCCGTGGTTTGACTATGCGGATGGGTACAACGGCTACCTGTTTATGCCAGCTCTGAGCGACATCGCCATCTTCAACCTGGGCGCGTCGGTGAAGCCTTACGAGAACACCACGCTCTCACTCCAAGGCTACTACTACATGAAGGCTGACAAGATGGGTGTTGCTGGCAGCAACGGCAATGTCGACTGGGGTGGTCCGATATGGGCTGCTCCCACCGCGGGCAACACCGCAGACGATGCCTACCTCGGCTGGGAACTCGATGGCATCCTTGGCTACGATTACAGCAAGGATGTTCGGGCGCAACTCGTTTACGGCGTGTTCCTACCGGGAACCGCGTATGAAAACGTCGGCGTAGCGCGGGCCGCCGAAGAAGTCCGAGCCGAACTGCTCGTGAAATTCTAATCCTGCACACAGGATAAGCGACAATCGAAGGCCCCTCGCATAGGCGAGGGGCCTTCTTTTTGTCTGGGCCGTGCGCAGGCGGTTGTGCTTTCATCCAACCGATCATGAGCGAAGAACTTTTTGATGTGGTTGACGACCGCGACCGAGTCGTCGGAACGGCATTGCGTTCCGAGGTGCATGCCCGGAAGCTTCGTCACCGGGCGGTGCACGTGTTTTTGTTCAACCTCAAGAGCGAGCTTTTTGTACAAAGGCGGTCGGCCACAAAGGACTCGTTCCCCAGATGTTACGATTCCAGCGCTTCGGGTCACCTCAGCAGCGGAGAAGACTACGACGCGTGCGCCAGGCGTGAACTCGAAGAGGAGCTGGGGTTGATCTTGCCGGCGAACCGGTTCCGCAAGCATTTCAAGATCGAAGCAAGCGAAGATACGGGCTGGGAATACGTGTGGGTGTACAGCGTGATAGCCGACGACCCGCCGAGGATCAACGTCACCGAGCTTGAATCCGGCGAATTCTGGACGCGCCAGCATACCGGACGGATGCTGGACGCGCACCCGGAGCAGTTCGCCCGCAGTTTTCCCGTGGTTTTCAAGGAATTCGAGCGTCGGCACCTTTGGCCGGCCAGGCCTGCGGTCGGGTAGCTCCACTTTCTCGGAGCAGACGCGCTGCCAACGGCTGAAACCGTTGCAAACCAGTCTTGTTTTTCGTATACAGGGATGGCCGAGTCGGTTGGATTATCGTGCGCGTTTGACCAGAGCCCAGGAGGTTTATGCCGACGGTTGAATTCTTGAATGAAGGCAAGAAAGTGGATTGCGGCCAGTATGCGAACCTCCGCAAGGTTGCGCTGCTGCACGGCGTAGGTGTGTACAAGGGGATCGATCAGAAGATCAATTGCCAGGGAAACGGCCTGTGCGGCACCTGCATCGTAGAAATCGTGGAAGGGGCGGAAAATCTTTCGCCGAGGACGCGTCGTGAGAAATTGCGGTTGAAGGGTAAGCCGGCCAATCGACGGCTGAGTTGCCAGTGTCAGGTGATGGGCGACGTCATCTGTATTACGTCACCGGGCCTGGATTGATCCCGGAACACTTCTTGCCACACCGTGCCCGACACGATACACTAGCGAGTTATAAGAAGCCACTGATAGGAGACGCAGCGCTGAAACGGGAAGCTTGATTGAGGGGTCGTTTATGGATTTGAAACCAGCGACGGAACTGCGCAGGATCACCAGAAATCTTTACGGCTGGGCCAGTTTCCACGCACAATGGAAGACCGATTTCAACAGTTACGCATTGAAAACTCCCGAGGGTGTGGTCTTCATTGACCCGCTGAAGCCGGAGCCAGCTATGGTCGGGAAACTGAAAGCCCTCGGCGAACCCATCGGCATCCTGCTGACGAACGCTCACCATGACCGTGCCGCAGACTGGTTCCGCAAGCAGTATGAGATTCAGGTGTATGCCCACGAAAAGGCCTCGGCAGATTGCGAAACCAAGATCGACGTCCTGCTCATGGATGGCGAACGGCTTCCCGGCGGAGTCAGGGCCTTGCATCTGCCCGGCAGTTCCGCCGGCGAGACGGCCTATTATGCAAAAGCCAGTGGAGGCATCGTTCTGATGGGGGACAGCCTGCTCAATCAGAGAGAGAGAGGGCTGACACTGCTTGCGGATGAGTACATAGAAGATAAGAAGCAGCTGTTGAAGTCGCTGCAGAAGCTTCTCGAACTCAATTTCAAGATCGCCACCTTTGCCCACGGCAACCCGATCGTCCAGGATGCCAAACGAACCATCGCCCGTTTCGTAAAGAAACCCAGTCAGAACACACGATGAGCCAGCAATACAACAAAGTCGAAAAACGCCGCCGTCGGGCTGCGTACTTGAAACGTCACAAAGCACGCCAAAAGAAATCCGCTCCGAAGGCCGGGCGATCCGCCGCTGTTGCAAGCTGAAGAGGCGGTACCGGCGGCGCGGTCAGGCCCGAAAGAGTCGCGGCGGGCGACCTGGCGCGGACGAGTCAGCCCCAATGTAGGAATCGGGGTAAACTGTTCGTCAATACGAACGACTGGCGTGCCCGGTTCGTCCGTGTTTGGTCATGGCAGCACCATGACCCTACCTGGGCCGAGGTAAGCCCGAGCCCTGCCACGAAGGCTTTCGGGGTGAACCGCGCAGCCAGATGAGGATGGACGCGGAGCACCGCGTCCCAACCCCGAAAACAATTCGAGGTAAAAGACCGGCGCCGAACGGGCGAGGCGGTGGTCGCGCGGCCGCGACCTCGCGTCCGAAACGAATTCGGGGCAGGGAGTCGTGGTAAAAAGCGCGGCCGTCCGAGGCGACGTGGCGCGTGCGGTGAGGGCGGTATTACATGGTGGGGGCGAGACCGTAGTTGCTAGCTTGCAGTTCGCCCAACGCGGTCAGTTCCGCGCTGCTCAGGTTGTGGGTGTCCGGGGCTGCGGCAAATTCGCGGAGTTGTTGCTCGTTGTAGATGTTCGGCAGCACCGAAGAGACGCTGGATTCCGCAAGGATGAACTTAATTGCCGCCTGGCCAAGCGTTCGGCCGGTGTTCTTCGTCAAAAACCTGATCTGCTCGACCTTCTTCAGCCCGTCGACCAGCCACGCCTTGCGTTTGACATCGTCGGCGACTCGGAAGCTGCGGTGATCGCCCTGGGTGAAGGTTGTGGTATCGGAATAACCGCCTTCGAGCAACCCCGAGCAGTGCGGCACGCGCGTGACCACGCTCCGATCACACTCGCGAGCAACGGGGAAAATTGGTTCGCCGATCATTTGCTCGAACAAATTGTAAATAATCTGCACGTGGGCGCCGCGTTCCCGCAGTGCGGCAATCCCCTCAGCGATTTGCCGCCGGTCGATGGCTGGCCCCAGCGCGACGCCGAACGCGAGGATTTTGCCGGCTTCGCGCAACTCGTGCAGCGTTGTGAATACCGAGTCGTTATGAATGATCTCGATGCGGGGGTTATGGAGTTGGTAAAAATCAATGCGGTCGGTATTCAGCCGGCGCAGGCTCTCCTCGCAAGCCCGGCGTATGAAATCCGGCGACCAGTTTTGCGGACGTTCGCGCTGGCCGGGTTGCACACCGGGATGGCTGTAGAAGTCGTAACCGAATTTCGTGGCGACCACGATATCGTCCCTGTGTGTGTCGAACGCCTGCGCCAAGATCACTTCGCCCTTGCCATCGCCATAGACGTCGGCTGTGTCGAAGAAATTCACGCCGAGATCCAGCGCCTGGCGCAACAGCCGGATGCCGGTGTCGTAATCCTCGTCCGCAACGCCCCACATCCTGGTGCCGACGGTCCATACGCCGAAACCGACTTCAGAGACCTTGAGATTTGTGCCCTTAAGAATGCGATATTTCATGACGAAACCCGAGGTGCTAGGGCTGTATAGCTCAGGACGCCGCCTTGTACAAGCCGGTTGATGATCCCGGGTGCGATTACGAACTGAAAGTGGTGGGCGGGGAAACGGGCGGGATGAGCGAGGACCGAGGACGGATTTCATTTGAGTCAATTCGGCCTGCCCCCACTACGGGATTTCCCGATGGACAGGCTGCAGTGAATGCGGTAAGTACTTATCGGCCAATGCAACCGAGCAACAACATAGCGTTTAAGGAGTGGGCGGTCGTTGTCGATGCGTTGGCACATGGGGAACAGGTCCTCATCCTCCGCAAAGGCGGCATCTGCGAAGACCGCGGCCAGTTTCGCGTTGATCACGGCGAGTTCTGGCTTTTCCCGACGCAATACCACGAGGCTGAGCGTTGCGTTATTCCATCGAAGCGCCCACGGCTGCGCGAGATCGCCTCGGCCGCGCCGAAGGACGGCGTCAATATCGATTATTACGCGGTGGCCGATGCCGTCGTCGAGATTACCGGCGTCGGAGTGCTGAAACGATTGCAGGGAAGGCACATCTGGACCGAGCAGACGCTACAGGAACGTTTCCAGTTCGGACGCAATCCCGGCCTGCATGTGCTGGTGATGCGCGTGTATCGACGGCCGACTCCTGAGAAGCTCGCCCTGCGTGAGCAGTACGGCGGTTGCAGGAGCTGGCTCGAATTGGAGCACCCGTTGTCCACTGAAAGCTTGACGCCGGTGCTGCTAGATGCTGAATATACCGGCCAACGCGACGGAATTTTGGAAATACTAGCCGATCATGCCCTTGCTCATTCATAAACGGCCGGACGGTACGGAAAAGAAGCTTGAGTTCAGCACCAAACCTTTGATCGTTGGTCGATTGCCCGAATCGGAGATTTCCGTGCGCGATTCGTTCATATCGCGCGTGCACTGCGGATTCGCCTACGCCAATAACGAATTCACGCTCAAGGACCTCGGTTCCACCAATGGGACCTATCGTAACGGCGCTCGCGTCTTCGAGTGTGCGCTGTCGTCGGGCGACAAAATTCAAGTTGGAAACACGACGCTTGTGTTTGAGATCGACGCAAAAAATAACAGCGCGACCCTGCGGCAAATCCCGCAAATGGGTGCGGCGCCGTTGGCGGCCGGCGGGACGGCGTCTTCGCGTCCGGACCTCAAGCAAGTGACCGTGCCAGTAAACCCGCCGGCGGCCCGCGCGCCGTCACCGACCATCAAACCGAAGTGATGGTTTCCCGGCGCCTGATGGACGTGGCGCAACAGTTCTTCCGCGTGGTTGTTCTTGTTCTCGGCTGGACGTTGGTTGCCTGGGCTCCACTACGAGCCGAAGATTCCACGAACCAGGTCCCGTCAGCCGCTGAACGGGCCGGTTTGGAACGACGGAAACTGCCGTTTGCCAAGGGTACAGTTATCGGCATCGATTTCCTGCGACACCAACTCAAACTCAAGACGGCGGACGGCGCGCAGACGTTCGTGTACACGCCGCGGACGTACATTTTTCGCGACAAAGACAAGATCACGGTCGACAAATTGAAAATCGGCGAGGTGATCGCGGTGCGTTTCACCACCGACAACGAGAGTATCAACACGGTGGTCCGCATCAAGGCCTACGGCTCGCCCACGGCCGATGCCACGCCAGGGCCGTCATCCATGTCGACCAATCAACCTCGCAACGCGTTGCCATGAAAAGGGTTTTGGTCCCACTTGCGCCTGGCTTCGAGGAAATTGAAGCGATCACCGTGATTGACATCCTGAGGCGCGCCGGAGTGGAAGTGGTCGTTGCCGGCACGCAATCCGGTCCAATTGAAGCATCGCGCAGGACCCGGCACATTCCCGATTGCACGCTGGATGAGGTCCATGCCGAGGATTTTGACATGATCGTCCTTCCTGGCGGCCAACTGGGCGCCACCAACCTGCGGCAGGATCCGCGCATTCGACGGATTATCGAAACGTTGCAGGCGAAGCGTCGCCACATCGCCGCGATCTGTGCTGCGCCGACGGTGCTGTCTGCATACGGCGTGTTGAAGGGACACACGGCCACCAGTCATCCTACGGTTCGCGTTGAGGTCTCCGCGGGGGCGACAGCGGTCTCGGATCAACGTGTCGTCATCGACGGCTCGATCGTCACCAGCCAGGCGGCGGGCACGGCCATGGAATTCGCCTTCGCGCTCGTTGGAATCCTCTGCGGGACCGACAAAGCTGCTGAGGTCAACCGCAGCGTCCTCGCCCAACTCTGACAGCTCGGGCGCGGGTGCTATTCAAAGTGATGGACGGAGAATACGGCAGAGCCCTCGCACTACCGTTAAAACCGGGACAACTGTTAAAAGGTTACCCATTGCCGTCCCAGCAGTAGGGCGGCAACCCTCACCCTGGCCCTCTCCCTTACTGCAGGCAGCCGACGCTGCACCGGTAGGGCGTTACCCTTGCATTCGGGTTTGACGGAGCGCTAGAATCGCCACGGGAGGCAGGTTGAGACGGAGAAGGACCACTGCGGTAGCGCTCACGGTCGCCGGGTCCGATAGCGGCGGCGGGGCGGGCATTCAAGCCGACCTGAAGACATTTCACGCGCACGGCGTTTTCGGCACGTGCGCGATTACCAGCATCACAGCCCAGAACCCGGCACGCATCAGCGCCGTGCAAAGGCTTACACCGCGATTGGTCGCCGAGCAGATGGATCGGGTGTTTGAAGCATTTCCCATCAGGGCCGGCAAAACCGGTATGCTTTACGACGCACCGATTATCGAGTCGGTTGCCGAGCGATTTGCCCGTCGAAAGCTCGTCAAGCTAGTAGTCGACCCAGTGATGGTGGCCAGCAGCGGCACGGTGTTGCTCAAGAAGGACGCCGTCGAGGCACTAACGAGAGGGCTCTTTCCGCTGGCGGTGGTTGTGACGCCCAATGTCGCCGAGGCCGAAGTGCTCACGCAACGCGCGATCCGCACGCTGGATGATTTGCGCTCGGCGGCGCAAAAGCTTGCAGAGAAATACGGCGTGCCGTTTCTCGTGAAAGGCGGACATCTGCGGGGTGCGAATCGCGCTGTGGACGTTTTGTTCGATGGCACTCGGTTCCACCAGTATCGCCCCAAGATGACGCCGAAGATCAGGACTCACGGCACGGGATGCACATTTTCAGCGGCGATCACGGCTAATCTGGCGCTGGGATACGGGCTGAGCGCGTCCATCGGCCGCGCGAAAGGATTTGTGACGACGGCCATTCAGAGCGCTTCAAGGTTGGGGCGATACCGCGCGCTGGGAATATGAAACGTCCGCTCGTGGGACTCGTGGTCACGTATGCCGCGGGGATTTGGGTTGGGTTGGTGGTCCCGATCGGATCGGGGCTGGTTAGTTGGACGGTGCCGGTGCTGCTGCTGGCCTCGACCGGTTGCCTTGTTGTCTTCGGGTGCCTGCGGCAATCGCGATACAGCCGGATCGCACTGTTTGCGACCGTTTCCGTGTTGGGGATTGCCGGATATCGAAAGGCTGTAACGATCTCTTCGCCAATCGACATTACCCGCCTGCTGGAGCTTCGGGACCAGAACGCTACTCTGGAGGGCGTAATCGTCACGGACACGGGCGAGCGCGAAGTGCCGACTGGCGGGATCGATTCGGAACCGGTGCGGTTTTCCGTCCAATTGCGGGCAGCGTTGCGCAATGAACAGTGGGTTCCTGCGACTGGCACGATGCTGGTGTTTGTTGACGATGCCCGCGAGGTCGGGCCGTTACGTTATGGCGATCTGATTCGATTCTCTGCGGTGTTGCGCGTGCCGGCGCCCATGCGTAATCCCGGCGCCTTCGACTGGCGAGAGTGGCTGGAGCGGCGCGGCATTCATTTCACCGCAACGATTCGCAGAGCTGACATGCTGGACGTGGAAGGGCACGACCGCGGCAATCCCGTGATCGCCACGGCAGTGCAATTGAGCCGTTACCTGAAACGCTCCTTGCGACTTGGTCTTGAAGACGAGCCGGAACTGGCCGGAGCGCTGGCGGGCATGGTGATCGGCGAGCGCTCGGAAATCCCCACAGAAACCTACAAGGATTTCCAGCGGACCGGGGTTTTCCACGTATTCGCCATCAACGGGCTGCACGTCGGATTGGTGACGGCAATTGTGGTGATTGTGTTGCGGATGGCGCGGCTGCCGCGGCGGTGGTGCGCGGTGGCGGCGGTGCCGACGTTGGTTCTCTACGTATTCGCCACGGGCGCGCATCCCGGCGCGGTGCGGGCGGTGGTGATGGCCAGCGCGTGGCTGATTGGCTGGATGTTGGTGCGTCCCGCCGACACATTGAACAGCCTCGCCGCGGCCGCGCTCGTGATTCTGCTGTACGACCCGACGCAACTGTTCAACAGTGGGTTCCAGTTGTCGTTTG
>Ga0187859_10001792_pt1 | contig 13512 bp, 22 predicted proteins | sample June2016WEW_10_1_2_FD_133019 | JGI IMG/M metagenome (GOLD analysis project Ga0187859, IMG submission 133019) | Peatland microbial communities from SPRUCE experiment site at the Marcell Experimental Forest, Minnesota, USA - June2016WEW_10_10 | ecosystem: Environmental > Terrestrial > Soil >...
ACGCGGCTCCTGGCACCCGGCTAAGTGACGGCCTCCAGCGACCATAGGGCTCCGGCGTCAGCGGGCAGCCACCCCCCATTTTCACGCCTGAACGGGCGTCCCGCCAGGGACAACGAGGCTAAGGGTGTGGTTATGACTTGCTGGCGGGACGATGCAGACACTCTCATACATGGTGGTTGAGCTGGGAGAACGGTCCGGCCAAAACACGCCAGCCTGGTAGCAGGCCAAGATCGTCAATCTTGCCTGCCCGCAGCGAATCAATCACGCCGTCTGACGTCATCTGCTTCAGGTGATGAATGCTGTCATGCGGATCGAGACGAGCAGTCCGGGCAGGTCTACGCCGAGCTTGGCGACGTAGCGGGTCGGTGGCCCGGATGGGAACCACCGCGTGTATTCCTCGTTGAGGCCGGCGAAGTCGGCGGGGTTGGTAAGCAGTATGCCGACCTCGATGACGTCATCCAGGCTGGCGCCGCCGGCTTGGAGGATGGCCTCGCAATTCGTCAGTGCCTGCCGTGTCTGATCGTGGATGGTGCCTCCGGCGAGGTTGCCCGTGCCTGGGTCGATGCCGACGATGCCTGAGACCAGTACGTGCGGTCCGGCCTTGACTCCCTGGCTGTAGAGCGGCGAACTCGGCGCGTTTGCGGTCGTGATGATCTGCCGTGGCATGACGATCCTCCTAATTTCCAGGCGCATCAGTGCGAGACAGCAGAATCGCAGGTTCGCTTCCCAGCGCGCTCATTTGCCGTGCTCAGCGCGAGCTCGATTGCTGGTCACTCGCCGTCAACTGGCTGCGGGGCCCTACCTCACTGAGCGCCGAGTACGGGCGTGGGCAAGCGGACGCACAGACGTGCACGTTTATCTAGTGGTAGAGCAGCCAGCGCCCCAGATCAGCCAGATCTGCGCGCAGCTCAATCGCCTGGACAGCGGGACCGAGTCGGTCGGTGCGTCAGGTCAGGATGAGGCAGGGGCATAGGTCATGGATGTCGCCGCAGCCACCGCCGGAAGGTCCGGCGCGGCGGGCGGGCCGTGATGTGCCCGCCGCAGACCTTGCCCGACACCTGGATCCGCAAGATGACAGACACTTCGGGATCCCTGGGTGCCCGGACCTTCACGTAGCTGCTATCGGCCGCCACGTCGTCGGTGTCGATGGCAATACCAGGCTTAGTCACCAGGGTCAGCCGGCCGCAGCTCACATCAGCGTCGATCACGAGCGAGGGCTGCGAGATCACCGCCTCGGTGAAATCCAGCGTCACCGTGCCGTTGGTGACCCGCACCTCCATCCGGTCCGGTACGAGCCAGCGGCCATCACGTTTGCTGCTGCTGCTGCGGCAATCGATCCGGCCGAGATCCTTCGGCCGAGGCACCGCCGGGCCCGCGGCGGAACCTGATGAGACTGCCAGGTCCGTAGTCAGCACGGCGAGCTCACCGCGGGTGCGTGCCGTCAAGGCCGCCTCGAGCCGCTCATCGAGTTCCCCAGGGGTCAGCCGGCCATCAACCGCCGCCACCTCTAGCAGCTCGACGACCCGATCCCGGTCCGCATGTGACGCCCGCAAGCCGACGGCAGACGCCTCACCGCCGCTCCTCAGCTGCGGCACCTCGTCCGTCATGGACATACTGTAAGCCTGCGTTAGCCCGCATTACATCCGCGCGGCGATGCTCGGTGAGCATGTGGCTGGAGTGCAGGGGGAAGCTAGCCCCTGGGCAGAACGTCACCTGTCGCGAGCGCTACGGCAGGTACATCCTTCACGCGTGCGCTGGGCGGCCATCCAGATCGCCCCCGGACGACGGCCTGGATCAGTGCTTCCTTGGGTCAGTGGTCGTAGGCGATCGGCGAACGCCCGCTGGTTGTGCTGATCGACCAGTTGTGCCAAATGCAGGCGGCCAGGGCGAGCAGGCGCTGGGCGACCCGTGTGAACACCCCGGCGGGAGTTCGGCCACCGTGTCGTTCCAGGTCGAGCTGGCCTTTGAGGGTGTCGATGATGGCCTCGATCCACTGCCGCATCCCGGCGAGGTTGCCGAAGCGGCGCCGCTCGTCTTTGCGGTCCGGGCGTGCCAGCAGCACGTGAACCTGATCGGCGGCGTAGTGCCCCATCTCCCGCCCGGCGAGGCCCTTGTCCGCCAGCACGATCATCTGGTCGCGGCGCGGCAGCCGTGAGGCGCTTGTGGTAGCCGGGCTGCTTGGGCAGATAGGGGAACAGGTGCCCCAGCCGCGAGTAGCACAGGCGCATCCAGTGATGTTCCGACCGCGCTAGCACCCGCAGGCCCTCATGGCTGATATCGCCGACCACCCCCTCAGCCACCAGGAACTCCGCCAGCTTCGACAAGCTCCAGGTAGAGAACGGCAGGTCATGCTCGGCCGGGCGGGATTTGGCGATCTTCTTGATCTCCCGCCGCTGCGGCAAGCTGAACCTCGGCGGGCGGCCGCCCTTGTATCTCGGGTACAGCGAGGCGAACCCGTCGGCGTTGAAGTTACGGATCACATCGCGGACCCGGTCCTCGCTGGTGAACGCAATCCTGGCGATCGCCAGCACGATCACGTCGTTGCCTTCATTGATCTTGAGCCGAACACCTCGTTGCGCTGGGCCTGCTCTACCTGGCCCAGTCTGCCCAGGCGGCTGCCGCCCTTGACAAACCATCTAGCAAAATGATATCACTTTGATAGGTGAACCGGAATGGCCGGACACCGAAGGCCACAGGAGACACCCCATGTACGCACTGAATGACAACACCGCTCCCCGCGATCCTCCTGGCAGTACCATGAGGACCCTCCTGCATCAGATGCGTCCCTGGCCACCCGCGTGGCGCAGGCCAGTAGAGGACCGGCCACCCTACGCCGTGTGGGTCATCGGGGGCCTGATCGTCTGGGCATTCCTCCTGGCTGGCTTCATGGCATGGGACCTGCACAGCACATCCCGTACCACCATCTGGGCCGTCTTCGCAGGCTGGTGCATCGGTGTGCTCGGTGCATCCATTGCCCGGAAGATCTACAGGTAAGGCACCTCAGCGACCGGGAACTCTGCCAGCTTCGACAGGCTTCAGGCAGAGGAGGGCACGTCACGCTCGGCTGGCTTCGACTTGACGAGCTTCTTGATCTCCCGACGCTGGCCCAGGGTGAACTTCAGCGGGTAGTTACCCTTGTACCGCGGGTACAGCGAGTCGAACCCGTCAGCGTTGAAGTTGCGGATCACATCGCGGACTCGATCCCCGCTGGCGAAGGCGACTTTCGCGATCTCGGGCACGTCTATGCCCTGGGCTGACAGCAGCACAACCTGGGCCCGCCGCCAGGTCACCACGGACCCCCGTGGCCCGGCGGACGATCCGCACCAGCCGGGCGTCCCTCGCCATCATCGATCTCACGCGCCGCAGCTGTTCTGTCACCGGCCCAGTCTCAAGGATCAGCGCCCGCACGGAAAGTGCCCGTCGAGCCAGCTCGGCCGGGCAAAGGTGACCTGTTACGGCACTACCTTCCGCGCTCGCTCCCGGGCACCGCGTCGGTTGTGCCGGACCGCTCGGGTTAGAAATGCGCCGCCGCCCAGGCCGTAGGGTCCTGCACATGGACGAGTCCGACAGCTGCCTCCCGACAGCGCTTGATCCGGCAGCTGTCATCGAGGCGGTGGCCCGCGACCCTCGGCTGCGGCCGTTCACCAGCCACGGCAGGATCGAGACCCTGCCGGCCCGGCAGGCGCGGCGGCACCTCCTGCTGGACAAGATCGCACAGGCCTTCGAGCCGGGCGTGCGCTACTCAGAGCGCCAGGTCAGCCTATTCCTCGGTGCCCTGCACGCCGATTATGCGGCGTTGCGCCGCTATCTGGCCGACGAGGAGTTCCTGTCCCGCGCTGATGGCCAGTACTGGCGCAGCGGCGGTACCGTGCTTACGTCCCCGCCGGAGGGGGCCCGGGCTCAGGCACTCCCCGCCGGGCCGTTTGGTGCCTGACACCGGCTCCGCGGCTGTCTGGACCGCTCATCCTGCCCGGGCCTGGTGAATAGGTGCCTGCGGTGGTGCCGCCTTGACTGTGCGCTTTTGCAGCAGGTTCGCCAGGAACATGACGACCACGGCGATCCCGAGCCGAGGAGGGTGAACAGTACTCGCCGTCCCTCATCAGCCAGGTTGGAAGGGTGGGGCAGGTCCATGGCGATGAGGACGGCTCCGGCCACAGCCGCGCAATACAGGGCGTAGTTGACAGCGCGGATCGACCCGGCCAGTGCGCCGAGGATGACGATGACCACCCCTAGCGCGTACTTGTTGTCGACGCTCAGCAGGAACAGGGCGGCTACCGCAGCGCCGAGGATCGCCCGGGCCAGCCGTTGCTCGGCGACCAACGTGGATTGCTCCAGGCTCGGCTTCATCGCGACCAGGGTGGCCACAGGCATCCAGTCGGCGTTGGGCAGGTGCAGCCCGAACGCGATCGCGATGGCCACCGACAAGGCGATCGCCCGGATCAGCACGAACAAGATCACTGGCCGGGTCAGCTTAACCGGTGTGATGTCCCCGGGCAGGACATCGGCGCCGGGCTGCGGCTGGGCTGTCCGCCCGCGGGCCAGCCACAGGATGGCGGTGTAGGCGAGGGTGAGCGCTGATCCGATCAGCCAGGCCAGCGTCTGGGCCCGGCGCCGGTGTGGACGTGGTCGAGCCGGTACGCGGCGGGCAGGGCCAAGGCGATGAGGAACCAGATATTGAGCAGCATGGCCGCGGTGAACCGGTGCAAGCCGTACTTCACCACCAGCCCGGCCAGCACCGTGACCACGAAGGCCGCCAGCACCACCAGCGCCAGGCCCGGTCGCCAAAGGCGAATCCCAGGGCCGTCAGCAGCGCACCAGCCACGGCGACCAGGGCCATCCGGGGGCAGCCGGTAGCCGTACTCCCCGCCCGGGTCGCTCAGACCCACGAAGAGCGCCGCGGACGCCACGCTGAGGAAGTACCTCTCCTGATGCAGCACGCCCAAGACGATCAGCGGCAGTAGCATGACCGCTACGACGCCGATGCCCCGGCGCAGGTTGAATGCCTGCCGCTTCAGCGCGAGCGCTTCCGCCAGCTGAGTCATGGCTCGTTCCCCCAGCGCGTCGGGTCCGGACCGGCAAAGCAGTTCTCCCCGCGGCGGCACCGGGTGACTTCACCTGACCAGCGAGCGTTGACTTGCAGGCGGGACCATGCTCGCATTCTCAGCTATCTTCCGCTCGCTGTCGGGCATCGCGTCGGTCGTGCCGGACCGCTCAGGCTAGAAAAGCGGCATCCCTCCAAAGGACCGCTGTCTTGCGCCCGCGGATGTCTCGCGCTGAGCGAGCCGCAGAGCGCGGCGTCGGCTACGCCGATCTTCGACTCTTGATGCGGATCCTGCTCGAAAGTCCCGGAGCCGACACCTATTGGAAGCAAGGTTCGACTGCGCCACAATTTAGGTGTTCTTCTGCCCGTCAAGGTGAGCAAGCCAGTTGGAAGTGGTCAGCGTGCCCGGGTGGTCGGGGCCCAGCACCCGCAGGCGGGCGGCCAGCACCTTCGCGAGCAGGGTTTCGGCGAAGGCGCGAAGTCCCTGTTCTGCCTGGTAACGGGCCGCCATAGTGGCTGCAAAGGCTGCCGCTTCAGCCGCCTCATCCGGGTAACAGGAGGACAACTCGGGCCGGGCCTGGTGTGACCCGCTTCAGGTCAGGCGAGTAGCTCCGTCAGGGCTGGTGAGCCGGTAATCCGGGCTTCCACATCATGGCTCAGGGCCCGCATCTCCGCCTCGGCATGGCGCGCGTGCGCGGCAAAGCACAGCTCGCCCATGGGCGAGCGCATGGCCCGCGCCCAGTAGCGGACGGCAACCATCCTGAGCAGCGGGCTATGCAGCACGGCGAGGTTACGCGGGAGTCCTGCGGTGCCGATAGCTCGCAGGGCGGCGAAGGCCTCGGTGATGGCGCGGCACATCAGCGTGAGGGTGGCGCGGTCCGCGGCGAGGCGGATGGGATCGGTCCCGCACCGATACAAGGCCGCGGTAATGCAGGCGACGAACGCGGCGTGGTAGGCGAGCCATCCGTCCATGTCGGGTATCCGCTGGACACCGAACCCGCGGCCGGTCATGGCCGACTCGAAGGCGGTCAGCCGGGGATCAGCTGTTTCCTGCAAAGCCGTCGGCTGCTGCCGGATGCGGACATACTCGGCGGTCCCGCCGGTCATGATGCCGCCGACGCCGGGGAACCCGAGGTAGACATCACCGGGCATGCCGCCGGGGATGGCAGCGCGGCCTGCCGGGTTGTTGCCCAGGAAGAGGATGGCTGGCTTCCCGGCCAGGCCGCTGAGACCGGCGCATGCTGAGGCCAGCTGATCACGCCGGACCGCGATCAGGACGATGTCGTAGGAGCCGCTGGCATCGGGAACTACAGCGGCTTCCGCGTCGGCGAGCCCTCCGCCGGTTACGTCCCGGGCGCAGAGCCCGCCGACTGCCACTTCATCGGTCCTCGGCCCATGGCTTAGCACCTCTACCGTGCTCCCCGCTGCCGCGAGGTGGGCCCCGTAGACGGTTCCGACCACGCCCGCGCCGACGATGAGCACCTTCATGCTGACTCCATAAGAATGCCTACCCAAAATCACTCTGGTTTCCATTGTGGATCAGGTGACTCGTCTGGTACCCGTGAGTGAGCCGGCGCGGCCCTTACATCCCTGCTGCAACAACGCCCGGGTCGCCGCAGCGCAGCGCGACACCTCGCTGAGCGCACTGGTCGTCGCGTATCTCGAACGGCTGTCCGGGCGGATGGACGACGGTGACCTTGCACTGCCGGTTCAGGTGCTGCAGGAGTTCTACGTGCAGGCAACCCGTGCCAGCCGGCCGGACCCCATCACCCACCAGCAGGCCGTCCGGCTCATCGAGTCATTCCGCCGCTTCCCCGTCCAGGACGTTACGAGCGCGATCCTGATGGCGGCCCTGGACACGCGCCAGCGGTTCCAGCTCTCGTACTGGGACTCCGCGATCATAGAGGCATCCCGCGCGATGGGCTGCCCAGAAGTCCTGTCCGAAGACCTGGGCGACGGCCAGGACTATGCCGGAATCCGGGTCATCAATCCGTTCCGCTGAGTCCGCCGCACCTGTGTCATTAACGATTGCACGACGGTGTGTGGCTGCATTGGTACATAGGACATTGAGCTGGGCTACAGCGACGGATTTGGCTTGAGGCGCAGACATTGTCGCCTCAGCGCCGATGGCATGCCCGCTCAGGGGGGACTGCTCGCGGAAGCGCCGGGACCGACCGGCGATGAACGCTGGGACGTGCTCTTCGCGGGGCTTGCCGAGCACCTTGCCATGCGAGACGGCAAGGACGCGCCGGGGTGGTCGGCATCCCGCGGGTTGCGGCGTTTCTGGTTCCCGTTCGACACGCCAGGCGCGCGCACAGGCGCTCGTGCATGCACCGGCCGCCTTCCGCAGGCGGGGCGTGTTCGTCGCCGACTACGAGGATCGACGCCGCGTGAGCGATCCCTCGCCACTGCTCGACCGCGCGGCCATCGAGGAGGCGTACCGCCGTCTGGGCGACCGGCTTGCCAGGCGCGGCGTGGTGGCAGACCTCTAGGTGTTCGGCGGTGCTGCAATGGCCCTTGCATACGACTCGCGCAGGGCCACTCGTGACGTCGATGCCCTCTTCAAGCCGCACGGCATCGTTCTCGAGGAAGCACTGACGGTGGCTGCCGAGCTCGATCTGCCTCGTTGGTGGCTGAACGAGCAGGCCAGTTCCTATGTCGCGCCTGGCGGGGACTCGGCCGCCTCGGCCTCGTGACGCGGAAGACATCCGGCAACTCGCGCAAGTGCTTGGCCTGCACACTGCGCATGATGTCCTCGCCTCGGTGCGCGGGATCTTCCCTGAAGAGGAACCGCCCGCACGGCTCGGGCTCCTCCTAAAAGACATCTTCGCCGATCAAGACGGATGAGCGGATCGCCGCAGAACTGGCGCGTAGCGAAACGACCTGCGTGGTTATGGCTGACACCCTGGACTGTGCCCGCATTCGCAGGCCGGTTTGGGCGGGGAACGCCTCTTGCCGGGTGGAAGAATGCTGGACCTTGTAGAGCTGCGCCTGGTAAAGACTGATGCGGGAGGCGGTGGCGTATGCCCAGGTACGCGATCGTGGAGGCACCGTCCGCTCTCGGGCATGTCCCGGAGGATCTGGGTGTCGAGCGTGCCCCGGAGGTGCTGCTCGGAGCCGGTTTCTGGCTCGGGCTCAGTCAGCGTGTCTCCCAGGTGCGTGGTTATACGGGCCGCGTTTTGCCGCGGAAGATCGGCTGGCGCACGGCCAAGATCGGCGATCGCCCTTCCCCCGCTCCGTCACCGTCGTCCCAGGGCGCTTGAGAAACGCCATGCGGACATCCCTTCGCTGGCGGTGATCCGGGCCTCCGCCTCCCCCGAGCTGTGCGGGGAGGATGTGTTAAGGCACGACCACGAGCGGCACCGCTGAGCGGCGGGCCAGGCTGACGGCGACCGAGCCGACCACCCGGTGCATGGCATGCGATGAGCTCCCGACCGCGATCACCACGGTGTCGCCGGGGTGGGCGTCGCGGATGTCTGTGGCGGCGGCGATCAGCTCGTCCGGGATGAGGCCCTTGCGCCCCGCAAACCGCCAGCGCTCCTCGTGGTCGCGCAGCTGCTCGCTGGCCGCGGCGTGAAGCTGCCGCGCGATATCGTCGAAGCTGGCTTCCATTTCGGCTACGGCGCCTGGCGACAGCGAGTCGATGCCGGAAAGGTGAGCGACGTACACCACCTCGATGCTGCCGGTCCGGCCCTGCAGCAGCCTGATCGCGGCGTCGAGCGCACGGACGGCAGGAGGTGAGCCGTCATATCCGACGACGAGGTACAGGTTCCCGGCAACCGGCGCGGTAGCGTTCATCGCTACTAAGGCTATGCGGTTCCCCGTGCGTCGTCCCGGTATCCGGCGTGCGGACGGCATGACGGGCATGGTTCACCCGTCCTGGCGGACGTACCAGCCGTTCGGACGGCGCTTGGGACGCGTCGCCTCCTGACGCGCGGGCGGCCCTGATGATGCAGGCGGCTACGTACATGGTTCGTTGACCTGGGAAAGCAGCGGACATATTGGCTCAGTCAGTCCGCCAGGCCGGTGCGGCTGCAGTGGCGGGCGCACCGACCCGCACCCGCCACCTGATCCCGTCGATGAGCTGCCGTTTCGTCCACTCCGACGGCCGACCCGACCGCGCGGGCACAGGTAACAGCGGTTCCAGCCGCGCCCACTGCTCATCGGCCAGGTCAAGCCGCCTCGTCACCGCTAGGGTGGCCACGAGGTCTCCGGTGTTCAGGCTCTTCTTGGTCGATGAACCCTCTACGGGAGGCCTCACTAACTTCACGATCACGACACGCCTGTCACACCGGACTTCGGGGCAGACCTCTAGGTACCTGGTGCCGAGGTGTAACCAATGAGCATCAGAGTGGGTCCAGGCGGGCCTTGAGCAGGCAGAACTCATTGCCTTCGGGGTCGGCCAGGACATGCCACGGCTCCTGCCCTGTCTGGCCGATGTCGGCCGGGCGCGCACCGAGCTTCAGAAGGCGTTCGAGCTCGGCGTCCTGATCGCGGTCGGTGGCGTTGACGTCGATGTGCAGCCGGGATTTCCCCTGCTCCGGCTCATCCCTGCGACTGAGGATGATCGTCGGCTGCGGACCGCCGAACCCTTCGCGCGGCCCGATCTCCACCGAGCCGTCGTCCTCACGATCGAGCACGACGAAGTCCAGGACCTCGCACCAGAACCGCGCCAGCACCTCAGGGTTGCGGCAACCGAGCACGAGCTCACTGATACGACATGCCATTAACGAAACCTGCTCTCAGCCTGGGAACTGCCGGGGAGACCACACGCGAACCCCATGGGCTCCCAGCAGTGAAAACAATCCCGCGATCGTACCGGACGAGGCGATGCACGGGCGAAATGATTTCAGGGCCGCCCTGTCCGGCGCGCTGGCCCGTGACCTGACCCGGATTCCCGTCCCGCTCCGGCCACCGCAGCCGGGCAGGGTAACCCGCGCGGGGCCGGTTGCTGGCGCTGTCCCGTAAGCTGCCGACCGTGAAATTGCCGGCCTCACCAGGCTCCGATCAAGGCCGCAACCGGTTGCGCGTGGATAACGATGCGCCCGGGTCCGCCCCTGGAGCAACTACAGCGGCGCCCGGCCCAGCCACGGGTCCGCTCGCCCGCCTACGAACGGTGACCCGGGGCCGGCCCAGCGTGGAACCGTTGGCCGTACTCCTGCTCGGGCTGCTCGTCCTGGTGGTCCACGACGTGGGCTACCTGCTCAGGCAGCCGTTCTGGACCGATGAAGCCTGGGTCGCGGTCACTACCCGGTTCCCGCTGTCGCAACTGCCCGCGACGACCTCCAGCACGCCGATCGGCTGGTCGGCACTGATGCGCGTGGTCACCGTCAGTGGGACGCAGACCGCCCGGCTGCTGCCGCTCGGCTTCGCCGGGGCTGCCGTGATGATCGCCTACTGGTTCGCGCGCGGGCTCGGCTGGCGATGGCGGGCCGCCTCGGTCGCCGCCGGCCTGCTGGCCGGGATTGGGGTGCTCCTCGCCCCCGCCATGCTCGTGCGCAATGACCTGAAGCAGTACACCGCGGATGCCTGCATGGCATTGCTGACGCTGGCGCTGACCTCGCAGCTCGAACGCGAATGGTCGCGCTGGCGGCTGGCTGGCCTGTCGGTCGCCGTGTGGGGCGGCATGCTGCTGAGCCATACCGTCGCATTCGTGGGCCTCGCGGCGTTCGGAGCCGTGTGTGCCGTCCAGTTGGCACGGCGCGCATGGCGCCGGCTGGCGGAAGCGGTCGTGACGGGCACCGGCACGGCGATCCTCATGCTCGGCGTCTACGAGGGTTTCGATGCCCGCGCGGTCATGCCCGGGCTCACCACCTACTGGGCGGGCTACTACCTGCCGGCCGCCCATGGCCTGCGGGCGAGTAGCACATTCGTGATCTCGCATGTCAACGCCGTTCATGCCTATTTCGGGCTTGGGCCGGTGTGGCTGGGAGTCCCGCTTCTCATAGCCGGGCTGGTGACCATCTTCCGGCTGGGCAGGCCCGCGACGGCGATCGCGGTCACCGCGCTGTGGCCGGAGATGCTCGCCCTCTCCGCCCTGAAGAAATACCCGTTCCTCGACCTGCGCACCTCGACCTTCCTGTTCGCCATCACGATCGTGGTCGCTGCGATCGGGGTGGCCGGGCTGGGCTCACTCGTGCGGCCCTGGCTCAAGGGCGGGGTGGCCGCGCTGCTGGCGGCTGCCGCCGCGGTGGCCTTCACCGTCGCCGCTCAGCCGTACGCGCGAAGCCACTCGATCCCGGGGGAGGACGTGCGCGATCAGGCTCGCTACGTCGCCGCACACGCCGCGCCCGGCGACGTGATCGTGGTGAACCTGAGCAGCAACTGGGGTTTTGCCTACTACTGGCCGCTGGGCGAGCCGGCCCGCCGGCCCGACGCCGCCGTTCTGCAAGGCTACGAGGCATACTTCCCCGGGCAGCCACGCATCATCGTCGCGCGCGACCGGGACCCCGCGGGCGTCAACGCTGCGCTTTCCCTGGCCCTGGCGCGGGCCCGGCAGCATGCCTGCGGCCGGATCTGGCTGGTTCGTACGCACCTATCGGCAGCCGAACGAGCGGCGTGGACCGCGGCACTGCGCCAGCGGGGACTGGTCAGCACACGGGCCGGAGCGGGCGGGTTGCGGGTGGTGCAGCCTAGCCGCGCAGCAGCCGGTCCCGCGCGGTGCCCAGGCGGGGGGCCGGCCCCGGGGCGCTAGTGGCCGTCCGGCAGCTACCAACGATGCGGGGCGGTCAGTCGCTGACGCTCACGCCGACGCTGGGGAGATAGACGATGAACCTCGCGATGATCCGTAAGTCAGCGCAGATGACCCAGCCCGAAGTCGCCCGCAGGCTCGGCGTCGGCCAGGGGGTCGCCGGCGGCTGCTTCCAGCTCACGGATCTTGCGGCGCGCCTTGCCGCGGGCCAGCTGGGCCAGCACCTTCGGGTTGCGTTCGCCGCCGATGAGGTGGCCCATGATGTCCCGGCCGGTCATCCCGTGCAGGTCAGAGAGCACTGAGGACATCTTTAGTGCCGCTGATTCCAGCAGCGAGGCCATGCTTGCTTCAGCCTAAAATGCCATACACGTTCTATACACGTGAGGTGTAGAATAGGTGTATGAGCAGACTTCGCACGAACATTGAGATCGAGGACACCTATCTCCAGGTTGTCATGGACCGCTACGGCCTGCGCACCAAGACAGAGGCGGTTGAGTTTGCTCTGCGGCATCTGGCCGGGCAGCCCATGACACGAGAGGAAGCCCTGGCGATGCGGGGCGCCCACGCCATCGCAGAGCTCCCCGAAGACACCCGCCCCCAGGGGACCGCGTGATCCTGGCCGACACCTCGGCCTGGGTCGAATACGACCGGGCCACCGGAAGCAGGGCCGACCGGCGCCTTTCGGAACTCATCGCGGCCGATGGCCCGGTCGCCGTCACCGAACCAGTGATCATGGAAGTGCTCGCCGGGGCACGCAGCGATGCCCGCGAGGCCGACTTGCGCCGTCTTCTGCTGCGATTCCACCTGTACCGTTTCGATGCAGCCGCCGACTTCGACGGCGCCGTGCGCATCTACCGCCGGTGCCGGCAGGCCGGCATCACCCCCAGGGGCCTGATTGACTGCATGATCGCCGCCGTCGCCTGGCGGCAGCAGGCGGCCATTCTTGCCTGCGATGCTGATCTTGATCGTGTCGCCCGCGCTGCCGGGATCGAGCTAGACCAACCACCTACGTGACCAAGCGCACGTCTGCAGGCTTGCAGAACGGGCGAGCTGACACCCGGGCACGATGCTGACCAGGACAGCGTTCCCGGACCGCTGCCGGGTATGGCTGCTGCAGGTCCCCCTCTGTTGCCCTGTTGCTGTTCGCTGTCAAGAGGGGAACCCCGTGTTATTGCTCGGGGTTCCCACGATGACCGGGTTGATCCGGAACCTCCACACTGATGGCATGCCACCCGGCGTGGTCCTGCCGACCGCTGATGGGCCACCGTCGCCACACTGGCAGCACGTGCAGACCCTCGGGGTGGCAGAGGTTGTGATGACCATTCTTGAGGCGAGCAGGACCATGCCCTCGGCAACTGCGGCTGCCGTCTCCCGTGACAGGCATGGCAGGGGAGTTCGGGTACGCGTCAGCCTTCTGGAGGGCACACAATCGCCGGACGGGACTCCGGGGGAAACGGATGGCACCGAGAGGGTGATCGCGATCTTCATGGCCCGCGAGCTCGGCGGCGATCTGGCTGACGCCTTCGGGACCAGGGACGTGATCACTCTTAAATGACTGGGCTGGAGGCGAGGCCGGTGGGGGGAGGCCCGGTGGGGGGAGAATCACACGGCGCCGCCTCTCCTCCAGCCCCATTACAGCGGCAGTCGCCGCAGCGGTTTCAGTTGCCGGCATCGGCGGAACGGAGGAAGGCGAGCACCGCGCGGACGCGGTTATTCTCGGTGTCGCTCTGGGCCAGTCCCAGCTTGGTGAAGACACTGGTTACGTGAGTTTCGACGGTAC
>Ga0187859_10001798_pt1 | contig 13497 bp, 10 predicted proteins | sample June2016WEW_10_1_2_FD_133019 | JGI IMG/M metagenome (GOLD analysis project Ga0187859, IMG submission 133019) | Peatland microbial communities from SPRUCE experiment site at the Marcell Experimental Forest, Minnesota, USA - June2016WEW_10_10 | ecosystem: Environmental > Terrestrial > Soil >...
GGACGATCTTCTTCATGTCGTCGCCCCACAGCGAACCGGTGCGCATCTTGTGCGCGTCGACAATCGCGCGCGAACACAGCAACCGTTGCAGCAGCGCCTCGCTCGACATTTCCAGCGAGAAGATGCCGACCACCTTGCCGTCATCGATGGCGGCATTCTCGGCAATGTTCATGGCAAACGCGGTCTTGCCCATCGAAGGCCGCGCCGCCAGAATGATCAGGTCCGACTTCTGGAAACCGCTGGTCTTCTCGTCGAGATCGGTGTAGTGCGTGGCCAGGCCGGTAATGCGCTGCCCGCGTTGCAGCAGGGCGTCGACCGATCCGAACGAGTCGCGGACAATCTCCTTGATCCCCTGAAACCCTTTGCCAATTCGCTTCTCGGAAAGCTGGAAGACCGCAGCCTCAGCCTCGTTCAGAATCTCGTCCGCGGGATCGGCCTGCTCGCTGGCCCTGGCGATCGCTGTATTCGAGACGTTGATCAGCCCGCGCAGAATCGCCTTGTCGCGGACAATCCGAACATAATGCTCGATCGAAGGCCGGTCCGGCACGCCGTCCAGCAACCCGGAGATGTACCCAACGTCGCCGACCGCTTGCAGGTCTTTGTTCTGCTCCAGCTCTTCCACCAGCGTGATGATGTCGATGGGCCGCGACGACTCGTTCAGGTCCAACATCCGCGAATAAATGCGCCGGTGCGAATCGATGGAAAAATCTTCCGGCTTCAGATGCTCAGCGGCGTCGTTGAAGGCGTGATTATCCAGCAGCACCGCGCCCAGTATGGAGCGCTCGGCTTCAATATTCGCCGGCAAACGGCCGATGCTGGTTTCAACGGTAACCACTAAGAAACATTACCCCCAAAGGCGAATAAAAATCAAAACCTATCCGAGATTGGCCGCTTGTCCGACACGCCGTCTCGGACGGGTATATGGTCAATTTGTGCTGCGCTAGCAAGTATCGTGGCCTGCAAGGCGAAGAACGAGCGAAGCGCAACCTATGTTCTGTGAAGAAGCTGTGGAGGATCGGAAAGTAACTGTGGAAGGGCTACGAAAACTGGAACCGCCAGCCGATGACTTTTGACGAATCTGATCGGCGGATCTACTGATGCTCCAGTCGCTGATGCTTCGCCAGGACATCCAGAGCGGCATCTCTCCTGTGTTCGAGCGTTCTCATTTTGGAAAGAAAGAGTTCTTCACTACGTCCGAGGTCGCCAGAAAACTTCGAGAGTAGAACTACGTCGTGGCTGTATTGATCCATTGCTTCGCGACGTTGCCGCTCATAGTCGCGAACCGCCTCAGTCAACCACCTACAGTCTTCGCAGTAGCGACTCCCTTCGTGGTTCCCGATAGCGTCTTCGTTTTCATCGAAGTCATCGTGTCCGAAGCTCATTTCAGTCCTCCCACGAGAATATCGAGCCGATTCTACCTCGTTTCCGCCTGTGGACGTGAGGGGCGCACCACAGGAAAACCAGTCCGAAATAAAATTTTCCCGCCCTCTGCTCTGCTCGTGTGGGGACGGGCGACCTCGAAGCCTGCCCTGAACGGAGCCGAAGGGTCCAGCCGAGCGAAGCTTGGCAGCGCCCGCTGACGCAGTATGTCACAAGGCGAACAAAAAGCAAATAATAGATGTGGAGCGGAATATTGCGTACCCGTTCGCGGCCTCGCTCCCTTGACTCACGTAGCCGATGAGGATAGCTGGTGCCCCAGGTTCGCGCCCGTTCTTTGGGCGCTAACCTGGGTATCATCGACGGTCGCGGTCTTAGGGATGGGTCTACGCCGAATTCGCTGACATCCATGATAAGTAAGAGTCAAGAGGAGACGGAGGTCTCCTGGCGCTTGGAAGAGTGGGCTCTCGAAGCGGAGATGGGACGATTGAGCTAGCGAACGGCCTGCGGTCATTGTGCGCGGCCAAAGCGGCAGCCTGGCCAGACATCCATTTGCGGGAAACGGGCTCGAGCCCGGTCCACGAAGCATGAGTTAGGGTTTTCCGGCCGGCCTCGATACAGACGGTAAGGAGCATCGGGAGTCGAAACTCCTCTGCCCAGTCCCCGAGTTGGCGAGGAACGGCCGGTCGATCGCCGCTTGGTTCAAAGTTTTTCCTTCTTAGGCAGCTTTTTGTGTTGGCACTTCCAGCGGCGCGTGCGTTTGGAAGGCCTGGCCGCTTTTGTCGGCGGCCAACAAATAAGCGGCGAATTTGCGCGCCACCGCCAGCGTGCCGCGGTTGCGATGTCCGCGCTCCAACTCGCGGGCATGCCGCGCCGCCAGGTGCGGATTCCATCGCGGGGCCAGCTTGGCGGCCGCGGGAGGGGCCGCATTTTGCCGCAGCCCCTTCGCGTACGCGGTTGGGTTTTACTTCGACACGTAGTACAGGTATTGCAAGTTCGCCAGCGAGAAGCCCGACATTGCGCTGGTCCCGTTCGGTTTGCCTCCATATTCCGCCGTCAAATCCTGGTTTTGCCAGTCATCGGTGCCGGCGGGCAGGGACAACTGATTGATGTGCTTCTTGGAGAGGTAAAACAGATGTAGTTCGTCGTTCGGCGTAGTGGTAAAAGCCACGATGCCGTTGGCGGGATTCGCGGCTGGACCTCCGCCTTGGCTGGTCACGTCATCACTCGCCCACACGTTGTTGTCGGCGGAAAGCATCTGCCACAAGTGGTTGTTGTTAGCGATAAAGAAGACCTCGTTGACATTTCCGCCGGGAAACACCAACGCCGTGATAGGACTGGCGGCTGCCGCCACCGGTACACCGGCCTTGACGGTCAGGTCCTCATCCAGCCACGTGGAATCGTTGTAATACAGTTCGTGAACGTGGCCGGTGGTGGCCAGGTAATACACGTATTGCAGATTGCCTACGTTGATGCTGGCAATCCATACGGCTCTGCCGGAGGGCCCTTTCGCAACTTTCGTGATGTCCTGGTTCACCCAACTCCCGCTGACGTTGTACAGCTGATTGACGTGACCGTTGGAGGCCAGATAGTACACGTGAAAGCCGCTGCTGCCGGTCGCCAAAGCCGTCAATCGAGGCGTCTTGGTGGTCAGCGGACCTCCGCTCAGGCTGGTGATGTCCGCGTCGGCCCAATCGGCATTGTTATAGAACAACTGATGCACATGCTGGTTCTGCGAGACGTAGTACACGTACTGCAGGTTCGACTCGGAGAATCCGGCGACCGCGCTCTTGGCCATGGCGCGAACGCCGAAGCCTTCGGCCGTCAGGTCCTCATCGCTCCAGCTGGTTCCATTGAAGAACAGTTGGTGAACATCCTCGGCGCTGTCGAGGTAGAAGGTGTGAATCTGGTCGTTGGGAGTAGTGACGAAGGCGGCGACTCCAGTGTGCGGGTCGGTCGTCTGGCTGGAGAGGTCCTGGTCGATCCAGGTCGAGTTGTTGTAGGCGAGTTGGTGGATCGTCTGGGCCTCGGCATGGGGCATAGCCAGCGCGCCCAGGCACAGGGCGAAAACGCCGGCGAGAAAACAATAGGAACGATTGGTTTGGTGACTGCGGCAAACGGTTGGCATAAACAGTCCTTTGAGTTGCTGGATTTCAGGGAGCCTCTCTGGAGAAAACCGCCCCTAGATAGCCCGTTCGGCGCCCCGCCGGGTTGATCTCCGGTGCGAGCGACTATGGTGCAAGCCTGGGCTGCCGTCAATGAAACTGGTTCTTAACCGTTCTTTAACGGGCAAGTGCTTTCCCAGCAATAAAGTACGGGCCGTCATTAACCGGGAAACATGGGGACATCCATGATAAGTAAAGGTCAAGAGGCGACGGAGATTTCCGAGCGCTTAGAAGAGAAGGCTCTCGAAGCGGAGATGAGGCGGTTTCTTCTTGCCCGCGCTGATGGCTTTCATTTTGGCGGGATGCGCCATCTCCATTTGCTCGCCGTAGGGGGGGTACCGACTCCCGCTCACCGGGCTTTCAACATTGCCTTGCGGAAGTCATCGGCGTTGGTTCGATAACAGGGCAAGGGCGCATTCAGGTCGGTGGAAAGCAACGCTGCCGGGAGTTTTGGAGTCTCTGGCACCGCACCAGTCGGGTCGGCTTGAGGCTGGATCATGTGCGCCAACGACTCGTCACAGCTCGGATCCGGGATCACGCGCAATTTGATGACACGCAGCTTCTGGTTGTTGAGATCGTATTCCGACAGCCGCCGTTGGTAGGGAAGAAATTCATATACCAGCTTGATGAGTTGCAGTTGGTCCTTGCCAACTCGTCGCTTGGCGACAAAGACTTCGAAATTGGAAAAATACGACGTTCCCGGCGCGGCAAACACCACCCCCAGCAAACCGAGAGGCAAGTCTTCGAGAGTAGCCGTATCTTCGCCGTTGCCCGCCTGAGCGGCCGAAGCGGCCGAAGCATCGTCGATCGGCAGGGGATTCAGCAAGGGATGATCCATCGGCTGTAACACCCCACCCGCGCCCGAATTCCCCGCACCCTCAACCGACGAAGGAGGCGGCAGAACTTCCGACCCCGCTCCCGAAAGCGAGTTCAACCGCCCGCCTCCAGCAGATCCGCTCGAACTCTGAACCGAAGGAGGAGGCGGAACCACTTGTTGTGAACCCGCACCAGCCATCGACCCCAACCGTGCCGCTCCAGCGCCATTGCCTACCGACGGCGCCGGAGGTACGACATTCGGCCCCGCTACGGATAATGAACTCAACCGCGAACTACCAGCAGGATGCTGAGCGCCCTGAACGGACGGAGGAGGTGGTACGACCTGCGAACCCGCACCAGCCATGGAACCCAGCCGTGCAGCTCCCGTGGCATTGCCTGCACCCTGCACCAACGGCGGAGGAGGCACAATGTTCGGTCCCGATCCGGCCACCGAACTCAACCGCGTACCTCCACCGCCGTTTGCACCCTGAACCGAAGGCGGAGGCGGTACCACTTGCGAACCCGCGCCCGCCATCGAGCCCGAGCGTGCTGTTCTAGCATTACCTGCACCATGAACCGACGGAGGAGGAGGCACAACTCGCGCGTCACTCGGATTGAGAACCTTCCCAGCTCGGGCGGAAGGCCCGCCAAGTTCGGGCGCGGGAGCAACCGCAGCCGCCTGAGGTAGCGCCAGCCGGCGAGCCTGATCGGCGTCCGGGTGAACATCGGGCGGCGGAGCCACTACCGCGGAGGGCGACGCCAACGCATTCCGCCGCGGGTTCGCGGTAGCTGCGAACGGCACCATGGGTGGAACCACCTGGGAGTTCGGCAGGTTTGGCAGTTTGGCCGTAGCTTGCTTGATGTCGGGCGGCGTGACCAGGCTTGGCTTTGCCTGAGGCCTCACTCGAAGCGCCGGTTGACGTGCCGTTGGCGGTGTCGCTGTGTGCTGGACTCGCGGACGAACTGGCGCTCTCGAAGCTCTGCCCTCCGCCGCTGGAAAAGACCGAGCCGGCGGGTAGTAGGTGATCGACCTGTGGACCACTCGCTGCGGGAACGGATTTACCGATACCCATACTCTGGATTGGCCCCATACGAACAAAACGATCAACAGCGACTGCAACAGCATCGACTCCAGGAACGCGGACCAGGGGGCGCCGGTGGGGACGAAAACGTCTTCCCAGAAACGCCCAGGCCGTGAGGTGATCGGGATCCGCGGCGCAGGGCGCGACCAGAGCAAATCCGCCAGATTGCCCATGAACACACGATGGCGGGGCTCCAGTTCGGTCAGGAGCCTGAGCCGGGGTACGGGCGCTGACCGCCGAACTCTCTCGGTTGCGGTCAAAACCGCTGGGGTTTTGTCCATGGATCCACGTCGGAGGGGGAGAAAACTGAGCCGATTATAGCGCCATTTCACGGCCACGGGCGGGTACCACGGTTACTGCGGTTCCCAATCGCCCGAAGGCCGGATTGCCTCAGACCCGTAACTCGACCACCGTTGCGCCGCCGCCGCCTTCATTCGACGGCGGCTCCGTAACCGACTCCACGTGCGGGTGTTTCTTTAGGTACTGGCGCAGCGCCTTGCGCAGAATCCCCATGCCGCTGCCGTGTACAACACGCACGCGCGGCATTCCGGCGAGAAACGCGCGGTCGATGAATTTCTCGACTTCGCCGGTGGCTTCGTCCACGGTGCGCCCGATGACGTTGATTTCGCTGGGCGTGTTCAGGTCGCTGAATTCGTTTTGCAGCTTGACGGTAATTCCCCGCGAGCGCGCCGATTCGACGGGCGATGACAGAGGCTGCGAGTTTCCTTGGGCGGTTGCCAGCATCTCGGCGATGTCTTCGCGATGAATGCGCATCTTCATCGAGCCGATCTCGACGTCAAAATGATCGTCTCCGATTTTCTTTTTGACGACAGCGGCGCGGCCCATCGACTTGAGCTTGACGGTGTCGCCCTCGGAGACGTGTTTCACCAGGCTCGGCTGCGCGTTGGGATCGCCGCGATCGGCGCCCGTGGCATGCGCGACGACTGTGGCATCGAACTGCTCGCGAAATTCCCGCCGCATTTTGGCGATGCGGCGCTCCGCCTCTTTCGATAACTTCTGCGCGGCGGCGCGGTCCTGCACGGCGTTCACGGTCTCGCGCGCGTGGTACTCGAAGTCGCGGAACAAAGTTTCGAGCTTCGCCTCCATCTCGCGAATCTTGGACTGCTGTTCTTTGCGGCCCTCGGATGCGAACCGCGATTTCTCGCGCTCCAGCTCTTGTTCGCGGAGTTGCATGCGAGCGCGCTCGGATTCCAGTTCGCGCAGGTCGGAGTGCAAGCGATCGAGAAAGCGCCCGACATCCTGCGTCTGCGAGCCCAGTCGCGAGCGCGCCGATGCGATGATGGCGGGATTCAATCCGAGCCGCTGCGCGATGTTGATGCCGGCGGAAGCGCCGGGGACGCCGATCCTTAGTTCGTAAGTTGGCTGCAAGGTGGCTTCGTCGAAGCCGACCGAGGCGTTGATGACTCCTGCCGTGTTCGCGCCGTAAACCTTGAGCGACGTGTGGTGCGTTGAGATCACGCTCAAGCACCCAACCTGACGGAAGTGCTCGGCAATGGCCACGGCCAGCGCAGCGCCTTCTTCTGGATCGGTCGCAGACCCAAGCTCGTCGAGCAGCACCAGCGAATTTGCGGTCGCGGTGCGCGAGATGAAATCGATGTTGGTCACGTGCGCCGAAAAGGTCGAGAGATTCTGTTCGATCGACTGGTAATCGCCGATGTCGGCGAGAATCGCGTCGAAGACGGGCATGTCGGCGCGGTCGGCGGGCACGGGGATCCCGGACTGGGCCATGAGCGCAAGCAGGCCCAGCGTTTTCAGGGAGACCGTTTTACCGCCGGTGTTCGGTCCGGTGATCACCAGTTGGCGATGGTCGCCTTCCATCTCGATGCTGACGGGGACTATCTTCGCGTTCTTGAGTTTCAGGTTGCGCTCAAGCAGTGGATGCCGTGCGCGGTGAAGCAGCAGGCGGTCTTCGCCCACCCCGGACCCATCCCCGGAAAGGCTAACGGCGACGCAGTTGTAGTCTTCGCCAAAGCGCGCCTTGGCAAATTGCAGCTCGAGCTCGGCAAGAGTCTCGGCGGCCGCGAGAATCGCTTCGGCGGATTCCGCGATCTGGCGCGTCATCTCCAGCAGAACGCGATGGATCTCGGCTTGTTCTTCATCCAGCAGGCGGACCAGGTCGTTGTTCTGCTCGATGGTTTCGAGCGGCTCCACGAAGACGGTCTGCCCGCTGGAACTGGCGCCGTGGACCACGCCCTGCACGCGGCGTTTCTGCTCGACTTTCACCGGTATGACAAAGCGCTCGCCGCGAATGGTGATGAGTTCATCCTGCACGGTGCCGCCTTCGGCAAGTTTGCGCAGGTAGCCGCGCAGCGATTCCTGAATTTGGCGCTTCTGTTTTTCGATCTCGCGGCGAATGCGGCTGAGTTCGGCAGAGGCACGGTCGTCGAGCGTGCCGTCGGGCAGAATTTTGTTGTGGAACTGGCGCAGGAAGTCGGTGAAATCCTGGATGCCGGCGGAGAGCGTCTGCACGGCCGCCCAATCGGAGCGCATTGCCGCTGGCGGCTGACGCACAATTTCGCGCCACTCGGCTCCGCGGTCGGCGACCAAAATTACGTCGCGGATTTCCGTGGTTTCAAGCGCTGCTCCGCCGATCCGGGATTTCTCGATCAGCTTTCTGACTTCGGGCAAACCGGCGAATTCGAAGCGTCCGCCGACTCGGCGATACTCGCGGATTTCGGTGGTGAGCTGGTGCTGGTTAGCGATCCAGGAGCGGTCGAGCGAAGGCAGAAGTTCGCCGATCCGGCGCTGGCCCAGGGGCGACGAGGCGTACCCGGCCAGCAAATCGCGCAAGATCTCGAACTCGAGCAGCCGCGAACTGGTGTGGGTCACTGGACTGGGCGCGAGATTGGAGGCGAGAGACATGCGTTGTGATGTCGCGTTTGCAGCCTGCGTTTTCATGGTACAACGCGGAGCGGAATTCCGTGGGTGGGAGATGATTCAACGCAGGCCCCAGTGTAGAATCGACTCGGATGGCCCCGTAGCTCAACTGGATAGAGCATCAGCCTTCGGAGCTGAGGGTTGGGGGTTCGACTCCCTCCGGGGTCGCCATTCGAAATCACCCTCATCAGCCCTTCCGAAATCCGGCGCGAAAGTTTTTCCTCGCGCGCAGTCCAGTTGTGGCCTCGCGGGCGCGATGCCCCGATGTGACCCCCGCTTAGGCTGAGGATTGGCCGCACATACACTCTGGTTACTTGCCCGGTCGACGGTTTCGCGGTGCAATAGTACGAGCGGAGCGGACCAGACGCGGAACGGACCAGACAATGAGAGCAGCTTTCGGAATATTGGCAACGATGATCACAATGGCCATAGGCGTCTACATCTATTCCCTACAGGTCAAGACGCTGACTCCCGCTGCCGGACCCAGTAACGCCGCCGACGTGACCACCATCGCAGGAGTAAAGAACGACTTGATCGGCATCGCCAATGCCGAGCGCGGCTACCTGGCATCGCAAGGGAAGTACGCTTCGCTGGACGAACTGACTTCGGGCAACTACCTCACCATCAAAGGCGAGCGGCCACCGTATATCTACGACGTCGAAAACACCGCCACCAGCTTTCGGGCAACCGCGACTCGCACCACCAAGGGCGCTCCGGCACAACTCTGGATTACGGAAACGATGCAGGTGCAGGCGTCGGATTGAGAAGCTGGACTGAACGTGCGCCCGCGGGTTAGGTTTTCTTCCAGTCCGTCAGCGACTTGAGTTCGTCCATAATTTCCTGCAATCTTTGCAGGCGCCGCTCCTGATCCGAGGCGCCGATCAGTTTTTTCCCACCGGCCAGATAGAGGCGGTTTGCTTCACTGATTTCTGCGATCTCTTCTCGTAACTTGCCCACACGCTCTTTGATCGATTGCGGCATAATCATAGGCTAGCAGAGGATTTGACACCATGCCCAAGTTGTTTTTCAAGGATATTGACACCATGGGCGCGAGCGGCTAGTCTCGGGGAACTGAGGCGGGCGCCGGCAATCCCCGAGGGCCGGCAGATCGTGCCCGAATATCGGCTCTGGTGCGGTTCGCGAAGCTGCCCCTGCACTCGATCCTCACCAGTTCTCTCCGAGGCGAATTCGAATGAGCGCTTGCACTCGACCCTTCTTCCACACTCGTGCCCTGTGCCTGGCCGTTTTGGCTGCTGGCATGGTGTTCACGGCTTATGCCCAGGCCCAAGTCGCTCTCACGCAACTGAGTACAGACACATTCACGGATACTCCCAGCCAGCATGAGACCGAGGTCGAACCCGGAACATTTTCCTACGGCTCGACCATCGTGAGCGCGTTTCAGGTGGCGCGGATTTACTCTGGCGGCGGGGCCGACATTGGGTTCGCCACTTCAACCGATGCTGGCACGAGCTGGACCAACGGTTATCTGCCGGGCATTACGATTTACCAGGGCGGAACCCACTCGGCGGCCAGCGACGCGGCCGTGGCGTACGACGCCATGCATGGCGTCTGGCTGATCGCAACGCTGCCGATCGCCAGCAATACTTCAGTCGCCGTGAGCCGGTCGGCCGACGGACTCACTTGGGGAGACCCGATTACGATCAAAGGATCGGCCTCCGCCGACAAGAACTGGATTGTCTGCGACAACACCTCCACCAGCCCCTACTACGGCCACTGCTATGCCGAGTGGGACAACACAAACGATGGCGACCTGATCCAGATGAGCACATCAACCGATGGTGGGCAAACTTGGGGGTCGGTGATGGCCACGGCGGCCCAAGACTATGGCATCGGCGGCGTACCCGTGGTGCAGCCGAAGGGGATCGTGATTGTACCGATCCTGGGATTCGCGGGGAATGGAGAAGTAACCGCATACACCTCAACCAACGGCGGAGCCAGTTGGACGAAAGCGGCGAACGTCGCCAGCTACACCAGTCACGCCGAGGCCGGGACCCTCCGGAGCGGCGGCCTGGTCACGTCGGCCATCGACGCCGCCGGCAAGGTGTACGTGTTTTGGCCAGATTGCCGCTTCCGCGTGGGCTGCACGTCGAACGACATTGTCTACAGCACTTCGAGCAACGGCACCAAGTGGTCGGCGGTCAAGCGCGTGCCGATCGATGCCGTTTCAAGCACCGTCGATCACTTTATTACCGGCACGGCGATTGCACCGGGCACGAAGGGAGCCAAGGCGCAGATTGCCCTCGTGTATTACTTCTATCCCGTGTCGAAATGCGGGAGTGACTGCTCGCTGAACGTCGGATTTGTTCAGTCCTCCACGGGAGGATCGAAATGGACCGCGCCAGAAACGCTGGCGGGTCCGATGGAGCTGACGTGGCTGCCGGAAACGTTCTCGGGGACGATGGTCGCGGATTATGTCTCTGTGGGATTTGGTGGCGGCAAAGTATTTCCAGTCTTTGCCACCGCGCAGGCGAAGGCGGGATCTCTGTTCCACGAAGCGATCTACACCACCGCCTCCGGTCTGAAGGCTTCCACGCCGGAGACGGAGCTGATGAGTGCGGACGGGGATCGGCCGGTGCCGAATGCGCACTCCGATCACGGGCCGATGGAATATCTGGACCAGGAGCACGAGATTCCGAGATCAGGGAAACGCCCGCCGGAACGCGATTAGATTGAGATTGGAATTGCGCAGGGCCGCTGGCGTCAGCTAGCGGCCTTTTTGTTCATGGAATCGGTTTGCTCCCCACCCGCGGCGGGCGCTATAGTAACTAGTTCCCGGGTTCTTATGTTCACTGATTTCACCGCGACCGACCGTTGGGCAAAAAAGCCAGTGCACTGCGTCTACCAGGCACTGATTGTCGCTATCGCTACCCGCCACGCCGATGCGGTGGACATCAAGTTTCTCGTCGACGGCCGGCCGGTCTGGGTCGCCCTTCCGCACCCCGCCTGGGTCGAATACAAGCAGCGTACAGGCAAGGCGATCACGGATTCCCTGGCCAAGGAAATCGCCGGCCACTTTCTGAAGACCGCGTTGGAATCGGGCGAGGGCTTGGGTCGCGAGATGTATTCACTCACCGTCGATGAGACTCTCCAGCACCTGGAAGGCGTGGTTTCTCAGGTCGAGCCTGCCGCTGCAACCCCCTAGCCCACCCAAAACTGCCAGTGGATCCTGCCAGCGCCCCTGCCCATCCCAAAAGCGATTTGTGACATAGCTCATAGTAAAAACCTATCGAAATGAGTGATAATGACGCGTTTGTCCTATGGCGCGGGCTGGGTGGTTTTGCCCGGCCCCGCATCTCTGCCCGACGCCTGCCATTGCGCCTGAGGGGCACGGGATGCCGGCTTTTATTTTAAGGAGACGTTCTTATGTCCAGCCTACTATCCGATATGGAAACCATGACCGCAAAAAAGACCGCGGCGAAACACAAACGCCTGAACGCGTGGGTGGACGACGTCGCCCAACTCTGCAAGCCGGATCAAGTGCACTGGTGTGACGGTTCGCACGAAGAATACCAGGACGTGCTGCGGCTGATGATCATGACGGGGACCGCCATCCCGCTCGCCGACGATAAGCGGCCCAACAGCATCCTGGTGCGATCGAGCGCGGGCGACGTGGCTCGGGTTGAAGACCGCACGTTCATTTGTTCGCGAACCTTGGACGAAGCGGGTCCCACCAATAACTGGGCCGATCCCGCGAAAATGAAGGAGAAGCTGCAAGGGTTATTTGCGGGCGCGATGGCGGGACGGACGATGTATGTCATTCCGTACAGCATGGGCCCCATCGGTTCGCCCATTGCGAACATTGGCGTCGAGGTCACCGACTCTCCTTATGTTGTCGCCAGCATGCACATCATGGCGCGGATCGGCACTCGCGTTCTCGATGTTCTCGGAAGCGACGGGGCTTTTGTGCGCGGAATGCACTCGGTCGGCGCTCCGCTCGCTCCGAATCAGGCGGATTCGGCTTGGCCGAACAACACCCAAGACAAATATATTTGCCATTTCCCCGAGACGCGCGAGATCTGGTCGTTCGGTTCCGGCTACGGCGGCAATGCCCTCCTGGGCAAGAAGTGTCACGCGCTGCGCATCGCATCGGTGCAGGCGCGCGACGAAGGCTGGATGGCCGAGCACATGCTCATCCTTAAGATGACCAGCCCATCCGGCACCGTCAAATACCTTACCGGCGCGTTCCCTTCCGCGTGCGGCAAGACGAACCTGGCCATGCTGATCCCGACGATCCCGGGGTGGAAAGTGGAAGCCATCGGCGACGACATTGCTTGGATGAAATTCGGCGCCGACGGCCGGTTGTATGCCATCAATCCCGAGTACGGGTTCTTCGGCGTAGCTCCAGGCACCAGCATGAAGTCGAACCCGAACGCCATGCTCACGGCGACGAAGAATGCCATCTTCACCAACTGCGCGATGACTCCGGACGGCGACATCTGGTGGGAGCAGATGACCGACAAGAAGCCCCCCGAATTGATCGACTGGTTGCGCCGGCCGTGGACCCCGGCTTCGTCCCGCAAAGCAGCGCATCCCAATGCCCGCTTCACCGTTCCAGCCAGCCAATGCCCGGCGATTGCCCCGGAGTGGGAGGACCCCAAAGGTGTGCCGATCGACGCCATTCTTTTCGGTGGCCGCCGCGCCACCGTGGTGCCATTGGTGACCGAGTCGTTCAGTTGGCAGCACGGAACGTTCTTGGGCGCGATCGTGAGCAGTGAAACCACCGCCGCCGCCGCCGGAAAAGTCGGCGAACTTCGCCGTGACCCGATGGCCATGCTTCCCTTCTGCGGCTACAACATGGGCGATTACTTCGCTCACTTTCTCAAGATCGGCAAGCGGCCGAACGCCAAGCTGCCCAAGATTTATTATGTGAACTGGTTCCGCACCGACGACAACGGCAAATTCCTCTGGCCCGGATACGGCGAGAACAGCCGGGTGTTGAAATGGATCTTCGAGCGTTGCGAAGGCAAAGTGCATGCCGTGGAAACGCCGATCGGCAGGCTTCCCGAACCGGCGGATCTCGATACCAAGGGACTCGATCTTCCCGCCGCTGCTGTCGCCAAGCTCCTCAGCGTGGATTTGGAGGGCTGGCACTCCGAGATACCATCGATCCGCGAGCACTTCGCCCGCTTCGGCACCCA